>Ga0315310_10002072_pt1 | contig 12601 bp, 15 predicted proteins | sample TDP5_MG_FD_203630 | JGI IMG/M metagenome (GOLD analysis project Ga0315310, IMG submission 203630) | Freshwater sediment microbial communities from Lake Towuti, South Sulawesi, Indonesia - TDP5 | ecosystem: Environmental > Aquatic > Freshwater > Lake > Sediment | place: Indonesia: South Sulawesi... | reverse complement strand
AATATTGTTATTTGGGTTTTTATTGTGGCTGTTCTAACTTTTGTTGCATCAAAATTTAAAAAATCGCAATTTCGAGTCGTATGGAAGAGAACCAAATGGATTGCAATTATTATTGTTCTATTGGCATCTATTCCATCATCTATCGAAACGGTAAAAAGGCTTATACAATCCGATATTCAATCTCAAAAATTTGATGACATATTATCATCAGACGAGAAACAACGATTTAGAGAAATTATTGCCAATGTTGTTCAAAATCCAGATTTCCTTACTTCAAATATTCATTCTGAATTTTGGCAATTTATGAAAAAAGGGGGAATATCAAATAAGTCTCAAATTGAATCAATAAAAGAAATAATGACAGGAGTAGCTACAAAGTATCAACGGTATTTTTGGGAAGATGCACGATGGGCATTAAAGCAAGGCCGGCCCTTTAAATCACAACAAAGAGAGGAATACGAAAAACATTTAAAACAATCAGGGCTCCTATATGATTGGAGAATAAAAGAAAATGAAGATTTGATTATAAAAATATCAAAAAAGACCCCTGTAATTATACAGGGTCAGCAAGTGATCATCACCGAAGACCTTATAAAAACAACACTCGGGAATATAAATGTATCTATAAAACGCCTTGATAAACTGTTTACACCACCAGAACAGTAAAATGTTGGGAGATTATCAAGGATTTTTTCCTATGATAAAAGGTAGCGTGGAATCAAGGGGGGATAACTTATGAAAATGAGCAGTCTTCTCGCAATACAACGCATCCTTCTTATTAACTGGGTGGTAGCACCCGCATTGGGAATATGGATTTGGGTAAAAAGCGGATTTTTCAGTGCTGGCTTATTCATTATAATCTGGGTAATTGCTGATAAAGTTTGGGATTGGATGACTGGACTTCTAATTATAGGTGTTGGTCGAATTGGAGTGACAGAACAAGAGGAATTTCAGGAGGAAATTTCCAGTAAGGTACCAGTAAGGATGGCCTCAATGATGATTGTTGATATTTTGGGCACTTTCATACTCCCCTGGGTTATTGCTGGATTTTTTCTAGGTTGGTTTGGGACTACAACATCGCTTTCCACCGCTTCAGCAAAAGAATGGTGGATAGCTGAATATCCCGTATTCATTCAATCAGTCGAAAACGCTGATAATCAGATGCTGTTCACAAAATATCGAACGGGTCTAAGTGGCAAGGCACAAGTAAGACTTACCCTCATTCACAAGCCCAATGGTGGCTTAATTCTGAAGAGGAACTTACTAAAGATGGATTTATCAAATTCACAAATTCCCCCAAACATCAGGGCATCTTAATACAGTGGTCTATGGGAATTGGATATTCTATTAACCATTTTCTTCATGGAGTTGATTCGGCAATGCCATGATGCTAGTAAATGAAATCGGATCTTCTGGTACGACGCCTAACAGCGGCAATATGAAATTCCCATCCCTCCCTTTGAATAAGGGAATATATTTCAAAGAAAATTACGATGATCAAGCGTAGATATAGGGTATCCATAATTTTTAAAAAACCTAAGAACAACGAACAAGGTTATAGATTTTATTATCTCTTTGCATCGTCCGAAGAAGAAGCAATAAAAATGGGTTTGACTGAAATAAAAAAAGAAGGTTTTAGAAAAAATGATGTAAAAGATATTTTTGTTTATGAATCTGAAGGAACTTCAAGAAAGAAGCCATCTATTAAAGAAGTGTCATAAAGATGTTGTGATATAAATATGTACATTGAATATATATACAAACCTCAGGATGTCGAAGGGGTTCTGAAGAGGTATCCCTCAATATACAAGAAGCTTGGGAGCCCATCTCAGGAAGGACAGATATCGGTTGGATTCCCACAGTGCAGAAAAACCGGACGCGAGATTTACAGAATCCTATCAAACCAACACTATCCCCATCTGGTGGAACTTCTGAAAGCACTTGATTACTGTATTGCGAATGGATGGGTGCAGCCGGCGCTTCTAAGAACCCAGGGACGAAAGGAATTTGATTCTTCAGTATCAGAATTGTTTATAGCTGAGTTCTTTCTCAAACGAGGATTTAAAGTTAGGGGTTTTGAAGAAGATAAGAAACAAAAATCTATCCCCGACATGTTAGTTACGTCGGAGAAGGAATCTATAAGTGTTGAGGTTTATTGCCCACGAGATTGGAATGGACTTGAATATTTTCTGGAAGAACTAATGCTTGGCATCCTTCATCTCGATATTCCATGGGATTTCTCTTTGGAAATTAATATGCGGCTGATGCATTGCTTCGATTCCATGGGGAATATCCTTTGGTTTGATCCGTGGAAATTCTCTGATGCATTCGACACCCCAGCGAAGCGCTGGACCAAGATCGGTTCTATTCTCTCTCAGGTTGAGACTGCAATAACAGATCATAGAACACCGAAAATTATTGAATGTTTGCGGGATGAGAATTTGAACATACTCGTGGAAGCCAGGGAAAACCAGGCACGGAAAAGCCAAGGCCAAATGCCAAACCGGAGAATATTCCTCCATCCTCCTTCAATTACCGGTTATGCGCCAGAGGGTATGTTCGATCAATTAGTCAAAAGGAGGGTTTTGAAGAAGATCCAAAAAGGACAGACCCAATCCTTGCCAGGTAATAACATCAAGGCATTGTGTGTAGATATTTCAAAATTGGGATATCGCGACGAATTTTTCCATCCATACTATCTCCAGTCATTTGGAAAAAGCATCGAGAACCATTTGGATCATAATAATAATGTCGGCGTTGATATTGTAGCTTTCTGCCTTCACGGAGTCCCAACAAGGACTGACATGGCGATCCCCGTGATATTTCGAAAACCCAGTATATCTGAGGAAATCTGTGGCCAGCTGTTCGGTGAGAACCATTCTTTCACTGATATTTTATGAGAGGTTTTTACTATAAATTGTGACGAGTTTTGAATCATTATCTTCGTTCTGGTAAAATTGACCAGGGTTACACAAGGAGATGAAAGGGACATGGAAATTCACCATTACAAAATTAATCGGATTACCGTTGACCCAAAAAAGTGCTTCGGAAAACCGGGTATCCGGTGGCTGAGAATGCCGGTCGCATCTATTCTTAGCTATCTGAGTTCAGGTATGATGATGGGCGATATTCTAAAAGAGTGGCCTGAACTGGAATGGGAGGATATTCAGGAAAGGATTGTACCTTGAACATAAGTGCACAGGTTCAAAGTTTTAATGATATAATAAAGGAAAAGGCCAATTGAAAATTCGAGGGCTTATCTGGCTTGATGAAATTGTTGAAAAGCTTTTACGGAAACACAAAGTTCGTCAGAATGAGGTTAGAGAGGTTATGGCTGGAAAATCTCATTTTAGATTTGTTGAAAAGGGGCACCATGCTGGAGAGAATGTTTATGCAGCAATGGGCCGAACGCATAGCGGGCGATATTTGATAGTCTTTTTTGTGTATAAAAAAGTCGGACGCGCCCTTGTTCTATCGGCGCGGGATATGACATACAAGGAGAGAAAAAGATATGAGCAAAGGTAGAAGTTCCTTATCCAAAGGGAAGTCTTACAGAGAGATCAGCGATTTTTGGGATGTTCATGACTTGTCAGATTTTTGGGATAAGACTAAGAAAGTAGATTTTAAAGCAGACATTAAATCTGAAGCAACCTATTATGTCTTGGACAAAAAGCTCTCTGAGAAGATCAGGGCAATTGCACAGAAACGGGGCATATCTGCAGATACCCTTGTGAACTTGTGGATACAGGAAAAACTTCAGGAGCAGAGAATTTAGGATTTTTGACATCTCCCCCATTTATTCCCTATAATGCATATATGACAAAGAGGCGATCCTCTTATCCAATCACCTCATGGCCCGAGGAGGAGAGGCCAAGGGAAAAGCTCCTGAACAAGGGCACGGATGCCCTTTCCGAGGCAGAGCTTCTGGCTATTCTTCTAAGGACCGGGACAGCCTCTACTGGCAAGAGCGCCCTTGACCAGGCCCGCACCCTCCTCTCAGACATAGGAAATCTCGACACCCTGGCAAGCTCCCTCCCCTCAGAGCTCATGGAAAAAAAGGGGGTTGGTCCGGCCAAAGCTGCAACACTTTTGGCTGCATTTGGGCTTGCCCGCAGGCTCGAAAGCAAAGAGATGAAGAAGGGCACGCAGTTCAAGACGAGCGCTGATGTGTATAATCATTTTCGCGGCAAGCTCAAGGGGCTAAATAAGGAGAGGTTTCTTGCCGTTCTCCTGGACAGCAAGAACAGGATGATCCGGGATGTCCTGATCTCAGAGGGAAGCCTCACCGGAAGCCTGGTCCATCCGAGGGAGGTCTTTAATCCTGCCATCAGGGAGTCAGCGGCCTCCATAATCCTTGTCCACAATCATCCAAGCGGCGATCCCTGTCCAAGCGAGGAGGACAGAGAGCTCACAAGGAGATTAAAGAAAAGCGGTGAGCTCCTCGGCATACCGGTCCTTGACCACATCATAATAGGCGACGGCAAATACCTGAGCTTCGCGGACAAACAATGGCAAGAATAATTCTAATCTTCTGCTCCTTAATAATGCTTTTCCCCTCCTCTGTGCAGGCCGGACAGACGGTCATCGGTGTCATCCCCTTTGAAAATTTATCCAAAGAGGAGCAGAGCATTGCCTGGTTTGAAGATGGCGCAGCAAAGGCCATTGTTGTGGAATGCGCCAAGAACCCAAATATCAAGATACTGGATAAGGACCGTATTGGCCAGGCCCGGGTCCAGGCCTCAGCGGAAAGCCTGTCCCCGGAAAGCGTGAGAAGCATAGGTCGCCTTGTTGGAGCAAGCTACATGGTTTTTGGCGAGTTCCAGAAGTTTGGAGACCAGCTAAAGGTCTCGGCTCATATCGTTAAGGTGAGCACGGGAACCATTGTGAATTCTGCAACGGCAACCGGCAAGGTTGTGGAGATCTTTGCACTCCAGGACCGGATCGCACAAGCCACTGCAGGTAATCTCAAGAACTTTGTTCCTGCCGCTCCCCGTCGGGCATCTCCCCCGGCACCTGCTTTGCCGGACAGGCCCCTCGCGCTGGCAACCCCTCCGCCCAGGCCAAAGGCAACGCCAAAACCTTCCCGCCGGTCGGAGGAAGATTTGGCAACAGAGAGGCTCACGCGGAGAAGCACATCTGTCGAATCTGAAAATGAAGCAACACGGCGCCTGATGCAGGGAAAGTCCGGAGGGTCCCAATCTGCACTCGAGTGGTACAACAAGGGTGTGGCTCTGAACGACAATTCGGATCAAGAGATTGACTGCTACAACAGGGCCATCCGGGCAGACCCGACATTCCCAAAGCCCTACTACAACCTTGGGACAATCTATTATTCACGGGGAGCCAAGGCTGAGGCTGCAGATGCTTTCAAAAGGTATCTCCAGTATTCCACAGACGAGGAGGAGAGGACCAAGGTCCAACAGTTCCTCGGCCAGATCGGAGATGTCGCCCCGGCCCCTTCAACTACGGTGGGGGAAAAGGAGAAAAAGGCTGCGCTGGAGCTCTACAACAAAGGAGTGGAGCTAAACGACGATTCTGCCGAGGAGATCGGTTTTTACCGGCAGGCCCTGTCATACGATCCCTACCTTGGGAAGGCTTATTACAACCTGGGATTAATTTACTACAGAAAGAATATGAAGGAAGAAGCCCTTTCCAATCTGAAAAAATATCAGGAATATTCCACTGACCCTCCCGAAGAGAAGGAGAAAATCAGGTCCATCGTTGAATATCTTGAACAAAGCGTGAGCCCCCAGCCGCTCCCACAGGCCCCTCCCCCTTCTGAAACGCCGGCGGGAGTCCGGGAAGAACCCTTGCCTGATTAGTTCAGCCTCTTCTGTGGGCAAAATTATAACTTCCGGGGAGAAGAAGGCTTTTACATTCTCCTTTATCGTCAGCGAGAGCAAGGTAATGAAGGACATCATTGAGCTGGCAAAAAAGGTTGCCCCTTTGAAGACCCCTGTGCTTATTTCCGGGGAGAGCGGAACAGGAAAAGAACTAATAGCCAGGGCGATCCACTATTCCAGCCCCAGGACTCACGCTCCATTTGTCCCAGTTAACTGCGGCGCCATTCCTGCAACACTTATTGAAAGCGAGCTCTTTGGCCACACCAAGGGGGCATTTACAGGGGCAACGAGCGATAAAAAGGGCCTATTTGCCGCAGCACACAAAGGGACATTGCTACTTGATGAAATAGGAGAGATGCCCCTTGACCTCCAGCCGAAGCTCCTCAGGGCCCTTGAGGAGGAAGAGGTAAGGCCGGTGGGATCAAGTGAATTGGTTACATATGATATAAGATTTATTTTCGCCTCAAACAAAGACCTAACCGAGGAAACAAAGAAGGGAAAATTCCGAGAAGACCTTCTATACCGTATAAATGTATTCCCCATTAACATCCCTCCCTTGAGGGAAAGGGGCGAGGACATCAATGCCCTTGCCCTGGGATTTGTCCAAAAATACTCAGCAGAGAACAACAAATCCATCAGGGGAATCTCACCCGAAGCCCTTGCCATGCTCAGGCACCACTCCTGGCCCGGCAATGTCCGGGAGCTTGAAAATGTCATTCAGCAAACTGTCCTCCTGCTTCCGGAAGGACAGGAAGAGATTGGGGAAACCGACCTCCCCATTACCCTGGAAAAAAGAAGCCTGGAGCGCAAGAAGAGACTATTTAAAGAGAGCCTGGATAAAAAGCTTTCCATTGAGGATTATACAAGGGCATTTATTCAAAAATATGAGAAGGATCACACGGAAAAAGAGCTCGCTTCCCTTCTCGGCATAACCCCTAAGACTCTCTGGAAAAAAAGAAAGCTATGGAACATGCCTTCTAAAAAGGGAGATTACAAAAAGTAATACCTTTACCTTTTTTCTTGGGTCTTCGTCTTAATATATTTCCTTCTTTCTCACTATGAACAATAGCTACTGATTTCGGGTAGTTATCGCTGAGCAATTCACCGTTATTCTCATCTTCTGGCACGCTTCCTGCTGTTATTGTAGGTAGGGGGTGATGACATATGAAAGGCGCAGAATGGTGTAGAGGGATCCAGAAGGGTTTTGTCTGGTTCTTAGTGCCTGCCCTTCTCTTCCTGTTCAATGGATGGAAGGCAAATGTATGTTGGGCAGAAGAATCTGACCTGGAGTCCATAGCGCTGAAGTACATCCTTGAGGATGAGGCACAGAATAAAGGGCCTGGAGAAGAAGAAGTCACAGCAGATACACCTCTGGCAGGGGAAGAAAACGAGGAGGAAGCCATGCTCGCCCAAAATGAGCCAGCTCCCTCAAACTACGAAGGCTCTGCGTGCAAAATAGAAATTATAGAACTTCCAGAGAGCACCACTGCCCCTTCAGATCCGGAGGAAGACACAACTGGAGGGAGTTGAAATTATTGTTAGTGCCCTGAGGTCCGGAAGGCCGGGCGCGGAACTGGAGTCTCAGAAAGGAACTTCTTCGTCAGGGGGAGATGTTGTGTCTTCGGGAAGAGCCCCCACACTTCCCACATCTCCTTCATCCTTTCGTCCCAGCATTACTAATGTGGTGGCAACAACCTCTGTGGTAGTGCGGTCATTCCCATCCTTATCCTTCCACTTTCTGTTCTGGAGCCGGCCTTCAATATAAACCTGCTTCCCCTTTGACAGGTATTTGCCGCAGGTATCTGCAAGGCTGCCCCATACAACAATATTGTGCCATGTCGTCTCCTTCTTCTGGTCCCCGCTTCCCTGATCTTTCCATACCCTGTTAGTGGCGAGGCTGAATTTCGCCAGCGGCCTGCCGCCTACCTGCCTGTAGTCAGGATCCTTCCCAAGATTTCCTATCAGCATGACTTTGTTTAGCGAGCCCATAACTCCTCCTTTCACTACATTAATCCTGGACTAAAAGTAGCTGAAAACGATATCGTATTTCTCCCGCGAGTATTCCTTCTGTGGTTTTATGACAATTTTCTTATTAAGGCTCCTCCTCAGGTCCTCAATGATATTTTCCTGTGCCTCAAGTGTTTTGGCCACATCAGGATGAACAAGAAGAGTGGCCTTCCTTTTTCTCTCCCCGGGGGCACGAGCCTCCAGCTCGCGAAGGATTTCTGCAATGATCGTCCTTATGCTCAAGATCTGCCCCCGTTTCTCACAGGTGGGACATGTCTCACATAATATCTTTGAAAGACTGTCACGGATCCTTTTCCTCGACATCTCAACAATGCCGAGCTCTGAGATCTTGAGAATCATTGTAGGAGCCTTGTCCTCCTTTAGTACCTCTCTCAGGGATTGATAAACCCTTTCCCTGTTCTCCTCCTTGTCCATATCAATAAAATCAATGACAATAAGTCCTCCGAGGTTTCTCAGCCTTATCTGGGATACGATCTCAGGGATTGCCTCGAGATTGGTCTTTACTATTGTCTCCTCATGGTCGGATCTCCCGATATACTTTCCGGTATTTACATCAATGGCCACGAGTGCCTCTGTCTCATCTATATTAATCGATCCTCCCGACTTCAACCTAACCGTCCTCTCCAGCGCCTGATGGATCTTCTGCTCGACACCATAGTGCTCAAAAAGAGGCTCCCTCTCCTTGTATAAAACAATATCGCGTCGCCGCTTCGGCATAATATCAACAATAAATTTCAGGATCCTCTCGAACTCCTCATTAGAATCCACCACAATCTTGTGCACTTTGGATGTAAATAGATCCCTTACTGTCCTGACTATCACATCGAGCTCTTTGTGAATAAGGGATGGGGCCTTGGCAACCCTGAAGTCCCTCATAATGTTTTTCCAGAGGCGCTGGAGATACTCTACATCGTGCCTGAGCTCTGACTCCCCTACCCCCTCTTCGCTTACAGTCCTTACGATAACCCCTGATCCGGAGGGCCTTATCTTTTCCACAATCTTGCGCAGGTGGTCTCTCATGTGCCCCCGCTCGATACGGCGCGAGATCCCAATCTTCTCGAAATTTGGCATTAGAACAACATATCGGCCCGGAAGGGAACATCGCGTGGTAATTCGCGCTCCCTTGGTGCCCATTGGGTCTTTTGCCACCTGGATGAGTATTTCCTGCCCCTCCCTCAAAAGATGTTGTATCTTCTGCCTCTCGCGCCCTGGCCTTTCTCTGGAAGGCACCCTCTCCGGTTCCTCGAGGGATACCTCCTCCCCTGTCCAGAGGGCATCATCATAATACCTGCTAATATCGGAGGAACGAAGGAAGGCATTTTTTTCTATTCCAATATCAACGAACGCGGTCTGAATCCCTGGAAGTATTTTTTCAACCCGGCCCTTGTATATATTCCCTACTATGCTGTGCTCATCCTCCCGCTCAATAATGAGCTCTGAAAGCCTGCCCTTTTCAAGGAGGGCGATCCGCTTGTCATAGGGCCGGGAATTAACAAGAAGGTAGTTCATATATGAGCAAGTGTGGTTGAGATTTTCTTCACCCGAATGGCCCTCTTTTCATCCTCGGTAAGATGGAGGGTATTGTCAAGTATCTCCTTGAGCCGTGCGGTCAAACCCTGTCCCTTCTTGATGGAAAATTTGAAAACGGAGCCGTTGATAGCCTCCACCCCCTCAATTGCCGAAAGGGATTCTTTCAAACGGCTGCCATTGGGCCCAAGATTAACAAGACAGTTGACTTCAATGATGCTGTCGGATATGGAAGGAGCCTTCAAAGGAATGGACTGGACATCAAGGACACTTATGTCATGAGGAAGCTGATTGTTCAGACGATCCTTCAATTCCTCTGGTCTTATCATCTCCTCCAGCTCCACATCTGCATATTCAGCCTCGCTTTCAATCCCTACTGAAAGGGCAGGGCCAAAAGAGAGCTTTGGAAGCGGATGGAACCCCTTGGAATATCTTATCCGAAGCCCTGTCCTCCGAAGGGCCCTGGATAGGCAGGACACGAGCTCAAGATGGCTCAGGAAACGCATATCCCCTTTCTTGGAATATCTCAGCCTGTATCTCGAAACCCAGGACGGCCTTTGACCGGAACGACTCGCATCATCCTTCTGCTGATAGCTGTCACTATGAACTGCAGGCATGGGCTTCACCATTTTGAAATCACAGACACCGCACTGGGGACATGGCCCCAGGAAGCAATCCGGTGTTTGCTCTTCCATGCGGCTCTTCTCCCTTTCCTCCCAGAGAAACTGCTTTGTGATCCCAGAATCTAAGCTGTCCCAGGGCAGCGTTTCATCACGATCCCTGCTCCTGAAGGGAGAAAGCCTGACTTCCTCTGTCAGTGCGGAAATGATACGCTTCCAGATATCGTGCCTGACATGCTCGCTCCATGTGTCAAGGTAGCATCCTTGCTCCATGGCCGCCCTAAGGGATGATGAAATGTTCCTGTCCCCTCTCGCAAAAAGGCCCTCAAGGAAAGATAGCCTGGGATCGTGCCACCTCAAATCAATGCCCTCCCTTGCCGCTCTTCTATGAAGGTATTTGAGTTTCCTCTCGGCCTCTTCCACTGGTATCATTGGTTCCCATTGAAACGGAGTATGAGGTTTTGGAACAAACGCCCCAACGCTAACTGTCACAGTGGGACAACCCCTATTCCCCTTTCCCTCCTTCCTGACATTTGAGGAGAGCTTGATTATGCTTTCAAGATCTTCCTCTGTTTCTGTGGGAAGACCAATCATGTAATACAGCTTGAGGGAACGCCATCCCTCTTGGAAAACTGACCGTGCAGTGTTAATGACATCATCGTCCGAGATCGGCTTATTGATCACCCGCCTGAGCTTCTGGCTTCCTGTTTCAGGTGCAATGGTAAACCCAGTCTTCCTTACCCTCTTCATCTCCTTGAGAAATTCTGGTTTCACTGACCCTGCCCGAAGGGAAGGAAGTGAGAGCGATATCTTTCTTTCGGACCAGCAGTCCATTATTCTCTTCATAAGGGGGCCGAGGCAGGTATAATCACCTGCACTGAGGGAGAGAAGGGAGAGATCCTCCCACCCGGTATAATCCAGGGCAGCCCTGGCCCCCTCAAATACCTTGTCTGGGTTCCTTTCCCGGACAGGACGATAAATAATTCCGGCCTGACAGAATCTGCAACCCAGGGTACATCCCCTTGCGATCTCAATGTTCCAGCGGTCATGAATAAGGCGGGTGAAGGGTAGCACTGGCTTTTGTGGAAATAAAACCTTGTTGATGTCGGATACAATCCTTCTCCTGGTGCGACGCGGACCTGCTTCGGATGGAATATATATGCCGTCAATGGCGCTGAGGGCATCAAGAAGTTTTTTCTTGGTCGCCCCTCCATTCTTGCCCATATGGACTGTCTCGGCAATCTCGATTATGGCCTCATCTGCCTCACCGATAAAAAATGCATCGAAGAAGGCTGCAAGGGGCTCTGGATTGAAGGCACATGTCCCTCCCCCAATGACCAGCGGAAGGGGAGCCTTACGCTCCCCGGAGAGCAGGGGAAGCCCGGCAAGCCTTATGAGGGCAAGCACAGTTGTATAAGAAAGCTCTGAGGGAAGGGTGATCCCAATTATGTCAAACTCCCTGACAGGAAGGCGCGATTCAATGGTAAATAGGGGGATGCCCTTTTCCTCCATAAGGATCTTAAAATCAGTGGCAGGTGCAAAAACCCTCTCAGCCGCAAAATCAGGGTGGGCATTAAGGATCTCATACAGGATGTTGAGGCCGAGATGGCTCATACCGACTTCATAGAGATCCGGGAAAACAAGGGCTGCCCTTACAGCCGTTTTTGAAGGCTCCTTGCGCACAGAGCCTTTTTCATGCCCTATGTATCGGCTTGGCCTCTGGATGAAAGGTAATAGAGCTTCTATCACAAGTTGTCGCGAATGTATTTCTTTAGAATAAGGAGATTGTCCCCTTGCGGGGTCCGTGAATATGAAAACTCATCTATGATTTTCTTTACCATAACAAGACCGAGACCTCTTCTGCGCTTCGTAACATTCTCGAGATCCGGCTCCTCGGCTTTCTTCTGTGTTGGATCGAAATATCCCCCGCGATCAAGGATCTCAAGCTCAAACAAATCCCTGTCAATTTTGAGTTTGAAATGAATCTTTCCCACACCCCATTTTTTAGGATCATGCTCTATCAGGTTGGCACATATTTCATCTACTGCAGAAACAACCTGGTAGGTATGATCCTCCTTTAACCCGAACATGCCGGCCTTCTTCTCAATAAGCTCCCTCAGCCGGGACAACTCCCTGAGATCGCTGGAAAGGGAGAAATTCAATAGTATGTGATCAACAGGCATTGTTCAGAACGCCTTTAAGGCCTCTTCCTCGGATGTATAAAGCTTGAAGATCTCATTGAATCCGAGTATCTCGAAAACCTTTGAAATCTTCTTGGGAAGATTGAGGATCACCACATCTCCATTCCTTTTTGCAGCAAGCTGACGCGCCTCCAAAAGGATGCCCATTCCCATGCTGTTGATATACTGAAGATCGGAACAGTCAACGACGATCTTCGCCGTCCCCCTCTTGATATGAGAATAGAGCTCCTCATCAAAGCGGCTGATATTGCTTGCATCAATGAACCCCGACACCTTGAGAACAATGACGCCTCGCGGATCAGACTTTGATGTCATCGTGAGATTTTCCATATTCCCTCCCCTCCTCTCTATTTGCCCTTGATCAAAAACATAGTTAAATCGT
>Ga0315310_10002071_pt1 | contig 12609 bp, 16 predicted proteins | sample TDP5_MG_FD_203630 | JGI IMG/M metagenome (GOLD analysis project Ga0315310, IMG submission 203630) | Freshwater sediment microbial communities from Lake Towuti, South Sulawesi, Indonesia - TDP5 | ecosystem: Environmental > Aquatic > Freshwater > Lake > Sediment | place: Indonesia: South Sulawesi... | reverse complement strand
TATTGCCCGGTTTTCCACTAGACGATATAAAAATAGACTTCCAAGGAAACAATACTTACGTACACATATACGACTCCTTAAAGGTCATCTATGGTATCTACCCCGATTTAGGGGAAATAAACGCAACAGTTCTTGACAATCTGCTTCAACAACTCAACAGCACCATCCCAGGAAAGGGCCCCAATTCTCTATACAACATGACGCAGGGACTATTCGAATGCACAAGGTTAAACACCACGACCACACCGTACAACGCCATCGGCGCTACGGTTGATTTTGACGCGGAGATTCAGGGAGACTTCATTCAAACGCTTGTATACCTAATGGCCAACAGCGCAGATCCATCGCATCCGCTGTATAAAGCGTTGAATGAGACCTTGTCTTCATTTGAAACCGCTTCCTTCCAGTTAGCCTATGCACACGCCTTCAGACAAGCCGACATGAACTTTGTGTTCACTGTTAACATGACCAAACTTGTTGACAGCATGGTCCCGATCTTGCCCGAAATACCTGATATACCGCCTGAAATGGTATCACTCATAGAGTCGATTCTAAACACCACATATTGCACTGTCAATTCAGCACAGGTTTCGTTGAATTATGAGAACCTGCAGGCAACCCTCATCGTAACCGCTACCATCCAAGATGATTTCAACGCCGAAATCAACTACATAAAAAGCATGCTTCTGACCTACGGCGTACCGCCACCGTTAACATCGCAACTACAGACCATCAACGAGACACAGATAGACTTAACCAATTTCAGAATGAGCCTCAATCTAACCGAGACAACGCTGGAAGCCGATGTAAGCGGATTTGCAGTTCTGCCACCATTAGATGTCATAAATGCTACAAACTTCAAACTTGAAAAATTCTTCAACATCACCGCAAGCGAAGATGAGCCTCCACAAGAAGGAGAGAAACTAAAAGTAACAGTTGAAGGAGGCAGCAACGCAACCCACACAGTAACGATCTTTCGACCTTTGACCGTACCCGAACCAGACATAAGCGATCCAAGCGGAATGACATGGAACAACCAATCCATCAGCGAGCTTAAGGACCTAATTTTCCAAATCGAACCACGTGACAATGTTCCTCCTGGAATTGGCACTCCCATTCAAACACCAGAAATCCCTGGTCCAGGCGAAGACGTAACAGTCTCAGTGGACGTGACCGACGCTGGCACCGGAGTCCGCCCTGATAGAGTAATCCTTTCATACAGGACAAACGGCGGCACTTGGAACAACGTCACAATGAGCAAGACGACCGGAGACACCTACGAAGGAATAATTCCAGGATTACCGGCCGGAACCCAAGTGGAGTACAGGATTATTGCATATGACTATGCAAACAATGAGGCAATCCAAGACAAAGCAGGAGCTTACTACGTTTACACGGTTATACCAGAGTTCCCGAATTGGCAAATAATTGCGCTTACGCTTCTATTGATCGGAATAATCCTAATCATCATGAAAAGACGGCAGAAAATCGCGGAGAATTCTTTAACCACAAACCAATTTTTCTCAATCTTTGTTGGCGCGGGCGCTCTCAGCATGCTATACATACTTGGAAAGTTGATATATCGCACGCACCCTTCTACATAGGCCTTGAAAACGCTCTCTTCAACACTCCTATTGACCAATTCACTGTTTGAGTAGCTAACAATATCAAGAAGCCCGCGACTTAATAGAGGCCGGGTTTGAATACGTCACTGACGACTACGATGACGGGGGAGCAAAATCTTCAGAAGGCGGAAGTAGAGCCAAAACATTGCTATACATTATTTTTCCATTGCGGTCAAACCTTATATGAATGAATAATGCATATCTCAAACCGTTTTTCAGGTGTCGTATCTGATGAAGAAAGCAAGAGTAATCATTATGGGCGCAGCTGGAAGAGACTTCCACAACTTCAACGTTTACTACAGAAACAATCCCCAATACGATGTTGTTGCCTTCACCGCCACTCAAATTCCAGGCATAGAGAAACGAGCTTACCCACCCGAATTGGCTGGCTCAAACTATCCGCGGGGCGTTCCAATCCATCCAGAGGGAGAACTGCCAGAGTTAATCAGAAAACATAGGGTTGAGGAGGTTGTTTTCGCCTACAGCGACGTTTCCCATGAGTACGTCATGCATAGAGCTTCTATAGCGCTGGCTAATGGAGCCGATTTCCGACTTATGGGACCTACAACAACCATGCTTAAGGCAAAGGTTCCTGTAGTCTCGGTATGCGCGGTCAGAACCGGTTCAGGAAAAAGCCAAACCTCGAGGAAGGTTGCCAGAATACTGAAAAAGAGAGGCTTCAGAGTGGCGGTTGTGCGACATCCTATGCCCTACGGTGATTTAGCCAAGCAGGCTTGTCAACGTTTTGCCTCTTACGAAGACTTAGATAAATACGAGTGCACAATTGAGGAGCGAGAAGAGTATGAGCCTCACATAGACAACGGCATCACAGTTTACGCTGGAGTCGACTATGAAAAAATATTGAAGGAGGCTGAAAAGGAAGCTGGCATCATTGTTTGGGATGGAGGCAATAACGACATACCCTTCTATCGACCCGACCTTCACATTGTGGTGGCGGATTCACATAGGCCTGGACACGAAATAACCTATCACCCGGGTGAAACAAACCTGAGGATGGCTGATGTTGTCATAATCAACAAAGTTGACACAGCCGATCCAATAAATGTGGCTACTGTGAGAAAAAACGTGAGGGCTACGAATCCAGACGCCATCATCGTTGAGGCCGCGTCTCCCATAACAGTGGACAATCCGAAACTGATTGAGGGCAAACGAGTTCTTGTGGTTGAAGATGGCCCAACTTTAACTCATGGTAACATGGCCTACGGCGCAGGAACCATAGCTGCGGAGAGACTCGGAGCCGAGGAAATTATAGATCCAAGACCCTATGCTGTGGGCTCTATCATTGAAACGTTTAAAAATTATACTCATCTGAGCGCTGTTTTGCCAGCTTTGGGCTATGGAAAAGAACAAATAAGAGAACTGGAAGAAACCATCAATACAACGCCTTGCGACGTTGTTCTAATAGGGACTCCTATTGATCTGCGACGAATTTTAAAAATTAACAAACCTGCGGTAAGAGTCAAATACGAACTGCAAGAAATAGGCACACCCACCTTGGAAGACATACTGAAACAACATTTTCCAAAATGAAAAGTTCAAATCCTGTTTGAAGCATTAAGTTGATAAGTTGATGTACAATGTCGGAAGCAAGCGTGTCTCGCATACCCGTCAAGTTCATTATCGAATCAATTGGAGAGGCTGAAGGTGAGCTCATCCGCCACTTGGCTCCAAGAACCGTGGACTCAATCGTTAAACAGTTGCCAATTGAAGGTCGAGCAGCCCTATGGAAGGAAGAGGTCTACTTTGAAATCCCGGTTAAGACAGGCGAGGAAAAAGCCAAACCCAGCGTGAAAAAAGGCGACATAGCCTATTGGCCTATGGGAAATGCCCTATGCTTTTTTTACGGAGAGTCTCAACCCTACAGTCGAGTGAACATTGTGGGCAGAGTTACCAAAAATTTAGAGCTTTTTGATCGGGCAAAAAGCGGCGCAGTTATTCGCGTTGAACGAATTTGAGAATTCAGGTTATGGGAACATAATTTTTGTTTCCGCCCATTTTTTGAGCAGGTCTTCGCATCTTTCCCTTATTGTTTCGTCTTTGCTCTTGTCCCTGAGTGTTTTTATGAATTCTAAACGTTTTTCTATTGCTGCCACTTCGCCTATTCCATAATAAAGCCTGCCTTCAATGTAGTCTTTCATTTGTTGCGCTCTCTGCACCAGCAAACTGGCAGCGTCAAGGTGATCCTCAAGCATTTGCGTGTTTGCCCAGATGACCGCGTCTGTTTCGTGTAGTTGACTGAAGCCTTCTATCTCTTCGATTTGTCTGATGTATGTGCGGAGAAAATCGTAGTAACCCGCAGTTTTGATGAGTTCTAAGGCTTTTTTTATTTCCCTCTTAAATTTCGGGCTTCCCTTTATTTTTATCTGGTGTCTGTAACCTTTTTCTATGAGTTCTCTGGCTTTTTTTACCTCTTCCTCTGTATATACTCGCTCTGGGAATTCCAAAAGGATTGTGCCTCATTAAAGAGGTAACTTTTAGTCGCAAGGTTTGTATATTTTGAGGTTTTTGCTTCCCGAAACGTATTCGATGACGCCACGTTGTGCCAATTCGTCGAGTAAGTCTTTCGCCACGCTGAGGCGTAGGTTGAAACGGGTTGCAACCGTGTAGGGTGTGAGGGCCTTCATTTTTTTAAGTTCACTTATTACCTTTTCACTCTTTGGGTCAGGGGGGACAATCCCAGGCGCTTTCCTTTCTGGGGCTTCTCCGCCTGTTTTGGCTGCTTTTTTTGATGTCTCATCTTTCTTTTCTTGCATTCTCTCCATTTGTTTAATTGTAAGTTTCTTTTTTCCACCCATTGTTTCATGCTCCGATTTCTTTCATGAGGGCATCGTGATTTATAGGTTTTGGCCCCTAACTTTCAAGTTTAAGCTTAGAGAATTGCTCTGTATTCTGTGTCCATAGGCATCAAATATTGAAGAAATTCATTAAAATCAAGGGCATTCAGATGTCTATGTCGCCTGTCATGGAAGAACAAAATTTAGAAGTTTACTCTTGTGTAGGAGTGGCCGGATAAGTTGGGGGCAGCCATGTCAACCCTAAGATGCTTCCAGTGAACATTAGCAGTGAGCCTATCAAAAAGCCCCACATGGTTGGAAAAGCGATTATTGAAGCAATTAGCACTAGAGTTGAACCCGTTCTCACCCTGGCGTGGCTGGTGCTGTTCATCAAAACCGTTCCGTAGACGCCTAAACCGATAACTATAAGCGCCGAGATAACCCAGACGAAACCCCAAATGGGATGATACGTGTAGGGATAACCCGTCATCCAGCGTCCCATACCCCAAGGACCCATGTGTTCTGGTCCTAGAGTTTGCCAACCACTTCTGATTGCGGAGAAGAAAGCAACCATATAAATTATGAACAAGGTTGCGACCACCTGAAGCGCCACACCAATTACAGCCAACGTATATGCCGCTATGGGTCTATTTTCCATTTCAAATATTTCTCCTATTCAAAACGCAACTATTGAGTTTATAAAATTATCTATCTTAAAACTTTAAAAAATAAATTTAGGTCAATTAAAATTTAGGTCAATTAAATATTCAGATTTTGAATTCAGAAAGTTCAAATGTGAAGATAAATTTTAGGATTAACTATAGGTAGCATCTAATGTTAAGCCCCATTAAAGACTTCTTACAGCAGAAATGGAAGCGCTCTACTACCTCTTTTAAAATAGAGACTGAACCCGTTCTCGGCATGAAGGAAGGAGAGGTGGCTGTTATAACGTACACATCCGCCGCGGACAAAATGAAGATTTTCTCAGCTTTTATACTTGAAGGTTTAGAGAATGGTGACCGAGTTAAATATGTTTACCCCAGTGAAGAGAGTGAAACTGTCAGAGCGAAGCTTGAGGAGCATGGAATCGATGTTAAAAGATATAAAAAAATGGTACTCTCATTCTGAAAAGCCTCACCGAAAATTACATGCATGATGGCAAATTTGACAAGGAAAGGGCAATTAGGGAAGGGCTTGAGGAGCGTGCCGAGGCCAAGAGGAGAGGCAACAAACATTTTAGGGACGTTGATGATGTCGGCGATTTCTCATTTGTAAAGGGCCAATGGCGAACATACATGAGCTTATGGGATGATCCCGGATGGGGAGTCCCCTCTGGCTCTGGAGTAGGAATACTATACGAACCCTTCCTCATCGAGTTGACCGCCGTCAACATGGGGAGCATGAGTGAGACAACCGCTCAAGAAATCCTCACAGCCTTCGGTGGAGGAAAATACCCAACAACAAGATTGATTGACCTACTTGAATATGCTGATGCCTTCTCCAAGCAAATTGGCATCTCTCATCAGGGGCTTCTCGGTCGTAAGATCTTGATGGAATTTGATCCAATCTCTGATTATGAGAGAACTGTTGGAGATTTTGCAAAAGAGGCACTGGCCAACCTTGAACCCACATACATCTTCACGTCTAGCAATAGCACTGTTCACCAGTCTCTAGCTGAACAGCGCACAATCAAATTCTTCTTGATGTCGATCTCAGCTTCAACTCCAAAAACAATGGCTGAAAACGAGATAGTTCTTCCAGCTCAAAGCACGTCCCTAATCTTGGATTCTCTCAACAAAATCTTGGAAACGCACACTAGCGCAAACGTGTTCCTGGTCTTCGACAATCTCTCTGAACTCTTGATGTCAGTAGGATTTGATAGCGTTTACAAGTTTTTAATTTATGCAATGGACATTCTATTCTCAGAGAAAATAACTGCCCTATTTCTCCTCAACCCAAGCGCTCACGAACCCACGGTGGTTTCTCGAATAAGAGGACTATTCAGCAACATACTAATCTTCGAAAGAAATCGACTAAGCATAAGAAAACGCTCTCTTAATTCCTAAACAGTTTTGTCAGTTTTAGCCCAGCTCTTGTTTCCATTCTTTTCTTTGTTTCTTGACTTACACACAATGTCTGCGTAGAGTAACTTGCTTCAACAATTTGACATCTTTCCTAAAAGCGCTTTTAGAGTGCCTGAAATCTTCAAAGTGTGGAAAGCCGCTGGTTTTTCCTTCATTTTGGTCACTGAAGCGATGGAAGCCTTAACCATCGGAAGTGCCTTGAGCGAACAGCGCAAAATGGCTTGTTTACTCTGCTTATCGTATTTGACCAGAAAGAAACCTATTTGGCTAGCACCGTACTCTCCGAAGAGTTGAGCCACAGCTTTCCAAACAGCCTCAATAATGTCTCGTTCTTCAAGCAATTGTTGGCTATCCACTTTAACAGCCAGATATCGATAACGTGGACGCATTGCCTTAGACACTACGATCTCTCCTTCGGACGATGCGTATACCAGGCGCCACAAAGTTTGGGCTCAGTTTCTGCCTGTTTCTCTCAACGATATTTAACGGCGTGTCTGATAAGGCTCTCAAGGCTAAAGATGAATCCATGTCAAAGAGCATGGCTAATGATGCATAATCTTTTGGTTTCCGCAACAGATGTTCGCTCACTGCTCCACTGGATAGAACTATATGCACGCCAAAATGCTGAGCAATTGCCACTTCTCTGCGAAGGATAGGAATGAGACGCGTCCTTTGGAACCCTTCAAACGATAGAAGCTGAGTCATGTCTATTTCAAGAGCGGCCAACGACTCTGAAGCCAATTCAGCTTCGGCGCCATCGAAAAACGTCCGTCGAGTCTCTGCGATTGGGAAAGCCAGCAAGTCAACTCGGCGGTCTTTGGCAGCTTGTCTGGCGACAGGTTTGGAAGTGCACAATACGGACACAACTTCAAACCTGCGTCTAAAACTGCGTAAACTGCTCAAAAGTTCACGTGTGCTCCTAGGAGCGAGGTTAACTCTCGTGCTAAGGTCGATGTCGATGTCATCGCAGATTTTTTGTACGCGTCCAACTTCTTCCCGTTTCACGGAAGGTGGAAAGGGAACAGCCACTAGTCGGTAGCCCAATTCTGCGGATTTGGCAATCATTTTCTTTGACTGTTCAATATCCCATAACGGAACACAGAGGTGTAAGTCAACGAATTTTGTCATGGCAGTATTCCGTTCTCTCGGCAAATCTGCACAATGTCTTCAAGCTTATTCTTTTTGAAATGCAAGCGAAAGCGAATCGGATCGACAACACCGAGTTTAAACTCTCCGTGAAAAGCGGCTTGTTTGTCAAACCGCAAGTATAACTTTCCTTTCTCTACGTGAAGACTGATTTCCCTAGACAGCGTCTCCTTGTCCAAAGCGCCAAGATTAGACGACAGGTTTTCTACAGCAGCTCTTACAATTTCCTTTTCCCTTATCTTTGATTCAAAGAGTACAATGGGGTTGCCGTGATGCCCGCGCACGTTGCTCTTTTTGAAAAAAATGTTTTCTGTGTGAGCGGCTGGTAGAAGGTGTTTGGTGGCTTCTAACACCTTTTTTTCGTCCTCGGTGGCGTGGGCAAAAAAACTAATGTCAATGTAAGCCACTTGGGTCGACGACAATCCACGCGCCACACACTCTATTTTCGAATAATAGGATATAAAGTTGTTACAGTCTTTTAAAAAGCCATTTTAACACGGTTTCTGGAAAAATATACTAGTAGGGTATCCTCCTTGTTGTTGGGGTGAATATGGACAGAGATGACGTGATCAAAAGCATTCTTGAAAGATATAGAACAGTGGCAGTTGTAGGATTATCTCATGACCCTAGCAGAGATAGCCATAGAGTTGCTGAGTATCTCCAGTCGAAGGGATACAACATCATTCCCATCAATCCTTTCGCCGACGAAATCTTGGGTCAGAAGTGTTACAAGTCGTTAATTGAAGCTCCCAAAGATGTTCAGAAAACAATAGAAATAGTGGACATTTTCAGACCAGTTCAAGATGTGCCGCCTATAGTGGATCAAGCCATACAACTGCGAAAAAAACACGGTAACCTTCAAGTGATATGGATGCAGCTGGGGATAATTAATGAAGAAGCGGCCAAACGCGCGGTTGAGGCTGGTTTGACTGTCATAATGGACAAGTGTATGATGATTGAACACAAACGCCTCTAATACAGAGAATGTTGCAAGAAATTTTTCCTCACTAATATTTATGTTCGCGGATATTATTGGCTTGCCAAAAAGAAATAACAAGGTAAAGGCGGAACTTGGCATAACCTTTGATTATGAACATGAGATCACAGCAAGCGTTCTAAAAAGCGGAATCATGGTGATAGAGAGAGTCCGAGAGGAAAAGGAGGCGTTTGATTTTTACAGTAAGGCTTCACGAAATTTCTTTTATTTAGCTCTGCGGCTTGGTCTAACCTTTTCGGCTCCACGGCCCTTGTGATGAAGCCCTCGAATCTCTGTGCCTGCGCTTGTTAGTCCGCGGAAAACTCGGCCTCGATGAACACTTTTAGAAATCCAGTTGATGTTTGTATCAGACTTGATAACTGGGTGGTTTGGGTCAACCATAATGATTTCAAACCATTTGTGGCGTCCATCTTCTCCAACCCAGTAAGAATTGAGCACTTCAAGATTTGGAAATTTTCTAGCAACTCTCTCCTCAGCTATAAGTTGTAAGCTTTTTGCGGGCTTGAGTTTTGCTACACCCATCCGTTTGGGTCTGCGACCAGCTTTCGGGCGAGGCCTCCTTAATCCTCCCCGTCTCACTCTAACTCGAACAATGACAAAGCCTTGCTTTGCCTTGTATCCCAATTTTCTTGCACGATCTAATCTCGTTGGGCGCTCCACTCGGATTATTGCTAGTTGCTGCCGCCATTCTATGAGCCTTTGCTTCATCAAGTCTTTTACAAAAGAGCCTTCAGGCTTGTTCCAAGCTTGGGTCATGTACTTGTAAGCCATTTTGGAATTTCTACTCCTTTTGCGGTTCAACCTTACGGTTACATTCCAACGGACGTTAATCCGTAACGAGATAGTACCAAGTGAGCAGAGTAATCGCTAATAAAGCTTTCCAACTTTAAGCATAAGCAACCAATATCTCTCATCTAGTATACTGAAACTTTCTCCACTCCTTTTATTTTCAGGAATTTTGGAATGAGTTCGCCTGGGATTTTTGTTTCGGCGATAAGCGTGAGTTTGGGTTCTGGAGAGAGTTCGGGATCGTCTACTATTGCTTGTCTTATGCTTATGTTTTTCTCCGCCAACAGAGTTGCTGACTTAGCTAAGATTCCAGGAGTTCTGGCATTATCAGGAGTTATTTCTACCACACCCAAGCCGAGGTGTTTGGCTATTTCTTTTAAGGAGTGCCCAGCTGAACGCATGCCCGCAAAGATCTTGCGTAACTCACTGTTTCTATCGATGGCTCTAAGAGTTTCCGCCACAGTTCTTCTGTCAACTTTGGCCATTCGTCCGATTCTTATGGGTGGAATCTCGATGTCGTTGCAGAAGATTTTTCCACTTTTTACGCTAAGCCCATTTTCTATTAGAACTTTGGCGACGCTTAGACGCTCCGGATAGCCTTCTAGACTTTGCATCACTTTGTTCCATATAGAAGCCATGACAAGCCATCTCGAATGTGCAATTATGTACAAGAAAGATATAAATATAACATTTGCGGTCATTTAGGTACCTTTCAGAATGGAGTGAAACCGCATGGCGTCCAGAAAAATCATGTTGGACGAGGAAGAAATACCCAAGCAATGGTACTGCATACTGCCAGACCTACCAAAACCGTTACCACCAATGATACACCCGCAAACAAAGGAGCCCGTAAAATTACCGCCAATCTTGTTTCCAAGCGAATGCCTGAAGCAGGAGTACAGCGAAGAACGTTGGATAGACATACCTGAAGCAGTGTTGGAAGCCTACCGATTATGGAGACCGACACCACTGTACAGGGCAGCACGCCTTGAGAAAGCACTGAAAACTCCAGCCAAAATTTACTACAAATATGAAGGCGTAAGCCCTCCAGGAAGCCACAAACCTAACACAGCTGTTGCCCAAGCCTACTACGCCATGAAGGATGGCATAAAAAGGCTAACAACAGAAACAGGCGCTGGTCAATGGGGCTCTGCGTTGGTGTTTGGTTGTATGTTGTTTGGACTGAAATCAACGGTTTACATGGTAAAAGCGAGCTATAATCAAAAGCCTTACAGAAAAATTATGATGGAAACCTGGGGAGGCGAGGTCTACGCAAGCCCAAGCGACAAAACAAAATGCGGCAAGAAGTTTTTGGAAGAAGACCCTAACAACCCAGGAAGCCTCGGAATAGCCATAAGTGAAGCCGTAGAAGATGCCCTCACGCATCAGGATGAGGCAAGATACACAATAGGAAGCGTTGTCAACCACGTTCTTCTGCACCAAACCGTCATTGGCCTAGAAACTCAGAAGCAAATGGAACTAATAGATGCCTACCCAGATGCAATCATAGGATGCATAGGTGGAGGAAGCAGCTACTCAGGCTTGTACTGGCCCTATTATTACGACACGGTTTCTGGCAAAGCGCCTAACGACCCTGAGTTTATAGCTGTAGAACCCACAGCATGCCCAACCATAACGAAGGGATACTACACCTATGACCACGGAGACACTGCACGAATAATTCCCTTGGTCAAAATGTATACGCTTGGTCACATGTTCATACCTCCACCCATCCACGCCGGCGGATTACGCTATCATGGAAAGGCTCCAACACTCTGCCTATTGAGCAAGGAAGGAATTGTAAAGACCAAGGCTTACAATCAAGTTCAAGTCTTTGAAGCAGCAAACCTCTTTGCTAATACGGAAGGCATATTGCCGGCTCCTGAACCTGCCCACGCTATAAAGGCTGTAGTTGATATGGCTCTTGAATGCAAGAAAACAGGTGAGGATAAAACCATTTTGTTCCTGCTTTGCGGACATGGATACTTTGACATGCAAGCCTATGACGACTACAACAGGGGGAAACTACTTCCCTACGAGTATCCGAAAGAAAAAGTAGACGAGTCTATGAAAACACTTAAGAAACTCTATCCATGGCTTAACGGTGAACTCAAAAATTTCGAATGACTTAAGACTGTAAAGCTTCAAACTCCTTTGCAGTGTTCACTTGTTGACTAGAGCAGCCCTCTTAACAAGCAAGTAGCCGCTTTGGTCTTCCCAGATTTTTTCTGTCTCAATTACTTGTATCTTCTTCTTGAAGAATGGTGCGTCTAAGACTAGGGTTTCGTATTCACCGCCCTCGCCCACAAGCGAAATCTGATATCTTCTGTTTAGCTCTGTTAGGTCGTTTATTGTTGTTTGGTCGATTTTTCTTCCCAGCCACGTTTGATCGAAGCCATAAGCGTAGACGCCTACAAAGATGATTTCCATTTTGAGATCGACAACTTCGTTCAGCAGTTTTTTTGGATTTTCGTTCCAAAGCGGTGCAATTGACTTCAGACCAAGTTTATGACAGATTCTGTCAATGCGTTTCTTCTGATATTGGGACGATATGGTACCTGAGATTACAGCGTCTATGTCAAGGGTCATGAGCAACTGTTTCAGGTCTTCTACTTCGGTTTCTTTGATTCCAGTTGTTTCAGCCTTTATATGTAGGAAACCTGAGGCCTCGGCGAAGAGGTCGGCTAAGTGAATGTTGGGGTAATGAAACATCCAGCTCTCTGGATGTTGAGGAAGCATGGTGACTAAGTATTTAACGTCGTAGCCCAACTTGATAGCACGATATAGAGCCAAAGTAGAGTCTTTTCCACCTGTCACTAAAGCTGCGACGCGCAAGAGGCACAACCATTTAGGAAAGGAAGGCTAGCTGTAGTTAATAGGTTATGGTTATTGTTCGGTTTTCCTGAGACCAGAATTTTTGAAGGTATTCTTCGCAGCGTCTGCGTGCAGTTTCAATTGGGATGTCCCATAATGGAATGGTGATTAATCCCCAGTCGCATTCTACCTCTTTTGCGTTTACCCGCAGAGCAAAGATGTCTTTCTCATTCACGAACCGTGGGTTGGCAAGGTTTTTTTGATTCAGAATAAGTGCGGCAAATTTGTGTGAGAGCAACTTATCCCGTGTGAAGTTGAGGGCGTGAACAATGCTCTCGACTCGTTGTTTTGTGAAACCA
>Ga0315310_10002068_pt1 | contig 12618 bp, 8 predicted proteins | sample TDP5_MG_FD_203630 | JGI IMG/M metagenome (GOLD analysis project Ga0315310, IMG submission 203630) | Freshwater sediment microbial communities from Lake Towuti, South Sulawesi, Indonesia - TDP5 | ecosystem: Environmental > Aquatic > Freshwater > Lake > Sediment | place: Indonesia: South Sulawesi... | reverse complement strand
ATTTTGGCAAACATATCTGTTTTCCATTTCTCATGGAGGAGATGCGTTCTCTTCCCGAATTGTTTCGCTTGGAGGAAACCGGGATGTTTGTTGCGGGCTCTAACTGGTTCGTTGATTATTTGGTGTTTCCCTTGGGAATGGCATTGGGAAGGATCAAGAAGGGATTGGCTTCCCGTCCCCTGACGAGATTGTTTATCTGGGGAATGCGCATTTTTTCACGCCCCCCTTTTGGCGTGGTCTTGAAGATTGAGGCTGAGGGTGAGAAAGACGGCAGACCCAGGGCTGTGGATATTAAGGCGCGCCACGAAGATGGATATTATTTTACTGCCGTTCCAACAGTGGCATGCCTGCTCCAATACTTGGACGGTTCTATTGCCAAGCCAGGGCTCTGGATGATGGGGCATATGGTGGATCCCATCCGCCTGTTCAAGGATATGGAAAGGATGGGAATAAAGATTCAGGTCAAAATTACAGATGGGTACGGGAAATGATAGCGTGGTTTTCCAGCTTATTGAGAGACCGTTAAAATTTTGATATAAAGGGATTAGAGATGTTCGCACCTGCCTTTTGTGCAGTAGGCAGTGGTAGAAAATAAATGGGCGCTGTCCCTATTTATGGGCAGCCTGCCCGGATTAACATCGTTCGCACCTGCCTTTTGTGCAGTAGGCAGTGGTAGAAAATAAATGGGCGCTGTCCCTATTTATTGGGTCGGGGCGTGCAGCCTGCCCGGATTAACATCGTTCGCACCTGCCTTTTGTGCAGTAGGCAGTGGTAGAAAATAAATGGGCGCTGTCCCTATTTATGGGTCGGGGCGTAGCGCAGCCTGGTTTAGCGCACCTGCCTTGGGCGCAGGGGGTCGTGAGTTCAAATCTCGCCGCCCCGACCATATTAAATATTTAAGCAGTACTACTCTAAGATTTTCCTTCAGAGAACTTTCCTGGAATGTGTTTTCCGCAGGATGGGCAGGAGCCGTCCTTCAGGGCATTTTTTGATATGGAAAAGCCCTGCCTCTCAATGAGAAGAGTGCCGCACCCGGGGCAATATGTGTTCTCAAAGGCATGGCCCCAGACATTCCCAAGATAAACATAGTTCAGCCCCTCCTTGATCCCGATCTCCCTTGCCTGCTCCAGCGTTCTTACCGAAGTAGGCATAAGATGCGAAAGTTTAAGGTGTGGCACGAATTGTGTCACATGCCAGGGTGTGTCCCTGCCCAGGTCATGTGCGATCCATGATGCAATGTCTTTCAACTGTGTATTGTCGTCGTTATATCCGGGGATGATGTTGGTAACTATCTCTATATGCATCCCCCATTTCCCGGCCGCTCGCTTTGTTGTCTCAAGGATCCCTGTGAAGTTTCTCATGCGGGCTATCCTCCTGTATCCCTCTGTGCTGAATGCCTTGATATCAACCCTGAATGAGTCCAGGTATGGACCTATCAGGTCAAGGGCCTCGGGCGTGATAGAGCCGTTTGTCACATAATTGGTCAGCAAGCCTTGTTTTTTTGCAAGCCGTGCGCCGTCCAGCGTGTATTCAAACCAGATGGTCGGTTCATTATATGTCCAGGATATTCCCAGGCAATCATTATCTCTTGCTATCTTCACAAGCTCCTCAGGGGTTATTAAGAGTGGATTCCTTTCAGGAATCGCATCTGGCCGTGCATGTGCGATTTCCCAATTCTGGCATCCAGGGCATCTAAAATTGCATCCGCGGCTTCCGATTGAGAGCCAGGGGCTCCCTGGATAGAAATGGAAAAGAGGCTTCTTCTCTATGGGAGAGATCATCATGGTTGAGACCTTCCCATAAATAAGGGAAAAGAGTTTTCCTTCGTGGTTCCTTCTCGTGTAGCAGTATCCGACCCCATTATCGGGTATGGAGCATCTCCTCTGGCAGATGTTGCACCTGATTCGGCTGGCCCGCTGCTTCTCGTATAGGAGCGCCTCAACCATATGTCTTTATACTTTATCATGCGCCAATTTCAGATTGCACTGTCAGGCGCTACATGATATTATGCTTTGGAATCAGAAAACGAGGAGGAAATATGAGGATACACACGATTGTTTTCGCAATTCTTGTCTTGGCAGCCGGGCTCTCATGCAGTAGGGGGGAGTTGCCTCCTCCACCTGCCGGGGTTCCCCCATGGCCTGAGTGGGCCTTTTCCCACTGGGTTTGGTATGACGACCCTGCGGATTGCCCTAAGGAGCCACCGGGACAGACGACCCAGGAGTGCTATATCCAGCTTGTGGACGACTATTTAAAAAGGGACATCCCTGTGGGTGCCATCATCATAGACAGCACCTGGGAGACCGGTTTTAACACCTTTAATATTGACACCAATCTCTTCACCACCCCTGCAACGATGATCAAATGGTTCCATGACAGGGATGTGAGGGTCTTTTTGTGGGTCACGACCATGATTAATATGGATACACCTGAAGAAATAGCGCTTCATGACGAAGCAGCGGAAAAGAACTACTTTATGACCGCTGGCGAGGGGATGAGCCCTGCGATCCTTGATTGGTGGTGGGGGGAAAAAGGTGGAAGCCTCATTGACCTTTTCAACCCCGAGGCACTTGAATGGTGGCACTCAAAAATAGATAAGGCCCTTGAGCTTGGTATTGACGGCTGGAAGTGCGACGGGGCTGAATACAACGTTAGTCTATTGGAACCTTATTCACCTTATCTTAAGAAGAGTGTAAAAAGGGTTGAATACTCCCATGCTTATTACAGTGACTTCTTCAATTATACGCGGGAAAAATTGGGGAATGACCGTATTATCACTGCCCGGCCGGTGGATACCTACAAAATGGACCCCAGTAAGTTCAGCGAAGATATGCTCCGGGAGTGGATGTCTTTTGCACCTCGCGAGATCAACTGGGCAGGATGGGTTGGGGATCAAGATGCAACCTTTGAAGGGATACGCGCAGCCCTTGTGAATATGTATCATTCCTCCAGGCTCGGTTATGTTGCATTCGGTTCAGACATTGGTGGATACGATAATGATGATAATGCGCCTTTTGGTCTAAAGAGAACAAAAGAGCTTTTACTCCGCTGGGTGCAGCTCGGAGCTGTGTGCCCTGTCATGGAGAACGGCGGTAACGGAGAGCACAGGCCCTGGATATTTGATGATAATTATGGCGGGACAGAGACTACTGATATCTATCGGACATTTGTGAAACTCCACTATGCCCTTATTCCCTATCTCATGTCCGAAGGCGCCCGGGCATTTAATGAAGGCGTGTCTCTCATGAGGTTTCTTGATGCGAAGGATTTTCAATATTTTCTTGGACGGGACATCTTCGTGGCACCTATACTGGCAGAGGGTGGTTCTGTAAAGATAAGCTTCCCAGGGAGCTATTACTGGGTCTATCTCTTTGACAGAAGCAAGGTCTATAAGGGCGGCACTACACAAACGCTTACATTTCCTCTTTCAGAATACCCTGTCTTTTTAAGGAAGGGCTCTATCATTGAGAGCACCCTGAAGGTTCCTTAGTCCACCGAAGGGGTTTTTATAATGCGGAAAGCAGCGCTCGTAATTTTGATTGGAATTGCGCTGTTTTTCTCGTGTTCACGGGAAGTTGCGGCACCTGTTGAACCACCCTGGCCTGAGTGGGCCTTTTCCCACTGGGTATGGGAGGACGAGAGCACACAGCAGAGTGCCATTGACCTGGTGAACGGATATCTCAATAGAAACATCCCTGTGGGGGCTGTGATCATAGACAGCCCATGGCAGACTGGATACAACACCTTTGAATGGGACCCGGTGCGTTACCCGGATCCTCCTGCAATGATCAAATGGTTCCATGAGCGGGGCGTGCGGGTTTTTGTCTGGATTACCTGCATGATCAATATCGGGAACGATGAAGAGAAGGCCTTGCATGACGAAGGGAGCATAAAGGGTTATTTCATGACTGCAGGTGAGGGGATGAGCCCTGCAATCATTGACTGGTGGAAGGGGCCTGGAAGTTTTATTGATTATTTCAATCCAGAGGCAGTTGCCTGGTGGCACTCGCTAATGGATAAGGCACTTGCACTTGGCATTGACGGCTGGAAGGTTGACTTTACTGATGGTGATGTTTTCCTCGCCCCATATTCTCCATACCTCAAGAGGAATGTCCAGAGGATTGAGTATTCCCATGCCTATTACAGGGACTTCTTCACCTATACACGGGAGAAATTGGGCTCCGATAGGATCATCACAGCCCGGCCTGTGGATGCAGGCGGCAGCTTTGTGTCCAGCATGCCCACGGAATTGGTGGAGACGCTCCTCTCTTATGCGCCAAGGGATATCAACTGGGCTGGTTGGGTGGGTGACCAGGATCCCACTTTTGATGGGATGCGGAATGCCCTTGAGAGCATGTATGAATCCTCAAGGCTTGGCTATATCGCATTCGGGTCTGATATTGGCGGATACAGGGGAGGAAATAGAACCAAGGAGGTTTTGGTGCGATGGACCCAGCTCGGAGCACTGTGCCCTGTCATGGAGAACGGCGGGAGCGGGGAGCACAGGCCATGGATGTTTGATGAGGAGACCCTTCGGATCTATCGGACATTTGTCAGGCTTCACTACGCCCTGATCCCCTATCTGATGAGGGAGGGCGCCTTGTTCTGGCGAGAAGGTGTTTCACTCATGAGGTTTGAATCTGCAGCAGATTATCAATACATGCTGGGAAGGGACATATTTGTTGCACCGATCCTATCGCCAGGCGGAACTGTGATAGTGAATTTTCCAGGGGGATCATCCTGGGTCTATGTTTTTGATAGGTCAAAACTCTTTCAAGGGGGAACATCGGAAGAGTTGACCTTTCCGCTCGACGAATTTCCCGTTTATCTCAGAAAAGGCTCCATAATTGAGAAAACATTAAGATTCCCTTAACCGCGAGATTGCTTCGTCATCCGCCTGAGGCGCACTTTCAGAGATGACAATTGTGTAGTTGCCCGATTAATCGGGCTAAAAATACGTCCCATAAATGGGACGACTACAGTAAGAGGCGCACTTTCAGAGATGACAATTTGGGTTATAGATTCTCTTTAATAAATGATTTAGAATAATAATATAGCGCCTGTAGCTCAACCGGACAGAGCAGCAGCCTTCTAAGCTGTTGGCTGGGCGTTCGAGTCGCCCCAGGCGCGCCAATATGATTTTATGGTGGGCGTAGCTCAACGGTCAGAGCGCCTGGCTGTGGCCCAGGAGGCTGAGGGTTCAAATCCCTTCGCTCACCCCATTTTATTTATGCGGATCTCTGACTTTTTTTAATTTTGCCGGGAACGACAAATAGAGCGAAAACAGAGGAGAGGAAGGCCGCAACACTACAGAGTAATAGCGCTAAATGATAGCTGCCGGTTCGGTCGAATATCATAGCAGAAACCGGAACTCCCACGATTATTCCCAGGGCAAAGCCGCTCATAATCAGCCCCATGATCTTTGGGAAATGGAGTTCTCCGAAACACCTGCCTGTCAGGATCGGAAATACTACTGCGTTCCCGCCCAAGCCAATCCCGTACAGGATTGAATGAACCCCGAGGAGCCGTGCGTTGTTTGCTCCAAGATGCACGAAGATCAGGTCAAGCAAGGCAGGTCCGGCAGCCATAAATATGCCGGCTGCGGCAATGAGTATGTTCGGACGCCATCTATCAGCAAGCCAGCCGAAGAGAAGCCTTCCCGCAATGCTTATTCCTACAGCAAGCCCATAATAGAACGCCGCATTCTGCGAGCTGAATCCTGCCTGTTGGGTAGCAAATGGAACAAGGTGAAAGTTCATGGATGACATGACGATAAGTTGTAGAATGTAGATGGCGATCAATAGCCAGAAGGAGGATGTCCGCACGGCCTCTCGAACGGTAAGACCGCTCAACTTACGCACTGGTTTGTGCTTTGCCTTGGCGATGCCGTCATATTCCAGTCCGAGTTCTGATGGCTTGGTTCGGATGAACAAAGCGATGATTGGTATGAGAAGTACCCATACGACTGCGAATGAGAATGCAAAGGTCTGCCGCCAGCCTATGGTCCTGATGAGCCACTCATTAAAGGGTGGAAGGAGGAAACCGCCGCTGCCTATTCCAATCATGGCAAGTGCCATGGCCCTGCCCCGGTAGCGGTCAAACCAGTTGGTGATGAGTGTCTGTGCAGGTATCAAGGTCGTTCCCGCAATGACGAATCCAGCCAGCATGTTCAAAGCATACAGCATCCAGAGCCTGGACATTGAAGCGAAGCCGAGATTGATCAGGCTTCCGAGGATGGCGGCAAGGAGCATTATTTTTCGCGCACCGAACCTCGAGATGAGGGAACCTACTATCGGCCCTGAAAACCCGAAGATAATCGCCCATAAAGCTGCGGACAAGGAGATCTCTGTAATGGACCAGCTGAACTCTTTCTGGAGAGATTCGATGAACACCGGGAAGCAGTACATACCCATGCCTCCAAAATTGAACAGGATCACGAACAGGGCTGTAACTATCCACCAACCGTAGAATGTGCTGGTGCGTGCTCTCCAATCGTTCATGTCGTCACTTGGAACTTGCTACTAAAGGGGTGTACTCACGATCGGTAGATCGATACGCGATGGTCTCAGTTTGTCGCGATAAACCTTGATCTCGGGCGGTTCCGGGAACAATGGTGCGAAATGGCTTGCGTCTGCCCCGGATATTGCAACCCGGATCTTGTGCCCCTTTCTGAATAGATACGATGTTGGAAGAAGGTCAAAGGTTATCTCTGCCGGTTCACCAATAACGAGAGGCATGGCGTCTTTGCCCATGAAAGACCTGTAAGGAACAGGGGATATATACAGGGGCTCTTCTTTAGAGAGATTCCTGTGGATCGCCCGAAGAAGCCCCTCGGTTACATAGTTGGAATCGCCGTCCTCGTCAACATCCTCAAGGTAGGCAAAGAAAGTCCCATCGGTCGCGCTCGAAGCCACATTTATCGTTACAATGGGGTGGCCCGTGACCTCTGTGTCCCTTTCAAGAGGGGAAGATGTGTAGACAAGTAGTTTGGAATCTGCCTTGTTCCTCTTCCCGTAGTCAATAGGGTCATCCCTTCCGAGCTGGTTTCTCCAGCGGGTGGATTTGCCCGTGTTGACTTTATAATCCACCTTGTAGGCATCAAATGCTTCGTCCTCCTGGGGCGTGCTGGAGGAGAGAGACCCGCCATTTGAGAAATAAAATGGAACGCTTTTAATCCCCTCAGGAGGCCAGGTGTCGGAATCCTTCCACTTCTCTTCTACCATTGTGAAGTAATGGACCGGCTTCTCTTCGTTAATGCCGGTTTTTATCCCCTTGAGGTAATGATCAAAGAAACGGAGCAGCTCAAGCTCGCGATCGAAATAAGACCTTGATGAACCTGAATTCGGGTTCACATTCCAGCCCCCGCCGTGATTCCAGGGCCCGAGGATCAGCTTGCTGCCCGGGTTCTTGACATTGAGGAACCACTTTATTGCAGCAAGGGGGTATGCGCCGTCGAGCCATCCGGAATAACTATATATGGCTGCGCCCGAGGCCCGGATGTCCTCCGCGTAATTGTGCGGGCTGAACATTCCGATAGTGCCGGACAGGGACATGGGCTTGCCCGGGAGTAAATTCAGGTATTCTTCAGGAACGGTTCCCTCGTAACGGGGGTCTCCGGGTGCAATGTCGTCTCGGAAGACAATCTTAGCGCCCTGATCATAGATGAAGTAATTCGCCTCGTGTGCCTTGATCGCTCCCTTTAGAATGGATCGATCCTTGTCAGCAGCGACAGGAGTGACGCCGCGCACAAAAATAGCAGTCCACCAACCGCCTACGGGTGAGACCCTGTTTTGTTCAAGGTGTCGGGTTAATTCCTGATATGTCCTGAGGAACCAGTCTGAAATGATGCCGCCTGGGAACCCGGCATCAGTGTAGGTGTCATAGAGGGCAAACATGGGGACCACGGCCTTTACCGCAGGGTGCCTGACCACAAGGAGCATGCCCGATGAGATCCCGTCATAAGACACGCCGGTTGAGCCAACCTTACCGTCTGACCAGGGCTGGCTCACGATCCAGTTCAGGATATCCCTGTAGTCCTTCACCTCGTCCGGTGACCAGGAGGTCATCCTCACTCCCTCGGATGCGCCTGAGCCGCGTATGTCCACATCCATCCAGGCGTAGCCCCTCTTTACAAGGTATTCACGCCTCTTCGCATACAGGAAAGTATGGTCAAAGGGCTTGCCGCCGAGAAAGATCCTGAACGGCAGGCGCAGTTGAATAGAGCGCATATAGCAGGTCTGGTGGAGTATGGTTGGTATCCTTGCGCCTTCCTTCAGCCCCTTGGGAAGATAGAGGTCAACTGCGATCCTGATGCCGTCACGCATTGTGATGTAATGGGAAGAGTAATCCATGCCGCTGTATTCCGGCTCCCTTGAGTAGCCGGCCTCAGTAGCGGCATACCAGTTTGAGTCGTGGATTCCTGCCTTGAGAGCATGCGCACATGAAAAAGCTAAAAGACATGCGGCTGCGCAGATAATGAGACGAGAGAGTTTTCCTTTCATGCACAGATTATACCCTTGACGCCAGTGTCAAGTCATGCAATTCTTAAATAGTTTTACACATGCTGCAAGCATTAAAAGGAGGATTTTGATGGCAACAAACATAATAGGTAGAGGAGTTGGTGGTTTATTGAAGTATGCAAAGATAAAATGGGGAGAAGAAGGGTTAAAAAAGGTATTGGACAGCTTATCCAAAGAAGATAGAGCCATATTTGATAAAAAAATTGATCCCTTAGAATGGTATCCCTTCAGCACATATGTAAATGTTCTTGTGGTAATTGATAAAGTATTTGGAAAAGGAGATTTGAGTGTGTGCAAGGACATAGGCATATGGTCAGCGGAAAGGGATCTCGCAGCAGTATTTAATCTGTACACAAAGGGTATTTTCAAAAACCCCTCTACCTTGAAGACTGCGCCACATGTTATGTGGACAAATTATTATAGTAAGGGAGACATGGTTTTTTCAGAGATTCCAACTGTTATAGACATCCCAGAAGTCAAAGCCACTGCTCGAATTATTGATTTCCCGGATGCCGCCAAACCCAATTGCCGTCTTTTGGAGGGGTGGATACAAAGTGTATTTCAGCACGTTGTTGAAGATGCGCGCATATTTACCGCCACAGAGATAAAATGTAGGGTTGACGGGGATGAATATTGTGAATACCTGGGTGTCTTGAAGAGAAAAGGTGCTTGATCTGCCCTCCAGGAACTGATTCTTCAGCGGTAGTGATCCAACTATAATTTTATAGGAATATAGAGGGAGGTTCTCTACTGTCGGTAAACGTCCTTACGATGCTGAATGTAATCAATGTATACCTCGTGTTGATCTGAAGAAACGGCATACAGAACTCTATAATTCCCTACACGACAACGGTAATAGTCTTTCAGGAAGCCCTTCAGGCGTTTAATACGAGGGCCATGCAGGGGGGACTTCGCAATCTCCCCCAGGGCTTTATCCAGTCGCTCCCTGAGATCTTGAGGTGCGTTCCTATAGAATTTCGCCGCATGGGGAGAGAAGAGCAGCTTATAATCCACGGACCTTGGCCCACTCGATGTAATAACCCTTGCGGCCTTTCTCTCGCGCTTCGATTCCATCCAGAAGCGCCTTCATCGCCTTCCGATCCGTCAGAATCTCGGACATTTCCTCCACTCCATCAGGGTCGGAGATATAGACGAGCAGACCTTTATTCAGGATCTCTGAAAGCGTGCTCTCCCGGTCCACGGCGACCTTCTTGGCAACCTTATACAGGGCCGTATCAATAACAAACGTGGTTTTGGAACCCATTGTGCTCACCTCCCATATAACCATACTACCATATAACCATACAATCGTCCATAGAAACAGAAGAAATTACATCATAATTGTGCCCCACATCAGGGCATGGTATGTATCTTTGATTGTGGTTGGAGGGATGCGATCAAAATCATATAGTGTCTCCTGCAACCAGTGCTTTGCAGCAATAAGGAACAACCAGCCGCTAAGGTGTTATAACAAGGACGCCGGTGGACAGCAAAACAGGGATAACATAACATAACTATATATGAAGAGAATGAGGATCGCGGCTTTATGTCTTCTTTTTTTCGTCGGGTTTTCTCTCTGCGCTTATGCCAATCCCATGGATCACTACGGCTTGGGGAGCAGGGGGGCAGGCATGGCCAATGCCTGTGTTGCTGTTGCAGACGATTGGACAGCGCCCTATTACAACCCTGCAGGCATGACAAGGAGCGGAGAGACCTTCGGAATAGGTTTGGTCGGCGTTGCCTCCGGCTATGTGCATATCCGGCCAATGGGAACAGGAAAACCCACGGATTCCTTTGAACGAGTGGAAGGACTGGTCATAGGGACCACGGATCCCTTGTGGACGGAAAATCTGAGATTAGGCATCAGCTTGTATTTTCCCCTGCAGCGATACCAGATGGCCAGGACATATTTTGTTGACGAGAGGGAGGCTTTGCCGGGCATGACCAACCAGCTTCACTTCGAGTTATACGGGGAGAGGGAGCAGAGACAGGTCATCATCCCGGCTCTGGCATACAGGTTTGCCCCCTGGCTTTCTTTTGGAGCCGGGGTGTCCATTCTGAACAACACGAACACGGTTACAACCGTCTATGAGTCTAATATCATGGATATGAGCAAAGCAGTCATTAATGTGAGCAACAACACCATCTATACTTTTGCACCGGTTTTCGGAATCGTATCGGAGCTTCCCTGGAATGTCACACTCGGTGCTGTATATAGGGGGGAGATCGCCTTCCCCATCCACGGGCCGACAAATATCACTGTGTATTATCCTCTGACTGAATCCTCCAACTATCTTTCTTATACCATGTATCTGGATTTCCTTGTGAATTATACGCCGGCCATGGCTTCGGTCGGCGCATCGTTTACGGGCTTCACCAACTTCCTTCTCACAGGGGAGATTGGATGGGCTGGCTGGTCCTATTATAGGGACAACCACAATACATACCCGTCCCCAAGACTAAACGATGTATATTCGCCGAGGATCGGCATAGAATCTTATGTCCACCCCTTGATCCTCAGGGCCGGGTATAGCTATGAGCCCTCTCCAGTGCCGCATCAAAGCGGGAGGACGAACATTGTGGATAATTCTTCCCATATACTGACACTTGGCTTAGCAAAAAATTTCAAGTTTAATAGACTAGGAGCCCAGCTGGGGATCTTTGGCCATGCGCGCTATCTTGTGCCAAGGACCGAGACAAAACAAGCCATAGATAATTCTGACCCATCTGCTCCACATGACACGACCCAATATAATTACCCAAATCCGCCAAATGGAGTATGGAACCCCGGGTATCCCGGATGGGAGAGCTGGGGATGGATCTTTGCCACTGGAATTGACGTTTCCCTAACATACTGATCTGGACCAAATAAAACTTTATGTAAGATTGCCCCGGAGGCAAGAACGGGATTGGTCAGTCACAGGGGGTGACTCTTCCGGTACTCGTCCAACGCCGCAATAACCCTGTCCAGGAGTTCCTTCGAATAGTCCTTGCCGGAGAGGTCATCCCACGTCTTCCGCCCCGCGAGTTCCATGGTGTGCATATCATCGTCGCTGAATCGTGTTGGTTTCATTCCAGCTTGCATGAAGGCATCCAGGCATCGCCTCTCGAAATCCCTCAGCATTTCGTTCCAGATTTCATCGGCCTTAAGGATTCTGTTCAAACGCACGGACAGTTCTGCCATTCTTATACTATCCTTCTTTGTGATCCCGAATTTCTCCCCCTCTTCTTCCAGGGAGCGTTTCTCCAGAACAACGCCTGCGATGGAGTAAGCGACCGGGGATTCGAGGAAATAATTCGACGCCTTGTATGCCTGCATGCCCAGCATCCATCCAGCCGGGGAAATGCCCGCATTTGCCATGCCAGTTGTCAGGGCCCCGAAAACCTCTGTGATAGGAATGGGTATGGGCGTGATGCCCAGATTCTGCAGGAATACCTTGTCGATATTTCCGAACCATGTGGTGAATTTTTGTTTTTTGAGGTCATCCAGGGTTGGGGTATTGTTCTTCAGGAAGACATATAAGTTGCCTGAATCGATTAATGTGAATAACAGGAGTCCCTTCTTAAAGAGGATCTCTTCGATGTCCTTCCGAAACTTCGACAGGATGTAATCCACCTCCTGATAGTTCCTGAAAAGGAAGGGCAGGTTGAACACGGATAGTTCCGGTGCCGCCGCGATAATGCCCTGGGCACCGCATCCACACCCGTGGAGCTGGCCCATTTTCATTTTCCTCAGGACATCCTTATCCTCCCCCATCACTCCTCCAGTATACAGGGCAATTCCAGTCGTCCCTTTGCTGACCTCTTCTATGAAGGGGATTTGTAAGTCCCTGGTGTAAGATATCCACGCCGTCCCCTCAGGGGCAAGGGTGGCGATCTTATACTTGAAGGGCTTTGTGACCTTGACCCTCTGCCTTATTCTGTCGAACTCCTTCAAAATAGCATTGATATCTTTGGTAAGGCTTTGCCTCTTTTCCCCCTCCGGATAATATTTTTCCAATAATTTTATATATCCCGCGTATCGAGGGTTCTTGAGGAGGTCTTCCGCACTGACGGCATACAGGGGGGAAGCTATGGATAATACACAGATAAGTGCCAC
>Ga0315310_10002066_pt1 | contig 12620 bp, 11 predicted proteins | sample TDP5_MG_FD_203630 | JGI IMG/M metagenome (GOLD analysis project Ga0315310, IMG submission 203630) | Freshwater sediment microbial communities from Lake Towuti, South Sulawesi, Indonesia - TDP5 | ecosystem: Environmental > Aquatic > Freshwater > Lake > Sediment | place: Indonesia: South Sulawesi... | reverse complement strand
GTATTGCTGGATTCAATCCCAATTGGAATATCCTGATTGTGAATGCCTCGTACCTAATTATCGTGGTCCTCGCGGCCTTCGCGAGTTTCCTCCTGATCGATAAGCGCCGCGAGTTCAAATGAGACCCACCTGAAAGGGATGGCTAGAATCGACTGAGTATGCCTTCAATTCATAGACCATTGGTTCGAAGGATCAGGTGCTGCTTAGACGTTTCACCTTCACACGTGAGTACGTGTCGACCAAGCCGAATTTTGGCGTTCTGCGAAATGGAGATCTCCTTCCCGTCAAACCGTCAATGACTGCAAGCGCGCCGGCCCACGAGACAACATATCCTACAACACCCAGGTAGACTAGATGGAATGCTCGGCGAACGCTGATCCTCTCCATTTTTCTTAGCTCTGCTATTGCCAGACCGTACACCAAGATTGGTGCAGCATAGATAGCAACAGAAGCCATGACTGCCACAGGGGCGACACTGCACTTCCAGTAGTCATACAACAAGAAGGACCAAGGAAAGATTAGGTAGTAGGGAATCGCTAGGAAAAATCCTACTACCCCAAGGACGAAGATAAAGTAGCATGCGAGCTGAAAGAGACACTCTACTTTTTGGAAAAGTGTCAACCCTCTATGATAGAGAATGGTTCTCCAGTATTTTCTGAAACATTCACTAAATCCTTTTGCCCATCTCATTTGCTGTCTCACGAATACAGAGAGCGTTGGAGGTACTTCTCCGGAGCATACGACTTCGGGCACATAGACATGTTTCCAACCCGCGAGTTGGAGTCGGATGGACAGATCCAAGTCCTCAACTAATGTGTCAGCAGACCAGCCACCAACCGACTCGATCGCTTCTCTTCTGAAGATTCCGCTTGTACCAAGGAAATGCGGAAGGAGATTTGCGGCGAACCTTGCCCTCTGCTCAACAAGAAAATATTCATCTATTGCAAGTGACACCGCTTTGGTCACCCAGGTTGTATGAGAGTTCAAGTGACCCACTCTTGCCTGAACGAATGCAATCTCATCATCAAGATACAGGTAGGGAATCATGCGCTTCAGGAAATTAGGCGGAGGAACATAGTCGGCGTCAAATATGGCGATGAAATCCCCTTTGCTTCTACCCAACGCCTCTTGAAGTGCTCCGGCCTTGAACCCTTCTCTGGATTGTCGACGAATTATCTTAATTAGGTTTGGAAAGCGGGAAGAGTACCTCCTGACGATTTCCGTAGTGCCGTCAGTTGAGTCATCTATGACCAAAATCTCGAGCTTCTCTGGCGGATAATCAAGTCGGACACAGGACTCCAAGAGTCGGGAAACGACAGACCTTTCATTGTATATTGGAAGATGGATCGAAACTGTGGGCCATTCATGAATGGCTGGCGGAGAGGGAAGCTTGATCTTGCTCCTGATTGATATTACTGCAAGAATACACCAGTTGACCGCATAGATTCCTACCATGACTGTTATCGCAGTCGTCAGGATGAGCATGATCTGCTGAAGCAACGAAAACTGCGCCAAGGGGAGCAACATATGCAGGCCGCTCAATTACCATCCAACCGTTGTGCTTCTAAAATAAGCCTTGCGGGTTCTTTTCTGATGCCATAATTCGGTGCTCGCTTAACGTGGAAAATCATATATCGAACATGTTACCTCAAGTAACTTGCACCGATTGCAGAATTGAGGGCTTGACGCGAATGAGTTCGCGATCCACACGTCTCGCCCCGATCCAAACTCGTGGAAGAGTCTGAACCATGTGAAGACCTGCGTATATCGGCATAAATGGATCGCCCTGAAGCCGCGAACATACGCCAGATTGAAGGCGCTCGGCACCTTCTTTGACACGTTTGACAGCATAATCGTCAGATTGCTCCGGTGAACGTCGAAGAGGCGGAGTTGATGGTTGCTCGCAGTTTGAATCTGCCAACTCTGCCGGCACTTCATTGCCTCAACTTCGGCCCTTGATGGCGACTGACGCAAATTCGTCGCGGCCAAACGAGGCCTTTTCAGGCATGGGCTTTGCTCCGGCTTTGCGGCCAACGATTCCACACGACAAGAGGACCTAGACACCATTGAAGCCGCGGAAGTATTTCCCGCAACAGGGCAAAACAGGGGAGGAGTGACTCAATGTATGAAAATGAATCATTTCTGAAAAGGCTTAGCCGTGAGGAGATGAAGCTCTGGATTGAAATTCCGGTTTGTCTTACAGAAATCCATATATCTTCATTGTGGCCTATTCGCGAGAGGGGAATTGCGAATGCTTCGTTCAGGAGCAGGAAGTAGTTTCGTATTTCTCACAATATTCTGCGTGATTCTGGTGGCGGTTGTTCTGTTAGTGCGGCGAGGCGTATTTACACCGAAGATCCGGAGAGTCTCGCAACTGGACGCAATTGCGGAACTTGTAGGTCGTGCGACAGAAATGGGAAAGCCAATCCACTTCATGCCAGGGTCGGGTGGACTCACAGGAGGAGACATAGCTCCGCAAACCATAGCTGGATTGTCTATACTTGGGTATACATCTGAACTCTGCGCCAAGTATGGATCGAAGATGTTTGTTACCATCCGTGTGGCTGAGACGCAGGCGTTGGCGAGAGACATTGTCCAACAGGCGTATCTGGCTGCCGGAAAGCCTGACGCCTTCGATCCGAACCAGATAATCTATGTTGCACCTACAAGCCAGAGCTACACCGCCGGTGTTCTAGGATTGATGAATCGTGAGAAGATAGCTGCGAACATAATGGTCGGGGCCATATGGGCAGAATCAATAATGTTTGCGGAGGAGGCAGCAACATTGGGTGCGATGCAGCTTGGAGGCACTGCCCACACTCATCAGCTTCCATTTATGTTAGCTTGCTGTGATTACAGTCTTATCGGTGAAGAGCTGTTTGCCGCGGGTGCATATGTCTCAAAAGATCCGGTGCAGCTTGCTGCTGTGGTTGGGCAGGACATGTGTAAGCTTGTGGCGATCGCTCTTATCATCATAGGAGTGCTTGCCACAATCATGGGTTCTCCGAGTCTTCTGAATCTTCTGAAGTGGTGAGTCAAAACATGTCCATGTTCGGAAAAAGAACGTTACCGTTTGCCATCACATTCGTTTTCGGCTTCTTCATGGTCATCGACTTCTTCTTCTCGACACCAGCGAGTGCGATTGCTTCCAACGTGAATACCTCCTTTGTCGTGGTAGCAAACTTCGCTGTGATAACCGCAGTCGGCACAGTGACTCTGATGCACATCCGAAGGATTCAGAAGAAGCAGGAATGGTACAACAGCCTTGCTCTACTTGTCGTTCTATACCTGACCATTGCGATAGGCTGGTCCAGTCCTTCTGACCCTACTTACCTTTGGTGGTTCAACAACTTGTTTGTGCCTCTTGAGACGACGGTATTCTGCCTACTCGCATTCTACATCTCGTCCGCGTCTTACAGGGTGTTTAGAGCCCGAAGCAAGGAAGCTGCACTTCTGTTGGTTTCTGCAGTACTTGTCATGTGGGGTAGGGCACCGATAAGTGCGGTGATCTCTGAGGGATTCGCAGCAATTGCGGATTGGATGATGGCTGTACCTAACACTGCTGGAATGAGAGGCATTGTCATCGGAATCGGCATTGGAGTGATCTCCATCGGAATACGTACTCTGCTTGGAATCGAGAGAGGGTACTTGGGAGGCAAGGTAGAATGAGCGAACAAGGTTCGTTCCTAACCAGACTTGGCAAGATGGATCGCCGATTCATGTACGTGGTAATCCTCATTGCTGTGTCGATTCCGCTACTGAGACCGCTGGCGCTGCCACTCAGTGTGAGTCCTGAAACTAGGCTCTTCTATGACTATGTGCAATCTCTGCCTTCCGGAGCTTCCGTCGGCCTGACATTTGACTGCCAGCCAGGCGCGCTTCCTGAACTTTACCCGCAGATGCTCGCGATCCTCCAGCACCTAAAGGCTAGGCAGACCAGAATGATCTGTGTCGCGTTCTTCGCTGAGGGAGCGATGATCGCTCACAATGCCCTCACGGATGTGTTCGGCCCCCCCAATTCTCATCCCAACTATGGGAAGACGTTCGTGAACTTAGGGTTCATTGCGGGCGGTGAAACAGGTATGGCTGCTTTCGCCAAGAGTGTCAAAGGTGCAGCACCACAGGACTACTATGGTAACCCGACGGCCAAGATGGAAGTGCTATCTGGTGTCGATACTGCCAAAGATTTCGCGCTAATCATAGAGTTCGCATACGGAACACCTGGAATACCGGAAATCATGAGACAGATGCAGTCTCCCTATCAAGTGAAGATCGCTGCAGCCGCAACAGCATTGATTGCAACTCAAATCATGCCCTACCTCAAAAGCGGCCAAATGGTGGGCATGCTTACGGGCCTTAGAGGCGCAGCTGAATACGAGAACCTCATCGGCAAGCCCGGTGAAGCGGTCGCAGGAATGGACGCTCAATCGGTCGCGCATGTGGCGATAATTTTGGCGATACTGGTTGGTAACGTTGGATACTACTCTGAGAGGAGGAAGCAGAAACGATCGATGTAGGCAGTATTGGTACATTGCTGTCCGCCGTGTTTACACTCATAGTATTCAGTTTTCTGTACCGTGACAACAGGATCTACAAGCTTGTCGAGCACATATACTTAGGGTTCGCTATCGGCGTCTCGGCAGTAATGGCCAGGGCAAGCGTAACATCAATTGCTTGGAACCAAGCTATGCGAGGAGCATGGATCTGGTTGCTGCCAATAGTAGTCGGGCTACTCTTTTGCTTCTACTTCTCGAAGAAACACTTCTGGGTATCTCGTATCCCAGTAGCCTTCCTGGTTGGTGGCGCAACCGGCCTAGCGATCAGCGGAGTCGTCAAGGCGCAGATCCTAGACCAGATTAGAGGCACCATAACCCTTCCCATACTGACCGCACCGAACCCCGTCACTGCCATCAACAACGTACTCATCATCTTAGGAGTGGCATCAACGCTGCTGTTCTTCTTCTTTTCAAGAGAACGCAAAGGCATCATGGGACAAGCAATGCTCCTAGGCAGAATATTTGTCGTTGTTGCACTGGGAGCGGCATTTGGATTCATAGTCATGGCAAGAATGTCTCTACTCATTGGAAGACTACAGTTCCTGTTCAAGGCACCGTCACTATACCTGTTGCCAATTGCACTGGTCGCGCTACTTGTCTGGATCACGTGGGACAGACGCAAGGCACGTGTCTCAAAAGCGTAGAATCGACGATAGGCCCACGTGAACCTGCGTGACAACGGGAAAACCCATACTTTGGGAGGAGCTTCGAGCTCCGGAAATCCGCGCACTACAAAAGAAGATGAACATGGTCATCCTGGTCGGCGGAGCAACGGAGCAGCATGGGCCACATCTGCCGACCTGCACGGACACACTAATCGGTTACGAGCTTGCAAAGAGAGTGTCTGCGCTCACAGGAGTACCCGTCCTACCCCCCATTCCATATGGAGATTCGCAGACCCACAAGCGTTTGGGCGCAACCGTCTGGATAAGACCTGAGACACTGCATCGCATTGTCTATGAGATATGCAAGTGCCTCTACGAGCAAGGAGTCAGACGTTTTCTCCTAGTTCCGACCCATGGAACGAACGTATGGCCGTTCCACACCGCGTGGTCAAACCTGAGATTTGACTGCCCTGACATTCAAGTCAAAGTGCTCGACGAATCAGTATACCAGTTTATGTCACCAGAGGACCGAAAAGCCATAGAAGAAGCCAACAGGCTTGACCCATACGCCTACCACGCGGGCACGACCGAGACCTCAGAGGTTCTTGCGAGCAGACAAGACTTGGTAAAAATGGAGGAGGCAGTGGATGAACCGTTGCTGATGCCTCATGGCGCTCTCTTCGACTACCGAGTGGATCAGATCAGCAAGTCGGGGGTCTGTGGCAGAGGTACCAAAGCAAGCCGAGAACTAGGAGAAAGGTTGCTTACTGCAAAGGCAAACGCAATCGCCGAGTGGATCAAGAGAGCATTACGAGAAGAGATACCGTTCAGATAGCCTCTCCAGATGCCACTCCGTGCGAGTTCTGAGAGGAGCCTAACTTGAGTACAAGGTTCGGAGTATTTCTCGACCTGAGGAACCGATATGAACAGGTAGAGAAGCTTGCCATTGAAGCAGAGAGACTCGGATATGACTCAGTTTGGGCTCCGGACCACCTTCTAGGTGGAGGGAACTTCCCGAAAACGACCGATGAAGAGCCAAGGTTGGAAGTCTGGACAGTACTCACATCTCTGACATGCAGAACCACTAGGGTACGTGTAGGTCCCCTTGTCCTCTGTTGCCTATATAGGAACCCAGCCGTGGCAGCAAAGATGGCTTCTACATTAGATGCCCTCTCAGGCGGCAGACTTGAGTATGGCTTGGGAGCTGGATGGAGAGAAAGCGAGTGCACAGCGTACGGTCTCCCATATCCATCCGCTAGAGAGAGAGTTGAGAGACTGCGCGAAACCGCAGTAATAACCAAGAAGATGTGGACCGAGACTCCAGCAAGTTATTCAGGCAAGTACTACAAGATTGAGAAGCTATACTGTGTGCCCAAGCCAGTCCAGAAGCCGCATCCCCCCCTCTTGATTGCTGGAACCGGTGACAAGATTCTCGGAGTCGTAGCTGAGCTGGCTGATAAGCACAACATGTTCGCGGGAACGAAGGGGATAAAGGGCAGGCTTGAGTCGCTGAAGCGACAGTGCCACCGCGCAGGAAGAAGGTTTGAAGATATTGAATTGACTCTTACGTTCGGCATATCAGCGATCTCTACTGAACACACGAGTATGAGGAAGCAGCTGGAGTCCTACTACGCGTCATCGAAGGAAGACGTCTCATGGGATAAGTGGTTAACTGAACTGAAGAAGAGTGGTTTGGTAGGGACTCCAGATGAGTGCGCGAAAAGAATCAATGAATTCAAGCAGCTCGGCTTCACGCACTTCATCTTGAGGTTCGCAGACTTCCCGTCAGATGAGGGCCTCCGAACATTTGCGCTGTCCATCAAAGACCTCGTGAAGTAGAGACGGGCTAATTCTTCTTTCTCAGCGCTGAAGGCCAAGTAGCTTTCTCGGATTGTCAACGATCATGTTGCGGACTTGATCCCTTGTAAAGCCCTTGTCAATGAGCATATGAACATAGATCCTGAGTCCTTCCACAGGGGGAGGATGATGCACTTGGCCAAAGTCTGTTGTCAAGATAGTGTGGTCCACTCCGGCTTTCTTGATCGATTCTACCACTGCCTCTAGTGTGTTTGAGTGCCAAAGCGGCATCATCGAAAGCAGCGTGTGTTCTAAATAGGCTCCTTTTCGAGCAAGAGCGACCTGATCTTCAAGTGACATTCCTGTTAAGGAGTCAGATGGGTGAGTAATGAGTATGTTCCTGACTCCCTCTTCTTTCGCCGCGTCCACCAATAGAACTACCTCTCGAGGGCCTAGGTGTCCAGTAGCAAGTATGATGTTGTGCTGTGCAACAAGCTTCAGAATCCCTTCGATTTCAGGTAGAAGGTTCTCAGTTTGGCCACGGATGATAGTGAGCTTAGGCCCCGGATCAGTTGAGAGGCCCATTGGATGACCTTTCTCGCGATAGTGTTCGTAGTGGTGCAGCGCTGAAACTGTGGGCATCCACACCATTTTGCAGCCAAACCCCAGCGAAGTCTTCAAAGCGCAGGGGTTCAATCCCCCGACCGAGTTGTTGAGCACGATACTGCCCACGACATCTGCCTGTGGAACAAATCTCTTCGTAAGCATCGCAAGAGGACCTGTTGGGATGTGATGTGATTTCAGGACCAATCCCGATTGTCCATGAGCAAGAGCGCTCTCCGCAAGTTGGACGCAGTCCATAAGTCGAGGAGAGCTGTCGGGTCCAGTATGAACATGAAGATCGTAGGAACCCGCGATCACGGAAAAACTTGTCTCATACATGATGGATCGCACGGTACTAGGAGATTATCAGATATTTCTAGATTGTGTCTAATCGCGCAGTTGCGCATGATACCTTGGAAACGCATTATGGCATCGGCATTATATAATCAAATAAGCCTTCTGGTATAACGATCGGTCTTAACGCTTAGTTGACAATGCCAGTCTGTCTAAGCATGGTTTGAGCAGTGGGATGATGTTATAGGTCGTTCTCTACCCCCTCTAGGTCTGAGCCGTCGCCTGCCTATGTCTTTTCTTTAAGAAACACATCGAGCAGGAAATCATGGATCTGCGGCCCCTCGCCTTGACCTGAACGAGCTGGAAGCCGCATTGGGAGCAGAACTTTCTCAGCAGTGTTAATGTGCCGAACTGTGGTAGAGGTAGGGAAAACGTGCAACTCTTCTCCCATCTGCCTGTACACCCGATAAAACGTTTTCCCGTCCTTCTGTTCCGAATAATGATTAGTTTTGAACTGCACTGCGGACATGGAGAGAGCAGAGTGATTTGTGCCAATCTTGTTTCTCTGATGGTCTTCCCGAGTTCCGTCCCTACTTCAGAGGCTCTCGCTTCGAGCTCGGCCATGACAGGTCTAAGATGATTGATCGCTTCTATCAGCACGCTCTCTCTTTGGTCTCTACCAGACTCAATATCTTGCATCATTTCCTCAAGTTCACGCGTAAGGCTGGTGTCGATGACATTCGGGCAGTATCTCTTTAAGACTTCAATCACATTGAGCGCCAGCGGCGTGGGGGTCATTCTTTCTCCAACTATGTAACCTCGGCTGTACAATGTTTCAATTATGTCTGCACGTGTCGCCTTAGTTCCGATGTTCTGGTCTTCCATTAGTTTTAGGAGGCTGCCTGGATTGAATCTCGGCGGCGGCTGAGTGAATTTGTCTATGCTAGCAATATGGGTGATGTTGACGATCTCGCCGATACTCAATGCCGGAAGAAGGACCTCCTCGAAGTGCGAATATGGCTCATAGAGATCCATCCATCCCTTCGTCAAGATCCGAATGCCTCTAAGATAGAAGATGTGCCCCTCAACCGAGACAGTCGCCTTCTCGCTTTGCTTGACAGCTGGTTCTCCAAATGTTGCCATGAATCTACGTACAACAAGGTCGTAGACCTTACGTTCACGTTGCTCCAATCGCCTATGAGGTATGCTTCCAGTCGGATAGATTGCCGGGTGGGCTGGATCTACTCTTTCACCTTCGTGGGGACTAAGTCTAGGCAGCTTGAGGATCCTTGAGACCTTCGCACCGTATTCTTCCAGTGTTGACAGATTTTCGAGAATCTTCCTATATTCTATGCCGGGAGGCAACTTCTGACTTGATGTTCTCGGATAGCTGATGAGAGCGTCCAAGTATAGGCGTTCAGCTGTTGCAAGAGTGTAGCTAGGCCTCAGTCCAAAATGCCTGTAGGCTTCTGCTTGAAGCGTGGACAAATCGAAGGGTGTAGGCGGAGGGATCTTTGACCTGTAGCTTTCAACATCTGTGATTCTTCCGGCCTTTCCTGAACATTCCAGAACGACCCTCTCAGCTGCGCTCTTTGAACTTACTCTCTCTTTCTCATATTGCGCAGAAATCAAACTGTCGTCCGCTTTGATAATAGCTTCTATGACCCAATATGGGACAGGAACAAAACAGTTAATCTGTTCCTCGCGATCCACAACGAATCTTAGAGTCGGACCTTGAACTCGACCTGTACTTAGCGTCGAATAGATTCTGCCATGTTCACGGGCGGAATCAGTGAGTACACGTGACAGGTTCACTCCATAGATCCAGTCTACCTCGTGGCGACACATTCCGGCGTTTGTCAGAGTGAGATCGAGTTTGAGTGTTGAGTTGGCATAAGCTTCTTGAAGCTCTCTTCTTGTCAATGTGCTAAATTTCATTCTCTTGGCATTTCGGTCGGCGCCTTTGCAGGCATACCTGAGGATTGTGGTTCCGATTAGCGAACCTTCAATGTCATAATCGCAAGCATTCACGAAGCAGTCGGCTTCTCGCGATACTTCGTAGATTTGTTCTATCCAAGTCTGCAGTCGCTCTTGACCCCGTTCAGTCAGATATCTAGGCTTCCAAGTGAGGTCCCAGATCGGATATGCCCTTCGAGTTGCGCCTCTCTTCTGGTCCACTGAGTATAGATGCCCGCGAGCTGAGCAGATGAAGATCTTCTCGCCAGGCCTAACGACTTCGTAGATTGGAACTCCTTTCTTACTATGTCTAAGAACCTGACTCCCGTCGCTCAAAGACTCTGCTATGCGCCGTGCTGCATCCGGCTTCTCGCAAATGACTAGAGTTGTTGCCACATCGATCTACTTCTTGAGAAGGTGCCTTGCAACTTCTTTGGCTTTTTCTCCAGTCTCCGGGAGATTGATTATGCATTCCAGGTAGTTCTTCATCGAAATGTCTCCATCAAAAGCTCTCGCCCACTCTTTGTATCCCGCCTTCACGTTGGACTCCGCAATCTTGTGTGTTTCACAAAAATCGCTTGAAAGTGCTGCTTTACGTTGACATAACGAACACGTCTTTGACATTTTGTATCACCCGCCAAGACGCTCACTAGTTGGGCGATTTGATTTAAGCCTTCAACCAGGTGCATTTGGAAATGGAATCAGTGTTTCTACTTGTAGGAACGGGATATGTTGGAAGCTAGTCCTATGACATATTTTGCGCCGTAGTATGAGGCTGCTGCACCTGTGATTGGAAGGTCAAACCAGAACGTTGCAATTCTTGCCAGTATGGTGGCGGAGGCCGCAACACTTAAAGGAACACCGAACATCACGAGAACCGTGGTTGTGACGACTTCGATGACTCCCAGCATTCCCGGAATGGCGATTGGAGTCATCTGAATAAAGTCTCCAATTGAGATTGTCAGCATTATGGCCCAAATTGAAACGCTATGGCCCAACGCAAGAAACACAACGTAGAGGATTAGAACTGATGTGGTCCAGTAGCTCAAGGCCAAGGCGTAGGAGGCCAAAATTGCCTTAGGACTCTTGAGGAGTTTCACAAATGTTCCTCTGAAGTCATTCGTCAAGCCGCCGATTGAAGTGAGCACCGTCGGGTAGTACTTTCCGCCTACCTTGTGGAGTATGGACTTGAAGCCTTCAATCAGACTTGGCATGTGGTGTCTTAGTCTGTCCGCCTTCACTATGAGAAGAGCTATTCCGATCGTTCCGATGGCGACCAACGCCGTAACAGCAAGAAGGTTTATGGCAAGAGAGTGCGAAAGGCCGTATGTCAAGAATAGCATCGCCATGGCCAGAAGGCCGAAGGTTACAAATCCTAATGTGAACATGATCTTGTGAAGGAACACGGTCGCGGCTCCGTCTCCGATGCGGATATCGGATTCTTTGGAAGCTAGAAGGACTCTAGACACGTCCATGAAGAAACCGCTTGGAGTTATGTAGCAAGTGAATATTCCTGCAAGCGCAATCGATATACAGGTTCGAAAACGTATATTCAACCCAGCAGACCTAAGCAGGACGTACCAGCAGGATCCGTACAGGGCCAGACCGAGCATGTCAAGAATGAACGCTAGGAACATGAGACGGATATCTACGCTTCGAATTGTATCTATTATCTGTTCAAATCCCACCAGATATAGAAAGGCAGCAAGCAAGATTATTCCTACTGCCAGAGATCCTGCGAAGATGAGCCCGATTTGAAAAGAACTGTTCTCCTTTACACTTCTCAAGCTATGCCCTCACTTTCGGGAGCGACACGCCATAGTCAACTAATCGTCATTTGGAGAAGGGGAGTTGCTCATTGATTGAGCTGACGCCGAGAACCGTGATGGTCCAGTTTCGGAAGCTATGGCTCACAGCTCAGGAATCTCCTGCAGGAGCATGCCCTCCAGCGTGATTGGCTTGAGCTTCAGGGCTAGTTGATAAGCTTCGTCAAGTCTTGATTCCCTTTCGGCGTGAATCTCTAGGATTCTCTGATCTTTCTCCACCTTGTGACCTTCCTTGCCATAGAAGACGACGCCTGCTCCTTTCTCGATTGGTGCCCCTGCTGCTTTGGCAATTGCGGTGATCGCCTTGTTTGATACGTGAGTGATGTAGCCGTCGCATGGCGCCAGAATCTCGGCCTTTTTCTCTCCTATCGGAATGTCGTCAGGCTTCACTTTCGGATCTCCTCCCTGAGCTTCAATGATTTCACGCATCTTCTTCAAGGCCTTTCCTGATGTCAATATCTCTTTTGCCATGTCTTGGCCTCTTCCTTTCGAAGCTTTTCCGGCCAGCTCAAATAGTAGTCCTGCCAGAGCAGTGGATTTCTCCACTAGGCTTGTCGGTCCCCGCCCTTCAAGGGCAAGGAGTGCTTCCTTGGCTTCGAGGGCGGGACCCACGCTATATCCAACAGGTTGGCCGCCGTATGTGATTCCACACTTGATCCTCACGCCAAGACGTTCGCCGAGGTCGATAAGTTGGTTCGATACGCTCCTGGCCTGTTCGAAGGTTTCCACCTTGGCTTCTCGCCCTACTGGAAGATCCAAGACGAGATAATCCGTTCCAACCGCGAGTTTCTTGGCCATAATGCTTGCCAGCATCTGAGGCTCCGGGTCTATTTGCAAGGGATACTCAACTCCGATGAATATGTCGTCTGCAGGCGCGAGATTGAGGCTGCCCCCCCAGATGATTGCTCCATTGGTCTTCGTCGCTATCGCCTTCAGTTCTGACGCCGAGAAATCTACCGGCGCCAACGTGCTCATCGTGTCGG
>Ga0315310_10002065_pt1 | contig 12632 bp, 11 predicted proteins | sample TDP5_MG_FD_203630 | JGI IMG/M metagenome (GOLD analysis project Ga0315310, IMG submission 203630) | Freshwater sediment microbial communities from Lake Towuti, South Sulawesi, Indonesia - TDP5 | ecosystem: Environmental > Aquatic > Freshwater > Lake > Sediment | place: Indonesia: South Sulawesi... | reverse complement strand
GAGGGGAAAATTGATAGGAAAGGCGATTGGCCCCAGAGATTGGAAGAGTCCAGAAGTGATCTCCCTTATAAGTATCCTAACGAAGAAATAAAAAACTTCTTGACAAATTTTATAAAGAATTATATAAATAAATCCAAGGTAGTTTTTGGAAGAATATGAGACTATCTACTCAAAGCCGGTATGGAGTGAGGGCAATTTTCGATATTGCTTATCATTCCGAAGGATTAGAGACACAGGTTAAGGATATCTCAAGAAGGCAAGGGATCTCTCCTCGCTATTTGGAACAGATCTTTCAGAAATTGAAAAAGGCTGGAATTGTAGGAAGTAAAAGGGGACCTACGGGGGGCTATTTTTTAAGTAGAAAAGCTGAGGAGATAACGGTTGGAGAGATCGTCCGAGTTACAGAAGGCGGGATCAATCCAGTTCTCTGTCAAAATCCTGAGGATTCGAGCCAACCCTGTGATAGAATGGGTGAATGTGTCACCCGGATGATTTGGAATGAGGCAGGCAAAAGGTTGAGTGATTATTTTGATTCTGTCACAGTTAAAGATTTATGTAATATGGCCCAGAAGATGGGACTGAAGAGAGAATTAGACCAGAGATTCATGTACTACATCTAATTTTTTTCTTGACAAAATTTGTATACTATATTATGTTGAGATTAGAATTAAAAAGGTGAGCCTAAGCTGCTATGATTAAAGCGAAAAAAATTATGATAATGTGAAGTTCAAATGGGGGAAGAGGCTTAGCCCCCTTATTTTATGTGAACATTGTTGATTATTTTAGTAAAGATAATCCTTGATAATTTTACATAAAAAAGGTGACAATATGATTTACGTAGATGGTCTAAAATGCAGAGAATGCAAAAGAGAATATCCGATCGGCCCTATCCATATTTGCGAATTCTGTTTTGGTCCATTAGAGGTTGTTTATAAGTACGAAAAGATTAAGGAGGCTCTCACCCGAGAAAAGATCAAAGAGAGACCCAAATCGATGTGGAGGTACAAGGAGCTACTCCCACTGAATAGCGAACCGACAATTGGCATAAATGTTGGCTTCACGCCTCTCGTCAGATCGGAGGGATTGGCCAGGGCCTTAGGGGTTAAAGAACTCTATCTTAAAAATGATGCGGTCAATCACCCCACCCTTTCCTTTAAAGATCGAGTGGTCTCTGTAGCCCTTTCTAAGGCCAAAGAGTTCGGCTTTCAGATCGTGGCCTGTGCCTCCACAGGAAATCTTGCCAATTCAGTGGCAGCCTTGGCTGCAGCAGGACGGCTGGAGAGTTACATCTTTGTTCCCTATGACTTGGAACAAGGAAAGATCCTGGGAACATTAATTTATGGAACGAATTTGATCGGTATAAAAGGGAGCTACGACGAGGTGAACCGGCTGTGCAGTGAAATTGGAGAAAATTACGGGTGGGCCTTTGTCAACATCAATATTCGTCCTTTTTATGCGGAAGGATCCAAGACGTTCGGTTTTGAGATTGCTGAACAATTGGGTTGGAAAATACCTCAACATGTGGTCGTTCCTATGGCGGGAGGCTCCCTCATCACAAAGATTTGGAAAGGATTTAAGGAGTTGGAGCTGATTGGCCTGTTGGATAAGGTGGAGACGAGAATTCATGGAGCTCAGGCCTCCGGATCCAATCCGATTGTTACTGCTTTCAAAGAGGGTATGGACTGGATCAGACCACAACGGCCCCAGACGATCGCCAAATCCTTGGCCATTGGGAACCCAGCCGATGGCTATTGTGCCCTTAAAACGATAAGGGAATCTGGGGGATGGGCAGAGGATGTATCGGATGGTGAGATTATTGAGGGGATGAAACTCTTGGCCAATACAGAAGGTATTTTTACGGAGACTGCTGGAGGAGTGACAGTGGGAGTGACAAAGAAATTGATCGAAAAAGGGATCATATCAAGGGATGAATCGATCCTCATTTCGATCACAGGAAATGGACTGAAGACGCAAGAAGCAGTGCAGGATCAAGTGGGCCATCCTCTTGTCATTGAGCCAAGGCTATCCGATTTTGAAAAGAGGATCGAACCAAAACAGGATGTAAGAGGGTTAACGATTCAACCCACCGTATGACCCTTATTAACGAGGAGGAAGAAAATGGAAGTGAATGTTCGAATACCTGCTCCACTGAAAAAGTTGGCAGGGGGGCAGGATGTGATCAAGGCGAATGGCAGCACTGTGGGTGAAGTGATTCAATGGCTCGCAGAGACTTACCCGGATCTCAAAGAGCGACTTCAGGATGAGCAGGGTGGGGTGAGGCGTTTTATCAATATCTATGTGAATGATGAGGATATCCGATTCATCAAGAATTTGGAGACCCCCTTGAATGAGGGTGACCGACTCTCCATCATTCCAGCTATTGCAGGAGGAGCTTATTCCAGAAGGAGAGTGACTCTCACCTTTCCGCCTGAACTCATTAAAGAACCGGTCATCTACAATATCGGTCATCGTTTTAAAGTGGTGACGGATATTCGGAGTGCCAACGTGACAGAGAATGTGGGTTGGGTGACTCTGGAAATCGAGGGAGAAGAGGAAGAATATTTAAAAGCCTTAAATTACCTGCATGGAATCGGTGTGAAGGTCGAACCGATAGAAAGAGATGTCATCGAATAGGAGTATTCGGAAATTATTCAGAGAGAGGGTTCAGAGGAGGGTAAATATGCAAAAGGCGATGAAGGTGGCGTTATTCATTTTTTCATTTTCAATGTTCATGATGGGGTATGCGATGGGAGATGAGACGGGAGGAGTAACCTATGAGAAGGATGTGAAACAGATTCTTTCTAAAAGATGTCTTTCCTGTCATGGAAGCGGCGCTCCCACTATTGATGAGTTTGAAAAGAATAAAGAGGGATTTAAAAAGGAGAATAAGGGGCCAAGGATGGATACCTATAAGAACCTCATGGTCTTTGTTAATGGAAAGGATACGGGGGCTTTCACGAGAAGACTTGATGATGGGAAAAATAGAAAGGATGGCAAGCCAGGGAACATGTATATCTGGCTTGGAAAGACAGATGAAGAAAGGACTAAGAATTTAGAGATCATCAAGAAGTGGGTTGGAGGTTGGACTTTAAAAAGGAAGGCAGAGATTACAGAAGAGGAATTAAAGGCGATAAAAGCTAAAGAGAAGTAAATAGACAAAGAAAAGGGGATTTTCCTATCGGAGGAAAAAAGGATGGTCACCAAACTCAAAACGATAAAGGCCTTTAAAGATTGGTTCATCATAAAAGCTAAAAAGGAAGGGTCAGAGATCTCAGTGGAAGAGACGCATCAACTCCTTCAGAAGAAGGAACCTCTCGTCCTCCTCGACATCCGGGAAAAAGAGGAGATCGCACTGGGCTATATCGGGGGAGCCCTTTTTCTTCCTCAGGGTCGTTTGAAGCAGGAGGTCGACACGCTTCTGCCTGATAAGGATATCCCCATCGTGGTTTACTGTGCAGGTGGGATCCGTTCCCTTGCTGCTGCCAAATTGATGAAGGAAAAAGGTTACACCCACGTTTACTCCATGGCCAAAGGGATCGATGGATGGAAGGAGGCGGGATATGAAGTGGCTACGGATTCGGAACTCACTCCAGATCAGCTCACCCGGTACAGTCGTCACCTACTCCTCAAAGAGGTTGGAACCGAAGGCCAGATTCAATTGTTGAAGGCAAGAGTGCTTCTGGTCGGAGCAGGTGGTCTGGGCTGCCCGGCAGGCCTTTACCTGGCTGCCGCTGGAGTGGGAACATTGGGAATCATCGATTCTGACAATGTGGATTTGACTAATCTCCAGCGACAAATATTACACAGCACATATGATGTAGGAAGGCCAAAGACTGAATCAGCCAAAGATGCCATTGGTCTCATCAACCCTGATGTTAAAGTCGTGACTTATCAGGAACGATTGACGCCTGGGAATGCTTTCGAAATTTTTAAGGACTACGATATCATTTTGGATGGATCAGACAACTTTCCAACAAAATTTCTGGTCAATGATGCCTGCTTCTTTGCTGGGAAGCCCAATATCTATGGAGGGGTTTTTCAATTCGAAGGACAGATGAGTGTCTTCTTCCCGGCGCAAGGAGGACCATGTCTGCGTTGTCTCTTTCCTGAGCCTCCACCGCCTGGCCTCGTTCCCAGCTGAGACGAAGCAGGTGTCCTGGGAGTTGTGCCCGGGCAAATCGGATTGCTTCAGGCCACTGAGGCGATCAAACTCATTTTAAAGAAGGGGAAACCTTTGGTCGGCCAGTTCTTAATCTACAACTCCTTAGAATCGGATTTCAAAGTCTTTTCCGTTAGAAAGAATCCTTCATGTCCTCTTTGCAACGGGGAACCCAAAATAAAGGGATTGATTGATTATCATGATGGGTGCAGCCTGGGATCGACAGGTATGTCGGCTGTTTAATCTAAAAGGAGGGGGGAAAGATGAAGATTAAAGTCAAGTTAGTCGGTTTTTCAGAGGTGGAGCCTCTGATCGGGGGTAAAGAGATCGACCTTCAGCTGGAGGGAAGTACTTTTGGAGACCTTCTCCTCCATTTGCAAAGGACCTATGGTGAATCTGTAGTGAAGAACCTCCGACAACAGATTCTCAGAAACGGGGAGGAGTGGATAAAGAAGGACGACCTGAATCACAGCTTGGAGGAAGGGGATCGCTTAACCTTTCTACAGATGATGGGCGGCGGTTAATCAAGGAAGCGTGACGAAACAATGGAACGAATTTATATGCATAACCGTTATCAACATGGGTGGGCAACAGTAATCGGTTTTGTAGCCTTGATCCTTATTGGGACCGTAATGATGAATTCTGAGGTTAAGGCGGTGCCTAATGGTGGATATGGTCATCCCGAAGTACTCATCCAGCCTGAAGAGCTGAAAGCCCGTATCGATAGGAAAGATCCAAACATCCGGATTATCGATGTCCGGGCGAAGGTGAAATATCTTGCGGGCCACATTCTTGGTGCAGTTCATGTGTGGCGGCCGGATATTGAGGATAAGAATCACCCTTTACCAGGCATGATGGCCCCCCAGGCCGAAATAGAAGAGTTAATGGGCAATCTGGGTATTAGCAGCAAGGACATGATCGTCATCTACTCGGACGGACCTGACAATGGACGACTATGGTGGATTCTGGCTTATTATGGCTTTTCCCTTGATCAGATGAAGATTCTGGACGGTGGCATTGATGGATGGAAAGCAAAAGGTTACCCCGTGGAGATGATTCCTCCGAAAGTGGAAAAGACGAGATTCAAGATGGAAGAAAGAGGTAAGGAGCGAACGCCATTGCTCTGCACTTTACCTGAAGTGAAATCGGCTTTGAAGGAACCTGGAAAAGTAGTATTGGATGTCCGCTCTGAAAAAGAATTTTTAGGCGAAGAGATAAAGAAAGGAGCGGTCAAGGGTGGCCGAATCCCTGGAGTCCTGTGGATTGAATGGACAGAGGCCCTTGTGGAACAAGGCCCTTATAAAGGCTATTGGAAGCCGGCAGAGGAGATCGGTCGAATTTTTTCTGCGAAAGGAGTTACCCCTGATAAAGATATTTACATTTACTGACACTCCGGAGTCCGTTCGACTCACAGTTTGGTGAGTCTCTACTTGGCTGGCTACCCGTTGGAAAAGTTGCATAACTACGACGGTTCTTGGATCGAGTGGAGTCGTACCCAGGAACCCATTGAAGTAGGACCTCCTGGCGGTAAGGTTGAGAAAAGGTAGTCCCTTCAATAGAAAGGAATACGAAAGGTGATTAAGATTCCCAAATCCATCTATCAGAGGATGATTGACCATGCGAAGAAGGAGCAGCCGCTGGAATGCTGCGGGATTCTGAGCGGAAGAGATCAGACCGTTGAGAAAGCCTTCGAACTCCAGAATGAAGAAGGCAGTCCTGTTCGATATTCGATGTCTCCCCAGGAACAGCTGGCAGTCTTTGAGGAGATGGAAAGAGAATCAAGAGAAATGATCGCCATCTACCATTCCCATCCGCATACCATTCCATTCCCTTCAGAGACCGATGTGAAGATGGCCTTCTATCCGGAAGTATCCACAATCATTATCTCTTTGAAAGATGAAGATCATCCAGTAGTAAATGCTTTTCGAATTGGGAAAGAGGCGATCTATCTTGAAGACATTGAAGTTATTCCTTAGGAGAATTGCAAATTGCAGATTTCGGATTTTATTGAAAATGAACTTAAATTTGAAATCTAAAAAGATGGAAGCTCCTCAAATAAGACAAGTTAGAGATGAATTAAAATTCGAAAAAGGCCTGCGAAGAGAAGAATCTCACTCTCTGCTCACGTCTATTGGAAATACTCCCCTGATCGAAATCCATGAAATGACAAGACACCTGAAAAGGGTTCGGATCTTTGCAAAGGCGGAGTGGCTCAATCCTGGCGGATCTGTAAAGGATCGAGCGGGTCTGAAAATTATTGAGGATGGAGAAAGATCGGGCCGGTTGACCCGAGACAGAATCATCTTGGACTCCACCTCAGGCAATACAGGCATTGCCTATGCTATGATCGGTGCGATCAGGGGATATCGCGTCGAATTGGTCGTCCCTGCCAATATCAGCGAAGAGAGGAACAAGACACTCCTGGCTTATGGCGCGAATCTCATCTATACCGATCCATTGCTAGGCTCAGACGGTGCCCTCCTTGAAGCAAAAAGACTATACGAACAGTCTCCTGATCGATATTTTAAGGGAGATCAGTATAATAATCCCTCGAACTGGAGAGCCCATTATGAGACGACAGGAGTGGAGATCTTATATCAGAGCAGAGGGAGAGTGACCCACTTCATTGCAGGTGTAGGGACGGGTGGGACATTGATGGGAACGGGAAGAAGGTTGAAAGAGTATAATCCTAAGATAAAGATCTTTGGGGTTCAACCGGACAACGGATTTCACGGGATAGAAGGGTTGAAGCATATCGAGACGGCTATTCGTCCAGGTATTTATGATGAATCCCTCTTAGACGGGACATTCTTTGTGAATACAGAGGATGCCTATGAGATGGTAAACCGTCTGACAAAGGAGGAGGGGCTTTTAGTAGGTCCTTCCTCCGGTGCAGCTTTCTGGGCATCCCTAAAAATGGCCGAATTGATCGAGAGTGGAGTGGTGGTGACCATTTTCCCTGATGGGGGAGATCGATATTTTAGCACCTTTTATAAGGAAAAAGATAGGAGAATGGCTCTCGGTTGAACTTCGACAGCTCATACCTTCACCCCCCTAAAGGTATAGCAGTTCAACCGAAGCCTCTTCTCCTTGAATGGAAGATAGTTAATGAAGATAATTGGAATTTTTCTCATTCTTGGAATTCTTTTTTCTTATGTTCCTATGATTCCCATAGATGGATGCCGAGAGGAAGGTCACGTAGGGAATATGAAATTGGATTGTGGATACTCTTTCCACTGTCCAATTTTAAGTATCGTTATTTCTGAACCTTTTCACCCTTCTTATGTTGGACGATTGGCCTTAATTCCATCATTAAAGACGGTCGAAGAGGTGGTTCACCCTATCTTCCATCCCCCTGAATTTATAGTTACAAGTTCCAATTCATAAGGGATGGAGGCATTTTGGCAAATGTGGTATTAGGTGGGAACCATTCATAAAAATACATGACTTTTTATTGAAAAATAAGTAGTTTACCTTATTTACTGTTCGTCTCAAATTGAGTAACTTTAAAATTGGGATATAAAGGTTACCACCATTCCATTTGAACTGATTGAGTACTCTGGAATACTTTCAAAAATAGAATAAAAGCTCTTGGTCAAGGACCGAAGAATTAGGTCCGGAATGCTAAAGCCTTCACCCCCCTTAAGGTTTAGCCAATAGACCAAGAGCTTTTTTTGTTTGGATATTGAACAGAAACGGTCAAATTTATAGAATGAATCAAAATCTTATTTACAGAAAGTAGGTGATCTGATCGTGTTAAGGTTATTCCACTTTTTAAAAGGGATCCTATTCTGTCTTCTCATTTTATTGCCCTTGTCCTCCTTTGCTCAGTCAGAGAAACCAACAATGAATGTGGATCAATTGGTGGACGAAGCGCTCAAGAATAATCCTGAAATCTTGGCAGCAAAGAAGAGATGGGAGGTTTTTAAAGAGAAGGTTCCCCAGGCCTCCGCCCTGGAGGATCCGATGTTCGGACTTGGAATCGTCAACCTTCCTACCAATTTCAAGTTTAAGGATGAAGATATGACGATGAAGGAGATCTCCATCTCTCAGAAATTTCCTTTTCCAGGAAAGAGACCTTTGATGAGAGAGATGGCGGAGAAGGAGGCAGAGGCTGTTTCCGCAGAGGTTCAGGAAAAGGCCAACCGGATTATTAAAGAGGTGAAGGCAGCTTATTATGAGCTCTCTCATGTCTATCGAACTATGGAAGTGACCCAGCGGAACAAAGAGATTTTTGAGAATTTTGTGAAGATCGCCGAGACCCGTTATGCCGTTGGCGAGGGAATCCAGCAGGATGTGCTCAAGGCCCATGTGGAAGTTTCTAAAATGGTGGATGAATTGATCATGCTGAATCAGAAAAGAAGAGCTTTGGAGGCAAAAATAAATTCACTCCTCAATCGACCTTCAGAGACCGAAGGAGGCAAGCCGGAAGAGGTGACTTTTAGAAAATTTCCTTACACCATTGAAGAGCTTCAGAAAGTGGCCTTAGAGATGAACCCCACGCTGAAGGGAATGAAGAAGATGATCGAAGCCAAAGAGAAGGCCTATGCCCTTGCCAAGAAGGAGTATTATCCTGATTTCAATTTCCGTTTCGCCTATGGACAGAGGGATAATGGTCCGGACATGAAGAGGAGAGATATGCTCACGGGGATGATGGAGGTTAACATCCCCATTTTTTACAAATCGAAGCAGGATCGGAAAGCGGCAGAGATGAAGGCTGAGATCCAGAGCGCTGAGGCTCAATATCAAGCTATGAAGAATGAGATATTTTTCATGATTACGGATATGGCTTCCATGATCGACCGGGGAGAGAAGCAACTGGAACTCTATAAAACTGGGATCATTCCTCAAGCAAGCCTTCAAATCACATCAGCCATGAGCGCCTATCGGGTGAATAAGGCCGATTTCATGACTCTGTTGGATGGTCAGATGACGCTCTACCGATATGAGTTGGAATATCATCAGGCCCTCACTGAATATGAAAAGGGTGTGGCGAATTTAGGGGCCGTTGTTGGAAAACGTTTCTCACTCAAGGAGGAAGGAAGATGAAGCGATTGGTTTGGCTCATCCTGTTGCTGGTTCTTCTGTGGCTCATCTCTGGATGCGGAAAGGGAAGGGAGAGCAATGGACATAAGGGACATAAAGAAGAGGTGAAGCAGGAGGCGAAGAAGACGGACGACCTTGATATCAAAAGCCTGACCATGGAGTCCATCAAGAAGGAAGGAAAGATGACGGAGGTGACTCCTGGGACGGTCCAGATCACCCCTGAAAAGCAACAACTCATAGGAGTGAAGATCGGAGATGTAGAGACGAGACCCTTAGAGAAAGTGATCCGGACGGTGGGAAGGGTGGATTATGATGAGAAGAGGATTGTGACCGTCTCGCCCAAGATCGGTGGTTGGATCGAAGACCTCTTTGTCGATTTTACGGGGAGATATGTCAGCCAAGGCGAACCTCTTCTCACTATATACAGTCCGGAACTGGTTTCGACACAAGAAGAATACCTCATCGCTCTTCGGGCAAAGAAAGATCTGGCAAAGAGTCCATTTCCAGAGGTGGCTGGGAGTGGGTACTCCCTGGCGGAATCTGCAAAGCGCCGTCTTAAACTCTGGGATATCACTGATGAGCAGATCAAAACCCTTGAAGAGAGCGGTCAACCGAGAAAAACACTCACCCTCTTTTCACCTTTCAGCGGATTTGTTCTCGAAAAAATGGCTTATAAAGGGATGAATGTGATGCCTGGAATGGCTCTGTTCAAACTGGCTGACCTCTCCGTCGTCTGGCTCATTGCTGATATTTATGAATATGAACTTCCCTTCATCCGATTGGGGCAGCAGGGATCCATTCAATTATCATACATTCCAGGAGAAAAATTTATAGGGAGACTCATCTATATCTATCCCTCTCTGAATCCAGAGACCCGAACGGCAAAGGTGAGGTTCGAATTTCCAAATCCTCATGGCAAACTTAAACCTGAAATGTATGCTAATGTGGAGATCAAAGTTCACCTGGGTCATAAGTTGGCTGTACCTGAAGGAGCTGTCATCGATACCGGACTTCGCCAGATGGTCATCGTGGATAAGGGGTCTGGTTACTTTGAACCGAGAGAAGTGAAGGTAGGGGCAAAAGTGGATAATTATTATGAGGTAGTCCAAGGACTTAAAGCCGGAGAGCGAGTGGTGATGAGTGCCAATTTCCTCATCGATTCAGAATCGAAGTTAAAAGAGGCAATGGGGGCAATGGCGGGCGTGGAGCATGCAGGCCACGGCAAATAAGAATAAATTCGAAGCATGAAATTCGAAATGCGAAACAATTTCGAATAACCGAGGCACCAAATTCAAAACTGGAAAATGAAAAAGTTTTGAAAATTTGGAAATTTGAATTTGGGTTTTTTTTCGGATTTCGATATTCGGATTTCGGATTTATGGTTTAATCTCAGGGGGTTTTTCAATGATCAATAGACTGATCGAGTTATGTGCCCATAATAAATTTATCGTCTTTCTTTTGATCGGGATGGCAACGCTGTGGGGAATCTATTCTATCAAAAATATTACACTGGATGCTATCCCCGATCTTTCAGATACGCAGGTCATCATTTATTCGCGATGGGATCGAAGTCCTGACATCATGGAAGATCAAGTTACCTACCCGATCGTCTCGGCCCTTCTCGGTGTGCCGAAAGTGAAGGATATCCGCGGGTTTTCTGATTTTGGATTTTCTTATGTCTATATCATTTTTGAGGATGGAACAGACATCTATTGGGCTCGTTCACGAACACTCGAATATCTCAGCAATATCTTGCCCCGGCTTCCTCAGGGAGTTCAAGTTGAATTGGCTCGTGATGAGACCGCCATTGGATGGGTCTTCCAGTATGCCCTCATTGATAAAACCGGAAAGAATGACCTTGCCCAGCTCCGTTCTTTCCAGGACTGGCATCTCCGTTATGCTCTACAAGCCGTTCCTGGAGTTGCTGAAGTTGCACCCGTGGGTGGCTTTGTCCGGCAGTATCAGGTGAATCTTGATCCAAATAGACTGGCAGCCTATAACATCCCCATCGATCGGGTCATCGCTGCTGTCCGCGCAGGAAATAACGATGTCGGCGGAAGACTGGTTGAATTTTCAGGCCGTGAGTTCATGGTTCGTGGCCGCGGTTACATCAAGAAGGTCCCTGATGTCGAAGATATTGTGGTGGGAACCAGCAAAAGTGGCGGCACCCCCATTCTGATAAAAGACCTTGGTACAGTAACATTGGGCCCTGACATCCGGCGGGGCATTGCTGAACTCAATGGCGAAGGAGAGGTCGTGGGTGGCATTGTCATCATGCGTTTTGGAGAGAATGCATTGAAGGTGATCGAGAGGATTCGGGCAAAAATTGAAGAGATAAAACCCTCCCTGCCACCGGGCGTTGAGATTGTCACCACCTATGATCGCGCAGCATTGATTGAGCGGGCCATTGAGACTCTCCAGGATACACTGATTGAGGAACTTGCCATTGTCAGCATCGTCATCATGATCTTTCTCTGGCATATCCCTTCTGCCATTGTTCCCATCATCACGATTCCCATCACCATCATCCTCTCCTTCATCCCGATGCATTTGATGGGACTGACCGCCAACATCATGAGCCTCGGCGGAATTGCCATCGCCATTGGTGCCATGGTGGATGCGGCCATTGTGGTTGTTGAACAGACGCACAAAAAACTGGAACGCTGGGATGCCGAGGGAAGGCCTGGCAGTTATAAGGACGTGGTGATCAGTGCGGTCAAGGAGGTAGGGGGACCGAGCTTTTTCGCCCTTCTGGTCATTGCCGTCTCATTTATGCCTGTCTTCACCCTGGAAGGGATAGAAGGTCGTCTCTTCAAACCTCTGGCTTTCACAAAAAACTTCTCTATGGCGATCGCAGCCGTCCTGGCCATCACACTCGATCCTGCGATACGGTTGCTCTTCACTCATATGGATCCCTATAAATTTAAGCCCAAGTTCTTATGCCGTATCGTGAATGCGGTTCTCGTGGGAAAGATTCACAGTGAAGAGAAGCATCCCGTCAGTCGACCATTGATGAAGATCTACCATCCGGTTTGCGAGTTCGTGCTGAGGCACAAGTGGGCAACTGTAATCGGAGCGGTTCTTATGGTGATTGTAACCATTCCCATCTTTGAAAAACTCGGCTCCGAATTTATGCCACCCCTCTATGAAGGCGATCTCCTTTACATGCCCACAACACTACCCGGCATCTCTGTGACGGAGACACAAAAATTACTCCAGGTTCAGGATAAGGTGTTGAAAAGCTTTCCTGAAGTGAATCTGGTCTTCGGTAAAGCAGGCCGTGCGGAGACGGCCACCGATCCAGCTCCCTTCTCGATGATGGAAACAGTAGTTCTTCTTAAACCTGAATCGGAGTGGCCCAAGGTACCTCAATGGTACTCCTCTTGGGCACCCGAATGGCTCCAGAAAATTCTGCGCAGGGCTTGGC
>Ga0315310_10002064_pt1 | contig 12633 bp, 13 predicted proteins | sample TDP5_MG_FD_203630 | JGI IMG/M metagenome (GOLD analysis project Ga0315310, IMG submission 203630) | Freshwater sediment microbial communities from Lake Towuti, South Sulawesi, Indonesia - TDP5 | ecosystem: Environmental > Aquatic > Freshwater > Lake > Sediment | place: Indonesia: South Sulawesi... | reverse complement strand
CTTACTACACAACTCGGCAGCATTGTAGGCCAAGTCAATGATGCCGCGCACATTTGCCAACAACATCTCGAAAGAACGAGCCATCTCCAGATAGGTTCGGGCCAGATTCAAAAGGTCCGTGGCCTCTTCGCGACGTACCATTTCCTCTCCCAAGCTGTATATCTCCTTCCCATCCCGCTTGACCGTCCACACAAAATAGTGGGGTGAGCGATATTCGTCAATGCAATAAACCATAGGCGAGACAAGTTCGTTGTGATCCAGCATCACGTCGAAGGCGATATCACCACAGGTCTCGTTCACCTGTTGCAGGTCACCGGTAGCGACGACCAGGACGTCTATATCACTCTCCTCGTGGGCGTCACCTCGCAGCACACTGCCGTGCAGGATCAACTTGGCTATATTGTCGCCGATCTCAGATTCTCTCACCCGGGCCACAAAATCATCCAGGGCCCGGTATTTCCTGTCCAACAGGGCACTCATCATTCTTGCCTGAGCCTGTCTGTGAGGGGGGGCGTATCGCTTATCGCACTGGGCGATAAGCGATACGCGATAGGCAACTTTAGAAATCGGGGGTCAAAACGATCCGCTTCACCAGCTTGCCCCTATGAGCCTCCTCAAACATCTCTTGGATAGTGCTCATGGGGCGAGTCTCCACAAAGGGCTCTATCTCGATTTGCTTGCCGAGCACCATTTCCAGGGCTTTGGGATAGTACTTGGGCAGGCAGCCCCAGGTGCCAATGATCTCAGCGTCGAAGGCCATCAGCCGGGAGAGTGAGTACTCGTTGACGTCTGTTGAGAACCCTATCCAGATCAACTTCCCGATGAAGGAGAGCAACGTCAGGGCGATCTCCTGGGCAGCCTTGGACCCCGTTACCTCGAAAATCTTCCAGCCATAGTTGTGCGGGAGACCATTGGCCTTGCACAGGTCACTGAATTCACTACGGATGTCCTTAGGGCTCTTATCCACGGAGCTGATCACAAAGTCAGCGCCATACTCGAGGGCTCTCTTCAACTTCTCCGGGTTCCTGGCGATTCCCACTACTGCTTTGGCGCCGAAAGCCTTGGCCATCTGGGCCATGTAAACGCCTACGCCCCCGGTCACCCCAGTGATGATGACCATATCCCCCTCTTTCAGATCAGCCCGCACGGCTGCCTGATAAGGTGTAGTCACGGCGTCGGCTACCACCGCCAGCCATTCCAGGGGCATCTTTCCCCGGTCCTCGACGGGGCATAGATCCGCCGCAGGGACAGGAATGTGGCTGGAGAATCCGCCATAGATGCCCAGGCTGTTGCCCGGCATCTTCTGGGCCAGGCAGCGATTGCCTCGCCCGGCGGCGCAGATGGGACAATTGTTGCAGGGCATGACGGCGGGGACGATCACTTCTTTCCCGACCCATTTCTTTTCCCCGGCGACGACTCTGCCGCTGATCTCATGGCCCAGGGTCAGAGGAGGCTTGTTCACGGTGGGCACCCCATAATAGAAGTAACCCAGGTCAGTATGGCAGACCCCGCAGCCAGCGATTTCCACCAGCACCTCACCCGGTTGCAATTCCGGCATGGGGATGGTGGTCTTTTGCAGTTTACCGGGTATCTTTTCACCCGTTTCCTTGTTCTTGGTCCAGGGTTGGACCATCTGCCAAGTCTGTATGACATCAGGTACGTTTGCCATTGGTCACCTCTCCTGTTTCAATTCAATGCTATATGAGTTTTCCTCCGGAGTAGCAAAACTCGTTTCGCGTTTGGCTGGCGCAGAACAAGTTCTGCTATTCCATCAGCAGGCCAAGTCCAGATCAGGGAATCAGAGTGAGCCCCCCTGATTCCCTGATCACAGACTTATCTCCTACTTCTGTGGCTTGGCCAGGACCTCGGCGAACAGCTCGTCGTTGACCAGCCGCGCCTCGGCCAAAAGCCGCCGGTACTTGATAAAGTCAATGGTGTCTTTGCCGGTCATCTTCCTGGTGTTGAAGGCGCCGAATCCCAAAAAGGCCTCGCTGGACATGTTGGCAGCCAGCCAGTGGCGGTAATAGTCCTTGCCCATATCCCAGAAGAACCTCTTTTTGGCCTTGACCGAGTCAATGGACATCTGCAAGCAGTGCGGGAATAGATTGGTGAAGGTCCACAGAACGTCATTGACGGTCTTGTCCAGGAGCTCGAAATCAACAGTGGCGCTCTTCACGAACTCGCGAGCTTCCCTGGCCTTGTCGCCGGTCTTGAACTCGCCATAGACGATTTCCCCATCCTCAACGTATTTATCCGTGATCACCTGGGGATTCCTGACCCACTTGCCATCCTGCTTGATCACGGGCACGACCTTGCTGAGATAGCCCTTCCTGTACATCTTGTAGGCGCTCCACAGCTCACAGGAGATGCAGTTCCACATGGCGTCTTCCATGTTCAGGAACCAGGGCAAAAAATCGGAAGAGCCTCCCACGGGCGCCGACCCGTGCCTGGGCCCGGCCTGACCGAAAATGGCCAAATCGGAGGCTATGGCGAGATCACAAGCCCCGCCGATCTCCTGGCCACCGGCTACCCTCATGCCGTTGACCCGACAGATGACCGGCTTCTTGCAGCCCAGGATGCTGTCTACCATCCCATTAAAGAGGTCCATGTAGAGAGCGTATTCCGTGGGCCTCTGGCTGTAATACTCGGAGTACTCCTTGGTGTTGCCTCCGGTGCAGAAGGCCATATGGCCTGTGCCGGTGAACACGACTGCTACCACTTCGCGGTCCATGGAGGCCCGATGCATGCCAGCGATCACTCCCTTCACCATCTCAGTGGTGTAGGAATTGTACTGGACTGGGTTGTTCAGAATGACCCAGGCTGAGTACAATCCCTCAACGGGGTTGCCCTCCGGATCAATGATTGGCCTCTTCTCATACACTACGCAGGGGGCCTCAGTGCCGAAATGTTCCTCCCCCCAGAGGAAGTGATCCTTGATCCCTCCTTCTCTCGGTAGCCATTCAATGCCCATTTGTGCGACTCCTTTCTTTACTTGATTATGTTAATGGCTGTGTCAGCCTTGAGCCTACGCAGTCCGTCAATGCTAAAATGCCATCACAAACTATCGCCTCTTCAGCCGGCGGTAAGCTTCGTCGTGTTTGTCAATGTCCTCGATGTACACCACTCTGTTCGCCCTGCCCAATGAATACGAAATACGGTACCGGCCACAATGCAAACTTATTCCCGGTGTCCTTTCAAGCGATCATGCCTGATCACCTCCGCATTTTCGGCCAGCCAGTAGATCTTCTTCAAGATGTCATTGGCGATGTGTTTGGGAAGCTTGTCCAGCCCTTCCTCTGCCAGGTCAGAAAGCACGACTTCATACATCGCCGACTTTAAGCCCCAGCCTTTCAATCACATCTTCCAGGCGTTGTACGTTGCCTTCTGCAATCTGCTTTCTGGCCTCCTCCAACTGCCTGGCCTTCTCGGGGGTGGGCACGTAATCGCAGTAGACGGCTTTGAACCCCTGTTCGTCAAAGAAGTAGGCGTTAACTTCACTGGGCAGTTTGCCCTCCTGCTTGTCCAGATAATCGGCGTAGGCTTCCTCACTGAAGAAGACCAGCCTCCCTTCTTCGTCAATGTAGTAATCCTTGCGCCGTTCCTCCTCCAAAATCTCTCTGATCAGCGCCCTCAATTCGCCTACGGTCATGTCACCCACAGACCGATCTTCTGCCGGCAAACCTGGCTGCTGTTGTTCGACCTCACCCGTATAGGCCACCCTGGCTTCAGCGATCTGCTTCCCGACCTCTACCACCGCTTCCCTCACAAGTTTTTTGAGTTCACCCACGGTCATTTCGCTCACGGGTCGTGCCCTCGTTAGCTTGTCCATGCTTTCTGCGCCCCTCCTGACTACTACGAGCCATGCTCTTGCAGCCACTCTGCTGGCGTTTGTATGCTGGCCGTCGTCTTGCCCACAAAGTGTCTGGTATTCCAGGTGACCACAGTGGTACATGAATTGGCTTCAAAGGCCCATAGGATGGCCGCGTCTCCCAATCTCATCTTCCGTTCAATTCTAGTCAATATCTCCACATTTAACTGCCGCCAAAAGTCCTTCTCTATGGCAAAGGCAACAGATGGGTAAAGTACGGACACATCGCTTTTGAGATGATACCCCTCGAACAGTTTCAGCGCCTCATCTACTGGCCCGGCCGAGGCCATAACCCCACACAATTCGAGAAGGCTAAAAATGGCGATCCCTCTTGCAATATCCCTGCTCCACTGCATGAAGCTGCTCGTTACTTCGTACCTGGGATCCCTCTTGAAAACGTGATAGATACACAGCACATCGGTGTCTATGCCTACCATCTGGAGTCTCTCAGTGCGTTTACCAGCTTCACAGGATCATCAATGCCATAAGCGTCAACAATAGCCTGCTCAACTGTCTCGGCGTCAATCTGAATGTCCTCAATAGACCCCTGCCGTTCCAACGTTCCTGTCAGATAGGCCTCGGTTATCTTCGCGATCCGACTGCCCACATCCTCACGTCTCTTATCGAGATACTCCTCAACAAGGCGGGCCACCAAGTCATCGCGCGCTATATGCTCTCGCTCTACTACCTCGTCAAGATTGTGCAGCACCTCTTCTCGCAAACGGATGGTAATTTCTTTGACCGTCATTGTATGCGCTCCTTTTCCGTAAGACATACCTTTCATCTGGTCTTCTTCCACTAACTACTCAATTCTCCCCCGTACTCTGGCCCCGACCTTCTTTCCACAGAGGGTCCCAACCCTCTATCTTCTTGCCCATCTTGATTCGGGGCTTATCACTCCCATACTTTTCATCCAGAAACTGTTCAAACTCCTTCAGCTTGGTCCCCATCAGTTCCCGCATCTTTTCATTGATGAAGCCCAGGTGCCTGGCCAGCTTCTCGCGGTCGCCTGTCTCCCAGTACCAGCCCTCGTCCGTCACCTTCAGACCCGGCATGTAGCTGTCCTTGACAAAACGCAACAGCTCACAAATAGCGACACGCACCTCAATGGGAGCGAACTGGGTCTTGACGAAGCTGTAGTGAATGGTGACACCCATGCTTCACCTCGATTCAGCGACGCGCGAAGCCCCTCTCCCCCTGGCTCAGAATTCGTGAAAGGTCGAACAGATCGGCTATAATGATAACCCAAAATGTACTTTTCGTCAACTTTCGGCAAATGTATGCCATAATATCGAGATGCGTCTGAAAAGTGCCATACGTTCTTCACCCCTTGATCTCGAACCGGCAGCACTCGTCGCCCTTGGCCACGCACAAGGTCTCCTCGGAGACCACGTCGCCGCCGAAGATGCCGACGGCCATGCCGGCCATCACCCCGCGGATCATGTGGCACACGCCCCGGTCCGCTTCACCGTAGGCGGCGGCGAAGACAGAGTTCTCCACCTCAACGATGAACTCTTTGCCCGGCACGTCTAGCTTGATCACATTGAACTTGCCCCAGCCGATCTCGCCACCCATCTGGCACATGAAGCCCACGATTTCCTCATCGGTATAGTTAAAGACTTCCTTGTAACGTCTGGACGAGCGGGATCCGCCAGTGTAGCCGCCGGCCATCATCATCTGGGCACACTTCTCCGAGCCCACTTCGGCCTCCACCGCCTTCTGAAAGTCCACCACTGTGTCGGGGCGGATGAGCATGTAGCGCACGTCCTTGAAGGTGATGGCTCCGCTATCCGCATCCCATTGCACGTTATCGAGGATCGAATTCCCTTGGCTCATTTCTCAACCACCTCCCTTCAACAAGCTCAGGACATACGCAACTGCTTCGTCGCCGCCTCGTCAATGGTCAGCGTCTCGGGGTCAATGACCACCTTGTAATCCTCCCGCGCGCTCTTCAACGTCACCTTGCCATCGCGCACGTCGGCCAGCAGCAGTTCAGGGTCACGCTCCAGTGGGTCGCCGTAACCGCCCGCACCGGGTAGCCGCAAGCTGACCACATCCCCTTTCTTCAGAACGTCCATCCCCTTGGACTTGAGCGGGCGCTCCTCAGGGGTATTGGGGTTGAGGACGAACTTTCCCTTGCTGCCCTCCTTGCCGCCGAAGAGGCCAAAGGGAGCGAAACGCTGCCGGTCCCCGTAGCGGGCCAGGGTGATATCGTCAACGAGCATCTCGATGTCACGGCGCACCGTCAGGCCACCCCGGTACTTGCCCGCCCCGCCCGAATCGGGGATGAACTCGTAGCGGCGGATACGCACCGGGTACTCCAGTTCCACAGCCTCGATGGGCGTGTTCTTGAAGCGCGCCAGGTGGGAATCCTGTCCGTCGCGGCCATCTTTGGTCGGCCGGGCACCGGCACCGCCCCCCTGGATGTCAATGTACACGAAACGTCTGCCCGTGACCGGATGGTAACCGCTGAAGCCGCAGTTGGTGATCTGGCCATGGGAGCCGGCCATCACATTATCGGGCACCGCCTGGGCCAAAGCCAGCATCATGGCTTCGGTGATCTTCTGGGAGGTGTTGGTGCGCGCTCCGACAGCCGCCGGCGGGTTGGGGTTGACAATGGTCCCCCTGGCCACCTCAACGCGGAAAGGCCGATAACAGCCAGAGTTGGGAGGGACGTGGGGATCAATGACAGCAATAAGGGCATAGTACACCGCCGCGTGCACTGTAGCCAGCGGGCAGTTGATATTGCCCTTGACTTGCGGCGCGGTGCCCTCAAAGTCCACCACACACTCGTCACCTTTCTTGTGGATGTTGACCTGGAGTTTGATGGGTGTGTCAGTCTGGCCATCGTCATCCACATGGTCCACACCGGTGTAGGTGCCATCAGGGATACGATTCAGCCCCTCGCGGATGCGCTTCTCCGAATAGTCCAGCAACATCGCCTGGCACTTTTGGACAACGTCAATGCCGTACTTGTCAAAAATGTCCTGCATCCGCCGCACGCCTACAAAGTCGGCTGAAGCCTGGGCGCGGATGTCGCCCAGGGTCTTGTCGGGCACACGGATGTTGTTGCTCAGAATGCCAAACAACTCTTCGTCTTCCTGTCCCTTCTTGTACAGCTTGACGAAGGGAAAGCGCAGGCCTTCCAGGTAGATCTCGGTCAGACCTCCAGCCGTGCCGCCGGGTGCCGCACCGCCCATGTCGGAATGGTGGGCGATGGAGCCCACGAAACCGACCAACTCGCCCCCATAGTGCACCGGGGCAAAAGTGACCAGATCCATGACGTGTTGACCGCCAGCATAAGGGTCGTTGAAGATGATGACGTCACCCTCGTGCAGTTCCTCATCCTTGTACCGCTGGCGCAGGCTGCGCATGGGCAACTCGAAACCGGTCAGCAGCATGGGCGCGTGGTGGGCCTGCCCCACGGTGTTGCCGTACTTATCGAACACGGCACAGGTGATGTCCTCGATCTCTTTGATAACCGTTGAGCGCCCGGTGCGCACCAGGGTGCGGCCCATCTCATCGGCCACCTGCTCCATGGCGTAGCGGATAACTTGCATCGTGATGGGATCGGCTTTGTATGTCATTTACAGCATCCTCCTACTATTTGCTCGCTTGACAGATAAACCTTCTTAGCGTATACTCTAACTGAGGTGATCATCATGGCCAAGACAGTGAGCCTTAAAGAGGCACAGGCTACGTATTCCCTTTCTCTGGACAAAACGGACCTGGCTCAGGGGCCCCTCATCCTAGAACACGAGGGCGAACCTGTAGCGGCCGTAGTGCCCATTGCTGAGTACCGCGAGTTTGAGGCCTGGCGAAAGCGGCACATTTCCCCCCCACCGAGCCCAGATGATGAATGGGAACAAGGCCGACAGGCTTTCGAGCGGATGCAGAACGAATTACTCAAGACCCACAAAGGCCAGTTCGTAGCCATCTTGAACAATCAGGTGGTAGATGCTGACGCTGAAATCGGCACACTCGCCAAACGAGTTTACGCCAGATTCGGTTATCGCCCCATCTACATGCAAAAGGTCACTGAGCAACCACGGGGAGCTCGCATTTTTTCACCACGAGTCGTGCGATGACAACTGCTTACGATACAAGCGCGCAACCGCCCGCGCCGTTCCTAGAGTTCGAGGTCGTGTCGCCCCAGGATCCGACGCAACGACACTCGGCGCAAGCACTGCTTGATACTGGCGCGGAAGTTTCAGTTTTGCCCGTCGAGATATTGACCGCCTTGCAGATTCCCAAAGCCAGCAACATACCGGTCGAATCCTGGGATGGATCTCCTACCGTCGTTACCACCTACGTTGTCACCCTGGGGATAGCAGATGCGCGCCTGGATTCCATTGAAGTTGTCGCTGCACCCATGCCATACGCCATCCTCGGCCGTGACGTGCTTAACCACTTTACCCTCACCCTCAATGGCAAGGACCTGACCTTCGAGCTACAAGATCCTTGACTCCTTCGTTTTCCCTCAATCCCCTTAACTCCCAGATCCTACCCCCAACTCTACGATGATATTCCCATATTCATCCACCGTCCCCTTCGCCCCTGGCGTGAGGATCGAGGTCGAGGCGATCTCCTCCACCAGGCACGGTCCAATGATGACGTTCCCCGGCTGGAGCAGGCCACGCTCATAAACGGGCGTTTCAATGAAACCGTGAGCCGGGTAGTAGGCCGGGCGTAAGCCCTTGCTAGCGGCACTGGGATCACTTCCGGTCCTCTCCCTACGAGTAAAAGAAACCTCAGGCACCTTGCCGATGGCTCCCACCCGCAGGTTGATGAACTCTACTGTCTCCTCAGCCGAACCGTAGGCGTAGATGCGGTAGTGCAACTGGTGGAAACGAGCGATGACCTCGTCAATGTCGGCCTGGGTCAGGGTCTCTTTGCGGGTGACCGGGGTGTTTAACTCATAAGACTGGCCCGCATAGCGGATGTCGGCCGACCACTGGATTTCGATCAGGTCGTCGGGGACGTTTTGGGCCTTGAGCTGAGCCCGGCCCTGGACCTCCAGCTCTTTGAAAGCGGCCAACACCTCTTCGGGCACCAAGTCTTCCTGACTTTTGGCCATAGTAGTGACATAGTCGTGGCGGGTGTTGGCCACCAACAAGCCCACAGCCGATAGCGTGCTGGGGTACATCGGAATCACCACCCGGCTCATGCCCAGGTCTTCGGCCAGTTCCACCGCGTGCAGTGGCCCCGCCCCACCGAAGGGCAACAAGGCAAACTCGCGCACGTCGAATCCCCTCTCGGTGGAGCTGACGCTGATGCCTCGGACCATGTTGGCGTTAACCACGCGGATGATGCCGCTGGCCGCCTCTTCCAGGGAGATGCCCAGGGGTTTGGCCACGTGTTCCTGAATGGCCTTCTCGGCCAGCTCGGGGTAGAGCTTCATCTCGCCGCCCAGGAAATAGTCAGCGTTGAGACGGCCCAATACCAGGTTGGCGTCGGTGACCGTGGGCCGCTCGCCGCCCAGGCCGTAGCAGGCTGGTCCCGGCTCAGACCCGGCGCTCTCGGGCCCCACATTCAGCGCCCCACCCTTGTCCACCCAGGCCAGGCTTCCCCCACCCGCGCCGATAGCGTGCACATCGAGGATGGGCATCTTGACCGGAAAGCCCTCGAACTGGCTTTCGGGGGCCACCCGGGGCTCGCCCCGGTCAATGAGGCCGATGTCAAAGCTGGTGCCGCCCATGTCCACACCGATGATCTGCTGATCGCCGGTCAGCGTACCGACGTAGGCTGCCGCCAGAGCCCCACCGGCCGGCCCAGAGTTGACGATGTTCACCGCCCGCCCTCGGGCGTCGTCGGTGGTCATGGAGCCGCCGCTGGCCTGCATGATGCGCAGGTCCACTCTACCATACCGCTCCTTCAACTGCCCTTCCAGATTGTCGAGGTAGCGATCCAATACCGGCTGGAGATAGGCGCTGATGACCGTGGTCGAGGTGCGCTCGAACTCGCGAAACTCAGGTGCGATCTCGAAGGAGATAGACACGGTGGCCTCGGGGAACATCTCCTGGCAGATCTCGCGCACCCGCCGCTCGTGATCAGGATGGCGGAAGCTGAAGATGAAGCAAATGGCGATAGACTCAACGGCCTGCTCTTTCAAGAAACGTACCGCTTCACGAGCCGTCTCCTCGTCCAGGGGGATGACCACCGAACCGTCCGCGCCGACACGTTCCCTCACCTCACGCCGCAGGTAGCGAGGCACCAGGGGCTGGGGCGTATCAACGAAAATGTCGTACAGCCCTGCAGCAGGCCGCTCGATACGCCCGATGTCCAGGATGTCTCTCTTCCCCTCGGTGGTGAGCAGCCCCGTCCGCGCGCCCTTGCGCTCGATCAGGGCATTGGTACCGATGGTGCTGCCATGCACCAGATAGTCCACTTGATCAAAGGACGTGGCCACCATTTTCAAGATCCGGTCAATGCCAGCGATCACGCCTTCGGCCAGGTTCTGGTGCGTGGTCAGCACCTTGGTGTAATGAATCCGACCGGTGGCGTCGTCAATGAGGACGACATCGGTAAAGGTTCCCCCTACGTCAATTGAAATACGCACTCATCCAACCTCCGAGTCCTATTTGATGAATAGAAAGCCAATTCTAGAGGTGCCAGGCACTTCCAACAAACTGCCTGGAAAGGAATATAAACCGTTTGTAAGACGACCATCAGGCTGAAGTAGCTATATAAGTGCCTGACACCTGAACGCTTACTTCTTGATCACACCTTTCTCTATTAGTTCCCTGATCCGCTCTCTAGAGTACCCCAGCACCTCCCTTAGCACCTCTTCTGTATGCTGCCCGTGCATGGGCGGTGGTTCGAAGGGACCCTCTGGCATGGGAGGCGTCTTGACCGGGTTGCCGATGGAGCGAAAGCGTCCGATCTTGGGATGGTCAACCTCCACCACCATGTTGCGAGCCGCCACCTGGGGGTCGGCAAAGACACGGTCCAGAGTGTTGATGGGGCCAGAAGGGATGCCCGCCTCGGCCAATAATCGCAGCCACTCCTCACCAGACCTGGTGCGGAAGATGTCCTCCAGAACAGGGATCAACTCCTCCCGGTGGTCGCGCCTCCTGTCATTGTCGGCGAAGCGCGGATCATCAATCAGTTCCTCGATCCCCAGCACCCGGCACAGGGCCTGCCAGAACTTTTCCACAAAGATGGCCACCACGATGTAGATATCTTTGGTGGGGAAAGCCTGGTAGGGCACCACCGAGACGTGAGCCGAACCCATCGGGCCGGGCACCTGGCCATCAAGCAGGTAGTATTGACCCACATAGGTCAGCAGGGAGACCAGGCAATCCATGAGGGCGATGTCTATCTTCCGGCCCAAACCCGTCTTCTCCCGCGCGTACAGGGCGGCGGAGATAGCAAAAGCGCAAAAGAGGCTCCCCCCCAAATCGCCCATGGGGATGCCCATCTGCACCGGGGGGCGACCCGGTTCGCCGGTGATACTCATGGCCCCACTGATGGCCTGGATAGCCAGATCAAAGGCCGGGCGATCTCGGTAGGGTCCTGTCTCCCCATAGCCGGAGAGGGTGCAGTAGATGATGCGGGGATTGATCTCCTTGAGAGTCTCATAGCCGCAGCCCATTTCCTCCATGACTCCAGGACGAAAATTGTCAAAGACCACATCGGAGACCCGGACCAAATCGTAGAGGACCTGGCGACCCTCCTCCTTCCCCAAGTCCAGGGCCACGCTCTTTTTGTTGCGGTTAATGCCCAGGAAATAGCCGCTCTCTCCCGCTACGAAGGGTGGACCCAATAGCCGGGTGCGGTCGCCAATTTTCAGGGGCTCGATCTTGATCATCTCGGCCCCCAGATCGCCCAGCAACATGGAGCCGTAGCCTCCCGCCAGCATGTGGGCCAGGTCTACTACGCGCACGCCGGAGAGCATGGGTTTCATCTCTACAACCCTACCGGCTCCCTGAACTCACCAAAGACATCCTTGAGCACCTGAGTCATCTCGCCCACAGTGGCGTAAGCCCGTACCGCCTCCAGGATGTAGGGCATCAGGTTCTCGGTGCCCTCAGCGGCGTGACGCAGCTTCTCCAGCGATTCGCTGACCGCAGCCCCGTCCCGCTCGGCTCTGACCTGGTTGAGCCGTCTGATCTGCTCCCCGGCCTGTTCCGGCTGGTACTCGTGGAGTTGGACATCCCGTTCCTCTTCCTCCATGCGATACTTGTTGACGCCTACCTTGACGATGGTGCCGTCCTGAATCCCCTTCTCGTAGAGGTAAGCCCGGCGGGCCACCTCCCGCTGGATGTAGCCCTCGCTGATGGCCTTGACGATGCCGCCCATCTCCTCAACCTTTTTCATCTCTTCGACGATCTTTACCTCCATCTCGTGGGTCAGCCACTCGACGTAATAAGAACCGGCCAGCGGGTCAACGGTATCCGCCAGGCCCATCTCTTCGATCAGAATCTGCATGGTGCGCAGAGAGATGAGAGCCGCCTTCTCAGTTGGGATGGTGTAGGCCTCGTCGTAGGAGCAGAGAGCCATGGTCTGGGTGCCCGACAGGGCCGAGATCAGCGCATAGTAGGCACTGCGTATGATGTTGTTCTCCGGCTGCTCGATGGTCAGCCCACCGCCCCCACCACCAGCGATCATTTTCATTTGCATGGCCTTGGGGTTCGTAGCGCCGTACTTCTCCCTGATGATTTTAGCCCACAACCGGCGGGCGGCGCGGAACTTGGCCACCTGCTCCCACAGGTTGCCAAAGATGTCAAAATTGAAGGAAATACGCTCCACAAAATCGTCCACGC
>Ga0315310_10002063_pt1 | contig 12636 bp, 7 predicted proteins | sample TDP5_MG_FD_203630 | JGI IMG/M metagenome (GOLD analysis project Ga0315310, IMG submission 203630) | Freshwater sediment microbial communities from Lake Towuti, South Sulawesi, Indonesia - TDP5 | ecosystem: Environmental > Aquatic > Freshwater > Lake > Sediment | place: Indonesia: South Sulawesi... | reverse complement strand
TCCTTATAATATTGCAGAATCGGCCGAGTTTGTTGTTCATAAACTTGAATTCGTTTCTTTATGACTTCTGGAGTGTCGTCTGGACGTTGGTATAAAGGTCCGCCGCATTTGTCGCATATCATGTCTCTTTTTGGCTTTAAGTAGCGTATGTTGTAGACTTCGCCGCAGTTCTTGCATATTCTTCTCGTGGATAAACGTTCTATGATTATCCAGTCTGGCACTATTAGCCGGATGACGGCGTCTATTTTGGCGATGTTCTCAAGGGCTTTTGCTTGTTCAAGAGTGCGTGGGTAACCGTCCAAAATGAAGCCTTTTCCGGTGGAGATTTTTGCTATGCGTTGCTTCAAAACCTCAACTACAACGTCATCCGGAACGAGTAAGCCTTTCTCAACGTATTCCTTCACTTTTCTGCTCAAAGTTGTGTTTTCTGTTATGATTTCCCGAAAAATGTCACCCGTAGCGATCACATCCACGCCGAGCTTAGACTGCAGTCGTGAAGCATAAGTGCCCTTACCTGAACCTGGTGGACCGAAAATGACAGCGTTCACGTTTTTACTCTCCATCAGCTTTTATCAGCCTGTGTTGTTTTCCTAAGAAGATGGCTGGTTGATAATTAAGTATTCTGTCTGGGCTAATTGAAACTGTGAATGTGCAATGTAGCATGTGCATGTTTCGGCGCTCTTTAGCGGATTAGAAATGTTATTTCCTTCACAAGGGTCTCTGGGATGAGGGCTCTTCCCTTGCGCTTATCCATTTTAACGAAGCCGAATTTGCTTAGCACTTGTAAATCTTGATATACGTTTTTCACGTTTCTCCTCACTTTTTGAGCTAGGTCGTTTATTGACTCCACCCTTAAAGCGGCAAGCTGATACAACAATTCTATTCTTCTGGGTGTCAGCAAAGCGGCTTGTTCTGGTCTAAAATCTTTGATTTCCTCAACAGTGTAGTCTAGTTGTCCCTCTTCAATGTAGCCTTTATAGCTGTTCACAAGCTCCGCCCACTCAAAATAGGTTCTTGCAAGCTTGATGTCCAGCTTCTGCTTAAGGTAACGTTCTTCAAACCTTTCAAAACTCATGCCGAACTCTTTCTCAAACCCTTTGATTTTCTCTTCTATCTCCTCGGATGTTAAACTCCGGATAATTTTGAGAAGCATAAGTGTTTCACAATTAAAGGTGCGATCCTCAGCTTAAAATCTTCACGATGGAAATGTTTAAAGCGGTTGATGAGGACTTTAGGATTCCGGCTTAAAAAATGATGGTGCGGTGTGGAAGTGCACGTAACAAAAGTTGAGGAACACTTGTATCTAATTGATGTTGAAACTGCTGGAATTAAGAATTTTATCGCGAGCTACGTCTTGAAAGGAAAGCAGGTGGCCATGATTGAAACAGGTCCAACTTCGTCAATACCCAATCTGCTCTCTGGCTTAAGGGAATTAAACCTGAAGCCGGAAGACGTAGCATATGTTGCTGTTTCACATATTCATTTAGATCATGGCGGGGGCGTTGGAACGTTGCTGAAACATCTGCCTAATGCCAAAGTTATTGTTCATTCAAGGGGAGGGCCTCACCTGGCAAATCCAGAAAAGTTGTGGCAACGATCATTGGAGGCTCTTGGAAGTATAGCCGAAATGTATGGTAAACCAGAAGCTGTTTCTGAAGAAAGAATTATTGAGGCAAGAGATGGCATGACATTAGACGTTGGAAACAACGTTAGGCTAAAAGTCTTAGAGACACTTGGGCACGCTTCACATCATCTAAGCTACTATGAAACATTAAGCGAGGGAGTCTTCACGGGAGATGCTGCTGGCGTTTATCTAAGCGAGTTTGACGTGACTGTGCCAACGACGCCATCTCTCTTCCGCTTGGACATCATGTTAGCCTCTTTAGACAAGCTGATCAGCCTAAAACCTAAGCATCTTTACTATAGTCACTTTGGCAAAGCCCACAACGCTGTGGGAAAGCTCCAAACCTATGCACAGCAGCTTAAGCTTTGGGCAGAAGTCGTGAAACGGGGAATGGAAAACAAGGAAAGCTTGGAAGCAATAAGTAAGAGAATAGTTGAAAGTGATGGGGCAATTCAAAAGGCAGAAGAATACATTAAGGCGCATCCAGTCTGGAGTAAAACTATACTTAACGAGAGTGTGCAAGGTTTTATCGATTTCGTAGGGAAATCCCGAGAAATTCCGACATAGTTGTTTTGGTGTAAACGCCAAAATCGTTTATATTCCGCCCTTTTCTTTTTGTGTAACAGGTGATAAAATGGAAGAAGGAGAAGGGCGACTCCCTTCAGAAAAAGTTCCGCTTGAAAAAGTGGACAACTACACCTGGCGCATTCCCAAGTATAAGCCGGGGATGCGAGTTCCAGGCATAATATTTGCTGATGAAAACCTATTAGAGAAAATGCAGACGGACAGGACCATTTGGCAATGTGCAAATGTTGCCCATTTGCCTGGCATTTACAAATACTCCATAACTTTGCCGGATGGACACGAAGGCTATGGTTTTCCAATAGGCGGCGTAGCCGCAACGGACTATGATGAAGGCGCAATCAGCCCAGGAGGGGTGGGTTACGACATAAACTGTGGGGTTCGTTTATTAACGACAAATCTTTCAGAGCAAGACATAAGGCCAAAGCTTGCCGAACTAACAAACACAATTTTTGAAAATGTTCCATGCGGACTTGGGAGCCGCCGAAAAGACTTCAAGGTAACGACCCACGACCTAGATAGGCTTGTTGTAGATGGTGTTCAATGGGTTATTGACCAAGGATTAGGTTGGTCTGAAGATGCTGAACACTGCGAAGAACGTGGATGTATGAAAAACGCAGACCCAGACAAGGTCTCAACCACAGCGAAAAATAGGGGATTACCGCAAGTTGGCACGTTAGGCTCAGGGAACCACTTCTTGGAAATCCAAAAAGTGGACAGAATCTACGACGCTAAAACGGCTAAAATCTTTGGAATCGAAGATAAAGGGCAAGTAACAGTTATGATTCACTGTGGCTCCCGCGGCTTTGGACATCAAATATGCTCAGACTATCTGCGGGTCATGGAAAGAGCGGTTCACAAATACAAAATCGTGTTGCCAGATCGAGAACTTGCATGCGCACCCGGAAACAGCAACGAAGCCGAAGACTATTATAAGGCAATGGCATGCGCCGTCAATTATGCCTTCGCAAACCGTCAAGCAATAATGCACTGGGTTAGGCAAAGCTTCCAGCAGGTTTTTAAAGAAGACCCGGAAAGGTTTGGGCTAAAACTTGTTTATGACGTAGCTCACAACATCGCAAAGATAGAAACCCACAAAGTCGATGGAGAACAAAAGAAAGTCTGGGTTCACAGAAAAGGCGCAACACGAGCCTTTCCGCCTGGGCATCCAGAAATACCGGCAGACTACAGCTCTGCAGGGCAGCCGGTGCTTATTCCGGGGAGCATGGGAACAAGCTCTTGGCTTCTGGTAGGCACCGAAAAAGCCATGCAAATCAGTTTTGGTTCGACAGCCCACGGAGCTGGTCGCATGATGAGCCGAACGGCTGCAAAAAGAAGATACTGGGGTGGCGACATAAAAAAGGCTTTGGAACAGCGGGGGATCTATGTTAGGGCTGCCAGCTCGGTCGTTCTGGCTGAGGAGGCGGATCCGGCCTACAAAAACGTTGACATAGTTGCAGAGGTAAGCGACAAGGTTGGAATAGCCACGAAGGTTGCTAGAATTGTTCCCATAGCCGTGTTAAAAGGCTAAAGTTTAAGCAATTTCTCCCCATTTTTACATGTCAATAACGCTTCATTTTCCTTTCAACTTTTACTCTCTTAGAGGTCAGAAAAGGCTAAGTGAAGTTTATATCAAAACTGTAAACTAAAGGTAATGCTTTTAAAAACCCTTTTCCTTTTTATAGCCTACATGACCGATGCCTCCCCGTGGCGTAGGCGGATAAAAACCAAATTCGGAATTAAGAGGTGAAAAAGTTGAAGAAAAAATACGAATTGAGCAGAAGTAACGTAATCCAAAAATGGGCAAAAAATTATCCAAAGGTTATGACTTGGCTTGCGAAACTTCAAAAGAAAGAGCAGAACGCTTGGAATTTGTGGCTTTACTGCAAAATAACGGGTAAAACGCCTGATGAACTTCTGTCTTTAAAATCTGACCCACAAAGCAAAGAAGCCGAATACCTCGTTGATAAATTCGTTGCAGACGAAACTTTAGGCCTAACGAATAGCGTTAAAGTCAGCGTAACTATCTCTGTTAAATCATTCTATAAACACAATTACTCCGAACTGGCCAAGGCATCAGGGCAAATAACGTTTTTGAAAAAATATCCGTATCGTAAACACACAAAAGAGGAGTTATTAAAAATCTACCGTGCAACTCAAAACCCAAGGGATAGGTCGCTGATAACCTTTGTATGGTCAACTTCTATCGCAAAGGAGAGCCTAACACACGTAACGTGGAAGCATTTAGACATTGATTGGGAAAAACAAGACTTGCCCCACATAGGTTTACCAGACAGAATCATTAAGGGACACGGCATAGGCAAATATAAAGGTGTTGAACAGCACACCTTCCTAACTCCTGAAGCGAAAAAAGATTTAATTGATTATAGGGATTGGGTTGAGCGCATTAAAGGCGTAAAATTGAGCTTGGAAGACCCGGTATTCATTGATTTGCACCCACCATACGACGCAATTAAGCTCAGTAGTTTAACAAAACTCGGCAGCGTTTTAAGCAAGCGTTCAGGTGTGCCTTTTGGCTGGCACGATGCACGAAGATACGTGGAAACCGCTTTGGAAGAAATTAAGATACATCCGAATTGGGCACGTAAAATTAGAGGTCGCAAAGTTAAAGGTGAAGAGGCCCCGTATAGTAGACCTGCGATTGAGCAACTCAGAGCAGCTTACAGAGAAGCCGTACCATTATTGCAGTTCACAAGCCCAACAGATTTAGATTACATGCGCCAAAGGCAGGAAGCCTCTGAAACCATAACCGCCAAAATCCTTGCTGGAGAGCCACTAACTGAGGAAGACAAATTAGCGATACAAAAGTTCGGGTTGAAGTTGAAAGAGCGACGCCCAAAATACACAAACGGCGGCGACTGTGGAGAACAATTTGAGCAAATAGCAGAGGCACAACTTTTGAGTTACTTACGAAGTGGCTGGAGTATAGTCAAAGAGTTGCAATCAGGCGATGTTATTGTCAAGCGATAGCCTCCCATCTTTTTTTTAAACTACAACACTTTACCGCAAACCGTATAATATATTGTACTCCGGGCAGAGAGTAGTGGGTACTTTTAGCCCGTTGTGTTACACGGCTTAACGTCGATGTTAAGCTGTAAAGCAGTACGGTAGCCCGTAACATTTTTAAAATCCTCCAAATTAGTGTTCGAAATTACCTTCGAAGGTAATCCTGTACATTTCTGAGTTTAGCCCGCTGATTATTTTCTCACTGCGTACTTTTTTAAGGTTGAACTTACAGTGCCGAAAAATCTTGCTCAAAAAATCATCAAACCTTGCCTAGCCCGTTGATTATTTTGGTTTTCTGTACTCCTTCTGCCCATTCTTGATGAAAATCCCAAAGCATGTTGCCTAAGTTGCTGATAATCCCGCATTCATCATTCCAAGTCCACAACTGGGATTAACCTTTTGTCAAATGTCCAACCGACAACTTCCGGCCCTTATGGCTCAGAGTTGTGTATCTAATTTGGAGAAGGCAGCAGAACACATGGGCGATAAGTTCGATGTTATCGCCGAACTGTTCTTAGTGGTGAAAAAATGCGTGAAGAGATAAAATCAGCGATGTAATCGTACTTTTGTTCTACTTTCTACTGTTCTACGCAGAATTTGTTCTGCCTCCTAACACCTAGGTTAGGGATTTTTTAGAGTTTCTGTAACCTACCGTATCTTAGGGTGAGGAACTGGATTGTGTTGAACAGTAGAAAGTTGAACACAGCATTATTGGTCGGGCACGGTTGTTAATTGCGCTTGTAATGCCTCTATCTCTTTCAACCATCTTCTGCATTCTGATTGAAAAGAGTTGAAAACATCAACACTATTTTTTATTACTTTTTCCCAAACTTCTGAGTTAACCTCAACACCATAAGGGTTAAGAGTGCGAATGTCGTACAAGCGCCAACGAGTTATGTCAGGATTTTCTTTTGCTTTTTCGCGTTGTTCTGTGTTGTGTTTGCAGGCCTTGTAAACTGCACTATTAACAACTTCAGAGATCTTGCGTTGTAAAATGTCTATTTTTCTCTTAATCAGAATAACATCTGGTTTTCCGCTTTTTAGTATGTAATCATCAATGAGTTGCCTGATTACTGCTGCAGCATCGTCTAAACCTTTAAGAAACTCAATTTGGTCTCCACGGAGACGTACTCCGTAAAGGCGAAGTTTTTCTTTTTTTGGCTTATCTGTCGTTGACAACCCACCCTTAACCTTTTCTACCTTTTGAACGAAATCGCAGGTCGTGTTTGAATCTAAACTTCTGCAAAGCATCTGCACTAGGTTTTGCTGAATTATACCAATTAATTATTTCCTCCCAGTGTTCGATTATTAAAGCATCCTTCAATTCATGGAATGAAGTTTCAAGAAGTTTTTTCGCTTCTAATTGACCTTCCTGAGTAGTTACCAATCGAGGTTCTGCATTCAACCAAAGTAAAGCTTGTTTCAATTTTGATAAAGCCTTATGAAGATTCGCCTCGAAATGAACCTCCCAAGCAGCCAGTTGTCCTAGTTTTTTCCATAAAACATCGAGCTTCTCGCCGTTAAGTGGGTACTCTTTTTTTGTATCGCAATCATAAGCTTTGCCTATCTCAACAATCATATCCCGAATCGCATCGTGCTCTGGACGTTGTTGTTCAATCTGGCCTTCGATGTCTTTCATTTCTTTGGCAAGCTGGTATCTTTGTCCAATTTTGGTGACCAATCTCAAATTTAAAAGCCAATTTAGTCTAATTGCAACTTGACGTTTTGAGCGCCATTTTGTTCCAGTTTTCCCTTTTAGAATCACCAGGACTTCGTCTACACTATGAGGTTTTTCGGAAAGTATTTCAAGAATGTCTTCTATCCCGACATAATTTGCTTTCAGTTTTTGATAGACTAAGTCGTTGTTACTTGTTTGAAGAAACTCCTTTGCAACGTCGCTCACTGAGAATTTATCTTTACTTCTAACAATCAGGTCCAACTTTTCAATCGTTCTAATACAGCTCTTGACTACAGCTATGCTTTCTACTGAACGAAATGTTTGTAAAAACCATTTTGTAAGTTCTTCTTTAGAAGGGCTGTTTTCTCTAACAAATTCGAGGCATTTTGTCAGGGAATCTATATACTTGTCATCGCCTCCAGGAAGATACGTTAATCCTAACCATTTCTTCAAAGTTCCACCTCAATCGTATAGTGTGAGTAATCACTCAAGTGCACTAATCACACAAATCATATAAACCTTCCCTTTATAATAACATATAGGTGCGCCCTTATGTCAAAAAAAGAGAAAAAAGCGCGTTTTGGAATAAGTATGGACTCCGGTCTATTGAGGGAAGTTGACGAGGCTCGTGGTCTTGCTAAGCGATCAACTTATATTGAATGGCAAGTTTACAAAGCTTTTCAACTCGATGAAATGAGAAACGACCTTGACGACCTATTTGATAACCTTCTGCACAGAATACTTATATTAGAGAACCTTCCTGCAGAAGTTAGGTTAATACCTAGCGTACACAAAATGATTTCTGAAGCGCGAGAAAGGGTTGAGAAAATAAAACAGCTTATAAAAAAAACTGAATGATCAAAGATTGAAAGTTAAACAATTTGTGTACTACGTTTTATGTTGAAAGTTCGTAGATTCCTAGAGCCGGGACAAAATTGCCTTTGTTCTAAATCGGTCTTAAAGGAAGTAAACGAATACTGACGAAATCTACGTCTATAGATAGACATTGACACGGTCGAGCATTTTGTTGGTGAATATCTGAAAATAGAAGCTCAGGCAACTGACACGCTTTGACTTGCGCTTGAGACAGAAAGATGAGGTGAAAGCAGAGAAAGTTTAGTGTGTGCGTGTGCAGAGAGACCAAAGAGAGACAGATGACGCTTACAGTAACTAACTATGTAGATAGATACAGTAAGAAAAACCTGAGAAGAATGACACAGAAGCTGGTTAGCGGAGAGGCTATTATTCATCTTAAAGAAGAAGCATATTTCTTACAGAAACAGAGAGACTAAAAGAGAGTGCACGCACACACACGCACACACAAAATTGGAAGAATCCACAACAAAAGAAAAATGGGGAAGTTTTTGCGATGCTATTTGACAGTTTGGAATCCAAAGTCGCCTATCAGCATGTCCTTTCTCCAGACTTCGACCATGTAGGTTTTTGGCGTTTTCAGGGTTTGGAAGTTTGTGATGTATTGCTCGCTGAGGGTGTTTATGCGGTAGTCTCGTGCTGTGTCTCCGAATGTTGATGTCTGTAGAATGTTGCTTGGGTTGTCTGTGGCGTAGATTCTGATTGTCAGCTCTTCGTTGTACACGAAAGGTTGGTTGGGGTCTACTGAGGCGGCGACTCTGAGAGCAAACTTTACGGGCATTGTTCTTCCTGCTTTGTTGTTCGGCGTAGCGGGTAGAAGCTCAAGTACAGCCCAGTTTCTGATGCTGTAAGGAACTGTTATAGAGGCTGTGTGTCCAAGATTATCCTCGGCACTGACCAAGACTATGTAGAATCCGTCTGGAAGCTGCAGAGTGTTGAAGAATAGTTCCCATTTTCCTGTGATTGTATTGTAGGTGGCTGGCATGTCTTCGAATCCAACTGGTATTCCTTGGTCACCGTTTGCTTCGCGTATGGAGAAGTTCAGCGAATAGGTTCCACTTAAATCAGTGGACAGAGCTATGAAGGTGACCCCGTCTTGGAGAGCCCATCCAGGAGGTGGGTTCTCAATGGTTATCAATGGTCCAGAATTGTCCAGAGTGATGGAGATTGTGTGCGTTGGTTCCGTGTTTCCTATGTTATCAGTGCTGTAGTAGTCGATTGAGTATTCGCCGTCGGAAAGTCCTGTTAGATAGAAGGGTGCTGAGTATTCCAGCCATCCTGTATCGTATGAGCTGTTGTGGATACGATAGAATATTGATGCCACACCCACGCCGCCAGGGTTATCTTCTGCAGTCAATGTGAATGGTGTGGCGGAAGTTACGTAGATGTTATTCATAGGATCGACGTATTTTGGTTCACCGATTTCAAGTGTTGTCGTAGGTGAAATGTTATCTATGACTTCCTCAAATTCAGGCGGTGCTGTGTAAATGTCAACGGGACCTACAATTGCAGTTACGGTTACGTCTGAGCCATATAATTCGGCTGGCTTGATGTATCCTGTGTATTCAAATGTGTCTGTGACTTCTTCTCCATAGTTTCCTTGGATTGTTAGTTCGTACAGGCCTTCCGAAATGCCTACGAGTTCGAGTTGGTATGTACCGGCTTTGGGGTTAATGATGATTATATATTGTGTTTCAGAGAATGGACCTAAGTAGATGGCTGTAGGAACATTGTTTTCTCCGTGACCCGTTATGTAGTTGTAACCGACAAGGTTTCCTTCCGGATCAATCACTCTAATGAGACAGTTCGATCTTAAGATGAATGTAAGGTAAGACAAGCGTTCAACTGGTTGGACAACAGCTTTTGTTTGAAGTGATAGGATAGCATAGGCTGTTGTTAGGTCTGGATTGTAATCCTCTGCTGAAGTTGACCAGTATCCTCGACCTGAGCCTGCATCTATTTGCATTCCAACTATCTTGTTATACAGCTCTTGATACCAGTCGTGTCCATTAATCACAGCTTCTCCATACATTGTAAGCGCCTTCGACATAGAGAGATAGTAGTAATACGGTCTCCACCATCCTATGCCTGGGTTAGTGTCCCATGTGTAATGATTCGCGCCCCAGTTCATAGCGGCTACTACTCGTTCGTCAGTTTTTGAAACGCCAGAAAGTAATAGTCCCCAAATGCCGGCGCCAGTCATGCTCCCATATGATGTGGTTCCACCAGCGAGGCTCCATCCCCAAGGCCTATATATAAAGCCGCCATCGTTATATGAAGGCCGAGTAGTAATGTGAGCCCACGATTGGTCATTAGATGCAGGTCTGTTCTGACAGCGTTGAGTGAATATTACTGCCTTGCTCCAGGTAGGATCGGTTTTTGGCAGGTTTGCCGCATCCAGAGCTAATAATGCAAATTGGGTATTTGAAAGATCAGGGTCGCCTCTTGCGGACCAGTATGTCCACCCACCATATTGATAATTAACTGGTGTATACCCAAAGGTTTCGTCTTGTTGAGCTGTTACGAGCCAATTTTTCGCATTTTCTATAATAGTGGCATAGTTTGCGTTATGAGTTGCAACCAATGCCAAAATCGCTGTTGATGTTTCATAGACTGGATAGGATGTGTAGATTGAACCGTCATAGCGGACCCTGCTAAGAATATAGTTGATTGCTTTGCTAACTGTTGTGTCTGTTTCATCATAACCTGCATTCAAGAAAGCCAGAGCCGCCAGAGAAGTTGCGCCAACATTACCACGCCAAGAGCCATCACCATACTGTCTTGTTCGAAGCCAAGCTAAACCTTTCTGAATCGGTTCTGCGGATGGGCCACTAACATATTCTATTGCACTTGATGCCGTATCTGAATCTGTAAGCTCGCCCATTGTTACGGTAACGGTTAAGTCATAGAACCCTTGGCTCTGTTGTGCTGGGGGATATACTTTCAGTTCATACAATCCATGAATGTATCTATGATACATGGCCTCAATGTCATCCCAGGATAGAGGAAAACCCGAGGGCTGAAGTTCATATTCGGCTGGTTGATCGCCAATTCTTACTGAAAAATCTGACTCTTCGAGGAGGAGGTTGCTTAGCATCGTGGGAATCCACCTAACAGAAACAGAAATAGCATTAGGATTGTTTGGGTCACCAGCTGATGCTGGCGATTCTGTGGTAGGCAAACGGATTTGGAGCTTGTAAACATAGAAAACGTCAGCCCATTCAATGTTATCTATATATTTCTCTTGGAAAGTGTTCTCTTTCCAGCAGTTCAAGGCTATTTGGTACGATGTATACCAACCGAATGGAGCATCAACGGGTATGGTCCACGTGACTACAAAAGTGGCTTTCTCATACGGATCAAGCGTGGCTGATTCAGGTGCCTCAGATATCTGTGGATCATACTTTTCGGATTCTCCCGCAGAATCTTTGAAGCTTGCTCCTAACCAGAAAGTTGTTCTAACGGAGCGCAAGTTCTTTATCCATACTGTAGTCTTTGTAGTTTCTCCTGGTCTATACCATGTCGTTTCAGGGGCATAAGTAATGTAGAAATCTACAGGCGATATCTCAACTATGGTCTCGAAGATGTTGTTCTTTGCATAATCATTTTCATCGACTTCCTCAGCGGGATTGATGTTTAACAGTTCCGCTTTAATCGTACGCTCTCCAACCGGGGCCATTGACGTGTCCCAAGTGAAGTCTACTGTTGTCTCTGAACCTTCTGCCAAATCGGAAATGGATTTCGTGCTAATCTCAGTGTCGTCATATTGAACCTTCACATCGAAGCTTTCTGTATCATGTTCAATTGTGAAGCCTTGGTTCTTTACAGTCACCGAAATATCAACAATGTCGCCACGATAGATGTAAGTTTTCGTGACCCTGACATTAGTTATTGCAACATCATGATGGGTTGTCCATATGTAGTGCAACAAGGGGAAGTCCCATTCGTACCCGAGATCAAGATTGCTGAGGGCCTTAAGCAGTTTCTTGAGGTTGTCATCAAGGCGAAAAACCAAAGAAATCTTTAGACCGATCGTCACGTCTATCTTGACTTGATGTGTGTCCAGCGAGTACGAAAATATTGCGTCGATATACGGTTCGAATATCAAGTCTGGCCCTGCAGTTGCATAGAATTTTGCCCAGAGATCTACAGGGACACTTGGGGTGATTTCAGCAACTATTTCTTCTCCAGAAGTCAGAGTTGGTGGAATAAATTCGCCAGTCATGCCGCGTCGATCAATAAATATCAGCTCTCCGTCTTTGTATTCTATTCCATATTCAATCCATCCAGTTGCGATATATCCCGCGCTGACCTTTGGTCCTACGCTAAACTCTATGTCCAAACATGCTTTGGCGCCCAGAGTCAAGTCCACATATACCGGAACTGGACCAATGAAGAATGTGACCTTGGTAACTGGGATTTCGAAGATCTTGATTTCCTCGTGGTGCGTCCATCCACAGATTCCAGCTTCAACATTCAACTTTGCTTCGGCCTCAAGCTTAATCGAAGATCTGAAGTAGTCCAGCCCAAAAACAGGAAAAGTGGGGTCCCATTGAATAGAGAAAGTGGCAACAAGCTCAAGGCTGGCATCGTACTTGAGATATGAGCCAACGGGAGCGTCATCAGGTAACTTTGGGTCACCAGGTTCGTCACCATCCCTGCTATCACCGTCAGCGCTGAGTGTAGGGAATTTCAACGAATACGACCAGCTGAAGTCGCCACCAGAAGTGACAGAACCAGTCGCTGCAGGGGTAGCGGCAGAAACGTCTGCACCAACTAAATCGGCAGCAGAGACTTCCAGGTTTTGGGAACCCGCAATGCTTTCATCGAATTCATCTTCTTCAGTCTCAGG
>Ga0315310_10002061_pt1 | contig 12641 bp, 14 predicted proteins | sample TDP5_MG_FD_203630 | JGI IMG/M metagenome (GOLD analysis project Ga0315310, IMG submission 203630) | Freshwater sediment microbial communities from Lake Towuti, South Sulawesi, Indonesia - TDP5 | ecosystem: Environmental > Aquatic > Freshwater > Lake > Sediment | place: Indonesia: South Sulawesi... | reverse complement strand
CCTAAGCTTCAAGCGCATGACTGATTGGAGAGGACTTAAAATTCCGAAAAGCAGAGAAGAAAATGTAATGACATCAGTCTCCACATGAATAGTGGGTGATTGGGTTTCGTCGCCAACTTGAACTCCGTCTCGGCTGATTTCTATGAAAAATGTGTCGCTAATCCAGAAGGGCGCCTCATTAAATTTGATTAGAACTGCTTCATCAAACCTCGTCATCAATTCCTCTTTTTTGCTTTCTAAAATCAGTGAAACAAGTTTTGGGAAATTTTGGACGGTTATGATCATTCTTGGAGTGGGAAGAACCTCAAAACCAAGTTTTCTGCACACTTTCTTCACAACGCGATTCTCCTGCGGAGCGTTAAAAGTTATCGAGGTCGCTCCGACCTTTTTCAAGTAGCTTGCAGCCTTATCGAGGAGCAATGAGACAATTTTATCTCCATCATGGGTTGAGTCGTAACATAGCTCCCAAACATTCCCTGATCTTCCAACTACGGCGTAGCCCACAACGTTTCCATTGTTATGGTCGACCACCTCAAATATTCCGTCTCTTTCAACGTCTGGACGTTCCAAACAACACCAGCGCCAATATTCAATTGTTCTTGGAACGAACCCAGCATACTTCGAATGAACTTCGTTAAATAAATGCACAAGTGCGATTTCATCTCCTTCTCTGTAAGTTCTTAAAGAATACTCCGAAGATCCTTTAGTCAACGCGTGAACGCACGTGTGCGCGATGTTCATGTTAAGCCCACATTTAAAGAAACAATCACTCTACAAATTCAAATTATACGCAATAACAAAATATGCTCTATTACTCTCAGTCTTAATGACGTTTCAAAAAGACGTTATTTTTTTCTGCGCGTAATCAACATAAATTCCTAAGGCTTTCAAGCTCACCACGGCAATGCTGGCTGTTCCTCAAAAAGCTCTAAGTACCAATGGAATTCCGCCAGTGTCGAATCTAAACGTTTACGACCTGAATGTCGTCAATTCTTAGGGTGGCGGCGGTTCCTCGGATTTGGTAGCTGAAACTGATAAAACGAATCGAACTGAAATTGATTACGCCTGTTCTTGATGTTGGTGTTGAAAGGTTTACGGTAACATGTGTCCACGCGTTAGATGTTAACCCAGTTATTGTGTACATGTTGTAGTTGCTCCAATCTGTTGCAACCATTAATTGAACTGGTTTTGTGGCGTCGGAGACTTTGATCCAAATTTGAAGAGCGGAAAATCCTGAAAAGTCCATAGGTTTCTGGAGTCTTGCATAACTGTACCATCTTAGCGGAGAAGCGGGAGTGACCACGATCGCGCCTGTGCCTTCTTTGAAGTCGGTGTTGTCAATGCTCAAGGTTGCCCACGTTGGAATCCAGTTTGTTAGCGAGTCGCAGCTATCTACTTGTACGGCTGGGATGAGTGTGAAGAAAGCACCTATGGAGTGGGAAGACGTGCCCACGTTAAATGAGTATGGATTTGCGGAACCAACATTTGCTCCCTCAAGTTCCCAGTGATCAAAAACGTATCCTGAAGCAGGTGTAGCTGATATTTGGAAAAACGAGTTCTCAGAAACCTGATATAATCCTGCAAAGGGGTTTGTACTTCCTCCGTCCGCAGGAGAAACAGCATTTACTGTAACATTTACCATGATACCTGGTTCTTGCGCGCCATCTCCTATTGCAAAATATAAAATATGTTTTGGGGTTGATTCCGCTTTTGTCCAATTTAGTTGAAAACCGTTACTCAAGAACTGCACGAAGTTTGCTGAAGCTGCCGAGTTAAAGTTTGTTGAATTGGTAGGGTTTCGCCAATTAAGAATACTCGCATTATACGTTTGCATAGCGTTGTTTGTGGGGTCAGCATAGTGGACATCTTCATACCATGTTCCACCCATAAAAGAAGACGAATTGGCTAACCCAATAGCCAGTTCCGCAGTGTTGGTGTAACCTGTACTATTCGGTTTCGTGCGCGTTGCAAGAAAAACCCCTTTTGGTTGAAACCCAACCGATGTAACGTCTTGTATCCCCATCGTTGTTCGCGAATTGAAATCTCCAACCGCGTATTGCCCACCTTTTAACGCAAGATACATGCATGGTTTGTTTCGTGCGGGTGGGTCGAGTTTGTTCAGTGTGAATCCGCCAACGTCCATTGACGCCAGGCTAGCAAGAGAATCCGTAAATCTACTAATGTTGAGAGTCATAAAAATCAAGTCGTTCCGCTGAATTCCAAAAGTTAATGCGCGCGTTATGCCCGATTCTCGAACATAATTATATACTGCACCCTGTTGACCTGAGTTTTTGCCAAATCCTATTCCCAGGATGGCTTGATTCAAACCCACATCGAAAGGATAGGGATAAAGAACTTCATAATATTGCATTGACCACATCAACATTAAAAAGTCTGGTTGAAACCCAACACCCGTCACTGATTGATTCCCACCTGAAGTTGTTACCTCAAAAAATCCTGCCCTCGCGTGTGTTATGTCGCTTCCACCCAACGCATAATAATGAATTATGTCTTGATGGTTCTCGTTTGTTTGCCAATTGATTATAAAGCCGGTAGAAGTAAATTCCACGACCCTTGCTTGCGCACCAAGTGACATATTTGCGTTGGTTACGATTATTATAGAATATGTTTGAGAACGTCTTGTTCCGGCTTCAGGGGTATCCAGATTGTCATCTGAGGCAATTGTGTGACCATAATTTTGGTATTGCCCACCATAATTTGTTGCGAATCCCATACCAAAAGACATGTTTTGTATCCAATCGAATGATGTTTGACGTGTCCAGAAAAAGAGCAATGCTTTCGGTTGAAATCCAACACCGTTGATTGTCTGGTTTCCCGTCGAAGTTGATTTAGTGAAAGTTCCCGAAGCCACCAAAACGCCCGCTGGCGATGAAGTTTCGACGGTTCCAACACTAATGCTGCCAGTCTTGGCAACGTTCATTAAAAAAGAAAACGTTAGAACGCCTAAAATCAATAACGCCAAGCAAGCAACAGTTCGTTTCACGTTATCAACCACCGTATTCCTAGAATAGGCTGCTGACCATAAATGGTTTTTGGGAAATGAATTCTAGAACATCCAACAATTTTTTCTAGGTCACACAAATGCATAAAACGTGTTCAGCCAGTAACATTCAGCCAGATTCCAACAAAGCGATTATGATACTGGAAACGGCTTGAGGTCACGTTGTATAGCCAAAGTTCAAAAAACATCTGGTAATAGAATCCATTCCTAGCTGAATCCCAAGTTGAGGTGCAGTTGACTGGAAAAACCATACCATTAATTGAAATATTCTGGATGAGACTAGAATTTCCTTCAATAGCGAAGATTAACGGAGCTTCCCACATGTTTCCATCCAAAAGAACAAAACAAAACTCATAAAGGGTAGGCAATGGACTGGGCTCTGACGTCGTAGAATTGGGAAGCTGTTGAGTTTGATTGCGAAACTTCACGGATACATTGTAGTACGCCGCATAGCCCAGTTGATTACCCACGCCTACATAAATGCGGTGCTGTGTCATGTTGCTAACGTTGAATGGGTAGTTCTCGGCCTTATGCTCAGGGCCTAAGAGCCAAAGCTCAGAAAAACTCTCTTCACTTCTGGGAAGAGATATTAAACTGAGTGCAGGCGACGCAGCAATCAACGTTAATGTTAAGCCTGCTACAAGGAAAATAATTCGAACTTCGTCAAGTTTCATTGGTTTCATTAAATGCTGCTTCCTCTTCATCTTTTATTTTTGCCGAAAATAGCGCCTTTTGAAAACTTGCCATGTCACAAAGATTCCTGAAACAACGACGATCACGCCGACAAACGAGCCGATCACCCTGCTCCATAAATCTGCAATCCATGACTCGTAGGCTTTAATCTTTAACTCCCCAGCCGAGTTTCTCACTTCCTCCCCAATTTCAGAGGATAAGCCGGCGAAATAAACGGCACCATCAAAGTCTCCCAATCTATAGAGCATATGAGCCTCAGCCAAATGCTCCCCAGCAACATTCAACCAGTCTAGCAAATCTGAAACATTCGCTCTGGCCCGTCTTGCCTCCAGAACAGCTTCATAAGCTGAAGCCATAGTTTCTTCGGCTTGGGTAATGGCTAGGTTAGCCGCATTCTCACTAGATGCACTAACCCTTGAAATGAAAACTGGAATTGAAGGGAGTAAAAGAACCACTAGAATTGGAAGAAGCTTCAAATTTGAACTCATAGCACTCACGCTTTTTCATTTAAACCTCCGCGTCTTCTTTCTCGAAGAGAAAATATGGGGATGAACATTCAACACTTCCGCGTTAGGACACATCTTCTCTAATACAGCCCGTTGATCTTCAACATGATTTAACTGTACTTCAGCCCTCTCACGAGATTTACAATATTCACCAAATTTCGCCAGAAACTCCTTTCCCTTCTGCGTGACCACATAACAATCTTTAGTTCCAAACGTCACTAAATCTGCTCCCACAACATCGTTTAGGTATTGAGTTAAAAGCTTATAGCTCAAATTAGCCTGATACATAATGCGAGTTTTTCCAGCACCATCATTATCATTGACCACACAAAGTATATCAGCTACAATTTCTATTCTACCACGATACTTGCTCATCTGACAGTCTTCCAATGAAGTCTGCACAAAAGCTTTTCGAGAAAATTTCTAAGCAGAGAAAACTAAACAAACTAGGAGGTTTTTATCTCATTCTGAAATGAAGCCAGCCTCTTCCACTCTTTTTGAGTTGCTGATCCTTTCCGCGATCTGGTTTTGGTGGAGGTGGTCTTCTGTTTAAGCCTTTCTGCTTGCTTAAGACACCTCTAACGAACTTTCCCCATCCACCTACGGTGGGATTTGGAGGAACCAGCTTTTCTGCGTCAGATGATATGTGTTGTTGCAATATCTCAACGAAGTCTGGGGACTTATAGTCTCTTGTGGCGATGATCACTGTTCCCCGCTCAACAAATAGTTTCACGTAGTCCTGGTTGGCTATTCCTTCGGCCTTCACCCTGTCGTCTATTCGATCTCGCCACAGCAATTTCCATTGCGTTCTTAACTCGTCAACGAATTCTTTCAATTCTGAGGGCTCCACTATGCAGTCCCTCCCTGAAGGAAGCGGACGAGAATTATGCACATGGCTTCATCCTCTTCACATGTCAGTGCCTCTTGGCAGCGTTCTCTGAGCGTTCAGGAACAGACTCTACAAGTGTCCTTGTGGGTGCTCAGACGCCATAACGGTTTGTCGCTGTCTTACCATATAAATGGATAAGGAAGGAACTTCTTTACCTATTTTCTGTATTAGTCTTCTATGTTCAGGTTCTGTAAGATATGCCAAATTATTCTAGAAAATTATTCTAGAAAATTTTAAGGGATATTATGAAGTATAGACTCACAAGCTATTTATGTTTTACAGGAACAATCTCACTATTTCCGAGGAATCTGTGTTGCCGGCGATTGACGAAATTCTGTGGTTGCTCGAAGATGGGAAGTGGCATAATTTAAGAGAGATTACAGAAAACTCTTCATTACCCATATCTAAAGCAAAAATGGCTGTCCGCTTCTTGTGGGAGTACGGCTTCATTCAGGTAAATGAGAACAGAAAAGAGGCAAAACTCTGCCCCTTAATGCTTAAGTTTGTTAATGAGATTCAACGTGTTGAAAAGGAAGAAGCCTTAGGTCATAAGGGCTTTAAGAGTGCGATAGGCGTCAAGGAATTTTAGTCCCTTCGCTGTGGTTTCAAAAAGATCTAGTTTGCTGCTTTCTTTATCTGATCGGGATACCAAAAAGTCCATACCTAAAAGAAGTTCCAGGTAAACTTCAAGCTGCCTGTGGCTGAGATTGCACCTATACATGATGCGGGTCTTCTTTGCGCCTTTATTTGCCTCATTCAAAATGCTGGCCATAATATCTATGTCACTTCTTTTTCCTACCAAACGAGAAGACTTTAACTTCATTTGAACCTTACTCGACATCAAAAAGGCCCCAACGAATTTTATTTCGAGGCAAAATATTAGGTAAAGCTATATATCCATATTTAAGACTTTTGCAAAGAACCCTAGGAAATATTTCAAAGAATACGTTGCGTCTTGGGACTGTGAAGGTTATTACGGCTCTGTGGAAGGGGGAGGCTCCAACCTGGGTTAGAACCGAGTCAGCCCCCAAACCATCTAAGTGTATGCGCACATGCGCAGTGGTGACTCAAGGTTCTCTAAGCCTCCTCCCCCACAGAAGACGATGCCAGAAAAAGATGAACCATGTAATTAAGTTAGAAAAAGAACTACAAAAAATTTGTTGCACACAGCTCCCGAGGTTTAAGAACGGATAGTTTGTCCATTGCGGAACGCGGTCAATATGCTACACGTTTTTAGATTTAAAACAGCCTTTCTGGCTTCATGCTCCCTTCTTCATCGATAAAAACGAGTACAGTTCCCCATTTCTGCTTCAAAGTATAACAAACTGGATTGTCAGAAAGATTTTGCTTCTGGTAACCGTTGGCTCGCGGAGGAATTACTGCCTCCTTCATTTTCTCTCGTTTCTTTTTACATCATTCGCTTCTTTCACGTATTTTACATAGTCTGCGAAGGGACGACTCTCTACGTCTTCATATTTTAGTCTCAGTTTGGAGCACAGGCTTTTTGCGATGAGTTTCTCGAGCACTGAGGCGCCTGCACCAAATATTTTCTCTAACCCCTTGGCGAAGGCTTCTGGCTTACTTGGGATTTCATGCTTCTTAATTGAGTAGCTCTTTTCCAAGTGGAAGAAAATCATGTGTTTGCCGCTTTCTCCTAAAGTTCCTAAGCCTTCATCTACTGCCTCGATAAAAAGTTTTTCAAAGTCTTTTTCTTTTTCGCCCATCGCTTACTCCTCATTTCAAGTTTCTGCCTTACTGACCTCTGCTTTAGACAATTTAACGGTTTGCATTCCTTCTTTTCCGAGGGATATCTGGTCGCTGAACAAGCCTCTTAGGCTGGATGCAACCTTAGGATCATGGGCATTCTGGTTTAACAGAAACAGAACTGTATTCCCTGGAGAAGCTAACATTTCAACCGCATACCTCATGAAGCGGTAGGTTTTCTCGAAGCCAACAGATAGGACTAGGTCGGAAAGGCTGTCAAAAACCACGTTGACGACGCCTTGAGGATGCGCCTTCAAGGTTTTGTCGAAAATGTCAAGCATAAGGGATGTATCGTTCGAGGGTAGGAGTATCTCATTTGCGGAAAACTCTTTGGGAACCGAAACTTGTTGCGTCAAACAGAAAAACTTCACAGCTTTCTGTTCACATAGGGATGAATGTACAGCGCTACCTTTTCTTGTAAATATGACTATTGGCTCGAGGTTGGCTAAGGCTTCGGTAGCAAAATTTTGTATGGCCGTTTCATAATGTGACGCCGGGTCAAACTCGAGGAGGATCCTTCTACCCATCATTTGCTGGTGGTTCAGTCCAAAAGTTTTTGAGAATGCACGTTGCTGGACTCCTGCACTTGGTGTAATCTCATGTACGAAAAACTCTTCAATAAAAGACTTAATCAACTTCTCGTTTATGGGCGTGGGTTCAATAAATTTTTTCTCTAACCATTTTGGCGATATAAAACTGAAATACATTGCGAAAGCTCCAACAAATATCATTGGTCTATAGATGGGCATGTAGGTGTATGAAATCGCACCAGTGACTTCTATTGAATAAGCACTAGATGCAACAACCATACCGATACTCATCAGATAAGATCTTATTTTGACGATTCTGTCTTCCGTAGCCTTGGCTCCATGAAGAAACAAGTAGATTGGAAAAGACGCCATCACACTCATCGATACAATTATGGTTTCGATAAGCGGCAGTCCGTATGGCGCTTTATACAGGCTTGTTAACGTAAATTCTGTTGTTCCGCCAACAACGCCCTCTATGGCAGGACTAGCGTTCCAAACAATGTATACTATGATGAAAAAGGCTATAGATGATATCCAGATGCCACGTTTTGCATCGGATTTTGTCATGGCAATTGCAAAGAAGACACTAAACAAGTAGGCTAATATCCCTGATGTGGTTGAAGCCCGATAAAAGAGCACAGTTAGAGACTCGTAATGAAGACTTGTTGCAGCTGCTATTAAGATGCCAAAAATTGCCGCTAACGCCCAAAGAAAACAGGTGACGGCAAAATAAAGGCTGGACTCGTCTTTAGTCTTAGCATACCTTCGATAAAGGTTAGCACACATGAGAAGAAAAACAATGGTGATTCCCCCAAGAACATAAACTGTACCCGCGTCTGCCATAAGCTATACACCAACAACCATTCCTATAGACACTGCGACTAGGACTGTCGCCGCCTAAGGAGGATTGGAAAAGCCATTTGGGATCCCTTAAGTTATTGTGAAAGGCACGATTTGCAGACCTTTGTCAGTTACAATGACATTGTGGTATTTCTTGCTGTGATCGGTTCCACGCATCTTCTGTATAAGAAACCTCGTCTTTAACTCCAAGTTATCGATTGAATTTTCGAGAAATATTACGGAGTCGGCTATGAACTCTTCGATTCCGAGTCCAAGGGTTTTAGCTCCTTTAGGCACGCTACATGTCATAACGGTTGTGACGCCACGCGTCTTCAGCACCCGATAGATGAGGTGCATGAGCATTCTATACTCCAGATCTTCCGTGCAAGCTGATAGGAACGCCGTCAAAGAATCTATTACTAGCCTCTTTCCCTTTATTTTGTCCAGTGTGCCTAGAACATGTTCGGTGTTAGCGCTCAATCCTCCTCCCTTTAAGGTTTCGAGATCGATGACTTTTAAAGCGCCTTCCTGTTCCAGTTTTTCAAAATCGAAACCGAATCTAAGCATGTTTCGCTTCAATGTCTTTGCGTCCTCTTCGAATGTCGCGTATACGCCTTTTTCGTCGTACTGGGTGACACCATTGTAGATGAATTGGGTGGAGAATATGGTTTTGCCGCTGCCCGTTCCGCCGGCTACAAGAATAACGTCTCCTCTAAGGAAACCTCCCTCGATTAAAGGGTCTAAGCCGTCGATTCCGGTTGGAACACGCCCGTTCAAACGTATCACGCAAAAAGTTTGTCTTAAAACCATGTATTTAACGAGTGTGAATCCAGAATCCAAATTAAACATAATTGACTCTTGTAAGGTTAGACAACTCAAAGGTCAACTGCAGAATTCGAAGTTGAAACTTAAATTCTTCTCCTCACATTATTGTGAGTAGCCCCTCAAAGGTTTTCTTCGAGCATAAGCCTCGCTCGAAATTGCAAGTCGTCAGTCATTCGGATATGAGGTTAAAGATTAATTATCATGGACGTGTAATAGACGAGTGTGGCGCCTCTTGATGGCTTTCAGTGAATTGAAAACATTCGCCAAATTCGTTCTTACAATTGCTCTTATCCTCATTGTTCTCATTCTCATTTTGTCATATTTCTTGGCGATGTTTTTGGGGCCAGCGTTACAGTTCTCTCCAGAGGGACTAACTGCAAGCAATCAAAATCTACGCCTACCAATCTTGCTATTCATCATAATCGGGTTTTACACTCCTATTGCCCTTAACGTCGGATCGGTTTTCTTGTTTCTTTGGGGCGTCTTTGCCCTCTGCTTTATTGCTGCTTGGGAATTTAGAGAAAGCTTACATGGAATCATTGAAAAGGGGTTTTCACGCCCCATAAAAAAACTGTTCAACAATTGGCTGTTCGCCATGCCCATCATAACTAGCATGCTGCTTACTGCGGTCATTGCGATACAAAGCTTTCAGGAAGCGCATGGTGTTCCAACTGGCGAAATCCCTTTGCCGTCAAATCGCTTCGAATCTTTATTCGAATTATCCTATGCTGTGTTAATTGAGGAGATTGGCTTTCGAGTGACCCCAATTGGCGCCTACCTCATCGTCTATCTCTTCTGGGTTGGAAGAAAGAACGCAGTGACACTTTCGTCGGGGCAACGCCTGAAATTGTTCTTTACGGCTCCTCTGTTTCCAGATGAAGCCAAGAAGATGGTTGGAGTGAAGACCGTGAGCGACTTTGGCGTTAGAGGCGGAATCAGCTTAGGCGAGTGGGTTATGGTTTTCTTTACGTCGATCATTTTTGGGTTGGCTCACTATCTGTCTGGAGGCGGTTGGGAGATTGGCAAGATTACTTCGGCTTCGGTGGTTGGTTTGGCCATGGGTTTAACGTACCTCCTCTACGGTGTCCAAGCCTCCATACTCATACACTGGTTTTTCAACTACTATAGCTACGCTTTCTATTTCGCCTCAGAACTTTATACTTCTGTATTCATCATTGTTATTCTAATAGACTTACTCACCCTCATCTTGGGTATTCTTGGATGGTTTGCAATCATGATCCCGGGGTTACGTAAAATGTTTAGAGCTATCACAAAAACGGTTAAGCCACAAGTGAAGCCGCTACCTCAAGCTTCCTAAGATTTCTTCACAAAGATTTTTTATCTCAACTACTCTTTGTTCTCTCTTTTTCATATCCCGCAAAACCACCTTTTCCTCCTTGAGTTCCTCTGGGCCAACGATTACAGCATACGGTATGTCCAGAGAATCGACATACTCAAGTTGCCTTGTTAGGTTTCTTTCTTTTAAATCAAAATCTGCAGACATCCCATTTTTTCTTAAATTTTGCGTAATTTCCAACACTTTTTCTCTGGCTTCTTCATTAACAGCTACAACAAAAATTTTAGTCTTCGTCTTTTGTGGTTTTATCATTTTGCGTTCTTTCATAACCTCTATAATTCTTTCAATCCCTAGAGAAATACCGGTTGCGGGTATATCCCTTCCTGAGAAAAGCCCGATTAACTTGTCGTATCTTCCTCCTCCAGCTATGCTTCCTATTCCTTCTGCCGCAAAGACTTCGAAAATTGGTCCAGTGTAATAGTCCAAACCTCTGGCTAAGCTTAAGTCGATTTTAAAACTTGGTTGCACCTTCATTTGTTTCAAGTACAAGATCAACCGCTTCAATTCTTCTATACCTTTTCTTCCTTCTTCAAAACCTTTGACGAGCTCTTCTGCCCCTTTGAGTACTGTTTCTGGATCACCTTTGATGTTGACAAAGTCTAGAATCTTTTTAACCGCGTCCTCGGATACCCCTCTTTCTTGGAGTTCTCTTTCTACTCCCTTTTCTCCAACTTTTTCAAGTTTATCTATAGCTCTAAATGCATCCGTTATTTTTTCAGTCTCAACTCCAGCATACTTTACTAATGCAGACAAAATTTTCCTATTGTTCAATCTTATTACAAATTTTTTGAAAGCAAGAGAACTAAAACATGATATGGCGCAAGCAACGATTTCTGCATCTGCCAGCATGCTTTCTATTCCAACTGTGTCAATATCTGCCTGAAGGAACTCTCTAAAGCGGCCCTTAGCAATGTCTCCATACCTCCAGACATTTTGAATCTGATACCTTTTGAACGGTAAAGGTATGTTTGGATTAGATGCGATTACTCTTGCTAATGGCACGGTTAGATCATATCTCAGGCCAACTCGTCTTCCTCCCAAATCTTCAAAATTGTAAGTTTCCTTTAGAACTTCTTCCCCGCTAGCGCCCTTCGCTGATAACACATCCCAAGATTCCATTGCAGGCGTTTCCAAAGGTTGGAAGCCGCAAACCTCAAAAATGAACTTAATTTTTTCTATTACTTGCTGCCTTAGAATCATCTCTTCGGGCAGAAAGTCCCTCATTCCCCGAACAGTTTTGAACGATGGCATTTGTATCACCATAACTTTCATTTTAGGGTAAGTTGTGAAAGAGAATAGTACACGATTTCTCCCCTGCGGTTTATAACCGCAAGAACCAAGTTCTTCTTTAGGCTCTGAACATACCGTAGTGTACGCGCCAACTCTTCCATGGAAACTGGTTGACCTTCTTGGACGCCAAATATGAGGTACTTGGCTGTTTCCTTTCCATACTCCCCCCGCTCGTAAACACGAAAATCTATGCCCAAACCAAAGCCTTCCCGTGCTACGTATCCTCGGCTCCTCAAGTCTCGATAAATTAGGTATCTAACCCAAGCATTCTCGTCAACCGACTGGAAACATTTAAGGAGGTCTTGAAAAGCCACTTTCTTCCCAGTTTTTTTGTCTTCAACCTCTATGATTTCTTTGCCGAGGAGAAACAAGGCCTCGTAGAAAGTAAGGGTTAGGTTACCGTTTTCGGGAACGCCATAGCCTCGCGAGGAAAGCCCTTCAACACCTTCCGGTGAAGAAACCAGAACGTCGTTTTCTCCAAGGGAGGCTTTTATCTTTAATTCGGCAACGCGACTCTCATCAGTTTCAAGCTTCGACTTTCCCAAAGCCACAACCTTCAAGGTTCACTTACTAAGGCTATTGTATGTTTAAAATTTAAACTCTCAGTTGGAGCCCAAAGATTTTTAAGACTAAACCCCGTTATGGGTTGCGTTAGAGGTTGAAAACATGAGGGATCGCTACCTCTTCCGCTGACACTGTTCTTTTATTTTTCTCACCAAGTTTCATAAACCGATCTTCCTGTGTTCTGACCTTAACCTTACGCGTAAATTATGTTATCTCAGAACATCAAATCGAGGAGATGGGTGAGTTCATTAGGAACAGCGAATCGGGAGTGACAGGTCATGAACATTATTGAAAAGATTCTGGCTAGGGCTTCAGGCAAAGGAGAAGTCGCGCCAGGGGAGATAGTGGAAGCTCGCATTGA
>Ga0315310_10002060_pt1 | contig 12645 bp, 11 predicted proteins | sample TDP5_MG_FD_203630 | JGI IMG/M metagenome (GOLD analysis project Ga0315310, IMG submission 203630) | Freshwater sediment microbial communities from Lake Towuti, South Sulawesi, Indonesia - TDP5 | ecosystem: Environmental > Aquatic > Freshwater > Lake > Sediment | place: Indonesia: South Sulawesi... | reverse complement strand
TTCTCTTCTCGAAGAGATGATCCGCTCTTGGAGCCCCTTCAGAGCTGGTAGATTCGCAAATATCATGTCTGCCATTCGAGACTCTTCGTCAGCTACGCGTTGTAGCTCTCTCAACCGGTCAAGCTGCTGCTGAACGATCCTCTCGTGTTCAACTAGCTGTTGTTCCAGCTCGCCTCTTCGGTCCTCTCGGGCACCGGCGCTCGAGAGTTCCGTGAAGTATTCGTCGAGGGCTTGGTTGAAGGTTGGAAAGCTCTTCGCGGGCAGGCTTGAGTACGTGCTCATAGCGAACGGTATGACGTCCTGAGCCTTGCCCTCGCCGTCCACGATGAGCAGCGGCCGCGGCTCGGCCGAAGTTGCCTGTTCACTGAGCCTCTGAAGCGAGGCCTGGAGAGCCTGAAGTTGCTCTTTCGTGAGAGCCGATGCCTCTGTCAGAGGGTCCATCCCTGCCGACGCAAGCGCCTCATCTGAATACGGGCTTGTCACGCCCAGTGAAGAGCCTAGCGCCCTGACGACGCTTACCCGTCTCTTTGTGAGCTCAGCCAAGTCGTCAGGGGTCAGCCTCCAGAGGTTAGCCCCGGAGGGTGGCGGCATCCTGAATTCCTCTCCTGCGACTACGTCCCGGTCCCTCATTCTCCTCTTGTGCAAGGCGTTGCGGATCTTTCCCTCGGCGTCGACGAGGACGATATTGCCTTTGCCGAAGAGCTCTACGATGAGCCTGCATACGCCTGCCCAGGTTGAGATGTCTAGAACGACGATCCTCTCCGATTCCGGTTGAGAGACCTCCGCCAAACGGCCATTGCGGAGCCATTTCCTCAGGGACATGCAGAATGACGATGGCCGGTCTGGAACCTGGACAAGACACCATGTCAGATGGATCCTTCTGCCTGCCTCGATGAGCAGGTGGTTCAGTGAGCCTTCGCGGCGAAGCTTTATAAGGAGAGTAGATTGCTTCAGATGGTAAATGTTGTCGACGAAGGCTTCTTTGACGAGTCTATTCAGCTCACTGACGACGACTGCTATGTCCAAGCTGTTCATTGACTTCCTGGGCATCGCTCAAACACCTGCGCGGTCAGGGTCTACTGGATGTCAATCCTGACGATGATCTACTGGGGAAGGCTGCTTCTAGGTCTTGCCGTTGCCGGGCTCTGCGCAGCATTCAACGTGGGGCTTCTGGGCATAACCTTCGCCGTGAGTATCTACCTCGCCTCATATCTTGTTCTGAGGCTCCATCTCGGCGACTCGCCCAACATACCTGGCGGTCCGCGAAAGCTTGTGACGGAGGGCATAGGCACCTATTTCCTCGTCTGGTTGACCGCTTGGACACTGCTCTACACGCTGATCGGGGCCTAGGCCTTGCCAGGCTGCTCGGCGCCCTTCACGTGGAGCGCCGCCGAAGCCGGGCCTAGGTTATCCTCGACCGACCTCAGAAAGTCGAGCCAGCATGCGAAGAAGCCCTCATCGAAGTCTGGGCCTAGGAGATCTATCTCGCCGATTCGACGCCTCCACTTCCGCCTGCTCTCTTGGAGAAGCTCGCGGCTTGAAGGCAACCTCTTGTAGTACAGATACCTGTCGTCGTTTGACCTGGCCGAAAGCAGAAGCCCCTCCATCGCGTTGGCGTATCCGAGACCCCACTCTTCACCGCCGACCTTCTCCCTGAACCTTTTCAGAATCGCCTCTGCTGCCGAGAAGTTCCTGTTCTGCAAAGCTTGAAAGTACTGGGAGACCACGGGTCGCCTGGCCGTCACCGCTCTATCTTCTCCTGACCTCGTCCTCCTCCGCTACGTCCTCAACGCCATTCTCAGTTATCTTGAAGACCCTCTCTCCTTCCGGCAGGTAGGGGCTGGAGATGAGCTTGACTATCCTCACGGGACCGGAGGCAGCCTTTCGTAGGAAGAGCCTCGTGTGGCTCGTGTGCGCCACGATGTGGCCGCCCACAGCCGTTATGGGGTCGCCGAAGAATACGTCAGGCCTCGCCATAACCTGGTTTGTGACCACTGCGGCCAGGTTGAACGCCCTGCCAAGCCTGATAAGCCTGTGCATATGCTTGTTCAGCCGCTGCTGTCTCTCAGCAAGCATCTCTCTTCCAAGGTATTCACTTCTGAAGTGAGCTATTAAGGAATCGACTACCACAAGCCTTAGGTTGTTGTCCTTTATGATTCCATCGCATCTCTCAAGCAGTAGGATTTGGTGGTCGGAGTTGAACGCCTCGGCGTATATGATGTTCTTAACGATCGTGGAGGGGTCTAGGCCGAGGTGTTGAGCCATCTGGCAGATCCTCTCTGGGCTGTAGGTGTGCTCGGTATCTATGTAGAGTGCTCCGCCTCCAAGCCCTCCTTTCTCAACGGGCAACTGAACGTTCACGCAGAGCTGATGGCAGACTTGTGACTTTCCAGTGCCGTACTCGCCGAAGAACTCTGTGATCGTCTGGGTCTCCAACCCGCCGCCTATGAGCCCGTCGAGCGCCTTGCTGCCCGTGGTCAACCTCTGGATCTTAGCCCTCTCCTTCAACAGTTCCTCGGTGGTGATGAACTGGGTGGATATCGTATCCCTTGCCAGACCTATGATCCTCGCAGCCTGCTTGTCCCCTATTCCAACTGGCGTCAGTTCTCTAATGGTCGCGGTTGCCAGAGCCTCCAACGTGCTGAAGCCGATATCTTTCAGCTTCGCGGCTGTGGCAGGCCCAACCCCGGGGATATCCTCTATCGACTCGAACTTGGCCCTGGCGGGCTGTTCCTCAATCATCTAGCTGTCAGCTCACAATCGCTTACGAGCGCCTGTATTTAAGCCGTGGCGACAGACATAAACGTCAGAGAGAGCTGAAAGTAAACGAGAAGTGCTCTGGCCTAGTCGCAGAACACTTAACTTCCACCCTGGGTCTAGCTGCCTCTTGGGCCCAGATGAGCGTTCGGGTCGAGTGGGACGACGCCGTCGTGATCGGGGAGGGAGAGAACCGCCTCGTCCTTGACCCTCAGTCTGAACGCCCCTCCTCATCGAAGGTTTTCGTCACACATGCGCACATGGATCATGCTCGCGCCTTCTCCTTTCTGAACCAGACAAAGATCTGCACGAAAGAGACGCTTGACCTGATGCTGGCAGTCAGGGCGAGACCTATCACGAATGTCAGGCTCATCCAGTACGGGGAGGAGGCCCGCTTCAACGATGTCTCGGTAACGTGCCGAAACTCAGGTCATATACTGGGCTCTTCACTGTACGAGGTCGCCACCCCTGAGGGCACCGTGGTCTACACAGGAGACCTCAACTTCTCGAAAGGCTTCACAACTCAGCCCGCATCGGTCACCCCGTGTGACATCCTTGTCATCGAAGCCACCTTCGGCTCGCCGAGCTTCGTCTTCCCCTCGCGTAGGGCTCTCTCGTTCCAGATGATAAGCTGGGCCAGAGACTGTATGAAAAGGGGGAGGCTTCCCGTGTTACAGGCAGATCACGTCGGCAACGCGCAGGAGATAACGAGTGCTTTCAACCTGTTCAGCGAGATACCGGTTGTCTCCGACCCGAGAGTTACCCGAGTGACCAGAGCGTACAAGGCTTGCGGCCACGACTTGGCGCAGGTGAGCGCGTCGTCGAAGGAAGGGGTTCGGTTGCTAAGATCGCGGCAATGCGTCTTGGTCGCCCCTAAGAACTCCGATTTTGCAGCCTTCCCCGATCTTGAGCTTGCACTAGCCTCGGGCTGGGCTGTACTCGTGGGCCGATCAAGGCGGGCTTTCGCGTTGAGCGACCACTCTGACTTTCCGCACCTCCTCGAGTATGTCAAGGCTGTAGGCCCGAAGCTGCTCTACACCTGCTTCGGTGGGGGATTCAACGAAACCTTCTCCAGGCTTGTGGAGAAACGATGTGGGATCAAGGCAAGGCCGCTAGAACGGACAAGTCGTGAGTCGTCGGAAGATCCGCCTGGGCTTCGACACTGACCTCCGGGCAGCGCCGCTGGCTAGGAGGGCCCATCACCCCACCCTCTCCTCTTGCCTTGCGACAGCCTGCTCCAGGGCTTCCATAGCGAGGTCGACCTGCCTCTCCTCTATCACCAGCGGGGGAAGGAGGCGGATCGTGGTCTTCCCTGAATACAGCAGGACCGCGCCGGCCTCCAACGCCTGGAGAAGGACATCTCGAACGTCGAATCTGAGGTCTACTGCAAGCATGAGACCTATCCCCCGGGTCTCCCTGACCACCTTGTAGGCTCTCTGAAGCCTCCCAAGCCTCTCTTTGAAACGTTCCCCCAGCCTGACTGCTCTCTCCGGAAGCCGCTCCTCTCTCAGCACGTCAAGGACAGCTGAGCCCGCAGCTGCCGCAAGGGGGTTGCCGCCGAACGTGCTCGAGTGGTCGCCCTTCTCGAAGGAGGCCATGACCTCTTCCTTGGCAAGCAGGGCCCCAATCGGAACGCCGCCGCCCAGACCTTTCGCCAGACACATAATGTCCGGGATCACACTTGAGTGTTCTGAAGCCCACAATCTCCCGGTGCGGCCGAGGCCCGTCTGGACCTCATCCAAGATGAGCAGGATGCCCTTCTCGTCACAGAGCTCTCTAAGCTCTTGGAGATAGCCTTCAGGAGGAAGCCTTACCCCGCTCTCTCCTTGAATCGCCTCTGTGATAATGGCCCCTGTCTCCGCGGAGATGGCCGCCCTCAAGCGCTCAGCGTTACCGTATGGGACAAACTGAACGTTCCCGAGCAGCGGCAGAAATGGATCGCGATACTTGGGGTTCCAAGTCACAGAGAGCGCTCCCATGGTCTTCCCATGGAAAGAGCCCATCATCGCGACGAAGCCACTCTTGCGTGTGTGCTTTCTGGCCAGCTTGAGTGCTCCCTCGACGGCCTCAGCGCCGCTGTTGCATAGAAAAGCCCGGCTGAGACCCTTCGGAGCCATGTCTGTAAGCTTCGCGACGAACTCCGCCCTCGCGTCGTTGTAGAGCGAGCTGTGACAGGCGATCATTCTCTCGGCCTGCCTCTTGATCGCCTCCACAACCCTCGGGTGGCAGTGGCCGACCACCCCGACGCCGTAGGCGCTCATGCAATCGATGAATTCCCTGCCATCGATGTCCCAGAGGCTCGCTCCTCGGGCCTTCACGGCTACAACGGGGAACCTCTCGTAGACCTTGGCGGAGTGGGCTTGTTCCGCCTCGATTATCTGCGCTCTGTCCATGTTGGCCAACTCGGTAACTCTCCTTGTGACTTCTCGAGACCTCACAGCCTGAGCACTCCGTTCTCTATCAGCGTTTTCCCATCCACAGACAGGGTGGGTGAGAGGATGACCCCGTCTAGATGGAGCTTGCTCTGGTTTTGCCCTCCCATGAGGATGTTGTCGCCCAGTGAGAAGTGTATTGTTCCAAGCATCTTCTTGTCCTCTCCCGCTGTGCCGATGAGTTGAGCCTCAGGGTTCGTCCCAACGGCGAACTCGCCCACCCTATGCGTGTTCGTGTCCCCGTACATGTCCACGAGTCGCCGGAGAGCGCGGGCTTCAAGTCCTCCGTCGATGTTTGTGACGATACCGTTTCGCAGAGTCCATCTGATGAGCTCTCTGAGGGCGCCGACGCCCAGCTGGTAGCCATCGATGACGATCGTGCCGTTGAGGCTCTCTTCGACTGGGGCCACTGAGACCTCGCCGTCCGGGAACATGGCAAGGCCCCAGTCTCCCGCTATCACGCCGTAGTTAGGATAGACGGTCCGTCCTTCTATGGAGAACTCGATGCTTGTGCCGTTCAGGCTCTCTGCTTTTATGACGTGAGCATCCTCGAGGGCATTGGCGACTCTCTTAGTGAGCTGTTCAAGCAGGTCTGGGTCGACCGTCGAGGCGCCTGCGACCATCATGTACTCCGTGACTCCAGGCATGCTCACGAATCTTCGGTGATGCCTGAAGATCGCCTCCTGGATCGTTTTGCTGTGAGTTATAGGCTGACTGGCAGGGGCTATCGTGACCTCTGAACCAACGACCGCGGCTGCAACGTTCTCCGGCACCTCAGCGGCTGGGTAGGGCAACCTGAGAACCGTTGCCACGACCGGTACCGCGCCGATCATATGGGCCGCGGCGGCAAGAGCTTGGCCAATGAGCGGGCTAGTCTCTGTGTCCGTGACGATGAGCACCTTCTCCCCTTGCCTCGCCCGTGCGGAGCGTTCAACCACATAGTGAGCCGTGTCCATGAGATCGATGATTCTCATGGTTGCATCGCCTAGAGCGGTATTGTCTTTCCTCGGCTTAAAAACAGCAAGCTCGGGAGACGAGTTCAGATACCAGATAGGCTTAAGTCAGGCTTGAAAGATACATTTAGGCTAGATGGAAGAGTTATCGAGAGACCTAGCCGTTGAGAAAGAGGTTGGGAACGTAGAGTACAAGCTGATGCTCGTCCAAGACGACGCTCGAACCGTCGAACACCTCGCGACACAGATGCGGTACCGGCTGACGGAGGGGGGCGGCGAGGCCTTCTATGAGCTCGGGGTTTCAGACGACGGTACCCTTGTAGGGCTCACGGAGGACGAGCTAGAACAGACACTTGAGGTGCTCCGGAAAGCTGCAGCGATCGTGGATGCGCGGTGCAAGGTTGTTAGGTTAGGTGAGGGCTCCCGGGGCAAGATAGCCGAGGTGCTGGTCAGGCACTGCAAGGAAGGGATCCTGCCGATCTACCTGATGGTCCCGGTGTTAGGCAATGTGGACTCGGGCAAGTCCAGCCTCATAGGTGTGCTATGCAGCGGCGAGATGGATGACGGCAACGGCCTTGCGATGGCGATGGTCGCACGGTTCTTTCACGAGATCCGGATGAAAAGGACGTCGTCGATCTCGACGCACCTCTTGGGCTACGAGGCAGAGGGGGCCGTAAGCAACTACCGTCTGCTAGCCCCCCTTGACGAGGCGGAGGTCTTCCTTCACAGCGCGAAGATCATCTCATTCGTTGACTTGGGCGGACATGAGCGATACCTGAGGACGACGCTGAAAGGCGTGATGGGGAGAGCGCCCGACTACGTGCTCCTCGCGATAGGCGCGAATGCAGGCGCGATAGGCACGACGAAGGAGCATCTGGGCGTAGCCGTAGCCCTACGGATACCCGTGATCGTGGTAGTAACGAAGGTTGACATGGTCCCAGACGAGCAGGTTGTGAAGGTCCTAGAGGAGACTGAGGCGCTCCTGAAGCTCCCCGGGGTCAGCCGCATACCTCTGCGCGTGAAATCGATGGATGATGTGGTCGTCGCAGCTAGGAACATGTCTAGGGGCAGAGTGGCTCCGATCTTCCCTGTGTCGAACACGACGGGCTTCGGACTCAACCTCCTGAAGGAGTTCCTGAACCTCCTGCCGCCGAGGCTGAGGTGGGAGGAGAAGCTTGACAAACCATTCATCATGTACGTCGACGAGAAGTTCAACGTGAAGGGCGTAGGCCTCGTCGTGAACGGCGTCATCCTTCAAGGAAGCGTGGCCGTCGACGACTTGGCTCACATCGGGCCGTTCGCGGACGGTAGCTCGAAGATCGTCAGGATCAGGTCGATTCACGTGAACCGTGTGAGCGTCGGAAGGGCTTTCGCCGGACAAGACGTGTGCCTAGCGCTGGCGAACACCGAGTTCGATGAGGTCGAGAAGGGGATGTGTCTTCTAGACAAGACCCTGCAAGTCAAGCCCTCCAGAGAGTTTGAGGCTCGGATCACGGTTCTGCATCATCCGACGACCATATGGAAGGGATACAACGCCGTCGCCCACATACAGACGATCAGGCACTCGGTAGAGTTCCTAGACATGTCAACGGAGCCCTTGAGAACGGGCGTCACGGCGAACGTGCGGCTTCGCTTCAAGTATCGGCCGGAATTCATCAGGGAATCAGATTGGTTTGTCTTCAGAGAGGGCAGGACAAGGGGCATAGGCGTTATCACCCGGGCTATCAGCTAGCATGTTTCCCCCGATGTGCCCGACAACCTCCCCTGAGGTTCGTTATCGCCGGCGATGTCAAAGGCACTGTCTCAACCTTTGATAGGCGAGAGCCTTCCGCCGCTCTTCGCGACGAGCTGCGAGAGAGCCTCCCTGCATTGTTCTACCCTAGCCCTGCCCTCATCTAGGCTCTTCGCGGACGTGCTAAGGTGAAGCTCGATGTGGGATCTCCCCTCTTCTCTCCTTGGATGAGACTTGACGTAGACGAGAGGGGAGATGCGCATGGCCTGATCGATCAGAGGCGCTAGCTCCGATTCGTAGACCCCATCAAGCCGCCAGTTCTCCTCGTAGAACAGCGCGTCGGACAGTCTCCTGATCATTGGCGCGACGCTCTCGTCGAAGATCGCCTCCATCTCGGGAGGCACCCCTGGCAGTGCTATCAACGTAACGTCTCTGGCCCCTAGTAGCACGCCGGGAGCTGTTCCAACAGGGTTCCGCAGAGGGGTCGAGCCTTCCGGCAGCTTCGCCATCTTCATCCTAGCCGGTGTCAACTCAATCGTCTGACCTCGCTGCGCGGAGAGACTGTCATACTTCTCTTTCACCATCTTGAAGGCTTCAGGGTGCAGGTCTAACGGTTTTCCTACCGCTCTTGCGATCCCTTCGAGAGTCTTGTCGTCGAAGGTGGGGCCTAGGCCACCTGTCGTTATGAGGAAACTCGGATGTCTAGCTAGGGATTCGTTGACCGCCTCGGCGATTCTTGACTGATCGTCTCCTACGACCACATGCCGGGTCACCTTCCCGCCTAGGGTGGTGATCCGCTTGGACAAGAACTGAGCGTTGGTGTTAGGTATCTTGCCGATGAGCAGCTCCTCACCGATGCTCAGAATCTCGACGGTTGGGACCAAGGTGACACACTCCTTCTACACGCGAGGCCCGATGGATGGAGCTGGCCATGCTTAATAGCCTTTCACAACGAGCCCGAGCGAGGCTAGGCAGCATGGACCGCTAGAAGCTAGCACGGGGCCGTCGCATAGGTCTCTCGTGCGACCCATGCGAGCCATGGCATCGTCACCAAGGTTGGTCCTGCCTGCGATGGAGGCCTGACCTTACTCCACGCTCGTCGGCGGGAGCCTCTACCATGGTGGAAGAAAGGGTTATACCATCGTTAAGTCCGGTAGATTCTCGTCAGATCGGAGTGTTTGGGTGTGAAGCCCCCCTGCGAGGTCATCGTGCGCTACGTTCTGCCCACGGTTAGGGCGCTGATTGCGAAGGAACTGATCGAGCGGTACGACCTCAACCAGGCTGAGGCTGCGGGAAGGCTGGGAACGACTCAGGCCGCGATCAGCCAGTACCTCTCGGCAAAGCGCGGAGGCTCCTCGGCGCCGATTGAGCGCCTCAGCCCTGTTAGGGAGGCTGTCGGCCAGATAGCTCAAGGCCTGGCCGACGAGAAGCTGTCAGGAGAGGAGCTCATGAGGGGGATATGCGATCTCTGCGAGGTGCTTCGTGCCGGGTCAAAGGGGGTCGTATGCGAACTGCACTCGGAGATGAGCCCTGGCATCTCGAGTTCATGCAGCCTCTGCGCTCAGAAGACGTGACAAGGAGGGCGGTTAGACAGCGGGTTCGCCTAACCGCCGCGTCTCGAAACGTCGGTTTAGAGCCCCTACAGCCCGATGCCTTCATGCCATCGGAGAGTCCGATCTAACGAGTCTTACCTTAGGGAGGTGCTGCGAGCCTCGCACCCTCCGTTGTGACGGGTTGAGTCTTCCCTACGGGTTCCCTCACGGGCTGGAAATGCTCTCGGCGCGGGCATATGCGACAGAACTCAAGGAGCACCTGCATTTGCGAGGGGCCCGCTGAAAGCCTCTCGACAGCGAGGCAGTCGCTGTTTACCGCTTTGCCGAAGATGCACACGCTCATCCGGTTGCCTCGCATCTACCCTACAAGAGGATTCATTAAAGGGTTGCCGGGGCTCCTCCCGGAAGGGTGGCTCAGATCAACGCGGGATGGGCGCTGCGAACTCCTCGAGGTACGCAACCTCGTCTAGAGGCTTCTTCTCCTTAGCCTTGAGTCTTTCCTTCGGGAAGCCAATGGGGATCAGGGCGAGTAGGCACAAGTGTTCGGGCACTTTGAGGAGGCTCTTTGCCTCGGCCTCGACGGGTTCAAGGTTGCCTTGTATCGAGACGGTTCCCGGACCAAGCTCGACGGCTGCAAGCATGAGATTCCCGATCGCTGCGCTCCCGTCTTCTCTTGCCCACCTAGTCCGGGTTGGGTCGACGACCACTGCAATGCAGTATGGGGCCAGCGCAATGCATGGCTGGACGAGCTCCTCAAGCGCCGTAAGCGTCTCCCTCCTGCTCACTATGATGAACGACCAGGGCTGTGGGTTGTGCCCTGAAGGCGCCATCCTTGCTGCGTCTATCACGGTTAGAACATCCAGCAGGGGAGGGGCTTCTGCCCTGAACTCGCGTACGCTCCTGCGTAGCCTTATGGCCTCGAGCACGTTCATAAGCCGCCACCGATCTAGGCCTGCGATGCGCAGCGCGCACAGAACAGATAAGCCCTGTTCGCTCAGCTATCCTTGCGGCGTGCTACGTAAAGCTTGTAGGCAACCGTCTCCCAGAGAACCGCCTGGTTGAAGCCTTGAAGAAGATCGGCGTCGTGACGAGCGGAGGTGACGCGTCAGGGATGAACGCCGTGATCCGAGCGGTTGTTCGAAGCGCGGTGCCTAGGAGATGCGAGGTTGTCGGGTTTGAGCGAGGCTACGAGGGGTTGGTGAGGAACCAGGCGAGGCCGTTAGGACTGCGCTCCGTAAGCGGCATCGTTCAGCTCGGAGGCACGATTCTGCGCACGGTCCGGTCGGCGCGCTTCGAGCAGAGCGAGGGCCTGCAAGAGGCTTCGAGAAGCTTAGAGGCGAACGGCGTCGGCGGCCTCATCGTGATAGGCGGAGACGGCTCCATAAGGGGCGCTCTAGAGCTTTCGAAGGTGTCAGGCGTACCGGTGATAGGCGTGCCTGCCACGATCGACAACGATGTTTTCGGCACCGACGAGACGGTGGGCTTTGACACGGCCGTGAACACCGGGCTCGCGGCGATCGACAAGATCCGGGACACAGCGGTCTCGCATGAAAGGGTCTTCGTAGTCGAAGTCATGGGGCGTAGAAGGGGCTTCCTGGCGCTGGCGGTCGGATTGACCGCGGGAGCCGAGATTATCCTTGTCCCGGAGGCTGAAGTCAGCATCTCCTGTGTAGTTGAGAAGCTGCATGAGGCCGGCGCGAAAGGCAAGAGGTCAAGCATCATCGTAGCTGCGGAAGGCATTGGAGACTGCAGAGCGTTGGCGGCTGAGGTCGCCGAGCAGACAGGCTCTGATGTGCGTCTGACCACGCTGGGATACGTGCAACGCGGCGGTAACCCGACGGCTCGGAGCAGGCTGCTCGCATGCCTTTTCGGCGCGAAGGCTGTCGACCTCCTGCTCTCCGGGGTGGAGGACGTCGTCGTCGGCCTGATGGATGGCAAGCTCGCGACTACCGACCTCGGGCTGTCTGTCAGCCGAGAGAAGCCTCTAGACCTCGACCTGCTTCGTCTAGCCGAGAGGCTGGCAGCCTAGGCGGCAGTGAGGTTTCCACGTAGGTGCTCTAGGCGCCGAGGCTTAGCTGACCGTCTCCTGAGTCTGCTCGTCGTCGACGCCTGCAAGAGCAATGTCGCCGCAGCCTAACTGCCTTGTCAGCTGAATGGTCTCGCGAAGGGGCTGAGGGCGACCAGCTTAGGGGTCGCCTTGAAGCCTGACGTATGGTAGGGGTGGCTCTCCGGAATGAGCGCACTCAAGGCCATCGGTTCGCGAAGTGAATGCAGTGTCTCAGGGTGTTCGGCTGCGTGCTGAAGGAACCAACCGAACTAGGCGATCCGTACAGGTATGGGAGCAGCCCGGCTGTGTGCTTCCTGGTCCGGGGCTTAGATGTTCCTATGTTCTATTCGTTCGTTGTCCATGGAAGTTGGTAGTGGCGACTCATAACGCCCCCTTGCCGACTTCAACGTGGCCGTCTGAGCGCGTGTGCTTGGGGTCTGGGTTCGAGGGAGCTTGTCGTCCTTTCCGTCCGTGCTCACCGGAATAGGGTGTGTTCATAGCGCCTTTCTCCATGCTTTAGGGTGGCTTCATGCCACCAAAGGAGCGCTAGGGAGGCCCTGATTCAGTCGAAACCTAGCGCGCAAGGGCTCTGATTGAAAGCCTCTCTCTGGGGTTCCGGGGCCTAGAAGTCTGGTCTGAGGACTGTCATCATGTCCTTCGCACGTTTGTGAATGCGTGAACCAGGAGGTACCTGAGGTCTTGACACCTTCACAGCGTGGAGAGGCCCAGCTAGGGTTACCAACCGTTACTGCGGTAGGAAGTATCTACACCCAATAGAGTTCAAACCGACTTTCGCCACCTGCTTGAGAGTCGACCACAGTCGTCAGTTCTTGGAAGACTTGATTGCTGGGCCTGTTCGAGTACCAAGTGTTATAACATGTCTGGGTAGGCAGCGGGGCTGTTTTGCCAACGCACCAAAGAGGGGAGAAAAGCATGGTAAACCAATCCGAATCGTCCGATGAACCTGCCCGCGTCGTACTCGACGGTGTACCGCGCATCGGCTTTGACACTCACGAGAGTCTCGCGTTCCCGTCCTCGATGAGGGCATGCATGCAGTTCATGGGCGAAGACTGTGCTTATGACCATGTCTACCACATGGGTACGTCCGGTGCGGCGTTCGGGCTGCTCTGGCACACCAGGAAGTGGCACTACGCTGGAGACCTCTCGGACC
>Ga0315310_10002059_pt1 | contig 12645 bp, 15 predicted proteins | sample TDP5_MG_FD_203630 | JGI IMG/M metagenome (GOLD analysis project Ga0315310, IMG submission 203630) | Freshwater sediment microbial communities from Lake Towuti, South Sulawesi, Indonesia - TDP5 | ecosystem: Environmental > Aquatic > Freshwater > Lake > Sediment | place: Indonesia: South Sulawesi... | reverse complement strand
CTATTCTCCGAAGCAACAACATACCACGCACCCGTTGCAGTCCCAACCGCCCCTTGACTTAACAAGTAAGCGAATATGCTCTGTCCGCGCCAAACGAATAAGTCCCGTGTACGCTTCTTATGGTATATTAAGTCCCCGTTACGCACAACCGCCAATTCCCACATCGGCTTCATCTTCATCCTCTGTTGCATAACCGTTGACACTTGAACCTTACCACTCTCAGGCGTTACGGACATAAGAGGTCTAGGCGGAGTCCACATCGTTTGACTATCCCGTGTCCCGAAAACCCTAGCGTTACGCTTAAGTAAAACCTCTGGAACGATACGCTTAATCGAAATAGGATTATTATACATCGGCGTTGGTTTGAAGTATCCAGCCAACCAGAAATAATCATTAGAAGTAGCGAACAACTCAACAACACCGTTTACATCAGACGACTTCACCGTTACGCCATAACCAGTGTAACCGTTACCCTCAGCCTCATGCTCCAACAAGTAACGCACCAAAGCACTACCATCAGTCCTAGCCCCCAAATATTTTCCAGCACTCCGATTATCGTGCATAAGAACGAAGTTTACGGTACGTCCATCTTCGTCTAAATCCGCCGATAAATCAACGTCAACCCAAACATTATCCGCTATTGCCTTCTGAGTCCAGAGTTCAACATAACTCATTGTAACGTCAAAGTAACCCCAAATCCAATAATAGGCAAGAATAAGAGTCGAAGGCGCATAGAACTCAATCATACCCGTAACGGGGTGGGACTTAACAAATGTAGTATAACAAGTAATTGGGCGAAATGCATCTTCAGCTTCGTGAATCAAAACGTAACGCAATAAGCCACTGCCATCAGTCCTAACACCTGCTAAATTCGCAAAATTAAATTCATTGTTACCACACGTAACCTGCATTACACTTCCCTTTGGAATACCATATAAGGTGTAAACATTCCTATCAACCCAACGTGGTGGTGAGGGGTCGCTTCCACCCCAACCATCTTGCCTCTCAATAAACGTAACGCCCGTCCAATACCCCGTCAAATAGAAGATTACACCAGTCATATTCGCGCCACAGAAGGTTTCAATCAAACCAGTCGTTTTATGAACCGTAACGAGCATGGTTACATGGGTTTCTCCACCAGCCTCAGCCTCATGTAACACCAGAGAACGTGAGCTAAGGGTACTCCCATCCGTCCTCACACCCACACCCCTAGTATCACCTTCGTTAGCATTTGCACAGACAATCTCCGCAACAGCACCTTTAGGAACACCCTTATTCGTATACAAGTCGTAATCCGACCACTGCAAACCCGCAGGTAAGAAACTATCGTAACGCTCAGTCCAAACTATCGCCAAACCTGCCTCACCTCACGCACAATTTCACATCTACGCCCATCCATGCCACAAGTCCCCGTACCGTCCATAAGATAATTAAGGGAAATATAGGTGCATGGTAACGTAACGGTCAACCCTCTCCGACACACCGCAATAACTTTAATGCGTTTCCTCACTGCCCTCTGAAAAGCAATCGTCAACCTTTCCCTCTAAGCTCCTTCAAGCGTATCAAGAACTTTATGAACCCGTTAGCAAAGGCAACCTTCCAGCCCACATCTGGATTTGTTAGAAATCCCGTTGCCATACCAGAGATAGCACCATCAATCAATGAATCAAGAAGGTTCTCCAACAGTATATCCAGTTTACTAGGCGTTACGCCACCACGATTAGGCGAAGTCATATAGGACTTCCCTATACCATGTTGCACGATACGCTTAATACGCTTCGTATCCATTTTTGTCATCTTCCCCTATGCAGTAGTACGTAACGTATACACAACCGTCGCCGTTTCACCAACACCAACAAGTGTATCGGAGACAACATCACGCAACAGCAAATGATACTTCGTGTTAGCTATATTCTTACAGATTATGCCAATCTCCTTAATGGTTATACCCGCCGAAGTCTCATTGATGAACGCCCTCGACATACTAAAGTCAACGTTACCAGCTATCACTTGAGGAGCGACAAACGTACCTTGCTGATAATTCATCCTGCCAGCCTCACCAGTACCGCTATGAAGAATCTTCGTATCGAGCTTATAGTTAGCGTTATCCTCTGGAGTGATACCCGCATTAGTCCCCACAACGATACCAAACGCATCAACGCCTACCCCTGCATGAACAACACCATTCAGATTCGCATTTTGGTCTGCATCGTAAATAATCGTTGGGTTTCCGTCAACGTCCTTAGCAGTCTTATCAACCCGTTTAAAGAACGCCTCAACCAAGTCTAGGAATTGCCTTACGTATGAGTTACATGGAACAAGCCCCGAATCTCTGACAAGCTCCCCTCTAGCGTTATGCACTAAAATTCTACGATATGCTTTCATACCCATCACACCGTTGTCCTGAACGTATAGTAAATCGTTACCGAACAGTTATGCGGAACTGGAACGGGAGTCCCCAATACATCCCTGATAATCATGTGGCACTGAGGAGATACGTTAAGCACAACCACCGCACCACACTCCTTAACCGTAATGGTTGCACCAGAGGAATTTGTGAACGTCCTCTTAGTCTCCAAATCAACGTTACCCGCAACTATCGCAACAGTCCCGATGACCATCGCGCCATACATTAACTGTTGCGCACCTGAGCCATGTGCAATCTTAGTTGCCAGCTTCCAGTCATCATTTGTTACGGGCGTATCGCCAGTGCCAACCTGAATCCCGCCTATGTCCTGTCCCACTCCATAGTTGTATATGAAGTGAAGATTCAGCATAGCGGTAAGCGTATATATGTTACGTTCAGCCCCATCAGTTGCAGTTGCGTTAACGTTTACGGTAGCATAGAATAGCCCATAGAAGAACTCCAAGAACTGTATCACGTATGACTTAGACTCCTTCTCCCCCGTATCGCTCAACACCTTACCGTCTGGACTCGTAACGACAACCCGAAGCATCGCCTTAACCACGCTTGCCCTCTCTTTTTCCCTTTCTTTTTCCTTCATTTTAACTCACTCTTTCGTACCCTTTACGTTATAGTTATCGAGTACGTAGAAGTTGGCTGAGCCACGTTATACTGGTTCGCCAATACTGATATAGTTGCTACGGTTGATGGTATACTCGCAATAAACTTCTCCCCCAACATTGATACGGTATAGAGGGAAGTCGGCTGAACAATCAACATCTTATTATCCAATACACATACCTGATAATTACTATAAACAGTGGAATATCGCATAATATCGTATGGACTGAAAGGCTCAAATATACCCTTTATAAAACGTAACGAAGGTGAAATATTACGATACGCGCAAATATGCTCCAATATCAAATTAAGCCTCTCAAGAATAACATCAACCAACAAAGAGACATCGTAGAAAATACTCTGCAACGCCTGATTAAGCAGAGTATTGTATAACGTTTCGTTACCCGTCAAATCACTCATGGCAGTTGTGATATACGCATCCCAATCCACTATGGCTAACGTAATAGCATCAATAATAGCGTCTTTATGCTCATCGTAGTTAGCTTCACTTGCGGTACGCTCAAGATTAATCCGCGTAGCAAGCATAATCAACTCCTCTTCGCTGATAAGTGTAGCGTCAAACCACTCCTTACCAGCAACCAGAGTATCCAGTTGCTCCGCGATACGCGACAAATGAGTGTTACCCATGCTCTCAAGTATCGAGTAAGCCCGCGTAACAGCGTCCTTCTTCATGTTAATAGCGTTACTGAACTCATCCCGCGCCATAGTGTGGTGTTGACGGTAATACGATAACGTAAGGTCATTCCACTCATCAATGATGTTCTCCACATCCCGTTGAAGCCTCGTAACGTGTTCCCTAAGCCTAGCGTTACCACCACGAGCAAGCTGATAACCGATAGTTGGAAGGTTAGAACCAATACTCGCCCCAATGAAACCCAAATGCTTATCATCAATAACCTCACTGTCCTCACCAACGTTATCACCAAACGCAACACTAAGCGAAGATGAACCACTGTAAACGTTACCAATCGTCCCGATAGCACCAGCATGACTAGAATGTATCGCATACGCTATCGACTGCTGAATCATCTGAATAAACATCTGAGTAGCAATACCCTCATTAATCAGCAAACTCATGTCAATCGTCTTATTAATGAACTCCCACATAACGTCAATCGTACCCTTACTAGACATCCCCGTAACGCTATCATGCTCAGAAGCAATAATGCTCTCCATCGTCATAGAAAACACATCCTTCATAAAGTTAGGCGATAACGCATTGATAATCTTCCACTTGCCCCACAACGTACCGAGTCTAGCGTATTCACTGAATATACCGTAACCAACGCCCAATCCCATACCAGTAAGAAGTCCAGCACCAGCCGAAGCCATTACGCATCAACCCCTCTCATGCAAACCCAAACACCGCCTTCAACTCACATGGTTTATAAACCCAAAGGTCATAAGGATTAGTGCTTCCAACGTTAACACCATCAATCTCCCAGTGGTCGAACACATAACCAGCATTAGGATAAGCCGTAACAGTGAACTTTTCACCCGCTTCCTTCGTATACTCACCTGTCTCTGGTGAAGTGTAACCATACTCGGAATTGTTAACACTCAACGTAACGAGAAAATGATTAGCCCAAAGCAGTTGCTCATCAACAACGCTCTGCAAAGCAGAAGCAAACCTAAACCAGCCCAAACTAGGTGGACGTAACGTCCAAAAAGTCCCCCAAAAGCCCCCCTGAAGATTGCTCACACGATACTGTCCAATAACGAGAGTAGAGTTGGGGACGGACTCACTCGTACCGAAGAGAGCAATACACGAAGTAGGCTGGTCTGATTCAACGAGAAGGTCTACCATAGCGTCAAACCACAGTGTCAACGATACGTTATACACTGCACCATCGCTGGCACGGTGTAACTGTCTCCATAACGTTGTGTTAGCACCAGTGAAAGCTACAACGCCATACATAGTAGGGGATGTAGGCGTATACTTACCGTTATACTGGTTCTGAGGATACAAGTAGTAATAATCGTATAACGCATTTTCAGCGTCGGGAGTCTCTTTGAAAGAACCGCTAGGTGCTTGTAACGTTATAACTCCCTGTAACGAAGCACCGCCTTCCATCTCCTTAACGTCAACGGGAGTGCGGGCAGTGTAGCTGAAAACGTCAACCTCTGGAAGATTGCGTTGCGTAACGAGGTAAGGCGGATACAACGGATACTTAGTCTGCGGTGCAAGATACTCAGTCTCAACGTAACGCCCCTCACCTTCCCCCAAACTTAAACCATGTAACTTGAACACGGTTGCCCTACGCCGAAGGTCATTGAAAAGCGTTACCTCAACACCCAGTGCCTCCAGCTTACCCTTATACTTGTCCATACCGTCATGTCCAGCATCAAGTAACGCCTTAACCCGCGCACCAACCAAATCCGTAAGAATCTTGTTACGGAACGCGATAAGTTTGTCATAAGCGTCAATATACTCAGGCGGGTAAGGCATAAGAATAAACCCCCCTAATGTTAAACGTTACACTACACGTAACGATATAAACCGTATTCCTCTTTGTTTCCATTCCTTTTCACCCTCACATACCACACCTAAAGGTGTCGGGTATTGAAGGCGTTACTACGCCATCCAACAACGGTTCACACACGTTGTTGAAGGCTCATAACGGGGAACAAAAAACCCCGTGAAGAGCATTAGACCGTAACGTATCATCAGCCCTAAGGTGGTTTCGTATAATCCGCAATTATCTTAACATGGCTATACGTTGCGTCCCACGAAGCGGTTATCACAAGAGTCGAACCCGAAACCTTATGCCCCTCAATGATGTTGAGGTTCGTGTTCAACGCCGTAACAATGTTATCACGTAACGTGTTCAATCCAGCCTCACTAGCGTACTTCGCCAAGACTGCGTGTTGCGTAACAGTAGCAACAACGAAGGGAAGGTCAAGCCTGTTATATGGAGTACTCAGCGCAACCTCAATTGCTCCCGAAAGCGTATCGGGACTCGTAATATACCTAGCGATACGCGTATCGCCACTGAGAGCCAGTGCAACAAGTGAAGCAAGTCTCCACCTGTCCATGCCCTTATTGCCCACGACACCTATCGGGTAACGCATAGCCTCAGTCTTACCCTTCTTCGCAGTAACCTGAGTCTCGAAGTTCCCACCAACAGCAAACGCCGAGTCAATCCCCGTTTCCCAAGAACTGTACTTACGATACAGTTTAAGCCTCTGCTTCAACTTGATATAATCTACGTTCCAGAAGCTTCCAACCGTCGCAAGAAAAGCATCGTAACGGTCAGACGAAGCATCAGCCAGCTTGTCCTTATACTCCGTTTCGTTAGGAATCTTGTTATCCAGACTAGCCTTGATACGCGCTCGTTCACCTTTAAGAGTGGATTCCCACTCGTCAGCGATACCAACTGGCAAGTTATCGGGTAACGCACCGTATGCGGTTAGTATCCATGTGGACATTCTTCATTCACTCCTTCAAGTTGTTACATGAAGCCCCCCACAGTGCAGAGCCTCACGTACACCACCAAGTAAAACGCTTCAACCTTATAAGTCTATCATACCGTGTAAGACACTATTTATATACATTGTAATACAACGCTTATAAACGCTTATAAGCCGAGGTCGCCATAACCCCTCAGTGAAGAGACATGGGACTCATAGAGGACGCGATAGACCTATGTAGAACGTATCGTGCAGAGCGTAACGCCCTCAACCTCGGACTCCAATACCCAACAAGTCCCCGCGCATATCTTGAAACCTTCTACCTAACGTTACGCGAAGATATAATGAGAGCCTGCGCAAAAACCTCTAAGACGGTTGACATCGCCCTAAACAGAACGTATGCTTACCAACTGCTAATACAAGCGTTAATAGACATATTCCAATACGGATACTCGGCAAGCATCATCAAACCGTATAACGATTTACTGGACAAGACGATAGGGTATCACTAATGCGGTAGTATTATTTAAATCGTAACGGAGACACGATTCAAAAATGGTCTGGAAAATATTAACCAACGCTGTCCAAATGGTTACACGGGCTAGGGAAACATTACGCATACAACAAGTTGCAGTTACAGTGGCAACCACGCGCCAAGTTGCAGTACAGACCGCTTCCAGAGAGGAAGCACATAACGAGGCATATAAGACGATAGGCATGAGGGAGATACGCAACGCCTACGTTATGCAACACTTGAAGCGGTTAACCCCTGAGCTAATCAGAGAGTATCGTGAACGCAACCTACCACTATTGGAAACCGTTACGGAGCAAGAGGAAGCCCATGCTAGACGAGCAGAGATACCGTTACGCGAAACAGAGCTTCAGAAACGTGAACGCCGATTGTTAACGCGGTTTGAGCGCGTACTGGACGAGACTGAGCGAATGATACTCGACTACCCCGCCTTCGTTAAAACCGAGCTTACCCTAGAAGCCATGCTGGAACGTTACCTATGGGAGAACCTACACGACCAAACGTTACTAGCCATAACGAACCTAATACTTGCAAGTGAGCAACGCAACATCTTCATCAACCCACTAGGCGTTACGGAAGGCTTCCAACGTTTCATCATGGAGTATTATATGCCCTATTATATGCAGATGCCCTACAAACATAACCTGCTTGGCGTGAAGGTTACACCTTTATCTCTACTGTTACTTGAGGAGCGACACGCATCATCATACGTATCCGCCGTAACGCAGAAAGCAGATACACAGACTAAACCGCTACTTATACCAGCACAGACAAGAGCGTTACAAATTAAAAGTGTATCGTCTGGTGGAAGCGGAACTAGACCATACACAACAACAAGCTACGCTGAGGAACATGAGAAACTCAAGAAAACGGACTATATACCGATATTCCATGACGTACAGGGTAAGGATATGATTACCGTTACGATACTTGATGCGGTGTTACGTAGGTACTTGATTAAGGTCTGGGGAGCGCGTATGGTTGGGTATCCAGAGGGTTACGCTTACTGGCAGTACCCCCATATCGCAGTCATCATTACGCGGAGAGGAGCGCGTATACGATACAAGAAGAGGTTCCTTGTTCCACGATGGGCTGAGCATATCGTCCACTATTACATCAAAGGCATGAGGAAGTTCAGGGAAGTTCATGGTTTTTACCGTCCTCACAAGTATTATCCAGAGAGGCGGAGAAAAGTATCTTAGGTGATACGGTTATGAGCAAAGACGAGAAGAAACTGATTAGGACGCGTATACGGTTATACGCTGGATTCAAGATATTGTTGTGTAACGATTTAAAGACGCTTCAGAAACTCAGTGCTAACGGTGATAAGGAAGCGGAAGAGATAGCTAACATACTTCTTGACGTATTATGATACGTTACGTTTCCTATTCAACCCGTGTATGCGCATCACTCACCATTAGTTTGCCTTCCCCTCTCTTCTTTTCCTTTCATGTCTAACGTAACGTTCCTCACTCTTATTATGAAGTGGACTGAGCTAACAACGGCTAACACTAATGACAAGCGGTACGTAGGAGAATATTGTTAAGTAATGATATAACGTTACGTAACAGTATAGATATAGAGTTGGATACCGTTACGTTTAATAGACCATTCACCTTAGATGGGGGGTGTGGAGGGGGATTCGCCCCCTTTGGGAAAGAGGGGTTATAGGGGAGAAAACCATTAATATGTATGGGTAACGAGGAGCGTTAAGCCCTTCTGATGGGCAATTCTGTTAAGGGTTGTCTCCCCTATCTTATTGTGTAACGTTAGATAGTAAACCTCATTTTTAACACTTTTATGTCAATTTCTTATCTATCATGTTTAATCATTTAACACAATATAGTACGCAAAAAGGATAAGGTAGGTAAGACAGAAGAGAGAGAATGTAGGACTGGTGAGAGACAAAATAGAGGTAGTTTGTAATACGACTGAAAACAGTAGTAAAACAAACTCAGACTCACTATCCTACGTAACGAAAAGAAGAGGAGAAAAGAAAAATGTTAGAAGGACATAAACTATACGCACTGAAGAAACAAGAAGAACATCAGAAACGTATCGCAGACATAACAAGAGAGTTCATGGAAAGCGAATACCTCAAAGACTTCTATACCGAAACGTTAACAGAACAGAATAAAGACCTATTCGGGGACGGTAGAACACTAGGTGGAATAGGAGAAGGACACTATTACACAACGGTACGCAAATGTATAGAAGATGCGTTATACCAACTCTTTGAGCAAGACTGGAAACTTATCAGAGAACACAAGAAGATATATGAATACCTAGTGGATACCGTATCGCAAAAGTTACAAGATGAGGCTGAATACATGGACAATATAGAGGACTATATATCACCGAGAGATGGAAATCTAGTATGCGTATCGGTAGACATAGATGACATCTTCAAAACCATGCTTAAAGAAATAGAGCAAGCGATAACAGATGAGATGATAAGACTCCTCATAACGGAAGTGAAACAGGAATGAGGACGAGCAAGCAGATACTATACGACTACGTATCGCGGGCAAGAGAATCATGCGCGGGAGACAGCATAAAGCCGAAAGCAGTAGTTGTCAAATTACTCGAAGATGCTATTCGATTTGCCACTAAGTGTAATGCAGAAGATATAGCCATGAAACTCTTAACGATACAGACAGATATGGTCATGGTTAAAGAATACGCTGACAGACTACCAATAGACCAACGATTATGCGACATACTCAACCACGACTTGAAGGGATAACGTATGCCAAGCGTAACAGTAAGACTAAGCGAAGAACTGGAGAAACAGGTCGAGGAAACACTGGTGAACAGCGAATACGTATCGAAATCAGACCTCATACGAGACTTGCTCAGACAGTGGCTAAACGACAGAGCGTTACGAGGAAAACAGGAGAAGTGATACAATGACAAGTGATGCATTACTAAACTATATCAAAGACCTACCGATAAGCGATGCAGATAAAGCTCAGTTGGTTCTGATGATAAACAAAGAAATCGAGGACGCAACGATATACGTTGAAGAAGGTGTGCGAGATGTCATCTACTCCGAAGCGTATCGTAAAGGACGTGCAGACGGAAGGGAAGCGGGATGGAGCGATGGATACCAGTGCGGTCTTGAAGAAGGAAAAAGACGTTACTCACCCATGCGGGACATGAGGGGTAGCGTAATACGAATCTAAAAGGGGGTGAAAAGGCATGAGTCAGCAACAACAATTCCACAAACACGTACTAGACGGTAAGGAAGTCTATTACAACGCCGATACGTGTCCGATATGCACTCCACAACAGCAGACACAACAACGAGAACGACCACCACTCAAAGTATACGTCAAAGGCGAAACCGTGATAGTGCAACCATCAAAGGCTCAGTTGATGACGATACACTGGTGGAAGGACGGTAACGCTTTTCTAATGAGCTACAAGCGTATGGCAAGAGGAGCAGACGGTAACAGGATACTTGACAGAGATGGTAAACCGTTATGGGAACAACAGACGTTCAGGCTCAACGTACCGCAGATGAAAGAGTTTATCACCTCGTTACAGCAAATACTGGCGATGGCGGAAGGTGCTAAAGGTGTCCCAACCAGAGCGTAAGAAGGCGTATGCAATCGTAGCGTTCCGTTACGACAAGTTCAACAGTATACTCTATCGGGGTAAAGACGACATTGACTACATATGCTTGCTTGTAGGGTTTGCGTTACGGGAAGGAGCAGACGTAATCTCGATACGTAGAGTATACACGGAAGAACCGATACCGTCAACGGAGTTGGCGGGAAAAGGAGACTGAATAGATGGCTGAGAAACTTAGTGACTATGAAAAGGCTATTATACTTCGATACGTTGAAGATATATTGAACACTAAGAGTTATGATGCTGTTAAGGCTTGGAGCAACTTACAACGATATATCAAACAAATTAAACATTACCATGAAACGGTGAAGGAAGATGACACGATGGCATTGTGAACAGTGTAACGTAACATTCGATGATGACAGTGGATACCCTGAGTGTCCGAGAGGACATCATAGGGGAGCGTTTATCAAAGCGGTCATATTTGAGGAAGCATTACGTAAGCAACCAGAGAAGGACGTAATGAAGGACGTACTCAGCAAATACCTACTTAACATCAACATACCACGAGACAGTGCAGTACCGCTAGAAGTATATATTGCCTTTCCAAAAACGTTAACAGACGAAAATGAGCGTAAGAACGTCAGACAGTGGTGGCTATACGGTAACAGCAAAGAGATACTTAGCATGGACTTGATAACGAAACAGAAGGTCGAATGTATATTCCGTCCTACTGGCGTAATCATTGACTGGGAACACGTTGTCGTTGGTGTGCAGATGCCCAGTGGGTACATGGTAACAATACCGTTACGACACTTAGAATACTTAGGAACAACCACTGAGGAAAAGATAGCTAACCTCTCAGACTATATATATATGGCGGTACGGAGACAGGAGGGTAACTTGGTTGCGGATGCAGTGTTACCGTTACGGGGAAAAGTGGAGAACGAGATAGCACATACTATCATGGGTGAATCGCATTACACACCATTGGAACTCATTGTGCATGGATTGGGTTATCAGCCGATATGGGAAATCCAACGGTTGTTCCTACCGAGAGTCGTTACGTGGTTCAAAGGGTTTGACGGTAAACCAATGCACGTTGCTCAGTTCACGTTACCAGAGACAGGTAAGACGACATTTGCATTACGTAATGAGACACTGTATAACTGGGGATACATACCAGAACCGCCAACCTTAGCACGGTTAATCCTCAACGCTCAGATGGGAATACTCGGAGAAGTCTTTAACCGTAACGGGATAATCTTCGATGAGTTTGAGAAGTGGTCGCTGGACACTGCTGATAGACAGTACACGTTTTACGCATTGTTAACGGGAATGGAACAGGGCAAATGGGCGCGAGGCGTATCGGCTAAAGGCATTAAACCACCAGACATACCACGACTGATACCTATACTGTTCTTCGGCAACTTGGGAGACTTCCAGAAATATGAGGGCGTTAGACCGTTCATAGCACGGGCACTATTCGTTAACATCTTCGAGAAAAGGTTTGGACAGGATACGACAGCGTTAGCAGACCGTATATGCGTAATAGACACGGTGTTTAAAGAATGTCGAGTGATGGACTACTTAACGTATAACGTGCTACCAGATGCAGTGATAAGGGGTATCGTATCGGAGTGTCAAAAGAAGGTGCTACCAGTTACCGTATCGAAACTAAAGGGACGGTTCAGGCGACATAGCGATAACCTCTTCAGTATCGTTAATGCGTTAGGCGTTAACATGACGGGAGAGGACACGGATAACATGGTTATCGGCACGTATGATTGGGATACGTTGGGGACACGGAGCAAAGAGGAAGTACAGTTTAGCATAGACGAGGCGAAGGGACAGACAACGTTACCAACGGGAGAGGGGACACCAGAAGAGGCTAAAGAGAACTTCGAGGACAAAATGAAGTCGTTACGCGATGGAGTAGGTGAGCAGACATGAATGAGCAGTTTGTTTACGACCTTTTTTCTAAGGCATACTACCGTAAGGGATACAGGCAATACGATAATAACGAGGTTAGCGTTACACAAGTAACCACTTGTCTCCTCAAATCCTTCTTTGACCGTAG
>Ga0315310_10002057_pt1 | contig 12649 bp, 20 predicted proteins | sample TDP5_MG_FD_203630 | JGI IMG/M metagenome (GOLD analysis project Ga0315310, IMG submission 203630) | Freshwater sediment microbial communities from Lake Towuti, South Sulawesi, Indonesia - TDP5 | ecosystem: Environmental > Aquatic > Freshwater > Lake > Sediment | place: Indonesia: South Sulawesi... | reverse complement strand
AATTTTCCATCCTTGAACATTGGAACTAGGAACACGTAGTATGCTTTGAAGCCTCCGAAAGAGAATGTTGCTATGCCTATTTGATCAGCTTTCAGTCGTTTCTCAGCTTCCTCGAATAGGAGTATGGCTGTTTTCTTGTCTTCGCTGTAGATCTCGTAGACGTTGGTTATGAGGAAGGCTTCTATGCTGGTTGATGGAACCCAGTTTCCCTCTGGGATGTCGATGATGTCTGTTCGTGTGTATGGACTGTATTCTTTTTCGGAGCCGTCTGGCTGCACAACGAAGTAAAGAACTTCCTCTTCTTTCAGTTCGGCGCCGTCTTCAGCCAAGTATTTGTATTTGTAGTTGTCGAGGATCTCGAGGGCTTCGGAGAGCGGCACTTCCTTCTGTGTCTCGGGGTCGACTAGTTTCATGTCCACTGCTAGGTTCTTGCCTCGCCACACAAACTTGTTCTTGGCTACTATTCGCGCTTTCTCCACTGCTTTCCCGTCGACTGTTCGCATCCGGATTTGTGGCTCCTGGATTAGCAGCTCGTTTCCTGCTGGTTTGTATTTTACCTCTAGGTCGAATGTTGATGTTTTGAAACGCATGGGTTTTACACCCCAAAAAAAGTTAGGAATCAGCATTTCTTTTGAATGAACTTTTTAATAGTATATGGAACGCGCAAGTCTCTCAAATAGGCATCGCTTATCACTATCGAGTGGGTCCGAGCATCCTTCTTCAATTTTTTTAGTTGCCGAAGTCGAGTTGCCGTTTGAGATATGAGTTCGTTGAGGTCATGGTCAGAGAACACTGCACATCTATTCGCTTCAACCATGTGTATGATGCCACCTTCGACCTTTTCTTCCATAAGTCTAAGGTATAACATGATTTCACCCCCAAGAGAAAAAAAGGGGTTAGAGAGTGCTGGGACCCTTTTGCAACCACCAATCGCTGAACGTCTTCTTAGAGGCTTCAAAATCCTTGAGAAGTGTGGTTGCTACGCCATCATCTACGTAGGAGCCGCCTGAAAACTTCAGTAACTCCTTAAACAGTTCCAGTTTCCGCTGCGGCTCATAGCCTTCCAGATCTGGTTTAGTGCCGTTTAGGAGTTCTCTCACTTGCACGTGTGTCACGATAGTGTGCACGATTTGTTTGAAGTCCTCATCCTTTTCACAGATCTGGTCAATTATGGAGATGAAGTTATCGATAACTTCATCGAAGGGTAGTTTTCTTAGAAACAGTCTTAGAACCGACTTGTTCCAATCTCTTGACATTGATTCACCCCCAAAAAGGATGGTTAAATCCAGTCTGTTAATCCTCTTTTGCGCCTTAATGCGTTTTCGATGGCTCTTGCTCTATCATGAACGATACTGACTACAGCCGGGTCGTTCTCAGGGTAGTTCCAGCGCCGGAAGTAACAATACTCGAAGAGGTCGTGGATGAGTGCAGTTTCGATGTCGTATTTTGGGCGGTGTTTGATTATGTTCTCTCGTTCAAGATGCCACAAAATCCTTTTCAGGTTCACTCTGATTTTCCTTTGAGAAACGAATGGTCTAATATCCCAGCCGTCATTTGTTTCCACAATCTCCAGTTCAGGTTCGTCAATGAAGGGAGCAAAGGTTAGAATATTCTCCTTGATCCATTCTTTGGCTTTTTTAAAGGCGGCTTGGATTTGTTCTTTATCGATCAAATAAACTCACCCCAAGAGAGAAAAAAGGTTTAGAATTTCCTCTTCCAGCCTAATTTACGCATGATGTCTCTAAGGTCGTTTCTCGCTTTCTCAACTATTGGCACAGCATCTCCCCATCGCAGTTGAGTTGCTTGTTGAAGCGCGTAGCTGAGTTTCCGTTCAACCTCGTAGAGTTTCGTTAAGTCTTCTCTACTCACGAGATGCAATCTTCTCACCCCTGAAAAAAAATTAGTATAGGAGCTGTGGCTCTGTTGGAGACTCACCGCTCAGATCCCACTCTTTAAGCAGTTTGTAGTATGCTGCGGCGTCCCATATCTGCTGCCTTATGATTTTCTCAGCCCAGTTCAATCTGTCGGTGATAAACTTCCCTGTTTCATTGTGGTCTGTTGAGCGATCCCAGTAGGAGCCGATTCTGTAGTCTTGGACTCTCGGGCAATCCTTCCATATAGAATCCTCTCCAACATCATCACCGCATTCAAATGGGTCATTTATTAGGTCGAAGAACCAAGGTAGTCCTCTGCCTCCGTATCTTTCTATGCTGAGAGTGGCTTCTAATTGGCATTCTTTACATTCGCGAAGGTGCCGGATAAATTTGATTTCACTAGCAGACTCTTTGAGATACTCGAGAGTTCGAGTTAGTTGCTCATCCCTCCATTCTCGGGCTGCCATGCGACCTAGCAAAGAGAGTAAGGCAGGGCTGGGTTCAGAACTGGGCTCCTTATACACCTGCTTCCTTGGTTGTGTCCGCTTCAATAAGGCTTGTAACTCTGCACTCAACCAAATTCACCCCAAAGGGTGAGTAGTCGAGAAACGGCGGCGAAAGAGAGAATGGACTTCCAAAATCAACGTCGCTTCTCGCTTCCTCACCCCAAATAGAAAAAGAAGGAGTCAGGCGACATATCTTTTACTCTCGCCTTGGCTATTCGCGTTTGGGTTCCCCGTCGTCTTCCATGTTTCAACCTGACCGTGTTCCTTCTCGTGGTCCTTCATCTCGGCTGCAAGCTGTTCTATCAGTGTTTTGGCTCCAGAAGGGCTCATCGCAACGTAGGTTACCTCAACTATGTTTCCGTCTGGACCTTGAAACTTGAAGACCATGCAGAACGCTTCTTTGCTGTGGCCGACTTCAAAGCTGTTGCAGAACAAAGTTTTGGGCAATTATTCACCCCGAAGAAAAAAAGGGGAGTTAGAAGACGGGGAATACTATCCTCGCCTTTATTCCGCTCACGGCGAAGGCGAATAGACTGCGGATCACCTCGTCTACGTCGTAGCCCGAGATCACTTCGTGGGCGTAGTAGCCTGAGAATTTAAGGAAAACACTCTGCCCATGGGTAACTGTGTAGTGTTCTGGAAGTCGAAATCCTCTCAGGACCCGTTGCGCCTCTTTTAGGGTTGGAACTCTACCGAGTCCACCGCAGGATCTGCAGGTCTTTACGCTTCCATGGATGGGTAGAGTGCCTTCTCCACCACAATCTCTGCAATTCATCTGCTCGTCGCCGTGAGTCACGAGTATGGCATAAACGGGTTTCACCCCAGAGGTCGCTGTAAGCGTTTTTGCTACCACGCCCCGTTTCCTGACCGAGAAAGTCGCCTCCCTCGGCTGGGTGCATCAAGCCCACTTCTATAGAAGAAATACCAGAATTGGTAAAACTTCTAAAAAGAACCCTGAGCAGGATTGATTGGGGGTGGCTGCACAGGGCATGAGGCTTGACGTAAAGAGGCTTCTGTTTTGTGTATTGTTCACCCTACACTCTCCTCTCGCAGGCTACCCCGCCAATCACCTCAAGGAGAGCCTCAGCCATGACTCTCAACCTTTAGGCTGTGGAGTCGGCTTCGTGCTAAGCGGTTACCTATGATAGAGGGCTTCACGGGAGTGTTGGACAGTCCCTTCTGTCCGACGGTCTTCCCTCTACACAGTCCTTTGCGGGTTATCGCAAAAACGCTTGTGTCGTTGTCATGGGCTTCTTTCCCAGCCCAAGAGAAAGGAGAAAGTGCTACCGCTACCCAAACGATTTGGGGCGAAAAAAAGAAAAAGGGCTATTCCCCAGAAAGAGGCTATCTACAACCATAAACTCTAACGTAGAAGGTCTGGAGTTTCACAACCCCAACGTAGAGCAGGTTAGAATATGCTCTCGCCTTTTAGGGAAGCCCATAAAAGTCGTAATTCTCCATGCCTTTGTCTGCCTGAACGGAGTGTTCGGCTCAATCAGGGTAACCTTTCCATGTCGCCATAAGGGTTTCCCTCATGGCTTTGACAGGAAAAAATGGGGAATTTGTGTGTAGGCGAAATTTTCGCCTTACTCCTTTTTCTTTTTCTTCTGAGAAGCGAGTGCGTCGCCTATCCACTTGCTCAAACTGAAGCGTGGCTGAACAGGTGTTCCCAACTCTTTTAGGGCGTCGGGAATCGCCACGTTGTCCAGATACTTCTGAGCCTTAGACAGAGGGGCAATCTTCTCTCGGAACGGCTTTGAAACTTTCGTGAGTGCTTCAGCGGCGGTTTTCAAAGCGTCTTGCTTCACAGTGTAGGTCTTGACATCAGCGTTCTTAATCCATGCTGGAATGTTGTCTCTGATTTCCTTACGGATTTCAGAAACCGCCTTCCTCTCGGCTGCGGTTTTCTCGGTCATGTCTTGCTGTGTCAGTCGCCTACCCATGAAGTAGCCAAATCTCTCTCCTACGAGGTCTCGGAAGCCACGTAGAAGTTTGACTTCCTCTTCAACGGGTATCGCTATCGTTTGAGCAGTGGCTTGAGTTTGACCTTTTGGCAATTCTCAAACCTTATTTGTTGGTGTGGATTCTAACCCTGTTGGCTCTGCTCGTTCAGTTTGCAGAAAGGCTTAATCTCCCCGCTACCAATCCAAAGAAAAAAGGGAATTAGTGGGCTAACCTAATCAGTAGCCTCCTCGGTATCCTCTGAGCTGCCCAGAACGTTGAAATCTTCCATAAGCGTTGAATCATGTTAAAATCTGCGTTGCTGACTATGGCTACTGTCCATTGTTCTATATCGTGATATAGATGACTCGCTAAGTCGTGTTCCTCTGCACACAGGTTTATAATCTCCCGTGTTCTCGCTGTTTCAATATGCCCACATCTCCGACAACGTGCAACGAATGGCATAAGCCAAACCTCTGGGGTAGCGGTCTGGAGAATCCTTATGTCTGCATTAGCAATCTAATTTTAAAGGCTTTATTCTAACTTCAACGGTGTTTTAACAGCCTTTCCCATGTCGCACCATTATATAATGGTGCTGTGCTGTGTCCCTCGGCGGTCATACACAGCAGACCACACACAGCACCGTTTCCCTCTATGTGTGGTTACGTTACGTCTCGGAACAACTGCGGTAAAGCGCACAAGTGCGCCTTATCGGATTGCGCCAAACGCAACGTACAAAACACCTAACGCAACGCACAATATAAATGTTTCTCAAAAATTTTTTTTTTGAAAAATACGTTTTTTCACAAATAATAAAAATTATAATCAAGTTATAACTTTAAATAAAGATACATACATATTTTAGTCATGTGAGATAATGAAGGCTCTTCTTCCCCTCGCCCGACAGTTCTATGATTACCTCAAATACTCTAAGAGCCCAGGGACCGCCTATAATTACTCTCGGAACGTTGACACCTTTCTTCGCTTCGTGAATAAGCCTCTTGAAAAGATAACTCCATTGGACATAACCAATTGGTTCAGCAGCTTGGAAACCTCAGGTCAGAAGGCGAGAAGTATTTGGAGATATGGCTGGGCCTTAAAGAGCTTCTTTGAGCTTATGAACCTGCCTGAGATGAGTAGGAAGACACCGATTGTAACGTATCAGGTTGAGGAGCCGAAGTGGTTGGAGGAGCCTTCAACCTTCAAGGTGATCGGAAGATCTCCAGTGTTGTGCTCAGGCTATGATCTTGCTCTGAGGATTGGCGAGCTGAAATTTCTGAGAAGGAACAAGTTCAACCCGGAAACAGGGGATATCCTGGTCACCCGACTCAAGCACAAAGGACACGCGAACACCTACACTCTCAAACTTGACCGATGGTGTCTAGAGATACTGAACAGACACATCACACTTGGCAAGATAAAGGACGAGATGTTTCCGTTGGATGTGGAAGAATACGAGGATCTGTTTAAATCTCGAGCTAACTCTTTCGGTTTCAAGGGCTATACGTTCCAGTCTTTGAGACACAGCCGCATAACACATATTGCCATACACGAACTTGAACAGAAGGGTGTAGTCGACGAGCTCAGCTTGGCCAAGTTTGCTGGTCATTTGAGGGTTGAAACAACAAGACTCTACGTTCACTTAGCCACGAAGTATCTTGCCTTTGGAAGGAGAGGATATGGTTAAATATTCATTGAGTAATTATGTTCTCGGGTCTGGAAACAGCCATAGCGGGTGGACCGAGAGGGTGGTGGTAGAGTATCGGTGTGCCTTGCAGGCATGTAAGGACCCCCGCCCAGACCCATTTCTCTTTTTATTTCTTAAATAGAAGTTTTTAAAGATAGATTGTCTATAGATGTAGACTTATTTCTAATTTAGACGAACGTAGATATCCGAGTGTCAATCTGAACATAATATACAATTTTATGTTAAATTAGGGAGGTTGTAGCCTTCAGCTTCATACCTTCTTCCCACACACCTATCACCAGTGATAGGTTGGCTCTGGGAGACTCCCTGACGCCCTTGTGGTTATGAGCCACTTTGCGTCTTCGGGTGCCGAGCGACTTGAACCGCCACGGGACGGTTCTCAAGACCTACGACATCTGGTCTTTTAGCACCTAGATCTAGAAGGTGCTTACGCCTCCGAGTAAAGGCGTTTGTCCTAGTCGACTGAAGACACCAACCTCAAATCTAAATTATGTTTTCCTCAGATATTCTTTTTGTCTTTTCTCGGCGATTTCGTGGGCTTTTGTGGCTACTGGTTCCGGTGCCAGTCGTGGGTCGATTAGTCGCCGCGCTACCAGGCTGACTTCTTCTATTTCTACCGCTTCATGGATAACGTAGCCAACGCGTTCTCTGAAGGTTGGATATCCAGCAGCTTCTATGCTCCAGTCTGGAATGATCTGTTCTAGGTCTGCTCGAGTTATAGTGTAATCGTGTTCTCGGAGAAATCTCTCGGCCTCTGTCCAGATTCTGTTGGTTTCTTCGGGGGATATCCAGGGGAATGGTGGAGGAACTACTGCTGGAATCTTGGGAACTCTAGGCTTTTTCTTGGGGCGTGGAAAACCCTTGCGTTTCCACTTCTTCCAAGAAGGATATTCTCCATAAGGGTTAAGCCAACGAGGATCCTCAACTCTTCTAAGATCAACTCGGTAGTATTGGCGAAAGAATAGTCGACTGGTTGTTTTAGCTCTTTCACGTTTGGTTGGAATGATTAAACCGTATCTTTTAAGAAGGTAGATATAAGTTCTGAAGGAGCCGTAGTCGCCTGGTTCAATCGAGGCTTCTCGGAGGACCGCAGCTTTAGTGAAGATCCCCCAACGCTCCCACATAGAATAAATGAAGTCTTCACCCACATCTAGCAAATGTCCTCGTATCCAAGTTCCCTTTCTCGGTATGCTTTTACCTCCACCAACGAGAGGGTCAAAAGTCTTGTAACGGGAAATAATCTCCTCCTCAAAGCCTCTAAGCGCCGCAACTTCCATTTTAGTATCCCTGCGTATATTTGACGAGCCCTGTTTTCCCAAAGTTCTCAAACCATGGCTTGAGCAGACCAAGCCTCACCGCGCACTCCGAGCAGTAAATTTTCCTTGGCGCGTTGTTAAACTCCTCTGGCGTCATATTGGGTCGGTAGAGTTCTTTGGGGATAAGGTGGTGAAAGTGCGCTGATGTCCTGCTGCTTTCTCCGCACTCACAACACTCGATGGGTTTCAAGATGTCAAGTGCTCTACTTAGTAGAAGAATTGATGACCAGAAGTCGTCTGCGTTTTCTTGGAAGCGTATGATCCCTTTTAGTGGTGTGAAGACACATCGGTTCAGGTCATTCTTATGTGGACTTCCACCATAGATAAATTCTATTGCTTCGATCATCTTGCCGACGCATTCGCCACTGTAACCTTGAGCCATATCGGCGGACTCGTCTTTTATGCGGGAGTCACAGACCATGCTATTGTAGATTGGTGTGCAAGTTCTTGGACATGGACAGAGTTTTGGTCTTGTTGCTACACTTATCATTTTAGTCCCTTTCTTCTACAGTATTCCTCCATGAGGCTCCTTCCGAACTCTGTTTCTAGCAGAGCCTCAACCAAAGTTTTCTTTTTGGGTTTCTCGAGTGTGGTTAGATATCGGGTGAAGGCCTCAGCTTCGGCGTCTGTGAACCCCTTGGGTTTCTCAATCTTTTTCTCCATTAAAGAACCTCCAATAACGTAACATTACTTGTCCTCTTTCTACATCAAGGCCTAATTCAGCCATTTCAATTAGCCATAGTAGAGCAATCCAAGGAGGCACTTTATTCATGTTCATAGTTCTACCCTTATTCCTATTGACTCCGCGATTTGCTTGAGTTTGTTGTAGGCTATGATTTCTTTGTCTGGATCTAATATGTCCATAGAGATTATGTGCGCTGCTGGAACAGGGGTTCGGCGTCGGAACGAGTCTGGAAACTGTGGGTCAACTTCCCAGCCGTCTCCAGCCCTGAAAGTTACAAGGAGACCCCAGTCGTCTTCTTGCTCAGCTCGCGCGGTGGCAAAGATTGCAGCCATTAAAGGGTTAGACGAGGCATAAACATACGAGTCAAGTTTTGGAAGTAACCCTCTCTTCTCTATGGATTGGCGCCTACGAGCTCCAGTTCCATGAAAAAGTAGTCTTTCCAATGCTAGTCCTCCAAGAAGAAAACTTCTAGGCATAATGTAACCCATTTTCCACCGTAAGGCAACGTCCTATCACGTTTCCAATATTCAGCATGCAAGTGGTATTCATCTTCGCTTAGAAAAACGATGTAGTAGCGGCAGGGTGTTCGCCTAACCCAAAAATCAGTTAGAACTCCTTTCTCCCAAGCGCGGCAAATGAACTTCATAGTTTCGCTACTGAGAGTAGCTCTGGTCATAGTGGCACCTCATAAGCTTCAAGATGTGCCTCAATATTTCTTAGTGTGGCTTGTGCTCTTTGGCTGAGCAGCCTAGCTTCTGGGTTTGAGGGTGAAGTTCGGAACAGTTGGTTGGCGCGTTCAATGTCTTGTCTAGCCTGGTCTAGACTCTGTTTTATCTCTATCTTGGTTTTGTAGTGAAGCTGTTGGTAGAGTCTAGGATTTATACACTTCAGATAGGACTGTCCGGTCTTAGCGTAACCTAAGCAAGAGAGCTGTTCCTTCTTAATGGCTAGTTCTAGGTCCGGCACACTGAACACATCTGTTCCACCAAGGTGAACGTGGAAGGATCCCAGCGGCGACAGGCCGTTGTGGCAGTCGGCTACAGTTACGGTTTCACGGCGCCCATAACAAGCGCGACTCAGATGAGGCTGTCCTGCTGCTGTTCGACATAGCATGGCGCCCACTTCTCGCTTCTGCGACTCAGCCTCAGAGATCATCTGTCTAAGTTCAGAGCCGAAATGAGACTTCAACTCCTCAGTCGACGACACGGAGATGTTATACATGGACCTATCATCTTCCAGCTTTCTTTCCCGAATCTCGGGTGGGATCTGAATCCCATACTTCGCCCACACCAAACCCCAAACCTTACCATCGAACTCGGCTACAGTGTCATCAATCGATTTGCCCGCTTGCATCAGGCTTCTTATGTTTTCTATCTCTCTTTTCACACTTTCATATTCAGCTTGACTTAGAACAGGAGGAACCGAGTGCAACACCATGTCCAAATCGTCTTCGGCATTCCTCACATGCCGTAGAGCGTTCTCAACATCCCTCTTCTCATAAAACCTATGAGCTTGGCGAATCTCCAACCGAACCTCATCAAGCGCGTAAATCCTTAAAGGACGCTGCCAGGGTGGGATTTGAACCCACGAACTCTTAAAGAATTCCCGAGGGAAATAATTGTATATTGCATCGGTTAACCTATCGAGCTGCCACCGTGGAGGTGCATAGGGGTCTTGACTTTCAAACCAAAATATCAGAGCCTTTATCGTGTCAAGTGATTCAGTCATTACGGCGGATCTCTTTGGGTCCATCGGCATTTTGACGGTTTCTTCTCTCAGCCTCTGAAGGTTGTTTAGGTATTGGTCTCGTAGGGCTTTGTAAGAGGGGTTCTGTATCTCGTTTCTTATCTCCTCCCAATCACCGGTCTGTAGCCAACTTAAGGGAGGCTTCGCGGACCATGTAGTCAATCTTCCCCATTTCTCTCCTACATAGCTGTAGTCGGGATAGGCGTGGGTCATTTCTCTATAGATATCACCTGCACAAGAAATTACGTTGTCCATAACCATTGTTCGTTCATGTGGAAACCTGTGTTCTATTAAGCTGTCCTGCATGTCAAACAGTGGCTTGAGTTTAAGTGTTTCAGGGAAGGCTTCTTCCCACCCCCTCTCAGGGTTAAGGGGTTCCTTTGTTCCTGCTGGAAGGATTTGGCTTCTCAGCACTCTAATGTTATGACTAACCTTTGCAAATGGTAGCGTTTCATGGAGACGTTCTACAGGCTCGTAACCGAGACAGTATTCATATTCTCTTGGTGGATCACAGAACTTGCCATATTTCCTGCACCAAGCGATATGGCGGCCTCTCCACTTGCATCGAGGCTTGGCTTTATATGTCATGTTGCCTTCACTTTCTTTTTTCTTTTAGGTTTCACCCTCGATAAGTCAACCACATCGGTCTCTGTCTTCTTATCTGGAATTTCCTCGAACACCCTTAAGAGTCTGACCTCAACCTTGTCGCCGGATTTGATTCCGTAGGTGTCGGCGTAGTCTCTGGGGATGTAGAGATAAACGCCGGAGCCGCCTTTGGCGCTGGCTCTCATTAGGACGTTTACACCTATCTTTTTCCCTACTTTCATGGAGAAGCCACATTCAGTGTAAATCTAACGAGTGGGCACTTCCTCTTCACTATGTCTACATACCTTAAGAATTTTATTATTTAGAGATTACCCTTTCCATGCCCGAGCCTTGCAGAAGGAACCAACTTTAAAATTTTCGGCAGGTTATCTATTCCAAATAACTTAAAAGTTTGCAGTTCAAACATGGTGGACATAGGAGCTGGTGAGGTCGGTGATATCGGTATTATTAATTGCCTAACCACCGACTTGGTGAAGGTGAATGTTTTTGTGTTGACCACAATAGTAGTGGCCGCATCTTGGACATTGCCATTCAGGTTTGTTTAGGCATCCGACGATCCCGCACAGCAATCCTTTTTTGGATGCTTCGATGTATTCTTCTCCGCTGAGTTTGACTTTTTTTCCTTTTAGCAAGCGGTTGACTTTTGTCTCTAATCTGGTCATTTTTTCCAAGGTCTCCAGTGGTTCATGAATTGGTCGTAGTCTTCGTCTTTCATTTCGATTCTTTCAAACCTTCCCTTCCTTTCCGCGAGTTTCTGGGCGATGATGTGTTGGCAGATGTAGCCTGTGTCGAATTTGAAGAAGAAGTCTTCGCAGTGGCAGTAGCCCACGGACTCATAGATTAAGTGCTCGTCTGTTTCGCCGACTACGGTCCAGACAATTTTGCCGCTTGGCTTGAAAATATATCTCTTCACTTTGTTCTGTTTTAAAAGGTTCCACGCCTGATCGGCTCTGAGGCCAAAGGTTTCACGCAGCTTTTTCAAAACGATGCGCATATTTTGAGCTATGATGTTGTTGAGGGCTTCTCTTTCACGGGTATCCGAGATGATGGTGTCGTCTGTTCTTTTATGCATCTGTAGTTCTCTGGCTCTTTTTTCAAAGACGTTCAACTACGTTCACCTCTTCAGTTTCTCCTGGAAGGAATAGTATTAGCTCATTTCTTAAGGCGTTCACTTGATCTCTCACCGGTGATATCTTCGCTCTCAGATTTGGTCCAGCTCGCGCTCCCCACGTTCCAAGAAGGTCAACAATCGCCCTCAAATCCTTCAACAAACTCTGTTGTTCACCTGGATCCATTGAGAGAAACTCGTCGCAGGCAGCCTCAGTTTTCTTTAGGTTTTCTTCACCGCCGAGTTGTTTCTTCTCTGTAGGTGTAAGATATACTTCGCCTTTAACTTCAGCCAAAGTCTTCTTCACGATTTCGCCTGTGATCTTTGGTTTCCTCTTCTTTTTCTCGGCTATAACGATTAATGTCTTGACTTTTTCCGCAACTTTAACAGCTACGTCGGGGTCACCCTCTTCAATAACAGGGCGAAGTGCTCTCTCTGAAATTGTGCCCATGGGCACATCCTTGAGATAATTATCCCAGAACTGAATGTAGCGCTTAATTCTACCGATCGTCTGCAAGGCCTCTTTCTTACAGAAATCCTCTAACCCTTGAAAGTCTTCTTTTTCTAAGAATTCTTTAGCTCTTTGATAGAATAGTTCACATCTCATTCTAAGTCACCTTTAATAAATTTCTAATTTTTTCGTGCTCAGATTTCGGGATATATACATCAATGTCCAAAGTGTCTTCTTCCTTAGTCCATTCGTCTTTACCGTCGAATCTTATGTGAATGTGTAGTTGTCCATCTTTCTTTAAAACGCCGAAGAAACACAAGACCGGTTGGAAATGTTTAATCTTAAAGGCCTTTTTACTTTTCATGAATCGTGCAATAATGTATTTGGGAATTATCCTTATCTCAGTCTCTTTTTCGTCCAGAGTTTTCATTTTCCTTCCTAGGACTCATTTTGCTTTTGCCTTGTGTGCTCGTCTAATAACCAAGCCACCATCATCTGTCATACTGAACTCGTAAGGCGGTAGATCCAGTTCAGGTCGACCTTTCTTATCTTTTGGTGCTTCATTAATCAACTTCACCAATCGCAACCGTGAAGTCTCCTTCTTTCTTCGCCTTCTTAATTGTCAGTCGCTCCAGTCGCTCCAGACTCAACTTTAACCTCCCCTTCTTCTTTACTACTGATGGCTTCTAGCAGGTTATCGAGGAATTG
>Ga0315310_10002056_pt1 | contig 12649 bp, 11 predicted proteins | sample TDP5_MG_FD_203630 | JGI IMG/M metagenome (GOLD analysis project Ga0315310, IMG submission 203630) | Freshwater sediment microbial communities from Lake Towuti, South Sulawesi, Indonesia - TDP5 | ecosystem: Environmental > Aquatic > Freshwater > Lake > Sediment | place: Indonesia: South Sulawesi... | reverse complement strand
ATTGTTTCTTGAATTGAGCAAAGTTGAATATGGCTTCAATCGTCTTTGGGAGGGGCACTATCTTGCCCCTTTGAAAGATGTGGAGACTTTGCCGGCTGTAACCATCAATATTCCTTCTGTGCAAGAGGCTATTCCTTTTCTCATTTACGTCTCTGTTGCTGATAAATCTTACAGACACATGTGCGCTTATTACATCTGACAACTCTAAGGTCATTTCAGTTTAGGGAAGATATTTGCTACCATCATTTTGCTCGTCAGTAATTGCTCAGGAGTTGTTGTGGCTCGCCGCATAAACACAAAAAAACGTTCGCTTCGGCATCTCTACATGGGTTTCGATAAATCTTATATGCTGACATGCACAAAAGGTGCTAACTCAATCGTGAAAGGAGTAAAGGAAAAACTATGATAGATTTCAGTTTCACAGAGGAGCAACAACTGTTTCGCAAAGCCATACACGAATGGTGCGCAAAGAAACTCAATTTAGAAGCGGTTAGGGAGATGGACAGAACCGGACAGATGCCCCCTGGATTAGTCAAAGAAATGGCTGACCTAGGCTTGCTCATTATGACCGCGCCTGAAGAACACGGCGGAACAGGCGCCGACTGGATAACGGCCTGCATAGCAGCTGAGGAATTGGGTTACGCAGACATAAGTTGCGCCGTGCCAGTGTTTTTCCTAGTGCAGTCAAGCTGGGGCTACGTGGTCGACAAATACGCTACAGAAGAGGTCAGAAACGCGGTGATAAGACCAGCAATTAAAGGCAATGCATTCATCGGAATCGCCACAACCGAGTCTGGTGGAGGCTCAGACGTCGCGGGCTTCAAGAGTACTGGCAAGAAAGTGGGCAACGAGTGGATCATAAACGGGGAAAAAATGTACATAAGCGGCACAGAAGAAGTTCAAAAGATGGGCGGAGGCTACTGGATAACCGTTCGAACTGCGCCTGCACCCCCAGGTGCACCACACAAAGGATTGACAGGATTTTACGTTCCAATTAACGCGCCAGGGGTCGAAGTTACTAAGCGCTTTGATGACGTGGGCAGAATGGGCATCTCAACTGGTGGGTTTGCCATGAAGAACGTCAAGCTACCTGACAGCTACCGACTTGGCAAGGAAGATGAAGGATTCTACTCTACCATGGAAGGATTCGACGGTGCTCGTCTGTTAATCGCTGCAGTGTGCATAGGTGCGGCTCAGAGAGTATTGGAAATAGGCATGGACTACATTAAGCAACGTAAAGCGTTTGGCCAGCCTATTGGCAAGTTTGAGGGCATACAGTTTGAGTTAGCCGATGACTGGGCTGAACTGGAAGCCATGAGGTCACTGGTCTACCGCACAGCTTGGATGATGGATGAAAAATACAAGCATAAAAGGTTCACGCCGCTGGAAGTAACTAAATATATTGCAGCGACCAAGCTAATAGTGCCACCGTTTGCCATGCACGCTGCTGAGCATGCTATGATTTGGATGGGAGCCTATGGCTACTCGCAGGAATGCCCAATAGACATGGCTTGGCGTGGAATCATGTCCTACTGCATCGGAGCGGAAGGTGCCCTAAATATTCAGCGCATAGTCATAGGAAGAGAACTGCTTGGAAAAGAATTCATACCCTACAAGTAGCCTTCTCTCCATTTTCCCTTTTCTTTCATCCTGACATTTTTGCATCAAACTTAAGTAGAAAATAGACGCATTGCCTTCTTAACAAGACGTTGACTAAGATATGGAGCAGCGCATTTGCCGGTTGACATGACTCTATACAATGCTAGGGTTTACACGAGGAAAGGCATGGTTGAAGCAGGCATAGCCATAGACAACGGCGGAATAGTCAGAATCGCAAAAAGCACGAATCTGCCAAAGGCCGCGAGAAGAATGGATTTGAAAGGTGATTTGGCGTTGCCTGGCTTGATTGACTCTCACGTGCATCTTCGAGACCAGGAAATCGCTTACAGAGAAGATTTCCAAAGTGGAACAAGCGCGGCTGCTGCTGGCGGATTCACAACAGTCGTGGACATGCCCAACAACCGACCCTTAACAATGAGTGTAGAGACTCTGAGAGAGCGAATGCAGTTGGCTGAGCCTCGCATACTTGTGAATGTTGCTTTTAACTCTGCCTTTCCTTCGCGTATAGGTGAGATACGGCGCATTGTAGATGCTGGCGCCGTTGGATTTAAGCTGTATATGCTCCAACAGCTCGGAGGGATCAACATCGATGATGAACAGGCGCTGTTAAGCGCCTTTAAAGCCATAAGCAAAACAAAGGTGCCCATTTCGGTGCATGCTGAAGACAAGTCAACGATTGAAACGGCGAAAAAAAGATTGCTGGAACGGAGCCGGAGAGACCTGGGTGCTTTTTTAGAGGCGCATCCGCCTGAGGCTGAGGAGAAAGCCATAACCAGAGCTGTCGAATTTGCGAAAAAATCGCGCGCTCACGTTCACGTCTGCCACGTTAGCTCGGCGATGGGGCTCAAGACGGTTCTTAAAGCCAAAGGAATGGGCTACAGTGTAACTTGTGAGGTCACGCCGCATCATCTCCTTCTCACGACTCGGCATCTGAAAAAATATGGTAACTTGGCGCTTGAGTTTCCACCCTTAAGAACGCGCACAGACGTGGACGCTCTTTGGCAAGCCTTGCAGAAGGGCTTCGTCGACACCGTCGGCTCTGACCATGCGCCACATGCTCTTCAGGAAAAGCACGCTGAATCTGTTTGGGACGTGAAACCCGGGATTGTGGGTCTCGAAACCATGCTTCCACTGCTGCTCACAGAAGTAAACAGGGGACGCCTAACCATAGAGCAGCTTGTGCGCTTGACATGTGAAAAGCCCGCAGAGATATTCCACCTCAAAGACCGAGGAAAACTGGACGCAGGGTGTTTTGCAGACATCACGGTTGTCAACCTCAAAAAAGAACACAAAATTGATGCGTCAAGGTTTTATTCCAAAGCCAAGTTTTCACCCTTTGATGGCTGGAAAGTCAAGGGCAAGGCTACAAAAACGTTTGTAAACGGCCAATTGATAATGGATAACGGCGATATGGTGGCGAAACCTGGTAGCGGGCGAATTATAAAAGAAGCAACACGAAGAATCACCGATAGCTTCAAACGAACTCGTAGCATTTCAGAGAAACGCGACAATGTTCGAAACATTCAGAGGTCTACAACCCTTTGAAACATTCCGTTTCAAGCACTTAAATTACGCAATAGCGCGATATGCGTTTCTTTAATAAAGCACATGTGTATTTTTGTTCGAATCATATGAGGATCTGGCGATGGTAGGTACCCCATTATCAGCAGAAGAGATTGGTGAACTACTTGTCAAGGAGAAAACGTGCTGGCTAGCAACCGTCACACCGAAAGGAAAACCACATTTGATTCCCATACATTTTGGATTTTTCGAAGGCAAGGTGCACATAGTTTTTGTCAGCAACAAGTCTAAGAGCGTAAGAAACATAGAAAACAACCCAAATGTATGTTTTGGAATAAACGTTGGAGAAAGAGCAGGCAAAATAAAGTGTGTTCTTATTATGGGAAGGGCTGAGATCATCGATAAGATTGATGTTTTGGAGAACGCTCATTTGAAAATCCTACCAAAGTATTTACCATCAAAAAAAGAGGCGGAAGAATTTCTTCAGAAATTAATAGCTTCATGTGCGATTAGAGAAAGAACTCTAGTGGTTATCGCCCCAGAGAGGACCCTTTCTTGGAAACTCTAATATTTGCTCTTCAATTGTTTTCTGCATGTTTCTTTTAGGCCTATTCTCTAGCAATTTCTCCAAACCAGAAAACGCTCTGCTGGTTATAATTGAAACTAAACAAGGAGATTCGTAGAAACATCCTTACGGAAATGGAGAAGATGTAGAAGAAGATTATTCGTTGACCTCTTTTTTAAACGAAAAGTGCATTCCCCATACCATTCAATGGAAGGTATATGGCTCATTCTGGCGATAGGCGGAAAAGAAAAACAATTCGTATTAATATCCTTAAGCTAAGATTCTGTGTGGAGAATAATTGAAATTCGTAACTGACGGCATGTTGGGTAAGCTGACCCGTTGGCTTCGAATGTTAGGCCATGACGTAGAATACATGGGCTCGATGAACGACAAGGAACTCATACAGAAGGCTAAGACCGAGAGACGCATCCTGTTGACGCGTGATGTTGAACTCTACAAACAAGCCATAGCCAGAGGTGCCGAAGCCTTCCTCATAGAGAACCCAAACCAAACCGCAGACCTCGCCAACCTAGCCAGAAGATTCAAGTTTAAGCTTGAAATTGACGTGAAGGTTTCACGCTGCCCAAAATGTAACAGCAAGATTAAGGCTGTGACCAAAGCCAGCGTCTCTGAGAAAATCCCACCGACAACTTCGTCTAACTATGAAGAGTTTTGGCAATGCCAAGGCTGTGGCCAGGTGTATTGGCATGGCACTCACTGGAAAAGAATAGACAAAACCTTAAAAGAAGCCAAAAAAGCGCTGGCAGCTTAAACTTCTCAATCAAGACCTGCGTCTGAAGTAGAGGAAGAGCACAACTATCGCAAACGCTGGGATGTAGAACAGACATATCTCAAAAACAATGTCGGAAAAAAATTGACCGATAAAGCGTTGGGTAAAGAACACTGAGGCTGCAAGCAGTACAAGGATAACTGTAGCTAAACCCCAAGTCCTCAGTTCATTCTCGTTGTGCCGCAAAAAAATTCCTTCTCAGTCAAAAAACACTGGGAGTTGCGCTTATCTTTGCAGCAACCATTTGAGCGGAATGTCTTGGAAGGTTTCGTCGGGCAGGGTTCTTCGAATTGTCATGGGCAGTATGCCCATCTCTAGTTCCTTGATTGCGATGTCTATGGGGTTAGACAAGTGTTTGGAAGGCTCCACCAAAATGGGAGCGCCCATGGCGATTTGAAGGGCTCTTGCTCCCACTATGCGAGCTCTTTCGAAGCGTGTTAGCTTTGGCGGACCAACCCAGATTTTCTTTTCTTCGGCGGCTATACTAGAACTCTCCAGCGCCTTCAGGCCCCATTCCAGGCCCTCCCATTCCAGGAGGACCCCTCGGTGGTGTTGGTGGGCCTTTCATCTTTCCAGATGCAATTATGTCGTCAATCTTCAGAATCATTGTGGCGGCTTCGGTTGCAGACTTGATTATTTGCTTTTTGACCGCTAAGGGTTCGAAGACTCCAGCCTTCTCCATGTTTTTTGCTTTGCCTTCAATAACCTCAATTCCAGCCCAGAGTTCACCCTTTTCGTGGCGGGACCGCAGTTCTGATAGTATATCAATTGGGTCTAACCCTGCGTTTTCAGACAGCGTCAATGGTATTGCCTCTAGCGCTTCAGCGTAGCATATAACCGCGAGTTGTTCCTTTCCAAGAAGAGTCTGGGCGTATTCTCTCAGTGCCTTTGCCATTTCTAGTTCTGGTGCACCTCCCCCAGCCAAAATCTTTGGTTCGCGAACAACGTCGCGGGCAACACACAAGGCGTCGTGAATAGATCTTTCGGCTTCAGCTACTATTCTTTCGGTTCCACCCCTTATGAGGATGGCAACCGCCTTTGGATTTTTGCAGCCTTCAATGAAGGTCATTTTGTCGTCGCCGATTTTGCGCTCTTCCACCAATTCGGCGTAGCCCAAATCACTGGCTGATACGTCGTCTAGGTTGGTGATTATTTTTCCACCCGTTGCCTTGGCAAGCTTTTCCATATCAGATTTCTTAACACGTCTAACCGCCAAAATCTGTTTTCGAGCTAAGAAATGTTGGGCAAGGTCGTCTAGGCCCTTTTGAGCAATGATGACGTTTGCGCCTGTTTTGGCAACCTTTTCCACCATGTCTTTTATCATGTTCTCCTCTTGCTTTAGAAAACCTTCCATTTGCTCTGGGCTCTCAATGTTGATTTTTGCGTCGAACTCGGTTTTTTCAATCTCTAATGGGGTGTCGAGTAGTGCAATCTTGGCTTTCTCAACCCGCTTGGGCATGCCGGGGTGAACCACGTCTTTGTCGACAACTATGCCATTAATGAGCTTAGTATCTGTCAAAGATTCGCCGGGTTTCTTCTCAACCATAACGTCGTCGATGTCTGCCTTGAACTCTTTTTCACCCTTTTCAGCCACATGCAAAATTGCTTGGGAAGCAATGTCGGCTAACTGCTCCTTATGATCGGCTACAAGTTTGCTTGCCATTGATGTGATGGCTACTTTCTTTATCCATTCTCGGTCTGTTGAACCAACTGGCTTGGCTATTTTTTCTAGGATTTCCAATGCTTTTTCTCCGGCCTTTCTGTAGCCGTCTATGATGACCGTTGGGTGGACGTTTTTGTCTATGAGATCTTCAGATTTGCTGAGCAGTTCGCCAGCAATGATTACGGCGCTTGTTGTGCCGTCGCCAACTTCATCGTCTTGTGTCTTAGCTACCTCAACCATCATCTTCGCAGCTGGATGTTGGATGTCCATTTCGTCTAAAATCGTTCTTCCGTCACTGGTTATTGTAACGTCGCCGAAGCTGTCTACGAGCATTTTGTCCATGCCTTTGGGTCCTAGGGCGCTCTTCACTGATTCAGCCACAATTTTTGCTGCCATTATGTTTGCGTGCTGAGCCTCTCTTCCCCTAGAACGCGACGCTCCCTCCCTCAGTATGAGAACGGGAGTTCCAGCCAATTCTTGAGACAATTTCTAACTAATCCTCCTAATTTGACGAACACTAGAAAACACCATTGCAATATAAATTTTTCTTTAACTCTGTCCAAAGAGATGGTTTCACCACATTAAAAACGACGGGTGACCAAGCAATAGCTTATAATTAGTTTGCGTCCACTGACAAAAGACTTTTTCATCTATATGTTCATGTGCACATTTTAAATACTGTTGTACTCAAATAGAAGCTAAAGCCAAATAGGTGAAAAGACATGCCAACCTGTCCCAAATGCGGCTCCAAAGTTACTGAGGCAATGAATTTCTGCGCAAACTGTGGTGCGCCTCTGAAACCACCGCCACTCCCGCCGGTGCAAGCTGCTGCACCTGCTGCACCTGCACCCGCTCCAGCGCCATCGAGACCAGAAAAGTATGAGAAGCGAGAGAAAGGCGAGAAGCGAGAAAAAACTGAGAAGGCTGAGAAATATGAGAAGCGAGAGTATGGATACGTAGGTCCAATAATCGGAGGCATAATCCTCATAGTGTTAGGCTTATTCTTCTATCTGATGATAACTTTACAAGTATCCTCCGCTCAAATAACGGCCTACTTCTTCATCATAATCGGGATATTAATCATCTTGGCGGCTGTGTATGCGGCGGCGATGGCGGCTAGAAGGCATCCTCCGACTTAAATAAGCCAACCCAAGAACAACTTGTACAGTCTGTGTTCCAGAAGCGTTAGGAGAGTTCTTCTTCCAAAGACGCGGAAATAGCTTTTTCCCATAGCCTCTATCATGTCGCCGATGTCGTATCTTGGAAACATGCACGATGAGACTATGAGGCTGCCCCATTCGCCCCGTTTTAACTCATGAAGCATTTTTGGGCCCTTGCCTGTTTCAACCTCGAAGAAGTATTTGTCATAGTTAGGCGATAGATATGGCAAGTCGTCGAGTTGTTGGGCGAAGACGCCTTCGGTGGCACTGTAGATTTCCACAACAGGTACTTCGCCGAAGTATTTTCTAAGAACAGGCGCGTAGCGGAACTGAATCTTGCGCACGCTTGTGCAGAACAAAGCGTGGAAATTCCAGAGCTGTTTGGGCTTCTTTCCGTGTTTTCGCTTAAGGTAGGTCGCGAAGGAAAGAATCACCGGTGTGACGCCCATCGCCGCAACCACGTTTTCGCTTAAAGCCTTTTGATAAACGGTTTCAAATCTTCTCTCCCAGTCGAGTTTGGTTATACCAGGGCCGAGCGCATCGATGTCCTCTTGCCTGGGCACTAGACTGGCTTGGTCAAGCATTGGATTGAGTTTGGCGTATGTCCCAGAACTGTACCCGTAAGTTACTGTTTGCCCAGCTGAGTCCATTATAGCAACGGCTGAAGGAAAGTTCAGATTCAAAACTTTTCCAGTCAAAATTCCGAAGTCTTTTTTCCTCAGGGCGTAGTTGACGAGGGCTCTTGATCCACATGAGAATATTTGCTCCAAATGAGTCTTGGTTGCGGGCAATAGCTTTGAGCGTCCAGTGGAGCCTCTTGTCATGACCCATGTTAGTGGCGGTTCGGGCAGAATGATGTTGTAGCCTCTTGTCCGAACACCTTCCAGATGTGGCGCGAGTCCTTTATAGTCTATTGTGGGGAATTTTTTCCTGAAATCCTCTATGCTTATGACTTCATTTGCTCCATGGTCGGTCCCGTATTGGGTTTTTTCGTATTGTTTGATCAGGTCGAAAAGCACGCACTGTTGAGACTCATTTGGCGCCTTCAACGATTCATACCAGGGATTAACTATTACTTTGAGAAATTCCATGGTCTTCCTGTCCCAGCAGCCTTTGCGAGCAGAATATGATTGGTCTTTGTGGTTTTATAAGTTTGTAGTTTTATAAGTTTGTACCATGCAAAGCTAGAGGGGCTAGTGAGATTCCAGCCTCACAGGGAACCATAGCGATAGCAAGTTGGAGTTCCCTAAGATTTTGGGAAAGATTTATGAATGGTGAAAGAATGTTAGAGGATACTCTTTAGAGGCATGGAGCATGGTTAGAATCCTTGTTTGCGTCAAACAAGCCATAGATGTCTCTCAGATTAAGGTTGACACGGTCACACGTCGCCTAATGACTGTGGACGCACCAAAAAAAATCAGCGACTTCGATAAAAACGCGTTGGAGGAAGCCGTACGGCTGAAGGAAAAACTCGGAGGCGAAATCACCACGGTCACCGTTGGCCCTGAAGACGCCAAAACAACCATCAGAGAGGCTTTAGCCATGGGCGGCGACAAAGCCTACGTAGTAAGCGACCCAATGTTTGAAGGCTCCGACACCTTAGCCATCAGCTACATTCTGGCTGAGGCTGTGAAAAAACTCGGTCCATTCGACCTCATCCTCTGCGGCGAAGCATCTGTGGATAGTTTTTCAGCTCAGGTTGGACCACGGCTGGCTGAACGGTTAGACCTTCCCATAATCACTTACGTTAAGAAACTCAGTTTGGACGGGGACACTGTAATCGTTGAAAGAAACTTAGAAGACAGCTATGAAACTATCAAGGCGAAGATACCTGTTCTGTTAACCGTTACGAAGGAGATCAATGAGCCTCGCATCCCATCTCTGATGGCTATCATGAAGGCATCCAAAAAAGAAGTAGTCGTATGGAAGGCAGTCGACCTAAATATCTCAAAAGAAAAAGTGGGCGAATCAGGCTCGGCAATCAAAATCTTGTCGGTGTTGGCGCCGAAGGTTGCACGCAAGAAAATTGTCATAAAGGGAGAAACGCCGGCTGAAACAGCCGAGAAGCTGGCCAAGGCTTTGATCCAGGAAGGCATGATTAAAAGGTGAAAGCAAAATGAGTGAACATCATGGAGTCTGGGTCTACTCAGAAAGCATAGATCTAATGGAGGAAATGCTGAACAAGGCGGTCGAATTGGCGGGCATAAGTCAAACAGAGGTTGCTGCCCTGCTAATTGGTCAAGACGTGAAAAGTCAAGCAGACGAAATCATAGGTTATGGCGCCAACAAGGTTATCGTGGTCGACAACCCAGCGCTCAAGAACTTCCAATCTGAAAAATACCTCAGCGCCTTAACCAGATTGGTAAGAGAGCGCAAACCAGAAATCCTCTTGGTCGGCTCAACCAGAAAGGGCAGAGAGATGGCAGCCCGACTTGCAACCCGCTTTGAAACAGGTTGTGTTCCCGACTGCACAAACCTCAGTCTTGACGAACATGGTCGCTTATTGGCCGAACGCACAGTTTACGGTGGAAACGCCTCTTCGATCCACGTGTTTCAAACCAAACCGCAGATAGCATGTGTGCCCCTACGCACATTTGAGAAACTACCCAGAATGGAGAGAAAGGGCGAGATTATCGACGTAGACATCACACAATTCGACTCTCCCAAAACCGAGACGGTTGAGGTCAAACCCATCGAGGCTGTGGCAGTCAAGATTGAGGAGGCAAAGGTTGTGATTGTGGGCGGACGCGGCGTTGAAAAGAAAGAAGACTTCAAACTCCTGGAGAACCTATGCTACATCTTGGGCGGGCAGGTTGGCTACACTCGACCCTTGGCGGAAGACCGAAAATGGTTCAAAGGTGACTGGATTGGCCTTTCAGGACATAAGATCAAGCCCGTGCTGTACATCAGCTGTGGCGTTTCGGGTGTTATCCAACACGTAGCTGGCATAAGAGATTCACAAGTTATCGTAGCCATAAACAAGGACCCGGAAGCACCCATATTCGAAATTGCAGACTACATCGTCGTGGGCGACCTATACGAAATAGTTCCAGCGTTAGAAGTAGCGTTCAAGAAGCTGTTAGCGCCGAGTTGAAATGTTCAGTTACCTCGTTGTGGGCTCATAGCATGTAGACGCTCTCTATGTTTCTGCGTTGATTTTCTACTTGGGCTTGGGGGCGGTGTTCAGTTGTTGTTGAACACGCAGAACTGTGGCGTCCAACTTCTTTGGGGGCGTGTGCTTGGACAGTTGTAGTTGAACACGCAAATGCAGACTGTTCGCTTATAGCGCTGCATGGGTTTCTGCATTCTGTGAATGTTTCGTGCCTGAGGCGTGGAGTTTATGTTCAAGGGGCTGTGGCTGTTTGCTTGATGAAGTTGACACGCGCTATAGTGTGTCATCAACAAGCTTGTAGCAGTGTGCGTGTTGTTGAACTGCTCTAGTATCATCAACAACAACTTCCGTTGAGTCTTCATGCTCACCTGTCTTGCCATGCTTACCTCTCTGGTTTTCTGCGTTTAGTTTCTAATAGGCTTTAATTGGAACGACTCTGTGTCATGTCGCAAAGGAAGAATAAGGCTCGCTTAACCAGCTTCAAAACCTTAGCGTCTGGAACCTCAGCAGAGCTAACATTAATCACGTCACGTACATCATCAACAATACGCTTGCCAAGCAGACTCTGACCCTAAACAAAAAAAGAATCCGAATTCAACCTATTTTGGCGAAAAGAACCGTATTCGGGTAACTCTGCTTTTCCAGCCTATGATAATAGAACCTATGATACTCCTTGCGCCAAGTATTCTTAGAATGCAGAAACCTAGAGAGGGCTGGGTCGAAAGTAAGCCGCGTAAGAAAACGAAAACCAAGAGGCATCACCCCACGATTAGCCTCTACATGCTACGTCGCTCATCATGCCTTTCTCAAAGTTTCAATAAATGTCGCAAATCTCTCTTTTACCTGTGCGTCTGGAGCGATTCGCCAATCAGAAGAATCCACGTCCATAATCAGGCTTGGCACACCCGATTTCTTGTAGACCGCGTCTCTGACTATGGTTTCACCGATGGACATCATTCGGCAGCCCCAGTTTGTTGGCAGAACCACCCCATTTACATGAAAACCGTTCACAAGACCGACAATAACATCAATTCTACGCTGAATTGTCGAATTAGCCATGTTCGGAAGATACTTCCGAGCCAGGCTTTCGAATGGCTTCGACTGGTCAAGACTTCCAGCCCAAGTGTGAGAGAAAACCTCGGCAACAACAACTGCGCCTAAGCTGTTGAGGTAATCAAAAATTTTCAGGTTATACCAGAGGGGCAGGTTGTCCCAAACCAGCCTGAACCGTTCATTCTCAACTACCCCGATTGCGTCTTTGGCTCTTTGGCGCACTTCGTCTCGCAACTGCGTGTAGAAGTCCACAGCGAGCTGTGAGCCCGGCATACACAGCATGAAGAAAACAGCTGAAAACGCGTCTCGCGCATCCATAGGGCAAGGAATAGTCTTGCGATAGTCTTGAATCTCCATCCACAACTTGCTGGTCCAGTCTGAAACCGCTATGGTCTCACGGAGCCTTCCCATGTCAAGTTTTCTGTCCGTTTGTTTTTCCAAGAAAGCAAACAGTTCTTCCAGCTGAGACATGTAGTATTCTATGTGGGCTCTGTCCAAGTGGTCCGAGTCTCCTCCACCTGTGTTATAGGGCACGTCCAACAGGAACAAGGGCACCTTGTAAAGTCGGCTGGCAACCTGAAACCACTTCAGATGCGTGTCGCAGGCGCATGTTGTCGTAACCAGAAAATCAGGTTTAGGCAAGCCGCCTTCGGGCAACTCCTTCTCGTAGCCAAGCATGGAACCTAAAACACAGCGAGAATAAGAGCACAGGTCACGTGAGAAACCTTCGCGCTCAGCTCTTTCACACAACTCAACCGAAACTTGCCTCGCGGCACAAACAGAGGCGTAGTTTTCGGGCCAAACGGGCACTATGTCCATGGCTTGCAACGTTTCAACTGGAAAAGTCGACGAGACCCAAGCCACAGGTCGTTTCTCCACCTTGGCGTGGTGGGCGTCTTCATAAAACTTCTTCACGTAATTCTTGTAAAACCCGCTTGTTACCCTTAGTTTTCTTTCAGGCATGCCCATTATGTCACTCCACCCACCATTTCAATGAAGGCTTCGATACGTGTTTTCAACCCAGCAAAACCGCTCATCGAGTGCTCCCACTCTAGGTACAAAACTGGCAATCCCATGGCTTTCAATTCGTCTCTTAATAGAGGAGCATCAAACATGTGGGTGTCACAGTATTTGATAACGAACATTATGGCGCCCTCAACCCCGA
>Ga0315310_10002055_pt1 | contig 12652 bp, 12 predicted proteins | sample TDP5_MG_FD_203630 | JGI IMG/M metagenome (GOLD analysis project Ga0315310, IMG submission 203630) | Freshwater sediment microbial communities from Lake Towuti, South Sulawesi, Indonesia - TDP5 | ecosystem: Environmental > Aquatic > Freshwater > Lake > Sediment | place: Indonesia: South Sulawesi... | reverse complement strand
CACTCAAGAGAAAGTCAGGATTGTAGCCTATTCTCAGTGCACATAGCCGAAACATGGGAAAGTTGTTTCTGTCGTCTGCAACCAAGGCGCAATCTCCTGGCTTTAAGCCTTCTTTTTCCAGAATTTTCTCTAAGACCAAAGCCTTGCCGTTGTGTTTGATTACGTCGCCGCTGATTTCTCCTGTTAGTCGGTTTCCTTCGATCTTCAATTCCAAGCCTTGAGCGTGGTCGGCTCTTAATTGTGACGCGAGGTCTTCAACGAAGGATTTGGGGAGTCCTGAGCTTATGAGGGCGATCTTACATTCTGCTCTTTTCAGTTCGTCGAAGGTCTCTCTCGCTCCTGAGATCATGGGGATTTTCTTGTAGAGTCGGAGGAGTTCGTTCACCGTGAGTCCGCGTAGAAGTGAGAAGATGTTTCTGAGTGCTTTTTCTAGCGATGTTAGTCCAGTCTCGTATAGGAGTCCCGTTAAGAGTATTTTTAGGAAATTTCGGAATCCTAGTTTCTCTGATGCCTCGAAGAGTAGGTATCTTCTTTTTGGTAGGAGCACGCCTTCGACGTCGAAGACGACTAGGCGAGGTTTTGTCAATGGGTGTGGTCCTCGAGGCTAAAGATATAGGACAAAATGACCTTAAAATGCTCTCTGTGCACTCGTTAAAATTTTTGCGCGTATTTCCTGTAGGTTTCGCCGTACTGGCCTGGCAGGGGGAACTCGCGTCCGCATTTTGGGCATTTTGCCATGCCGCATTGAACTATGGATGGGCATCCTCCGCAGGCTAGGGTTCTGCCGTAGGTTATGTCGAAGGTGAAGCCGCATCCGGGGCAGCGTACGATGTGTTTTGTTTGAGGCATTTTATTCACTTTATCTTTGTTGTTTTGAAGAGGGTTTTTCGTGTTTTAAAAATGTTTCTTGAGCGTGTGCGTTTGCTTGGCTGTAGTGTTAAATTCAACCTCCGAGCTTTTATGAATTTGTGGTGCGTGAAGGTTAATTGGTCACTTGAGATTTGAAAGATAAGAGACATTGGGGTTGTTGTGAAGATGAGTGGAGCTGTTTTGGAGGATGGGGTGGCTGATGCGTTTAGGAGGAGGGGTTACATTGTTTTTACGCGTAGGAATCATTGTGATGTTTTGGCTGTTAAGCCTGACATGGCTTTGGCTTATTTGGTGGAGTGTAAGGATTATGATCTGTCGCAGAAGCATCAGCGTTTGGCTGTGAGGGAATTGAATCGGAATTATGTGCATGCTTTGGAGGTTTTGTTGGAGAATCGGTTGTTTCCTCAGAGGGTTTTGAAGGTTTTGGTCGCGAGGTCTTTTGCTTATCAGGCTAGGGGTGTTTTTCAGTTTAGGCCAGATGAGTTTGTTGGTCATGTTTTGGAGGGCGCCCGCGCGTGAGAGACTACCTACCTAGAGAGGGGGGTCATGTTAGCGGGAATGTTGCTATGAAGTTTGAGGGGAAGAGAAAATAAATTCTGTGTTAGCCTAGAGGGGGGTCTAATAGGGGAGCCGAACAGAGCCCGCACTGGACGCTGAGCTTGGAAGGGAATTAGAGAAAGCGTCTGTTTGTGAGGCGCAAAATCGGCGCGAAGAAAGGCTAAGTTACATGATGCGTATGTGTGTGCGCACAGCCCACCTAGCCCCTCTATTTGGCGTCAAATAGGCGCGAATGGGTTAAACGTGGGGGGGAAGTGATAAAAGCAGTTTATGGAAAGTGTTTTTTGAAAGAGGAGTGGTTGGCTGGTGTTGTACGACGTGATTGTTGTTGGCTCTGGTCCTGCTGGGTTGACCGCTGCCATATACGTGAGCAGAGCCCGATTGGAGACGCTTGTGTTTGCTGGGACCCTTTGGGGTGGGCAACTCATGCTTACGAGGGAAGTGGAGAACTTCCCTGGTTTTCCGCATGGGGTTTTGGGTCCAGACCTGATGAATAATATGCGAGCGCAGGCTGAGCGTTTCGGCGCCAAAATCGTTTTTGAGGATGTCACTTCTGTGGATTTTTCGTCTAGACCTTTCAAAGTGTTTGTAGGCGGTGGCGTTTACGAAGCGAGGGCGGTGATTGTTGCGACTGGGGCGTCTCCTAGGTGGCTTGGTTTGGAGTCCGAGGCGAGGCTTAGGGGTAGAGGAGTCTCGACTTGTGCCACTTGCGACGCTCCCTTCTTTAAGGATAAGAAGGCTGTGGTTGTGGGTGGAGGCGACACAGCCGTGGACGAGGCTCTCGCCCTCTCAAACTACGCCCGAGAAGTCGCAATTGTACACAGGCGGAATCAACTAAGAGCCAGCAAAATCTTACAGGAACTAGCTTTCGCCAACAAAAAAATCAACTTTGTGTGGAACAGTGTGGTTGAGGATATACTGGGCAAAGACAGAGTCGAAGGTGTCAAGCTCAGGAACATTCAAACAGGTGAAGTGACAACACTCCACACCGATGCGGTTTTTATCGCGATTGGTCACAAGCCCAACACCGACGTGTTCAAGGGTCAGATAGACATGGATGAAAACGGATATGTAGTCGTTCACGACGAAACAATGACCAGCGTCGAAGGCGTTTTTGCCGCGGGCGACAACCAAGACCCCAAATACAAGCAGGCGGTTACTGCAGCAGGCTCTGGTTGCAGGGCAGCCCTAGACGCCGAAAAATACCTGCAGGAACATCCAATGTAAAAAGGGTTTAAATGGTAAACGCTTTCTGTCAAAAATGGGTTATGGGGCGATAGTTGATTTGAGACCGAATTACTCACTGGAACTGTAAGGACAACATAAAGTCGAAGTTGAATTGAAGCGGTAAACCTATAACCAAAGTTTGCGCCTTCAAATCTCGGGAGGTTTAGAATGGAGTTTGGCGTAGTTTTACATGTGTCCGCAGCCTACGCGAGCTGGGATACGTTTTTGAGTCTCACTATGGAAGCTGAGCGGCTGGGATATGACTCGGTTTGGGTTTCCGACCATCTCATTTCGCCAGAGGGCCGACCTCACGCGCTTGAATCGTGGACCGTATTGTCTGCCCTCGCTTCTTTCACACGCAACATTAGGTTGGGCACCTATGTACTCTGCAATCAATTTCGCCACCCATCCCTGTTAGCTAAGATGGCCACCACTTTGGACAACGTTTCCAGAGGAAGGCTTGAACTGGGAATCGGCGCGGGCTGGTTTAGAGATGAACATGTGGCTTTCGGCTTCGACTGGAGCAGACACTCGGTAAGAGTTGAACGACTAAAAGAAGCAATAGAAATAGTAAAGAAACTGTGGACTGAAAATCACGTGTCTTATGCGGGAAAGCACTTTCAACTGAAAGACGCCACCTTGGAGCCAAAGCCACTTCAGAAACCGCACCCATCCATATTAGTAGGGGGGAATTCGGGGGCCATTATGGAATTAGTTGCTCAGGTGGGTGACGGCTGGGTTCCAGTTCTTCCCAGCCCGAAGCAACTGGCTGATGGAGTACTGCGGATTAAGGAGAGAATGAAACAGGTCGGAAGGGAGTCTCAAAAACTGCAAGTTGCCTACGGAGGCAGCGGTTGCGCCTTGATAGCAGAAAACCAACCTTTGGTGAAGAAATTGGCCGAGCCGTTAATCCGTTCAATGGGAAAACCCATAGAGGAATTGTCCTGTCTCGTCGGAACCCCAAAAACCTGCATAGAAAAAATAGAGAGGTACCAAAAAGCTGGAGCCCAAAAAATAGTTGCGGGATTTTACGACTTTCCATCTCTAAAAGGCTTAAAGCTGTTCGCAAAAAAAGTAATTCCACACTTTAGGCGATAGAAAAAAGAGGGGTAGAGAGGCGAAGCTTGGAAAACATTCCTTCCACATGCTGCTACTGTGGCTGTGGATGCCGACTTCTCTTCTCGGTTGAAGGCAACAAAATAGTGAAGATGCTCCCAGACAAGACAGACGAGGTCAGCGAGGGAACACCGTGCATTAAGGGGTTGACAATCCACGAATCCACAGGCATGGGAGAAGGCAGAATCCTTCAACCACTCGTCAGAGAAGACAAAGATGCACCCTTCAAGGAAGTCTCTTGGAAAGACGCTTACGACTTCATCTACGAAAGAACCGAGGATTTGGCGCCCAGCGAGGTCTTCATCAATGCCTCGGGTAAAATAACTAACGAAGACTGCTACGTTACGCAGAAGTTCGCCCGAATCGCCTACAAAACAAACAACATCGACGCCTGCTGCGCCAGACTCTGCCACGTCACGACGGTTGAGGGGTTAGAGCACTGCTTCGGCAGCAGAGCAGCCTTCTCAAAAATGGACGACGTCTACGGAGTTGACTGCCTCTTCATCATAGGGTCAAACCCCCCATCCAACTACCCCGTTCTCTTCAACAGGATTATGAGAGCCAAACGAAAGGGAACAAAAATCGTCTCAAGCCAAGCCATACAGAACATCATGGCAAAATTCTCCGACGTTTCCCTGCTCATCTACCCTGGAACTGAACTCATTCTCCTGAACGGAATCATGAACGCACTGATCAGAGAAGGCGCCTACGACAAGGCTGCGGAGAAAATCGACGGGTTTGAAAGACTGAAGCACGTGGTTGAACTCTACTCCATAGACTTTGTGCGAGAAGCCTGCGGCGTAGACTTGGAGCAACTCGAACAGCTGATAGAATACATCGCCAATACTAAGGCGCTGGGCATCGTTCACGGCATGGGACTCACCCAACACATCACGGGTTCAGAAAACGTCCACGCACTACTAAACCTAATGATGCTCAAGAACGCTCAACTGCTGTCGATGAGGGGCGAAATCAACGTTCAAGGAGTGGGCGACACGGGATGCCTACCCGACCGCTTGCCCACAGGTCCCCTTGCCACAGCACCCACACTCGAAAACAAGTGGGGAGTCAAACTTCCCTTCGGAAAGGGCAAGACCATAGTTGAAGCCTTCCTCATCTCTCCTCCGAAAGCGGTTTTCATATCTGGGATGAACGCCGCTCAGTCGCTGCCAAATCTGAGCAGAGTCCACGAGAACATGAAACGGATGTTTGTGGTCGTGCTAGACCACTATCTCAACCTAACCACCAAACTCGCAGACGTTGTACTTCCAACGCCCATCCTGTTCGAGAGAACCGGAACCATAACCACAGGTGAAAGAAGAGTTAGATTCGTGAGAAGAGTTGTCAGTCCGTGCGGAGTCTGCAAGCCAGAGTGGCTGATATTCAAGGAGCTCTCATCACACTTCAAGTGCGAGGAACACTTCAACTACTCCGACGAAGCCGACATCACCAGAGAAATCGTTGACGTGGTTCCAGCCTACAGCCAAGTTGACGTTGACAGACTTTACAAGGGCGAAGACGAGTGGGCAGAGAAAAGAATGGTCTTCAGAAGATTTATGCCGGAGCACTTTGAGGGCGTCGAAGACATCCGAAGCGACAAGTACCCACTCATCTTAACCTCCTTCAGGTCGCACCACCACTTCCTCACGGGCGAGATGACAAACAAATCGAAGACACTGATGAAATTCCAGGAAGGACCCTTCTGCTACATCAGCCCCTTAGACGCACAGAGGCTCGGCGTGTCCTCGAACGATGACGTTGAGGTTTCGAGCAGCGCTGGCGCAGTCACCTGCAAGGCTCGCGTTGATGAGAGCATCCCGAAGGGCATAGTGGGCATGCACTTCCACTTCGAAGAACTCCTGGTAAACAGGCTGTTTCCGACACAGTTCGATGAGAAGACGTTCACTCCAAACTACAAAATGGTTGCTGTGAGTGTGAGGAAACTTCGGTGAATGTTGTTTTGCTATAGTTCAAGCGTCATCCTCAAAAGGTCTATGTATTTGCCCTTCTTCAAAACTCCTTTAGGAAGTCTGCCAGCCTCTCTGAACGCCATCTTCTTGTAGAGTTGTTTCGCAACGCTGTTCGTGTCAAAAACGTCTAGGAACAACACCTTCATTCCCGCTTCTCTGGACTCTTCAATGAGGGTTTTCATGAGTTCACTGCCAAGGCCAATTCCTCTATAGCCGTTTCTGATGGCTATTCCGAGGCCGCCAACGTGATTCTGGATTCCGCCCCGCCTAGTTACCTCTGAGTTTGCGACAACCTTTCCATCAATCTCAGCTGCAATATGGATCGCTTCGCCCTTCTCTACCGCAGCGAGTCGTCTGCCCAACCAGTCGGCTTCCTCCTCTCTCGTCACGATTTTTTCTCTGCAGATGTCGGCGCCTTCCTCAACCAATGAATTGATGAACTCGAGCAGGTCGCCAAGGTCCTCCCAGCGTGGCTCCCGCAGAATCACTTTTCTGCCGTCTTTGGCTGTAAACTGCTTGAAGACTTTTCCCGCCACTGTCTCACCGCCTTCTAACTAAAGCCATTTACTCATTATATCACGTTTATGTTAGCGGTAAGAAGAGAGAATACTTCTGGTCTGGAACTTTGGAATGTTTTAAGCGGTTAGGTTGTGCACTATATTTTCGCCAATGATTTTTCGTAATCGACAACAACACAATTTTTGCCTCTCTGAACCACCTTGTGTCCCTCTTTCTCCAACAGCCTCTCTTGCGCTTCAACCCCACCCGGATACTTTTCGTTTATCACTCCGCCAGTTTTTAGAGTTCGCCAGTAGGGAGTAAGGGGCCTGTCACCCTTTTGCCTCTGTTCTTCAGCGGCGTTAGCAGCAATCCAAGCGAAGATGCCCGTGGTTATCGGACAACCAATCGTTGCTCCGTGTTTTTTGGCGAGAGCCGCACGAATCTCATTGATTGTGGTGAGTTTTCCCGCCGGCACTCTTCGCATCATTGCATCGACTTCCATTGGCGCTGGAATGACCACCGTGCCTGTGCCCCATCTCTTGCTCATTTTACCCGTGATTTCTTCCACTTTTGGCAGACCCTTGCTGTCTCTTAATTTTTCAGACCAACTTTTCTTTTTTGGCATAGATTTCACCCAGAGAGCATCTTTCAATCTTCTCAGGCTAGCTTCTATAAGTTTTGCTCCACGCTTCTTTCAGTTTGGAGACGAAGCCTTCTTCATCCTCTGCAATCCTCTTTTTCACTTCTTTCCATGCAGACGGACAATCCTTGTAGTCTACACCCACAATGCCGTGAATGATTCTGTCAACCTTCCGTCTGTTGTCGCTCGTGACCTCTATTCCAGCCTTCTCGAAAACCCGTTGAAGATGCCTGAAATAACAAGTCACAAGGAACACCTTCAAACCCATAGAGGGGACATCTTAGTTTAAAGTTGTTTTGGATTTTTGGCGCCGCGAAAACAGGCTTAAATCTCGGAGTTTTCTCTGCTGAGGTCTTTAAACTCTTCTCTCACGGACATTTCGAAAAGCTCGCGCAACAGTCTAGGCTTCCATGCCATGGGGACGACCGCTCGGCGATGAAGCGGTCGGAAACCCATAAGGAATAGCATCCCAGCCGCTCGGCTTCTCTCGCAATAGTTGGCAGCACAGAAAAAAGAGGGAAGTGAAGCATCTGCGCTTGTGTTGGTGACTATTTTGGCGGGACTGGAACAACCGTGTCTGTCCCTGCTATCGGCGTTCCGTCGAAGAGGTTTCCTGTCAGTTTGAGTTGAGTCGTCGTTGAAGTCAAAGCTCCAAGTTCGACTAGCTCTGACACGCTGAAGAATGCCACCATGTCAAGATAGAAGTCGCCATTGGCGTCTTCTATGGAGTAGGCTATTTTCGGCGCCTTCGCCGACCCACGGCTGTAGATGTCCACGCCTCCGAGCTGAAGTGTGTTGGGAACGATGGTTTCGACGTCGAAGGTGGCGCTGCCTAAGACGGCGACTGGCAGCAGACCCTTGTCGTCTAGGCCTATGCTGTTTGGATAGCTGCCGGGTTTGATGTCTATTGTCACCGGTATTGCGGGAGGCAGGTTGCTGAAGTATCCGTCAATCGCCATGTGGGGGATGTATTTTCCTTGTATGTCGACGATTTTTGTGTCGGTCAGATCTAGCACGGACTCGCCTAATTTTTGGACGTGGAAGTCGATTCTCGCTATCGGGTAGGGTTCGAGGGTGGACAACCCTTCGAGTGCGCCAAAGTCCATACCGAAGGCGAGGGAAATGTAGCCTTCAGGGTCGTTTATCTCGCTAGGTAGCTCTAGGGTGAAGGGTGGGTATGGTGCGTAGCCCGTGGCTGTTAGGATATTGGTGTCATAGCCCAGTGTGAACTGGTAGCCCCACATTGCCGAGACGTTGGCGATGGTGATGTCGATGGAGAAGGTTTTGCACGGCGTCAGGCTTTGATCCCTGACCTCTGGAGCAGCAATGATGGCTGCGTTGGGGACGGGTGGCGGGGTCGGCGGCAGTGGAGCCTTCCATTCTCCCCAGTGAGCGTTTATGACCGCCAAGTCATAGACGTCGATTATTCCAACACTGACTCCTGGAGGCGGTAGCATGCCGACTTGGTATTGTAGGTAGGGTCCGATGTCGTACTTGACGTTGTAGCCATACAGTAGCGAGTTAACTCCAAAGACGGGTGGCCAATACCACCAGGCACAGAGCTCAGCTGCGTCTAGGATGTCAACCACGTGGTCGCCGTTAACGTCCCCATTCAGCCCCTTCCACATGTGGTAGAAGGGAGGAAGACTCAACGATTCAGCCCATAGAGAGCCTCCATACACTGGGTTGTAGTACCATCCCTGAACCCAGTCACGTTCCCAGTGGCGCCCGAACGGTTGAGCCAGACAAACGCTTGGAATTTCTTGGTAGTACATCCACTGAAGCTGTCCGTAGATTGCTGCTCTTGGGGGTCCATCTGGAGTCGCTATGCCTCCCTCGATCAACGCATCGATCGCTGGGTTGCTGTAGCTTGATGGGTAAGCAAGGGTTCCCTGACTGTGCATGAAAGGCCAAACAGAGTCGTGTGGGTCTGGATAGTCGGCTTGCCATCCCATTTGGAATATGGTCATGATTGACTTGAATGTTGGGTACCACCACAGTTCACCTAGGTAGGTTGACCATGGCACGGCTAACGTGTCAATCTTGAACTTCTGATTGACCAAGAGAGCGTTTGTCTTGAGTATATCTGCCGCGACTTGCCTAGGCGCATTGGCCGTGGGGTAGGTGATCTTCATGTAGAAGCCCTTAACCATCACTTGATACGCTGGGCTTGATGGGTCGTTGCTAGCCTCTTGGAACAACTGAGTGGCCTTGGTGATGTCCAAGCAGTATTTGTCAACGTCGATGTGGTAAGGTATTCCTTCTAACACTGGGCTTGAGGGCTGAACAGCCTCGTCAAGCCACACCTCGTGGATGAACTTCGCGTAGTCAAACAGGTATGCAAAGCCCTTTCGGATGCGGGGGTCGCTGAAGAAGTTCAATGGTATTCCGTCTGGCACTCCGTCGAGATTGGCGTCGAACTGGCCCGTTCCAACATATGGACTTACAGGGTCTATGTCAAAGTTGAAGAACATGGCGTCGGTGCTCAGGGTTGGTAGGTCTTTGATGCCTCGTATGCCCGGCCAACCCTCAACCTGCGCTATGTACGCTCTGGGAACATACACTGTGTCAACGACTCCGGCTCTGAAGTCAGCCAGCCTCGTGCTCCACTCGTACACCACTCTCCATGTGGCTCTGTTAAGGGAGCCCGAAGCGTACTTGTACGGCCAGTCACCCCAGTAACCATCGAACTTGACGATTGACCACTCCACCCCGTGCGTCCAGTAGTCAAGCTTGTAGGGTCCCGTTCCGTCCATCACATTTCCAGCCACGTCTACTGGCGCGGTTGCGGGATCGTGGTAGCTAGTCCATGTTCCCCAGTCGTGTGGCCAGTCATTGACAGGAGCGGCTGCCATGAAGTCCTTGTGGACTATGGATCCCCACGGCTGAGCGAGGATGCCCAAAATGGGCGGATAGGTTGTTTGAAGCCAGATTTCAAAGGTGTTGGAGCCATAAATCCCTGCGGGATTGATTCGAAAGGCGTAGTCTATCAATTCGTCTTGAAGCGGATCGTTGGGGTCAACGTGGTAGACGCCGTATCCCATCGTGGGTTCCGTAATCATCCATGTCGGTCCACCAGACCTGTCTTGAACCATCAAACGCTCAAACGAATACTCCACATCCTCCATTGTCAGGAAGCCGCCGCGGTGAAACGGCGCGCCAACCCTTATGTCAAAGGCTAGTTTCTGCAGGTAGGTGATCTCGCGGCTCTGGCCGGAGCCGTCGTTGTGAGTCATGCCGTCGGCTAGAGTTATGGTGACAGGTGTGGGAAGGATCATGTTCGTCCACTGCTTGGCCAGTGCCGGAACGAATTCGTTGGTGTGCTCTCGGTCGAAGTTTATCAACGGTTCATAAACGTTAAGGATCAGCTCTTCGCTGGCTGTATCGTAGGCCCACGCTGGGTCCACAGTCTCTGGCTCGGATACCGATTCTACGATCATGTGGTCCTGATGCGGTACCACTATCTCAGTGTACGCGTGTACCGGTCCCAATGCAGTGCATACTGAAAGCAGCAAGGTCGAAAGCAAAGCAAACGACAGAGTAGTCTTTTTATTCATTCTTTCCTTTCTCCCTTTTTTCATTTTGAGTGTATTTGTTTCATTGCGCCCCTCTTACTGGCGCTCTGAAGAGGAGAAATCAATGAATCCTGTTGAAAGCGCTTGCGAGGTGACAAAGTGTACTAAGAAGATTTCCTCTTCGTACAACGTACTTGTTCAGTTGTCTTATATGACTTGTGAAACAATTCTCTATTCGACAAAAACTACAACCATGAGAACCTACAGAGCGACGTTCTTCGACAGCCACAAATCCCGAACACGACTTAGAACAATCTTAAATGGCTGTAGTGGCGCCGGGTGTGGGATTTGAACACTCGAGAAGCAGGTGATATCCCCCGCAACTCCCCTTTTTTTCTGTTTTTGATGGATGCATTAGAATAAGACATGTTCGCCAGTTCGGAAACACATAACTCGAACCTTCGCTACTGCAGAATAGTGAAGTTTGTGACGATTCCAGTGGTTAAAGAGAAAAAGACACTAGCGAAAGGGACCTTGGTATGGTTGGAAACAATCAAAAAAAAGAAATTAGAACTGATCGACTCTATCTTAGGCGATTCTGCAAAGAGGATCTGGACGCCTACGCAAAAATCATGGGTGACTATGAGGTTGGCAAATGGTTTCCTAAGGGAGACGGCTATACACTCGAGGAAGCCAAGAAATCCTTGGACAACATCCTAGAACATTGGGATAAACATAATTTTGGAATATGGGCAATAACTGATAAGGAAAAAAGTGTTCTCCTTGGTCGTTGTGGGCTCAATTTAATCGCTGAAACTACAGAGGTAGAGATAGATTTCGTTCTTGCAAGAGAATTTTGGGGAAAGGGATATGCTACAGAAGCAGCCAAGGCAGCCCTAGTGTACGGCTTTGAAATTTTGAAGTTGGACAGAATTATAGCTCTTGCGAAGCCAGAAAACATTGCATCACGTCACGTGATCGAAAAAATCGGAATGCAATACAAGAAAAACACCAAATACTGGGGCATAGTTTGTGCCTACTACGAAATTTCAAAGGCAGAATACACAAGTAAACATGGAAGCAATGAACGTAGGTGATGCATCTACTCTTGTGAGGTAAATAGAAAAAAGGATAATTGCGTAGACATCTCCATCGCTCTAAGAAGAAAAGCGTAATACTATTAGTTTCTACGCGATGCTTGATTTTTTCACTTGCACTTGTTAAACGCGCGCGTTCTCAATACCTTTGCTATCCAACTGCATAGCGTGCTAATCGAATCCACCCTCAACAAGCTTTTCATGTAGCTTCTTTAGATTATCAATATCAGATTTGAGAAGCTTAAGTTCCTCGGCGCGTTTCTTCAGGTTTGCCACTTCACGTTTGATTCTCTTGAGTTCTTCGCTCATTTTTATCACAGAAGGCTGGCTAATTCTTTTGAAGCCAAAATCGGTTATGAAAGAAAAATCAATATTCAAAATCAAGAGCACGCGTTTTTGAATCACATATGTGGCATGGGCTAATATCTTGTTCCGGTTGGCTCGATAGAAATTCTATTAAAAAAAAGAGGGGCTTTGAAGGCTTTTCCAGTTTTCCAGCATATCTTTACGCTTCTTCTTTTGTTCCACCCCCTTTCTTGTACTCGTTTGAAGCATGAACGGAGTCGATTTGTGTCTCACTTCTCTTGCGAATTCTCTGATGTCCTTTGAGGAATCTGCATTCTGTCTTAAACGCGGCGCAATGATCGCTGCACTTCCACAATGGTCTGTGCGCGTCTGCAGTCATACTCTGTCATGATTGTTCTGTAGGTTTTTGACGCTTGATAAGGAAGGCAATTTGAGGCAAGCATATCGAAGGGCATGCTTTCTCTTGAGGTTGGGAACAGGACATCAGTAGTCCTTTTTATGGTGGCTCCCAGGTTTGCGACGGCTCTCAATGGGGTTTTCCCTTCTACACCCAATCTAGATCTTATTCCCATACGTATCACCCTCCAACTTTGTTCTTGAACACCTCTATGGTTTACCATCGATAATTGTGTGACTGAAGAAAAATCGAAAATGCAGCAAAAAACTCTTAAGAAATTGAACATTATTCAATATCATGAAAGACATCAAACCCAAACTTATAAGACTGTTCAAAGAAGGCTACTGTACACCACAAATCTCTCGAATAGCCAAAACGATAGATGAGCCGTCTGCCACCATACACTACAACATCAAAAAACTAGAAGAAGAAGGCGCGATAAAAACATACAAAGC
>Ga0315310_10002054_pt1 | contig 12657 bp, 10 predicted proteins | sample TDP5_MG_FD_203630 | JGI IMG/M metagenome (GOLD analysis project Ga0315310, IMG submission 203630) | Freshwater sediment microbial communities from Lake Towuti, South Sulawesi, Indonesia - TDP5 | ecosystem: Environmental > Aquatic > Freshwater > Lake > Sediment | place: Indonesia: South Sulawesi... | reverse complement strand
CGCCTAACGTCTTTTCGAATACGACAATTGATTAGAAGGACACAGTTGGGTTTTCGAGATAAAGTTCTTTCAGACAAAAATCTCTGGTTATGCACAACATGTTATACCTGTGCACACCGTTGCCCTAGAGACGCAAATCCGATGGAGATACTTATTGGAATGCGCAGCCTTGCCGTTGAGGAAGGCCTAGTTCCACGCACGTTAGGAGACGCCCTAGAAGGAGTTTATAAGTATGGGAATCCGTGGGGGTTAAGCCGAAGTAAAAGGTATGACTGGGCGCAAGATTTGAAAGTAAAGTATGTTTCTGAGGGAGAAAAAGCTGAGTTACTGTATTTTGTGTGTTGCGCCACATGCTACGACTCCCGGGCACAAGAACTAGCCAAAGCAACGGTAAAGAACCTAAACGTGTTGGGCATCGACTTTTCGATGCTTGGAACCAAAGAAAATTGCTGCGGAAACGAAATATACTCCCTTGGAGAAAAGGGACTTTTCGAAGAGTTGGTTAACAACAATCTAGGTCTTTTCGACCGTTATGGCGTAAACAAAATTCTTACCACCTCGCCACATTGTTACAACGCGTTCAAAAATAGATACGGAAGAAAAGGTCTCGAAGTCCAACATTACACACAATATTTCGCAAATCTAATCGATGAGGGAAAACTAAAATTTTCAGGAAAAATCGAAAAAGTGGTAACCTATCAGGACCCCTGCTTTTTGGGCAGACACAATAATGTCTACGAGGAACCTAGAAAGATAATTGAGAACATTCCAGGCGTAAGATTTGTGGAGCTAACCTTGTCAAGGAAACGTAGCGTTTGTTGCGAAGGCGGCGGAGGAAGAATGTGGTACGACGTCTCAAGGGAATGGGAACGTCTCGCCGAAACCAGAGTTAAAGAAGCCCTTGACATTGGAGCACAGATAATAGCCGTGGCGTGTCCCTTCTGCCTGTTAACATTCGATGATGCCATTAAAACAACAGGTAACGAGGATAAAATCCAAGTCAAGGACATCATGGAGTTAGTTAACGAAACTCTTTAACCTACGACCTTTTCCATGTTCACCCTATTTCACGTTTAGTCTACAGTTTCTCTATGCATTCTGGGTGGACATCGCCTGGAAAGCTCCGGTCATAAAAAAAGATTTTAAAGTTTTCCACGTCTATTTCCGCGCGGCTGTGCGCTCCGGCGCGAATCAAAAGTTTCTCGAAATCATCGCGTGTTTCAATCCGCACGTTGCGCAGAAACTTCTCCTGAGTGTCTAAGGGTTTTTCGCAGACTTCGCATAGCCTTTCGATTACGAGGATTATTTCGAAGGTCTTTCCTTGCATTTCGGCCAGGGTTGCGAGTCCCAAATTTTTCCTCAAGGCGCTTTCTCCATTAAATTCCACTGAGGAAAGATCTGACAGTTGAAACTAAACAAGCTTTTGGAAAATTCATCGCTTTGTCAACAATTTTCATAGTCATTGTAATCAAAGAATGTCGATAGATGCGAACAGTTCATGGACTTTTTACTTCTTTTCAACAATATTTTTTATGTTTTGAACCCATTTTTCAAGCAGTTCTTCATATCTTTTGCGAAAAACTTCTTTCAGTCTCTCTGCTTCAAAGGGCAGATCAAAGTCCACGGTATATGTAAACATGGTTCCTTCTTTGATGGGTTTCATGATCCATGAACCTTTCCAGGGCCAGCCAGTAGTGCTTTCGAAAACAATTTTTTCTTTTTCCACCCACTCTTTGGCTACAAAATCTTTTTCATACGGTTTGCCAAAAGCGACGCCAACTTCATGGGTAGTTGCGCCCACGCCTCTGCGCTGCTTAGAGGTAATCGTTACCTTCTCAGCGTATCCCTTCGCCCATTCAGGAATCCTTTCCGCGTCTGATATGAGGGCCCAAACCTTTTCTACAGGCGCTTTAACTTCAATCGTCCTTTCTATGTGAGGCAAGAATTCACCTTCAAACCGTATTCATTAGAATATCGCGCATTAATAAAATTAACTCTGTGTATGATCTACCCGTTATTTTTTCTTTTTCAGCTTCTTGGTGCACGCAATAAAATTAATATGTAAAAACGCAGATACTTGTGAACTTAAAATATGGGTGATTTAGAATGGCAATAAGAGTAGGTATAAATGGATTCGGCCGAATAGGAAGACTTCTATACAGAGCAGCATTGGAGAGAAAGGCAAAAATCGACTTTGTTGCAGTCAACGATTTAGCTGATGCGAAGACGATGGCGCATCTTTTGAAGTATGATTCAGTGCATGGAAGATTACCTTTCAGTGTAGAGGTTGAAAAAGATGCTATGATCGTCGGTGGAAAAAGACTACCAGTTCTAGCACAATCGGATCCAGCAAAGCTTCCTTGGAAGGATTTGGACGTTTTTCTGGCAGTGGAATCTACAGGCAGGTTCACCGACAGAGAGGGTGCTTCCAAGCATCTGCAAGCTGGAGCCAAAAAAGTATTAATTTCCGCTCCAGCCAAAGGACCTGACATAACCATAGTTCTAGGCGTGAATGACGACAAGTACGACCCCAAAAACCATAACATACTCTCAAATGCGTCCTGCACAACCAACTGTGTAGCACCAGTAGCCAAAATTTTACACGAAAACTTCGGCCTGAAAGCTGGACTTATGACCACGGCACACGCCTATACCAACGACCAGAGGATTCTGGACTTTGTACATAGTGATCTGCGTCGGGCTAGAGCCGCCGCCCTGTCCATCATACCTACAACCACTGGCGCAGCTGTCGCAGCTACCCTTGTTTTGCCAGAGCTTAAGGGAAGAATGGACGGACTTGCTTTGCGTGTTCCTGTTCCAAACGTTTCCATAGTAGACCTCACTGCAGTACTAGAGAAAAGTGTGACGAAAGAGGAAGTGAACTCTGCCTTCGAAAAGGCTGCAAAGGGCGAACTGAAAGGAATTCTAGAATACACCGAGGATCCAATAGTGTCAATAGACATCAACCATAGCACATACTCATCTGTTGTGGATGGTCTCTGCACCATGATTGTAGGTGGTAACCTAGTCAAAGTACTGGCTTGGTACGACAACGAATGGGGTTTCTCCTGTCGAATGGTGGAACTAATCGAGCTCATTGGCAAGAAAGCTCGTCCATAAATGACGAACCCTCAAAAAATCCAAAAACTCAAAAATTCTTCATTTTATGGTAGGTGAGAGAATGGCTAAATTCTTGACTGTGGATGACTTCGACTTCAAAAACAAGGTAACACTGCTTAGAGTAGATTTTAATTCACCGATTGATCCTCAAACCAAAAAGGTTCTCGACGACACAAGAATTCGGGCTCACGCCGAAACAACCATTAAGGAGTTAATTCAGAAGGGCGCGAAGGTTGTGATCCTGGCGCACCAAGGTAGACCAGGAGACCCAGATTTCACCCCTCTTAAACAGCATGCTGAAATTCTGGGTAAAATATTGAAAAAGCCGGTGAAATATGTCGACGACGTCTTTGGAGAAAAGGCGCAGAAAGCTATTAAACAATTGAAAAGCGGCGAAGTTCTGGTTTTAGAAAATGTTCGAACCTTCCCAGACGAACAAAACAAGGGGTCGCCTGAAGATCATGCAAAGTCAGAATTCGTGAAGAAATTAGCTCCCCTCGCCGACGTTTTTGTTAACGACGCCTTCGCGGCCGCTCACCGAGCCCACATATCAATCGTGGGATTCACAGCAGTTTTGCCAAGCGTTGCCGGTCGAATAATGGAGAGGGAACTCAAAGCCTTAAAGAAGGTTTTGGAGGCTCCAGAAAAGCCCTGCGTTTTCATCATGGGAGGAGCAAAAGGCGACGACTCCCTAGAAATATCCAGGTACGTACTAAAAAACAAAATCGCTGACTCCGTTTTAACAGGCGGGGTCATAGGCCACATATTTCTCGTAGCTAAGGGTGTCAACCTTGGAAAGCCAAACATGGAACTTTTGGAAAAGAAGGAGCTAATGGGCTTGGTGCCCGGGATAAAAGAACTGATGAAAGATTATCCCAGAGCAATTGAGGTGCCCACTGACGTAGCCATGGATGTGGAGAAAAAGAGGAAGGAAGTAGCAGTTAGCAAGCTTCCTACAAACTATCCCATTTGTGACATTGGGACACAAACCATTAAAAAATACGGCGAAACCATACGCAAAGCCAAATCAATCGTGATCAGCGGTCCCATGGGAGTTTTTGAAAACAAAGAATTCTTGGCTGGAACCAAAGAAATCTTCGAGGCCATAGCCTCCTCCAAAGCCTTTTCGCTGGTTGGCGGAGGACATACCGTTGCAGCTGTAGAAGAACTTGGGTTAGCAGACAAAATGTCCTACGTAAGCACTGCTGGAGGCGCCCTCATAGAGTTCCTCATGGGAAAACAGTTGCCAGGTGTCGTTGCACTGGAAAAAGCAGCAGCCAGAACCTGAACTGGATCAAAACATTACCCTCTTCTTTCTTTTTTGCGTTGCCCACTTCCTCAAGAACTATTCCGTAAAATGCTTCTTCCTTTTTCTTGTTGCTTCAGAATGGCGATGTAATAAACTGTCTATGATGTAAATGATGGCGAGGAGAATTCCAAATCCTATGAGAAAAACGATGGTTAAATCGTTCATTCCATCCCTAATTTACTCTTTGTCTTGAATCGTAATTAATGGGTTATTTCAAAAATGGTATATTAAGTAAATAGACATATTTCGAATTTGGATTTTATGATTTTGCGTCAGAGCATAACTGACAGTAAAGTAACATAAACGCTTGCAATGGCGAGATGTACGCATGCAATTGGAGCATATGTTTTGATCCACTCGCCCCACCCAACATCTATACCTTCCTTCTTCAAGATTCCTAAAGCTACAACATTTGTTGAGTCGATGGGTGTCAGATTTCCTCCAAGATTCGCTCCAAAAACCACGCCCCAAATTAAAGTTTTAAGCGCAAGACCAGTGATGGAAGAGAGCTGAAACATAACCGAAATCAAGACAACGGTTACTGGAATATTGTCAATAAGAGATGATGAAAGCCCGCAAGTCCAAACGTTAAAAACAGAAGTTAAGCTGGGATTAAAGACCAAAAGTTTGGAGATTCCTTGGGCGAAGGCGCTTATCACCCCGCTTCTTTCTAGGCCTCCGACGACAATGAAGAAGGATGTTAAGAAGAAGACGGTTCCCCAGTCTACACTGGCGAATATGGATTCTGGTTCCTCGCCACTAAGCATAAGCATCGCAGTTGCCCCGCTTATAGCCACCACTCCGAGTCCTATCTTGGTGAAGTCGTTAAGAACGAATAAAATGAATACCACCGAGAAAATTAATGCCGACCTATATAAGACCCCCCTGTTTTCAACAACTGACCAAGGGTCAATTTTTGAGAAATCTTCTCCGGAAGTGGGCTTCTCTGTTTTTCTGTAAATCAAAATAATTGAAACTGCGGCTAAAATTAATGTTAGGGGAATTGCGACGATGGCGAACTCAACGAATCCTATGTTAGCTTCAGAAGCCACGATTATGTTTGGAGTAGAGCTGATCATTAGCATTAAACCACCTACATCCGTGACGACGGCTTCGTAAAGAACCAGCCTTTTCGGATCCCTCTTGAGTTTCTTTGATAGAGAAACGGTCAGAGACCCTATGATGAGCATTGAGGTTATGTTCACCAGAACGGTGCTAAACAACATGGCCAAAAATACAAGGACTATTGTCAGTTTTCTCTCGTCTCCTCCAATAACGTTTGCTAAGCTCAAGCCAAGGAACTGGAAGAAACCTGACCTTCCAAGGGCCTCGCAAAGAATCATGAGGCCAATAATGAGGATAACCGTTTCAACATCTACAAAGCCTATTATGTCGCCCATTCCAAAGAGACTATACCTCACTCCGAACCCTATGACTAAGAGGGCTCCAAGCATAGCCGCTACGCTTCTATGATACCTGCCCGTTATTAAAATGAGTAAGATCAGCACGAAAATTAGGGAGAAAATCATCGTTGGCGTCATTTTAAAATCTACCTTTCTTTTTCGCCTCCTCTATCGTTGTCTCCTCAAACTTTTCGGATACTTTTCTAAGCACTTGGTCGATGCGGGCTCTCATCAATGAATAAGTGCCCTTTCCTAGATGATATACAAGTAAAAAACCAACAGCTATGAACACAATACTTGTGACTTCCGCCAATAGGGGTCCCGATTCCGGAATAACACCAAGGATGGGAATCAGGGCTTCTGCAGCTAAAACCAACGCGATGAGACAGGTTACGTCGTAGACAATAGTCTTCGCGGTTCCAGTTTTATCTACACCCAGCTTAAGCATCATCCCTTTGCTTGCAACGTCTATGAGAAAACTTCCATCAGTTAGTATGCTGTATCCATGATATACTATGAAAACTAGAGATAAGCCATTTGCAATCATTTCTCCCGTAATGGTGAATTCAGCGAGGTTAAGTGTAACGTACTGGTTTAACGATCCGGAGATCACCTTTAGAAACAACAGAACAAGCGAGAGCTTAAAGATATTCTTCAGTAAATTCACAGTTCTATTCCGAATTGTGTTTGATGTTGTGGCTGTGTCAGTCGCATTTTTCAATTGTAAAGTCTCCTCTGAATTGTGGGTGGCAAGGATTATGCGCCTAGTTTAGATTTGATTCAGAACTGAAAATATACATTATGAACTCGCAGTTCTGACCTCGGATAGTGCTGTAAATTTAGTATTACAATTACGTGTTCATGGTTTATGTTCGTTTCAGCCGCCAAACCTTAACAAGTTTTTTGAACGTTGTGCGTTTCTTTCCTAAAACTCAACTTGGAAGGGTCTTCTGGAAAAGAATCAATCACTAAACTAACTCTTGTTTAATTCTCGGTAAATTTCTAGTCACATCTTGAAAAGTTTTGTATACGTCTTCTACATGCAGAGTTGAACGCTTTATTTTAGCTTGAATGATTCCAGCCGATATTAAAAGGGTTCCCACAATATCGCTTATGGTAGGGTCTGGAAAGGCTATTAGGGCTAAGCCAATCTTTACCAGCCTCGTCTCATCGCCTTTTTTCCATAGACGCTCTACGCAGCGCGCGTCTTTGGCGGCTCCCTTTATGACTTCGAGGGCCTCCTCGTAACTCAGTCCCAACTCTTGTAGCACGGTGGTTATGTTTTTTAATTCCCTCGGTTCCACAATGAACCCCTATGTTTTGAGGCATTGTTCTGATTTAGGTCAGATGTAGCACAAAAGCTTTAACACTTCAAATAATATGCGAAATGTTTCCCCGTAGATTCTGACAGGGTGGAAATCTTTCAGCAAATTGTCAAAATGTTTCTCTAGTTTTAAAGTTTTTTAAAGAAACAACAAAAAGTCATCGTGCACAAATCGTAGGAGGAGAGAAGCCTACCATCCGTTGAAAGTCGATGCTTAAGTGTTAGAAGGGGCACTCGCCAGTTGGGCAGCCGCCTGAATATTCGGAATCGGCGCTTACGTGTTTTTCAGTAACCATTTCCTTGGTCAACAATGGACCTACGTACAGAACTTGTTCTTTCTTGCTTCCATACCTGTAAATGGTTATGCCTTTACACTTCAGCTTGTAAGCTAGCCAGTAAATTTTTCTAACATCCTCCACGGTGGCGTCTGGAGGGAGATTCACTGTTTTCGACACAGCGTTGTCAACGTATTTCTGGAAAGCCCCCTGCATTTTCACATGCCACTCCGGGGCGATGTCCAAGGCCGTAACAAAAATTCTTCGCACTTCTTTCGGAATCTCCTCCAAATTTTGTATCGACCCTGTTTTCGCAATTTTCAGCATCAAATCCATGCTGTAAAACCCTTTTTCCCTAGCTATTTTCTCAAAGGTGGGCTGTACTTCCAGCAGCCTTGTGCCTTCCATAACGTTTCGAACAAACGCTACAGCAAAGATTGGTTCTATTCCGCTTGAGCAACCAGCAATTATGCCAATGGTTCCTGTAGGTGCAACTGTGGTGACTGTGGAATTGCGTATGGTTCTGTAGCCTTTCTTTTCCCAGAGGCTACCCTTAAAGTTTAGGAAAGAACCTCTTTCTCCTCCTATTTCGACAGATTTCTTCGTAGCCTCTTCGCTGAGAAACTTCATAACTTTTTCACCCATGGCTAAGGCTTTTTCTGAATCGTAGGGAATATCCAACTGAATAAGCATGTCTGCAAATCCCATCACTCCAAGGCCAATTTTTCGATTAGCCGTGGTAAGTTTCGCAATTTCTGGAACAGGATACTTGTTTACGTCTATAACGTTGTCCAAAAAATGAACGGCAATCCTAGCGACCTTCCGCAGTTTCTCCCAGTCTAAATCTCCGTCCTTGATTATCTTTTCCAAATTAATGGAACCTAGATTGCATGATTCGTACGGTAGCAGAGGTTGTTCTCCACACGGGTTGGTACTCTTAATCTCTCCCACTTGGGGAGTTGGATTATGGCGATTTATCTCGTCAATGAACACAAGTCCAGGGTCTCCAGTTTTCCATGCATTCGTAACGATCAAATCGAAAACATGGCGGGCACGTAGCTTCCCTTCAACTTGTCCATTTCTTGGATTTATGAGGTTGTATTCGCCGTCTTTTTTTACAGCCTCCATAAATTCGTCTGTAACCGCTACAGAAATGTTGAAGTTTGTTAGGGCGCCCTCTCTTGACTTCACTTCAATAAACTTCAAGATGTCTGGGTGCGTGACATCCAAGATTGCCATGTTTGCTCCTCTTCTTCGCCCTCCCTGCTTAATTACGTTGGTAGCCGCATCGTAAATGGTCATAAATGACACAGGTCCAGACGCAATGCCCTTCGTAGACCCAACTATGTCTCCGGCAGGTCTCAACTTCGAGAATGAAAAACCTGTTCCTCCGCCGGATTGATGGATTGTCGCCATGTGTTTTAATGTGGTAAATATCCCTTCGATTGAATCTTCTACGGGCAAAACGAAGCAGGCTGCAAGTTGCCCAAGTCTAGTGCCAGCATTCATTAGAGTTGGAGAATTTGGTATGAATTCGCGGTTCGCCATAATCTGGTAAAATTCTTCCTCAGTTTTTTCAACATCAGCCTTTTTGTCGTAGAGAAGATCAGCTTTAGCTATAGCCTTGGCAACTCTGTGAAACATTTGGCTGGGAGTTTCAACAACGTTGCCTTCCTCGTCTTTCACAAGGTACCGGTTTTGCAGCACTTTTGTTGCATTGACTCCCATCTTTAAGTCGTCTTTAACGTCTAAGAACTTCTTGTATTCCCGAAGTTCGGTGCGTTTTTGGCGGTATAAAATGTAGGCTTTAGCCACGTCGGCGTAACCGTTTTTTATAAGAACTTCTTCAACGATGTCTTGAACATTTTCAACGCTGGGAGTTTTCCCTTCGAACCGTTCGTTGACGAGTTTGACAACCTCGTTTGAAATCTTTTTTGCGAGGTCTCCGTCCTTCCGTTGGACAGCCATCAAAGCTTTAAGAATAGCGTTAGTTATCTTCGTTTGATCGAAATCAACTATTCGACCGTCCCTTTTTCTAATTTTAGAAACTTTAGCCAATCTATTCACTCTAGAAGTAAAAAGTGCAAAGTACCTTTTTAAATTGTTACCTTAATATTCGAAACTTGAGACACGCCGTGTGCGCATGACCATTCTTTTCCTTAAATTTTTTAAATTCGTTGGACTTTACTACTTCAAGGCTAATCTGGCAATGTTCAAAACCATAAGATTACTGGCTGTTGTTTCCAGGCCAGAGTTTCTTCCCGCCATGGCGAGCTGGTTTACTATAGGGTTTTGTTGGGCCGTCGAGCCGCCTCTGAATTTCATCGAGTTGGTGGTTCCAGCGGTTCTGTCCTTCGCTGTAATCATGCTTAGTGCTGTTGTTGGATTGCATGTAAATACTATATTCGACCATGATCTGGACAGTATGGACAACCGTAAGAAGGAGCTTACTCAAGCCCTGGATCGTCTGGGACCAAGTAGACTCAAATCTTTGGTTGCTGTCGAGTTGCTATTCAGCTTCACTTTCACGTTTCTACTATCGCTGAACCAAGGAAAACCAGCCTTGCTGTTTATGTGGATGGCTGGAATTTTCCTAGGTTACGTCTATTCTGCTCCACCACTGAGATTGAAGTCCATGCCGTGGCTGTCATTGGGCACGCTGCTTCTCGTCCTTTGCATCTTTCCAGTGTTATTCGTGTTCTACACTTTCACGTCTGAACTGGCTCCTCTTTTTCTCCTTTTCCTTGCGGGACAGGTTTTGTCTGTATACGGTCTCATTCTACCAACCGAGGTCCGAGACTACTTTGAAGACAGTGCGATGGGCATTGAAACCGTGACGGTAAGGATAGGTCTTGTCAAGGCTTCCTTCTTGAGTATCATATTTCTAAGCGTGGGTGGTATACTTACTGGAACGGCATTCTTTTTTAGATTGGCATACGGACTTCAACCGATGTTAAATGTTTTCCTACCCACCATAGCAGTTGCTGACTACATTGTTCTGAGAAAATTGAAGTCGCTTCACTCTCTTTCCAGAGAATACGCATCCTCAAAGGACAAGAGTTCTAGGGCGCAAGACATCAGGAAATTGGCTGCGCATAGTCCACGGTGGATTATTCTAGCTTCCCAGTCAGCCGTCTTTATGTCTCTAATACTTCTAGTGGGCAAGCTTTTGCCTTGACTACGCAGTTAACATGTTACTTTGAAAATATCGTTTTATCATGTATGTCGACATGAACCTAAGCATGTGAATGAAGGTTTTTCTAACAAATACATTGCGGCTAAAATGGCTTCGAATAATTTTGGTCGGGCGCGCGTAAAATTGAACGTACCCTTTGATTATCTCTTTTTGAAGCTGTCTTCTGGAAAGCGAGTTTGTACGCGCAACCGGGGTTATGAAATCGAAATTTGCGAAATCACTTTCGGTGAGTAGGCCTGCAGTAGCCATCTCATCATAGAGGTCAGTACCTGGGAAGGGAGTAAGCGGCACAAAAACAGCTACGTCGGGGTCCAGCGATTTGGCGAAAGCTACTGTCCTTCGAATGGACTTCCTTGTGTCGTGTGGTAAACCCACGATGAAGTTGGTGTGAGCAATGATGTCATTCTGCTTCAAGAGGGCTACTGCTTTCTTAGTTTCCCTCAAACTGATGTTCTTCTTTAAATATTTTAGATCATATTCAGAAGAGGATTCCACTCCCAACAACACATGGAAAAGGCCTAGTCTTGCCATGCGTGGCACAAGATCTGCATCACGTAGTAATGTGTCTACGCGGCTTTCGATATACCATTGCATGTCCAACTTGCGTTGCTCCAGCTCCTCAAGAAACTGTTCGTTGCGCTTACGATTGAGGTTGAAGCAATCGTCGCCAAACCATATGATCTTGACACCGTATTTCTTGTTCAGCAACTCCATTTCGTCCACCAATTTGCTGGCACTTCTTCCACGCCAGCGATTTCTCCAAATCTTTCGCTCGGTGCAAAAGCGACAGTTGAATGGGCATCCGCGACTACTTGACATAACACAGATTTCAGATCCCCAAACGACGAACCGATATTTCTCCATGGGGAGCTTATGGTATGCAGGCATTGGGAGAGTGTCCAAGTCTTCAATCAAAGGCCTCTGAGGCGTTATCCTGATGCGTTTCCCATCCCGAAAGGCTATACCCTTTTCTTTAGATCGATCCAGACCATCTTGTAAAGCCTTGACCAACTCCAACAGAGTGATTTCACCCTCTCCTAGCACCACATAATCAATTTCGGGGTAGTCCATAAGGCTCTGTTTAGCATTTAGAGTGAAGTGAGTTCCGCCTACAACTGTTACAACTTGAGGGTTCACCTTCTTTGCAATTTGCACAGTTTTTGTGGCAGCGGAAAGGAAGGGTGTAATGCCTGAAACACCCACTATGTCAGGTAAGATCTCTTCTAGAACCCTTTCGTATTCTTTCCATCCATAACCCAGCGCTGAACAATCTAATATGTCAACGTCTATTTCGTTATCTTCCAACACTGCAGCGAGATATGCCAAGTGAATTGGCTGGGCAACTCCGTTTCCGAACATGGGCCACAGTTTCTTAGGATGTTCAACTAGTAAAACCTTCAACAGGATCATCTCCTTCGTTGTCTGCCTATTCATATAGGCTTTTTACGTGCGCACGCGTATTAGTTGTGAGTTAAATCGACATATTTAAATTAGCTAAGGCATCCTTCCATAGATTCTTGTGAGATTGGTGATTGATGTGCCTCCGGCTTCTGGGAGACCGAGCGATATTGCTTTCTTTTTTGAACCCAAGAGCGTGGCTGTTGTGGGCGCTACCAACAATCCCCTTAAATTCGGTCATTATCTGCTACTGAACCTCATAGATTTAGGGTTTAAGGGTAAGGTTTACCCAGTGAACCTAAAGGCAGATGAAATATTAGGGTTAAAGACCTATCCTCGTGTCGACCTCATTCCAGACGAAGTTGAGGTAGTTGCAATAATTGTTCCAGCGCCTTCTGTCCCTCAGGTCATGCGAGATTGCGCAAAGAAGGGCGTTAAGGGCGTTGTAATACTGTCTTCAGGCTTTCGTGAGGCTGGAGGCGAGGGAATCAAGTTTGAGCGAGAAATTGTTGAAACGGCAAAAAAGGCTGGAATCAGAATCGTTGGACCAAACACCACGGGAATCCTTAATACCTCTAACAATTTCACAACCTCCTTCGTGCCACTTCCAAAGTTGAGAAGAGGCAACGTAG
>Ga0315310_10002053_pt1 | contig 12663 bp, 16 predicted proteins | sample TDP5_MG_FD_203630 | JGI IMG/M metagenome (GOLD analysis project Ga0315310, IMG submission 203630) | Freshwater sediment microbial communities from Lake Towuti, South Sulawesi, Indonesia - TDP5 | ecosystem: Environmental > Aquatic > Freshwater > Lake > Sediment | place: Indonesia: South Sulawesi... | reverse complement strand
GGAGGATCGGACATAACATAATCAAGGTGGTTCCTGGGTGGCCCTGGCTTTGGCTGCTCGCACTCGAGCCAAGCCCCTGGCATTGATGACGATGTAGATCAGGGTATTGTGGTTGCGAACGCTCGACATCCGCCGGAGCTTGGGGCGCTCAATACCCAGTTCCTTGGCCTGACTGTTGATTCGTTCGGAGGCTGTCCGGTCATCATAGGCTGTGTCATACTCCTCCGATTGGCGGTCCAGTTCCACCCGTAGGCGAGCGCCGAGTTCCAAGTTGCGATACTTGACACAACCGGCTCCCTTGGCGAATTGGGGATGTTGAACCCCACAGGTCTCCTCTGGCGTAGGCGTTCCGAACAGCAAGGGACAGCGCTCCACCTGAGCATGGTAGCCCCGGGTCTGATCAAAGTACTGGTAGCTACCCACCATCTCCCGTCCATCGGGACAGAGGGGATGGCCGTTGGGGCCAAAGAGCGGATAACCAAAGCCGTGATCGTTGAAGGCGATATAGGCCTTGCCACCATTGTTGTGAATGTCCTCGTAGACATACCAGGCATCATAGGCGGCATCGGCTGAGAAACGGCGAATGGGTTGTCTCAGACGGGCTCGAGCCGACCCAATGAGCGGGAAATAGTAGGTAATGTCGTGTCGGTTGAAAGTTTGAGTGTACTCGGACAAGACGAACTCGCCGTGTATCTTGTGACGAGCCACGGCGACACCAGAACCGTAGCCCCACAGGTACTCTTTCTCTTCCGTCTTTTTGCTGGAAGCAGAAGACCCCGTCTCCTGTTCCGGTGCGTTGGAGTGCCCTTGGTTATGGCTCTCTTTGACCCCCAGTTTGCAATCCGGATCGCCACTGGGTTGTCGTTCCGGATCGAATCGCTCTTTCACGTACTGGCGAGGGTTGTTCTCCTTGACCCAGGCGTAGATGTGCTTGACATCCATGGCCACCGATTCCCCCAGGTCAGGAATCTCGTTCTCCAGGTCTGTCACCGTGCCCGCCAGGATGGACTGCAAGTGGCTGTTTTCGAAGGTCTGTAACTTGCGCCGGAAGTGTCTGGCCGAAGGGACGGTGCGTTCCACATCGAACCCGAAGGGTTTAGTAGGGTCAATGACCGGTCGAAACCCCAGGCACAGGACAAGAGCCGGATGCTTGACCAAGAAGTGGCGCAGGCGAGTGGCATACTTGAGCCCCTCGTTGACCCTGACGAGAAGGGCCTTGGCGTAAGCCCGCTGTGGGTGAGGTGGATTGCCCGGCCAAGGGTGCTCTTCATCTCGCTCAGGCACTCCCTCGAAGTTTAACAAAGAGAAGAAAGCGTCGTACTCGTTGGCGACCGGATCATCAGCGAAGTGCGAGGGCTCGACAAAGGGTAAGGTGGTCTTGCCAGACAAAGCATCTGGTGGTATCATAGGGCTACCTCCTGGTTGGGAGAGTGTCGTCGTGGGTGCGACAACACAATCCTATCCAGGAGTCCCCTTTTGTCAAGACCTCGGCCAAGCCCTGTTGCTTATGTTATGTCCGACCCTCTACCACGGTGTTTGAAATTGAGGTGAAAGGAGTTAACACATGGCGAAAAAAAAGACGGAGGACCCGACTGGCAGTGACCAGCCTTCGCCGGCGAGCGAGGTCGAGGTCTGCAAATTGTGTGGGGAAGAGATCGAAAAGCGACACCTCAGCTGCCACCTCTGGACCATTCATGCGATGATGACCTTGGTGGAATATGAGGGGTGGTATCTTGGCAAGCCGAGGGTGCAAGCCGTCGAACTCGGGACAATCGAGCGCGTTCCCCCGCCGCCCCCGCCGCCTCCGCCTGAGCCGGAACTTCCTGTAATGGAGGTCCGCCTGGCTGACGTTCCCTCAAATCCGAGGTTTGAGAGTGTTCAGGGACGGACGCCCGGGCCAACCTATGGCCTCTCAAAAGGTGAATGGACGCCCGTTGCAGCCCCGGACTATTGGATTATCGTGGGTAGTGGGGACATCCCCTCGAAGTACCCATATTTGACGTTTGAAACACGCAAGCCCAAAAAGCAGAGGGGGAAGAAGTGACAAGGTGGGAGCAATTGTAGGCGGAGATCGTGGACGCCTTAAAGAGCATGGAAAGTCTCTCAATAGAAGAGATAGCCGTGGCCCTGGGGCATGATCATGACATGGTACAAGAGTGCCTTAATGCCCTGGTATGGCCCGGTCGGGTGAGGGAGGCAGGTTGACTATGATGGCGAAATCCATTATGGTCTATCGTCTGAAGAACCCGAGCCACCGCTTGCTCCAGTGGCTCCCCCGGAGGAGCAAGGTCTGCCCCCTTGACGACTCCCAATTGTGCGATGCAAAGCAGGATGGGCAAGGCGGCGTGATGGGGAGGGGGGACCTTACTATCCGTTCATGTAAAGTAATCATCTTTAACAATTTCATGTAATTGTCTTGCCGGCTGACTGTTGCCAGTCGGCAAGACACCCCGAACGAACCGGGGAAATGGCTGAATGTGCGTTGGCACAAGGCTGAAAGCGTTGTTGACAAGGCCCAGTCTCTAGGACTGGGCCTTGTTTATTTTCTCACAGAGGTCGGAATGACCAGGTCTAAGGAACGAAGGCGGCGGAAAAAAGGATATCTGCCCAGGCATATTTATCGGGAGTTGCACTGCCTCCAAGAAGAATTCCTGGCTACCCTGACGCCAGAGGAGCGTGAAACCTTCTTGGCTCACGTTCCCCCTCGGGCGCTTTCACCAATGGAGCGTTTCAGGCGTTTGCAAGAAAACCCGCCAGGCGATGAGCTACTGGCGAAGCTGGCGGCATTTTTGAAGGAGCGCGGAGTGAGTAAAGCATTTCGGCGATATTTCAGATTGGAGATGGGGGGTGATCATCATGGCAAGTGAAATAAGCAGGGCCGTTCTGTTGGCCATCCGATCAGAATTTGACTCCAAGGGCATTGACCAGGCACGCCAGGCCCTGACCGACTTTGGCAAGTTGGACCGCAAATCTCTTTTCGGTGCCTTGGGCGATGGGCTCAAGGCAGCGGCCGGTGAAGCCTTTCGCCTGCTGAACCCCCTAAACCTGGTCCACGGCCTCTTGGGTACGGTCGGCGGTGCTGTCAACCAATTGGGCGGCATCTTCAAAATCGCCCTGGGCGTGGTGGCAGGGACAGCCATTAGCACTATCACCTCCTCCCTGGCGCAATTGGTCCAAGCCCCCGTCGATGTCGCGGCGCGGGTGGAGGTGCTGGAGAACGGCCTACGGGTCATGGCACACACGGCCGGCCAGTCCATTGATTTCGTAGAAAGCAAAGTCGAAGACTTGAAGAAAACCGGCATCACCACCCGTGAGGCCATTGAGAGTGTCACCCAATTTCTCTCCAACCAACTCCCCATTGACAACATTGAAAGTCTGGCCCGGGCGGCTCAGGACATGGCGGTGGTCTTTGGTCAGAACTCCTCAGAAGCCTTCTCCCGTTTCGTAACCACTATCTTGACCGGCAATACCGAACTGCTGCGGGCGGTAGGCATTGCCAAGACAGCTACGCAGATGTATGATGAGTATGGCGCGACTCTTGGCAAGACAGGTGAGCAACTGGATACAGCGGAAAGACGCCTGGCCATCCTCAACGGCATCATGCAGGCTGCCGCTCCCTACGCCGGCCAGTATACCAATGCGCTTGACAATGTGGGAAAGAAACTATCGAGCTTGCCTCGCTACATCGAAGAAGCACAACTCGCGATAGGCCGGGGCTTTGTGCCCATCCTCAATGCCAGTGTGGACGTCCTGACCGACGTCCTCAAGGGCGTCACCGGTTTCTTTGAAAAACATCGTCCCGTCTTCGAGGGTTTTGGTGACGCCGTGGCCGATGGCCTGCGCACCGGCTGGGAGCGAGCCAAAGGGTTCCTGGGTGAGATCAGCGGAGCCCTGTTGCCCGACTTCGACCCACAAGCCTGGTTCCAGGGCGGGGTGGACTTGGTGGTCAATCTGGCCGATGGCCTCCTGACTGGCCTGAGCGATTACGTGATCCCGGCCGTGGTCAGCATTGCCGACACCATTGCCAGTTTCCTTTTGGGTGGTTCTCCACCGGAACGCGGGCCACTGACGGCGATTGTCGAGGGTGGTAAAGCCCTGATCAACGAATATCTGAAAGGATTCGCCCTGGCCGATTTCAGCATCCTGGACCAGGTAGGGAACGTGATCTACGATGCCCTGCGGTCAGCGGTGGATCTGGGCGATCTGGCCGAGGAGCAACTGGTTCCTCTCTTCGACCAGGTGCGTGAGCTGACGGCCGGCCTGATTGCCAACTTCCGTGAAACGGGCGAAATCAGCGAGGAGATGCTGGGCCAGATTGCCGAAACGCTGGGCGAGGGCAGTGAGGCGCTGATCGAATACCTGCGGCTCCAGTTGGAGTACGAGAAAGCCCTGGAGGACCTGGCTGCCGTACAGGAAGAGTACGCCGAGGCAGAGGCAGCGGGGTTTGTGCCGCAAGAATTGAAAGACAGGCTGGCGGCAGCGGAGGAGGCTGTTGATGCCAAAGCAGAGGAGCTTTCCTGGCAGGAGGCGTATATCAAGGCTCAACAAGACAGCGTGGACCTGATGGCTCAACAACAGGCTCTGATGGAGCGGCTGGCCCAGCAGGTAGAGCGGGTGGCCGAGACCCAACGGCGGGCAGCTAAGGCAACCGAGGATTCCACCGCTGTCACCGACCAACTGGCCAAGGCTGTGGGTGAGATACCGCAGAAGATTGACGAGGCCCGGCAGAAATGGGCAGACACTTTCAGCGAAATGTTCTCCTCCTTCTCTCGGTTGGAAACGCCACTGTCCAAACTCGGCGATTTCGTCAAAGGCTTCATGGGTTTCTACGGCCCCGAGCAACGGCGTTACATGGAGGAGTTTGGTGGAGGTGTCTCTGCGGCTTATGAGCAAGGGGAAAAGGCCCGGGCGACTTTCGACCTTCTCATCGAAGGGATTAAATCACTTCCGGGCAAGGTATCAGAGTTTGTCCATGAACTCGGCCGGATCAAAAGCGAGTGGTGGGATCCCCTCGACCCGGCCATAAAAAATGTGCTCCTGGGCACGATTGCCCTCAATTTTGTCACCGGCGGGGCGGCGGGGGACATCCTCCAGGGGTTGATTCTGGGGGCTTTCGCTGCGGCCGGCTTGACCGTGACCCTGGAAGCCGGCGCGTTGATGGCTGCTTTATACATTGCCATAACGCCATTCCTTTCGGAAGAAGTTAAGTCAGAGTGGGCAAAGGTCTGGGAGTCCCTCAAGACAGGCAACCTGGCCGAGGCATTTGGCCTGGGGGCCGAAGCCGCCGAGACCACCCTGGAGCAGACACCGATTTTCAGTTCCCTGCTCAACTGGGTAGACTCATTGTTTGCGAAGAAACCGGAGATCGAGCAGACGACACGTGCGGCTATCCGTGATCCTCTCATCCTTGCTGCTGAAGAAGCCCACGAAGCCCTGGTTGGGCACTCCATTGTACCCGAGATGGTCCAATCCGTCGTCCAATGGCTCACCACGCTGCTGGTTCAATCCGTCTCACTCCTTACCCAACTCAAAACCCAAGCCGTCACAGTGTTTACTCAAGTCAAGACACAAGTGACCCAACTGGTTGCCGGAATGGTGAAACAAGTGCTGGACAGCCTCATCGAGTTGCGCGATGGGAGTGAGGAAATTCTGGCCAAGACGGCAGAGATTTTCGAGAGCATGGCCACGCGGATAGGGGAAGCGATTGGGGGCATCAAAGATGAGATCGCCAAACTGCTGGCGGCCCTGGACGATCTCATTGAGAAAGCGAATGAGGCATACGAGGCTATGAAGAGGGCCGGCATGTTGCCCGAATCCCCCGCACTTTTGGCCCTGGGGTTGATGAGCATCAATGAGCAGATGGGCCGTTTGCATCAGCAATTGGGCTCTGTAGGGCAGGATTTCAGTGACATAGTGCCTCCCAGCCTTGCCCTCCAACAGATGCTGACCATTTCTCCCACGTCGGCGGTGGTCCCGGCTGTGGCTGCTGCCGGCGGTGGGGAGATTGTCATCCAAAACTATTTCAATGAAGGCGCTTTTTCGGGGGCGTTCCCTGGCGTGAGAGGTGGACGCGATGTTGAGGATTTCTTGCGAACCCTGAATGATTTGACATTGCAAGCGTCAGCCAGGGCGCAAGTTCCCGGTGGATTTGGGTAGAGAGGCGACAACAATTAAGCCGGTCACCGGAAGGGGCCGGCTTTTTGTTTGCAAGGGGGGGATCAGAAAGTGGGGATGTGGCATATTGGCCCATTTTGTGCCAGGTTGGGCCAGGGGGTATTTTTCCAAGAGTCCGTGAAATTCCTAAAAGGCTGTTCTGGAAAAGTGCTATGGCAAGTAGAAGGTGGGATCATCCTCGCAGCCTGGCAGGGGATAACCCACCATGACGCCCTTGTGGACAATCTGGAGGGGGCGTTTCCAGCGAATGTCTATTCCCGCTGTCCTCAGCGTGGTGGTTACATTGATCCCCATTGCTTCGGGGCTAAAAGCCGCCGTGCCGGGATGCTCAGCCAGAAATTGGGCAATCAAGATGCCATTGCGCTTTCTGACCGATGATTGCCAGTACAGCACGCACTCGGCCTGACGCTCGCTCCAATCTGGGTGCAGGGCCAGCATCCGTTGGCGGAAGGTGGCCAGGTCGAAGGCTGAGCCTACCCACCACACGGGCCGGCTGAGGTCCACCACCTCCTCAATGCAGGGAGCCAGGGGCGGGCAGTCGGGGTATCCCTTGTCGAAGTTGGGGCAGCCGTGGGGATGGCCAGGGTAGGGCAAGGTGCACCATTCCCATGAAGGCGCAAGGTGCACCTCTACCCTGGTGGTGATGGCCTCCAGAAAGAGGTCGTTGCGTTTGATGGCAGACATGGTCACCCCCAAACTTTACCAAGGTATTTTGAGCGGCAGCGGCCATTTTCGCGCCAGCGCAGGTAGAGGTATGGCCCGCAGCCGTTGATCATCTTCTCCTCAATCCAGAATCCCTTGGGGCGGCTTATGGGTGGGCAGTTTTCTCCATCCTCGCATTTAGGGAGCAAGTCAGCATCTTGGTTAGGGGCGTTGCTCCCTAAATCCCCTTGGGGCCATGTCGCAACTTCGGCCAGGGCGTCCAGGCCGGCAGGGTTGCGGTCGGCCCAATCCAGCAGCAGTCCCGCATCAGCCAGGTCTTGTATAGCAGCGTCAAAGCCCTCTTGGGTGTCGCCATGCTCACGCCACCAATGCAGCCGGGATCGCCATACCTCTAGCGCCCTGATCGCATCGTCCGTTTCCACTATCCATTCGTCAATGATCTGTTCTCTGGTCATGGTCCATTCTCCTTAATAGTTGGGAGGGGCAAGTTGGCGCTTGCCCCTCCCAATTCTGTGGCTCAGGCTGCCGATGCTAGAGAGTGGCGTAGAATTTCCGTCATGTCCAAAGTGGCACTGGTATAGCCGCTCTTGTAGCCTTCGGCAAAGGCCGCCTCAGCGATTCCGGTCAGAAATGCCTTGAAGTTGTCTTGTGGGTTCGGATTCGTCTCCGGCAAGGCAAATTTGGCGTCAAAGCCTTCTTCTATTTTGGCCGCGATTAGGGCATTGAGTATATCATCGCTGTGCCATTTTAGCTCTTCTTGGCTGAGATTGGGGCTCATTGAGATTTCTCCTTTCATTAAGTGGGGTGGAAGGGCAATGATCGGGGTCTGCCCTTTCCGCTCAGGGGCCTGGCCTTATGTCGGTGGTTGTGCCAGCATCAGTATCCAGGCTGTCCAAAAATTGGTCGAGCTCTATAAGATCCTGCACACTTAGCTCAAGCAGTCGCCTGAGAATTTCGGTGCAAAGCTCTTCAGTGCTCATTTGGGGCCGGGAGTTCTGTTTGCTTTCCATGTGCATCTCCTTTCTATAGATTTAGCGCTCCTCGCCTCTTTGTGGTAAAATGAAGTGGGCAGGGAGCTTGGGTTAAAGGTTTTCTGCCCTTGAAAGAGGGAAGTGTCAGCTTCCCTCTTTCGCTATTTAAGGTGAGGTTTTTTATCTTATCCGTTAATAATTATATCATATCTGTTAATAAAATGCAAGTGAGAAGTGTGGAGATTGTGTGTAGGTTTCGTGAAGATTTTTTATGGTTTGGTATAGATTCTTAATATATCCGTCAAAAAATGTTGCAATTAAGGGAAAAAGTGGTATAATATAGGTAAGAATAGAAAAGGGAGAGAAGCATGATTCAAAGCCGACTGGGAGTTTTAATTGCTGAGAAAGAAATGCATGAAGGGCGTAAGTGGACTTATGAGGCCATCAAGGAGGCAACGGGGCTCTCTACCCCGACAATTCACCGTCTAGTTCGAGGTACAGCTAAACGCTATGACGCCAACACACTTGACGCGCTTTGCCGCTTCTTTGGTTGCGGCGTGGGCGATCTGTTGGTCCATATTCCCGACGAGCCGGCACACGCGGGGGGGGACCGGAAAGGAGAGTCATGATTCAAGTTCGACTTCGTGAGATGATGGCGAGGCTATCACGTATTGAGGGGCAGCGGATTGTTTATGCAGACATCACTCATTTTACTGGCATATCGGCCAGCACCCTTAGCCGGCTGGCCCAACCGAAGCCTCCCCAGTTGATTGGGGTAAGCGTTCTAAATCGCCTTTGCGAATACTTTGATTGCCAGCCGGGCGATCTGCTAATTTACATTCCTGATGAGCAAGCCTGACCATCCTGTTGCTCTCCTGTGCAGGCAGGGGAGACAACAAGAATGGAGGTAGCCCCATGCTTGAGCAATTGCAAATGGCCTTAGTTGAGATGGACCTGGCCAGCCCTCCCTCCGAAACTTGGCAGGAGCGAGCCAGGGAGTTTGTAGACGCTGGCCGGCGCTGCCTATGGGACGACATGGGAGAAAAGGCGCTGGCCTGGCTGTGGGCCCGGGGCCTGACCGATGATACCATCGCCTCTTTCCATTTGGGTTTCAATCCTGTAGAGAGAGAGGATGATCCCGAATCGTGGGGCTTGGATGGCGGGAGGAAGATTTGGCTGGCCAGGGGGATTTTGATACCCTGTGAGATAGAAAACGTCTTGTGGTACGTTAGGATCCGCCGGGCTCGGGGCAACAAGTTTGCCTATATTCGAGGGGGCAAAGCAGCTCCCTTTGGGGCCGACCACTTGGGCCACGTGGGGCGCTTGCTGCTGATTTGCAAGGGGGAGTTCGACGTCATGCTGGCCGTTCAAGAGGCCGGTGACCTTCTAGATGTGATCACCCTGGAAGGGGCCGGCAAATGTATTGCCCGGTCGAGGCGCGTGGTGCAGGTGCGGTTTCCCGATGGCGGTGACTTGACCGACTACTACCTGGCTGGTGGTGACCTGCGGGGCCTGCTGGCTGCCGCTGTTCGCTCGGCTTCCGAGCAGCCGGCCACAAGACGAGCCGGGTTGGCTTTCTAATTTCGCGCCAAGGTGCGAAAATCCAGGGCCACACCGAGGACAAAAATGCGAGTGATAAGCCCGTCCCCTCCTCTGGGCGTGGTGTTCTGTTTTTACGCTGAGGTGCGCAAGTACATAGGTGGGTTGAGCATAAAAGAAGCCAGTTAGCGAAACCTAATTTCGCGCCATTGAGCGAAATTCCATAGGCCGCATCGTGGACAAAAATACCAAACTTGGTTGTCCTGTTTTTGCGCTGAGGTGCGAAGGAGCATAGGTGCATTGCTAAGAAACAGGGCCGATCTTGGATACTCAATTTCGAGTCAAGGTCCGAAATTCCATAGGCTACATCGAGGACAAAAGAGACAAGTCGGCTCATTTCGTGCCAGATTGTCCCAGGGGGAGAGGATATGCTAACAAGCGAAGGTACTGATTTGAATATTACCACCAAATAGCGCACCTTCACGCCCACAACAACGCAACGAGCCAAAGCAGGGCGCGGGCTGCGATAATACCGCCAGTGGTCCCAATGCACACCCAGGCCGTCCTATCGGTTGGGGGGGGTGATACCTAACAATGCCCTACATCCCTGATGGGTCTATCACACCCAACATAAGAGCACCCACGAAATGCAGCACGGGCGCACCTTCCCAAACGTCAACGGCCAGCAAAACAGGATGGCGATAAAGGCCAGGGGTCAGAGGGTAAGGACAAACAGCTTGAGCATTGCCTTTATCTTTTCTAATCGTTTTTGGTGGGAATGCGCGTGCGGGGAAGCTTTTTGGGGCGTGGTGAACATTGCAACTCTTCTGCCCCAGATTAATATCCTTTGAAGGCCAACATCAAATGATAAGTCTTTCCCTCCACTATATCAATTTCAAAAACAGCACCTTGACATGATCCCCACACACAAGAAACGATAGCCTGGTAATGTCCAGGGTCTAGTTGGAGGCAAGCGCAGCCCGACACGTAGTTAACGTCCATGGCTGGGATCTGGCAATAATTAGGGCCGACATCTGCTTGCGCAAGTTCATCTGTGCGGTTTTCAAACCAAAGCAACCCCTTGCCCGGCTCAGGTTCTGGGCAACAAGGCCCTGTTAGCACAGGCGTTGATGTGGCCGTGGAGGTCGGCTCTGGTGCATTTGTCGGCATCGGTGTATTAGTGGGGATGGGCGTATCAGTAGGCGTGGGCATCGGGGTATCAGTTGGTGTGGGTGTATCAGTGGGCGTGGGCGTATCGGTAGGAACTGCTGTTGGCGTGGGCGTGCTGGTGGGAGTCGGCGTATCAGTAGGGATAAAGGTCGGCGTATCGGTAGGGGCCTGCGCGGTTATGGTGGCTATGACGGATTGGGCGATGGCAGTGGATGTGGCCGAGATGTTTGGGGTGGGGATCGGTGTAGGCCCACAGGCGGCGGTGAAGGTAACGATGATGACCAGAGGCATTAGCTTTTTCATGATACTCTCCTCCTCTCGTCTGCATCGAGGGGCTTTTTATTGGTGACGATTCAATTATACCACACATTTCCCCTTTGGCAACCCATCACCGGACAGCGCACCTCCATGCCCGAACCTTAAAATTTTCGTGGGGGCTTGCATTTTACGCTTTTTGGGTGTATACTAAAAGTAGGTAGTAGAACTTCAACCTATCGAGAGGGAACAGCATGGACACACTAATTGGCAACCTGGGCGATATTATGGTAAAATCCCCCCGTAAGTACTACCTTTCGCGGGGCGGATATATGCCGGAGTGGGCCAGCTACAGCATCAAAGAAGCAAGTGAGAAGACGGGCTACAACGAGGAATATCTGCGACGCCTCATTAGGCAAGGAAAGATTGAAGCTGTCAAGGTCGGGCCTGCTTACCTGATTCGTGTTGAAAGCTTGAAAAGGTACATCGAACAGACACAAACTCCCGATGATGCCCGCACTGGTCCACGTGTGAAATAGACAGGCGACACAGAACACAATCTTGTCGCCTATCAAAATGCATAATTAGGTAGAAAATTTTCTACCAAAGACTAAAGGAAAGGAGCCAGGACCATGTTGAAGCCAGTCACACAGAAAGCACACGAAGCCATTTTCGGACCGTTAGCGATCATCGTCAACGAGCGCAAGGCGGTAAGCGAGCTACCCAAGACCATGCGTGGCATCCGCTATCTGGACATTTGGTGCAACGGTCATTGTCGGCTGACCTATACCTACATGGGTAAGGGCCAGAAGCGATGGTTCTCGATAGACGGTCAGCCTCACAATATAGGGAGCGGCAAAGAGATAATAGACTTTATGCGAGAATGGTTGGCCTGGTACAGAGGTCGGCAACCGGCCTGGAATTGAGAGGCGAAGGTGTGATAGGAGAGGCTACTATGGATAGATTCCTGAATGTGCCGGTAGATCAGATTGTCGAGAGCCGCTGGCAGCCGAGGGAGGACGTAGGCGACCCCGCCGCTTTTGCGGAGCTGGTGGCCAACGTCAAGATGCATGGCATCAAGGCCCCACTCAGAGCCTTCGTCAATGAGGATGGAATCTATGAGCTCATTGCCGGTCACCGCCGCCGGCAAGCGGCGGCTGTGGCCGGCCTGACCCACGTGCCCTTAGTTGTGGTGGGCATAGTCCCCAGGAGTGAGGAGGACCTGAGGGCTTTGCGCGAAGAAGTTCTCTTTGATAACCTCCTCCATGAGCCGCTGACACCGTTGGAGGAAGCCAGGGCATTCAAGGCGCTCCAGGAGGAAGAGGGGTATTCTATCCGCCGGATAGCCGAGCGGCTGGGGAAGAGCAAAGGCTACGTCCAACATCGCCTTGAACTCTTGCAGGCCCCTGAAGACGTGCAGAAGTTGGCCTGTACCCGCGCGGGTACACTTCGACATGCTCAGACCATAGCCAAGGTTGAAGATGCTGACAAGCGAGCAGAACTTATCGAGCAAGTCAGGGCAGGCGCTACCACAAGGGAGATTGAGGCCCAGGTAGACCAGGTGGTGTCTCTACGTAGAGACGCCCGCCGGCCACCATCCCCGCCCGATGAGGACAAAGAGCCGACGTTGCCTGAGCCTCCCGAAGAAGAGCTCTACCCTGAGCCCGCCGAGGAGATTGCCGAAGAGCGTCTCATCCCGGTGAATGGCAATGGCAAAACTGTCTACATCTCCATTCCAGGCCGGTCTGAGGGGCCCACACCTGAACCTGGGCCGGATCGGGAAACCGCCCTTCGACAGGACTTCGGCGAGACTTCGTCGAGCTCAGTCGAGACGCTCAGTCAAGCCGCTCAGGATGTGGAGGAGCGCGTTCAGCAAGTAACCTGGAAACAC
>Ga0315310_10002052_pt1 | contig 12665 bp, 11 predicted proteins | sample TDP5_MG_FD_203630 | JGI IMG/M metagenome (GOLD analysis project Ga0315310, IMG submission 203630) | Freshwater sediment microbial communities from Lake Towuti, South Sulawesi, Indonesia - TDP5 | ecosystem: Environmental > Aquatic > Freshwater > Lake > Sediment | place: Indonesia: South Sulawesi... | reverse complement strand
ATATTGGAGAGATCTGGCAATTCGTCCCACCCAATTGTTACAATGTTATTATCCAGCGCTCCTTGCTCCTGTTCTCCATGTCTTCCCGCCCTTACTAACCAAAGGCTCATTCTATCACCTCCTCATTAGCCGAAATTGCAGATAACAGCATGTAGACGAACTCCGTATTTGCCTAACCGTTCTCAGACTATGGACATCCTTAGTGCCTGAAGTGTCTCACCCCGGTGAAGAGCATAGCCATATTATACTTGTTGGCTGTTTGGATGACCTCTTCGTCTCTCACTGAGCCGCCGGGCTGAACTATAGCAGTCACCCCGCCCTTCGCCGCCAGCTCCACCCCATCAGGGAAGGGGAAAAAGGCGTCAGAGGCAAGGACACTACCTCGGGCACGCTCCCCTGCCCTCTTTAGGGCTAGCTCTACGCTCACCACCCGACTGGGCTGTCCTGCTCCCATTCCCAGAAGGGCGTTGTCCTTGGCAAGGACGATGGCGTTGGATTTAATATGCTTCACTGCTTTCCAGGCAAACCATAGGTCTTGTAGCTCTTTTGGCGTTGGTTTCCGCTGAGTCACCGTTTTGGCTGATAGCTCGCCCTCGGTAATAAGGTCTGGGGTTTGCACCAGGAAACCTCCCCGAACGCGACGAAAATCGAGGAAAGGAGGCTCAGCCATCGATGTCAAGGTCTCAGTCCCTAAAGCAGTGATCCTCAAATCTCGCTTACGCTTAAGCAGAGCTAAAGCCTCTTCTTCATACTGAGGAGCAATAATGGCATCGTAGTGGGTCTTATCAATCTCTTTGGCAGTAGCCAGGTCGATGACTCTATTGACCGCCACTATTCCCCCAAAGGCAGCTACTGGGTCTCCGGCCAGCGCCCGCCGATAGGCTTCGGCTAGATTGAGGTGGCTTGACAGCCCACAGGGGTTATTGTGTTTAATGATGGCAACAGTAGGGGCGGAGAAATCGCCGACCACACCTAATGCTGCATCCAGGTCGAGGATATTATTGAAGGAAAGCTCTTTTCCCCCCAGCTGAGTTGCCGAAACCAGACTAAGCCCTAACCTTTTGGGCTTTTCCTCCACATAGAAGGCAGCCTGCTGATGGGGATTTTCCCCGTAGTTGAGCTTAGAGTACTTCCTTAAGGCGATGGTTATCTCCTCGGGGAAGCCCATTTCCTCACCCCTTAAATATTGAGCCACGGCAGTATCATAGTAAGAGACATGCTGGAAAGCCTTTTGGGCTAGCTTGCGCCTGAACTCTAAGCCGACCTCGCCTTGGCGTAGCTGCTGCAGGACAAGGTCATAATCTGCTGGATCCACTACCACGATAACATCGGGGAAGTTCTTGGCAGCGGCGCGAATCATGGTGGGACCGCCGATGTCGATGTTCTCCAAGGCTTCCTCCAGAGTAACGCCCTCCTTGGCTATGGTCTGGAGAAAAGGATAAAGGTTAACTACTACGAGGTCGATAGTTTGGATACCCTTTTCCGCCAGCTGATCCATATGGCTGGTTAGATTGCGTCTGGCAAGGATGCCGCCGTGGACTGCCGGATGGAGCGTCTTCACCCGACCATCGAGAATCTCGGGGAAGTTGGTCAGTTCAGAGACGCTGTGCACTGCTAGCCCTGCCTCCTCCAGCGCCTTCTTGGTGCCACCGGTGCTGAAAATTTCCACCTTTAGCTCCGCTAACCCTCGAGCAAAATGCGCCAATCCTTTCTTATCCCAAACGCTTAGAATAGCTCGCATAGATTGCCTCCTAAGTCTTTTTCCTTACTCGAGCGTAATATCTCCGAGCTACCTTTCTACCCTTCTTTTTAATTGTAGTTTTATCCCAGCCCATGGCTATTCAACCAATAGTTACCCTTTTCTCTCCTCTTTGCTCTACTACTTCGCCTATAAGCTTTGCTTCCGGCATCAACTGGCTAAGTTCACTGGCATTGAGTGGTGGGCAGAAGACAACCATCCCCACCCCCATATTAAAAACACGATACATCTCTGAAGTTTCAACGTTGCCCTGCTGTTGAATGAGAGAGAAAATTGGGGGAATAGACCATGAGCCCTCATTGAAACGAGCGGCTAAGCCTGGTGGCAATACACGAGGCACATTGCCTATTAGTCCCCCTCCGGTGATGTGAGCTATACCTTTGACCATGGGCAAGGTAGGCTTTAGTTGCCAATAGTAGCAGCGGTGGGGCTCCAGGAGCTCCTCCCCCAGGGTTCTTCCCAGCTCGGGATAGAAGGCATTTAAGGAGGAACGTTTGATTCCAAAAATCCTCCGTACCAGGGAATAGCCGTTGGTATGTAAGCCGCTGGAGGGCAATCCGAGGATGGCATCCCCAGCCTTGATTGGGGGTTGATCGATGCGTTCACTCTTTTCCACCACCCCTACAATAAAACCCACCAGGTCGTAGTCTTCTTCAGCATAAATGCCTGGCATCTCCGCTGTCTCACCGCCGATAAGAGAACAACCTACCGCTTGGCAAGCAGTGGCTACCCCTTGGACAATGCTCTCCACCCTTTCCGGGATAAGCTTGCCCATAGCAATATAATCCAGGAAAAAAAGCGGCTCAGCCCCACAGGTGAGGATATCATTGACACAGTGGTTCACCAGATCAATGCCCACGGTGTCGTATTTTCCCAGGGCAGAGGCGATCTTCAGCTTCGTCCCCACTCCATCTGCGCTGGAGACAAGGACTGGCTGTCGATAACCTTTAAGTTCAAACAGGCTGCCAAAAAAACCAATGTCGCTTAACACCTCAGGGCGTAAGGTAGCGTGAGCGTGTTGCTTAATAAGCTCCTTAGCTCTATTTGCCGCCTCAATGTCTACCCCAGCGGCAGCATAGGTTTGCCTGGCTTTATCCATTTTTGTACCGAGGGACTCCCTTCTAGAGACAATGCATTACCTAAATTATGCGTTAAACTGTAGGGACTCCGACTTCGGTGCATTACTGGGGACTTGGCACTTCTTCTGGTAATGCCTCCAGCGCTAGCTTATCCATCTCTAACTGCACGGGGATGGGATAGTCTCCAGTAAGGCAGGCAAGGCAAAGGGTCTCCTTGGGTAATCCCACTGCCTCTATCAGCCCTTCTAAGCTGAGATAGCCTAAGGAATCAGCCCCAATGAATTCTCTAATTTCAGGGACGCTCTTACGAGCAGCGATAAGCTCCCACCGTGTTGCCATGTCCACCCCAAAGAAACAAGGATAACGGATAGGGGGAGAACAGACACGCATGTGTATCTCCCTTACTCCTGCCTTTCTTAGTAAAGCGATTACGCGAGGGGTGGTGGTACCTCGCACAATGCTATCATCAAGTACCACCAATCGCTTCCCGGCTAATATTTCCCGCAGGGGGTTGAACTTAAGTCCGACACCTAGCTCTCTAATCCGCTGGTCGGGCTCGATAAAAGTGCGCCCTACATAACGATTCTTAAGCAAGCCCTCGGTAAAAGGTATGCCCGACTCCCGTGCATAGCTGATTCCAGCTATTGTTGCTGAATCGGGGACACCGATAACCATGTCGGCATCTACAGGGTATTCCTGGGCTAGCCTCTTGCCCATAGCTTCTCGTGCCCGATAGAGGAGCCGACCGCCGATTATGCTATCGGGGCGGGCAAAATAGATATACTCGAAGATACATAAAGCATTCCTTTCTGGTTTCACCTCTTGGAAGCTTTTGATACCTTCAGCATCGATAACCACTATCTCTCCAGGTTCGACCTCGCGAAGGAAGCTGCTGCCAATATGGTCCAGGGCACAACTTTCAGAGGCGAGCACCCAGCCATTGTCGAGCTTCCCTAAGCAAAGAGGACGCACCCCTAAGGGGTCACGAACACCTATCAAGGAGTTATTGGTGAGGATTACCAGTGAATATGCCCCTTGCAGTTGATGCATGGCATGGCTGATTCTCTCTGCCCAGGTTTGCCCTGGTGAGGCGATGATAAGATCGGCGATGACTTCGGAATCGGTGGAGGTGAAGAAACGGTAACCTTGTTCACTGAGCTCGTGACGCAAAGCCTCAGCATTAACGATGTTCCCATTATGCGCCAAGGCTATCTTGCCATCAGCACCTTCCACCACTATAGGTTGGGCGTTGGTGAGGCGACTTGACCCCATGGTGGAATAGCGATTATGTCCAATAGCGATAGTTCCTGGTAATCGAGATAAAGCAGCTTCATCGAAGACATGAGATACAAGTCCCATACCGGTATACAGGCAAATACCCCTACCATCAGTGGTAGCAATGCCACTGCTCTCTTGCCCTCGATGCTGAAGAGCGAATAAAGCAAAAAAGGTAAGCCGAGACACGTCTTCCTTTGGAGCATAAACCCCAAAGATGCCACAGGATTCGTGCCAGCTCACCCTTATGTTCCTTAGCCTCTCAAAGAAATTTTACCCCTTTTTTAGTTCTAGGTCAATTTAATCTGCCTTTTTAACCACCCCAAGGCAGTGTCCATAGCCTTTTCGCTCAACCTCAGCTTATGTCCTCCCCCCTCAACTATAGCTATTTCTTTAGGTTCCCTCGCTTTCTGATAAAGGCGCCAAACCTGGTTCACCTCCACTAAATCATCCTCTTCGCCTTGCAATATCAATAAGGGTCTAGGGGCAATTTTGTCTATCCACTGAATGGGGGTAGTATATTTGAAACCTTTCATCCAGTCATCTACAGAGGGAGGGAAATCCTTGTCCCTGATTATCCCGATGCGACGGAATTCTTCAATCTTTGCCTCTGCCCTTGCTTGTTCAGTAAAACCAGGGAATTCCGCAGGGCAGGCACAGAGAATAACCTTACTTACCCTAGGATCATGAGCAGCCACATAAGCTGAGACGATAGCCCCCCCACTAAAGCCCATTAGGCAAAGGTGGGATTTGTCTACCTCTGGGCGGGAGTATAAGTAATCAATAGCTGCCTCAAGGTCTTTCACCCAGCCCATGATATCAAAATTACCTCCGCTCATCCCTGTTCCCCTGAAATTAAATATCAGGGTAACAAAGCCGGCAGCACAGAACTTCTCAGCCAGTAGGGGATAGCCTCCATTAGCAGGGTCTGTCGGCTTTCCAGAGGGAATGCCATGGCAAATACAGAGAGCGGGCAAAGCTTTTCCACCCTCTTCGTGAAGGTATAATTCCCCTATAATATTGATCCCCTCCACCTTAAGAGAGATTCCTCTCCTTTTCATAGCTAAACTCCCAGTTCAGAGCGGAGTTGAATGAGGCGGAGCAGGTTTTCGCGAACAACTACACCGAGGACTAACCTTTCCTTTACCACTGGCATTTGGTTTATGTCATGCTCATCCATCCGTTCCAGTATACTGAGGGCTTCCTCTTCGGGGTGAGCGCTCACTACTTTATCCGCCGGGGTCATCACTGTCCTTACTGGAGTGATATCCCAGTGAGTCTGAGGAACTGTCTTGACATTTTCGAAGGTTACTACTCCTTCCAATCTTCCCTCCTCGGCTACCACAAAGTGACGGCGACCAGTGGGGAGGACATAACCCTGCACTAGCTCCTTTAGGCTGAGGTTGGGAGAAATGGCAACATAATCGGTGCTCATCACCGCCCGAGCAGTGAAGCCTCGGAGGGCTTCGCGTATCTCTACCTGGCGATAGCTGGTAGTGGCGGCATTATGTAAAAACCAGCCAATGAAAGCAAGCCAGATGCCGTTAAAGGGGTTAAGATCCTCGATAAATATATTGCCAAAGATAATGAAGACCCCGCCACCAATTAAGAGGTAGGCTACCCCCTGCCCCACCAGCGAAGCAATATGGGTAGCCCTCTTATAATTCCCTGTGCCCTGCCAAAGAAGGGCACGGAGTATCCGCCCTCCATCTAAAGGGAATCCGGGTACCAGATTAAACAAAGCTAATGTGAGGTTGATCCAGGCTAGCCAGAAAACCGGGTTATCAAAGGCAACAGTTTGTTGGCTATTGCCCCAGACGAGGAACCATATCGCACCGAAGATGCCGGCTAACATCACGCTGCAAAGGGGACCGGCGATTGCTATTATTAGCTCAGTCTTGGGGCGGGCCGCTTCTCGAGTTATCTGGGCAACCCCGCCAAGGAAGAACAGGGTGATGCTTTTTACCGGAATACCATTTCTAATAGCCACAAGGCTATGGGCTAGCTCGTGAGCTATTACAGAGGCGAAAAGAAGAACGCTGGTGAACACTCCTGTCATCACCCTGATCCACAGGGGATATTCATCGAGAAAGCTGAGGGAGAGGCTGAAGGTGATGAGAGCAAAGATGATAAACCAAGAGTAATGTAAATTTAGCGTAATGCCTAGAACCTTCCCCAGGCGAAGGGAGCCACTCATCTTCTTCCCTTATGTCTACTCTACAATAGGGTAGCTAGGATGTCAATTTAAACATCCCTCCCAAAAATAGCGATTGAAAACCAAGTTGGTCTTGCTACATCTCTACTTTTTGAAGTTAATCGCTGATTTTAGGTCCCTTTAAAGGGATCAAATCTTATCGCTCATTAGCTTTTGATATAGACTCTGAGGCAAAAAAGCATGGCGGTGGACATCTTCAGTATAATACTTGGTAAGCACCTCACATTTCCGGAGCACCTCTTTTGGATTATGCAACTTTGAGGCGATGGAGAAGGTCCACCAATTGCCGGCGTAGGTAGCAAGGGGGACGGTATATAAATCCACCAGGTTGAATATTTGGGCTAGTCTATGTTGCATCTCACGAACAAACTCCCGGTGGAAATGAAGCGACTCGGTTTGGGCTACAAATATGCCTTCTGCTTTCAAAGCTGAAAAGGCATTGGTGAAGAACTGGCTGGTGAAGAGGGACCCAGCAGGACCGACAGGGTCTGTCGAGTCAACGATAATTACGTCAAATTTCTCCCTTGTTCCAGCTAAAAATTCTGCCCCCTCCATCTCTAAAATCTGCGTTCTTGAATCAGCGAAACCTGCTGACAGGGTAGGGAAAAATTCTTTAGAGGCTTCTATAATCTCCTTGTCCAGTTCTACAACCAGAGCTCTTTTTACCACCTTGTGCTTAAGCACTTCACGCAATGCCCCGCCATCACCACCACCAATAATTAGAACATCGATTGGGGAAGGGTGAGCATGCAATGCCACCTGGGCAAGCATTTCATGATAGAAATACTCATCCCGTTCGGTGAGTTGGACAACACCATTGAGAGCCAGCACCTTGCCAAAATAGAGGCTTTTAAATATAAGTAGCTCATGGTGCTTGGTTTTGCGTGAGCAAATCACCTCTTCTACTTCATAGCCATACTTAATAGGTGCAAAAGGGTCCTTTTCATGGAAGAATAAATGGGGCATAATTAGCCTCTATGAGAACGCTGTCCACCACATAAGCAAATACTCTGTTTAAACTTCAACCAATTGTAACTTAGATTAAAGTCACTGTCACACTTGAAAAGCTTAACTTACTATTGGAGATTGTTTAGCAACCCAAACTGTCATTGCGAGCGGAGCGAAGCAATCTCGCTGCTATTCTTGAGATTGCTTCGTCCCCCGACCAGTCGGGGTCCTCGCAATGATATTAAACGACCTCTACTATTGCACAATTGTTTCTCATGGTGTAGCATATAGACTGCGGCAGACTGCAAACTCTAAAACAATGGGAGGGAAGATATGTGGCTTCAAACTAGAATGTTCCTGTTGGTAGCTTTGCTCTTCGGTATTCTTTACGGCGTGATTGTCATGGTTGGAACCTTGATGGGGGCTGGGAATGCCATAATTTACATCGTCCTGGCTGTCGTCTTTCTCGGCATCCAGTACTTGATCGGTCCCTCGATAGTGAGCTGGACAATGAGAGTAAAGTGGGTTTCTGAGAAAGAAGCGCCAGAGTTGCATAGAATGGTAGCTGAACAGGCTGAGAGAGCCGGCATCCCCAAGCCTAAGGTAGGCATTTCTCAGTTGTCTGCTGCCCCACCTAACGCTTTTGCCTTTGGAAGAACACATGGGGATGGGCGGGTTTGTGTCACCCCGGCAATTTTGAGGCTCTTAAGTAAGGATGAACTGGAGGCTGTCCTGGGGCATGAAATCTCCCATATCAAGCATAGGGACATGGTGGTCATCACCCTGCTGTCAGCCATTCCCCTCATTATGTACTGGATTGCCTTGAGCTTTATGTTTCGGGGCATGTTTGGCGGAAGAAGAGGGGGTGCTGGCTATGCTGCTCTTATTGGTCTGGGTGCCTTTGTCCTCTACTTCATCACCAACCTGCTTGTCCTTTACGGCTCCCGCATCCGGGAGTACTATGCCGATCAGGGAAGCGTTAAGCTGGGCAACCAGCCACACCATCTGGCCACTGCCCTCTACAAGCTAGTCTATGGCAATGCCCGCTATAAAGGCAGGGAGGAGCTAAAAGAGATAGAGGGGGTGAAAGCCTTCTTTATCAATGACCCCTCCAGGGCATGGAATGAGGTAAGAGAATTGTCTCAGGTTGACCTTGATATGAGCGGAACAATTGACGCTAATGAACTGGCGGCATTAAGGTCTAAGACCATTCGCCTCGGTTCTCAAGACAAGATAATGGAAATAATGAGCACCCATCCCAATATGCTGAAAAGGATTCAGCATCTCTCCTCACTGATGTAGTAGGTTTAGCCCCTTCGGCTGCGGTGGGGGGTAAGCTTAGCCTTCTCAGCAATTTCGTGGTCGGCTCTATAGTCAGGGGCAGTAATCTCCCAAACCAGGCTGATTTGTGGGTCTAACATCCGCGACCTAATGCGAGTCTCGATTTCCTGCTCCAGGTTCATAGTGATTACTGTAGGCAGACGGGCATTATATCGATAATTGAGGAGCTGATAAAGCTTCTCCTGAGCCCAAGGGGTGCTGCTATGCTCCCCAAGGTCATCAAGGATGAGGAGTGGGGCGCTCTTCACCTCTTCAAAAGTTTTATCGTAGCTGATCTTGCTTTCAGGACTGAAGGCAGACCTAAGGTGATCCAGGAGATCAGGGACGATTTGAAAGGAGACTGGCTTGCCCCTTTGCAAGCGGTAGTTAGCAATGGCAACAGCCAGATGGGTCTTGCCACAGCCATACTCCCCTAGAAATATCAGCCAGCCCTCCGGGGATTCAGCAAACTCAAGGGCTCGATGAAAGGCTACCTCCAAGTTCTGGCGTTGCTCCAGAGGGAGGTTAACTCTTTTGGAATCGAAGCTATCAAAGGTCATTTTGCTGAACAATTCCAGCCCCAGGCTGCCTGAGTAATCAAGGATAGGAGGCTTCTTCTCCTCCAAGAGGAATATCTGGGAAAGGCTGAGGTCAGTCAAGCGGGTGCGCCACCGTTCTTCCAGTTCCTCCAAAGAAATGCCAGCACTTATATTTATTACTGTAGGCAACTGGGCGTTAAAGCGATGGTTAATGAGCTGAAACAATTTCTCCTCTGCCCAAGGGGTGCTGGCTTGGGTGTCTAGGTCATCTAAGAGGAGAAGGGGGGCACCCTGCACCTGCTCAAAGAGCTCATCATAGGAAATATCGCTACTCGGGCTGAAGGTGGAGCGCAGATGGTCAAGGAGGTCAGGGAGGCCAATAAAGAAAGCTGGATGCCCGTGCTGGAGGCGATAATTGGCAATAGCAGCGGCCAGATGGGTCTTGCCGCAGCCACTGGGTCCCACGAATACCAGCCACCCTTGAGGGTTTTGGGCAAAGGAAGTTGCTGCTCGGTAAGCACGGATAAATCTCTCCTGATTGGAGGGTTCACCACTCCTACCCTGCAGTATCAAGTTATCAAAGGTGAGACGGGTTAAAGAGCCTAAGTTACTATAGCGCTGGAGGCGGGCAAAGCGGTTCTCCTCTAGCTCTTTTTGAGTGCATTGGCAAGGTACCAGTTGGGTATAGTCCGGATGACCTGAAGGCAGCCGGGGATGGACAAATCCCGCCCCCTTACAGCTAGGACAGGGTGGAGGCTCCTCTGGTGGCTCAGCGCCCGACCAGGTGTCCGTACCTTCCCTTGAGGCTAGAAACCTTCTCCTTCTTAAGATCTCTCCTAAACTCTCCACTTTCCTTACCCTCTGAGGACCACCGCTCCAAAATGCGGGCGATATATCTCCAGCTACGTTTGTTTAGGCTAACCGCCTCCTTAAAGGCTTCCTCAATCCAAGAGGCAGGATAGAGCTTCTCCGCCTCTTTTAGCTCCTCAGCGATCATCGGGGTGAGCAAACCAACATTCTGCTCATATAGAGCAAAGATGTTGGGTTTTTCTTCTTTTGTATAGGACTGGGGTTGAGGCAAGGCACCCAAAGAAAGCTCACCACTCTGTAGCTTGGCGATAGCTCTTCTACTGGCTTCGTTATTGATAAAGTAAAGCTCTTCTGGCTCCCCTTCCCTTTCCATCACCAGGTGCAGAAGGACACCACGCTTTAGAGCCGACTCCAAGGCGCTACCCAAAACCTCAGCAGGGGTGCTTGTCCCCTCGATCCCCTCCACCAGGATCTTATCACCTATAAGCTCTTTATAGGTGACGAACTTGAGAGCACCTCGCTTCTGATATAGTCGCCAGAAGATATGGAGGATTAACTTCAGTTCCGCCAGGCTACCTATTTGGGGAAGCAGCCTGGCGAAGAAAAGGTTAGGGAGAGGGGTGAAATTTAACTTAGCTGGGAAACCGAGGAAGGGTTGGTTGTTCAATCTCCTGCTCCGGACTGTAATTTTCAAACTTGGTAATATCCTGTAGAAAGCGCAAATTCCTCTGCCCTGTGGGTCCGTTGCGATGCTTGGCTACTATGATGTTAGCAATCCCCTTAGGATAGGGCTTATCCGGGTTACGCCTATCCCATTCGTCTTTGGTATAATAGACATCGTCCCGATAGATAAACAGAACTACATCGGCATCTTGCTCAATGCTGCCGCTCTCCCTTAGGTCGGAGAGCGAAGGGATATGAGGGGTGCGCAACTCTACTGCTCGACTCAATTGTGATACCGCAAGGACCGGGGTGTCCAGTTCACGAGCCAGCGCTTTAAGAGAACGAGAGATTTCACTGATCTCCTGAACCTTACTCTCTACTCTGCCATCAACTCGCATCAGTGTAAGGTAGTCTACGATAATAAGGTCAATACCTCGCTCATAATACAAGCGACGCGCCTTACTCCGCATCTCTACTACCCTGAGAGCCGGCGAATCGTCTATATAAATCGGTGCCTCAGAGAGAACGCCAGCAGCCTCCATAATCCTCTTCTCTTCCGCCTCGGTATAGCGTCCCAGCCTAACTCGCTTGGAGTCTACCTCCGCTTCACTGGAGAGGAGGCGTTGCACCAGCTGCTCCTTAGCCATCTCTAGGCTGAAAATAGCTACAGTAGCCCCCTGCTCTATAGCAGCATTCCGGGCGATGCTCAGTGCCAGGCTGGATTTCCCCAGACTTGGTCTGGCTCCCAGAACAATCATATCAGAGCGCTGTAAGCCACCGAGGAGTTCATCCAGAGCAACAAAGCCGGTAAGCACATGGGTGGGGTGCCTTTCCACAGGGGGAGCAACAAAACCACTCTCCTCAAAGTATTGCTCCAAAACCCGACGAATGTGGACAAAGTCTCGGGGGCTTTCACCACGGCGCAGCTTGAACAAGATATCCTCTGCTCTATTCAGGGCAACATCCACATCAGGCCCTGCTTCATAGCCTATAGCGGCAATTTGCCCCGCGGCGCTGATAAGTCGGCGCATCACTGATAATCGGTGCACAATCTGGGCATAATACTCAGCATGGACAGAGGTAGGAAGCACTGAGACAAGGTGACTCAGATAAGCCACACCGCCAACCTCCTCCAGCTTCCCTTGTCTAGCCAGCTCTTGAGCCACCGTAATCTGGTTTATTGCCTCATTTCGCTCATAAAGGGAAAAGCAGGCATCGTAGAGCCATTGATTTTTCTCACGGTAGAAAGCCTCAGGCTTGAGGAAGGTAGCAGTTTTGAGGATTGCCTCAGGATCAACAAGCAAGGAGCCAATTACTGCCTCTTCAGCCTCAATATTATGCGGGGGTAACCTTTCATTATCTGCCACTATTCCTCCTTTGCAACCTCAACCTTTATCTTGGGTGCCAGGTCTTTGCTTAACCTGATGGTTACCTCATAGTTTCCTAAGTGGCGGATAGGCTCCTCTAGCTCTATTTTCCCCTTGTCAATGTCAAACCCAGTCAATTGGCTTAGCTCCTCAGCAATATGAGCCTCTCTAATGGAACCATAAAGACGCTCCCCCTCCACCACCTTTGCCTTAAAAGTAATAGGAAACCCCTCCAATTGCTGAGCTAGCTGGCTGAGTTCGGCAGCAAAGTGTAGTTGCCTCTCCTTTTCTCTCTGAAGCTGTGCCTCCGCCGCCTTAAGGGCTGAGGGGGTAGCCAGTAAGGCGAACTTCCTAGGGAGAAGGAAATTCCTTCCATAGCCATCAGCCACCTCTTTTACCTCTCCTACCCTTCCTATATGAGGCACGTTTTTGAGGAAAACCACTCTCAACTTCTGGCTCTTCCTGCGCTAATTATACCCCACCCCGCTGAAAATCGAAAGCATTCCTCATAGGGGATTTATTGCCGCTGTGAGATCCTTTCATAATCCTTTAGCCTATCCTCTAAAAATGGGCGCAGCGAGATTTACCCCTGAGGAATTTAAGGATATAGTAGCCAAGGGGAAAGATAGGGATTTCAAGGAATAGCCTCGACCATTTGTTCACAGCTTACATAGAGCTGATGAGCTTATG
>Ga0315310_10002051_pt1 | contig 12670 bp, 16 predicted proteins | sample TDP5_MG_FD_203630 | JGI IMG/M metagenome (GOLD analysis project Ga0315310, IMG submission 203630) | Freshwater sediment microbial communities from Lake Towuti, South Sulawesi, Indonesia - TDP5 | ecosystem: Environmental > Aquatic > Freshwater > Lake > Sediment | place: Indonesia: South Sulawesi... | reverse complement strand
TGTGGTATCCAGCTTTGACAGAAAGGTTGAGCCGCCAAGCGCAAAGGCAGTGGAGGGCGGCACCCTCGTTTGGGGAGTGGAAGAGGCAATAAAGGCTGTTGGAAAGGTTCCGGAAGTCATCTACGATTTAGGCGAGGTGGGGAAGGAGCCGATGATTCGAGTGTTGGGCACTTCAGCAACTAGCGTGGTGGAAAAGGCGCTGACTTCTGTAAGGGCAGTGAAAAAGAAAGTTAAAGAAGGCTGAGCTACAAGAGAGCCAGGCTCCTAAATGGCTTCTAAAACTATCTCGGCGAGGTCGCTCACCGGAAGCAACTGAGCTCGGCGGCTAGCATCGCCTGGATTGATGCAACAGGAGGGGCAGCTCGTAACTAGAAGGTGTGCTTTTGTCTGAGTCGCCTCATCCATCCCAAGGAGACTGATATCTACATAATAAAGTTTTAATTTTTGTTCCTCCTTCTCTCCTAGGGGTCTTCAGAAGATGTCGAAGCGGAAGCGAAAGAGACCCTTTTTCGACCACCTTGGTTTTGACCAGGAAGATTTCCTATTTGGAAGAGAACCTGTCAAAGGCAGTTCTGGGTACTCCATTTCCGTAACGTACGACGAGAGCGGTAAGCCCGTGGTTCAAGTCGAAACTCATGGAGACGTGGACGTATCAAAGTTGCGTAGAGACATCGAGCAGCGTTATCCTGGAGCTAGAATTGAGGGGCTAGAGAAAAAACCATTAATTAGAATAGTGGACGAGGAAAAAGAAAAGAAAGAAAAACAAAGGAAAAGGAAGCAAGAACAAGAGTGAAACCGAGAAAAACTCTTTAATAAGAGTGGTCGAGTAAGATAAAAACGTGAGTTTTTCAACCCGAAAATTGGCAAAAAGATTTGAGAGTGAGTTGTTATTAAAAACTCTCTTTTATACCTTCCCTTACAATGAAACCTCAAGGGAGTAATTCAAAGTTTAAATAACCTACCGTCACACTTTTACTGAAGTGAATTAAAACTCGAGAGAGAGGAAGTGAGAAAAAACGACTGGATATCCCTACCCATTAGAACCCGGGCGACCAGAGAGACCTGAAGAGAGGAGGTGGCCTTATCCAACTCCAATGCCCCGCTTCCATACCGACGACATTGGCCGTATACTTAAACAAGTACTGGACAGACTGGACGCTATAGAAAAGCGACTGGAAAGAATAGAAAAGCGTCTTCAGGAAACTTCGGCAGGAAACGTTGCAACGTGATGAAAGGCGAATCTAGTTCATTCGCAATTAGCTATCTTTGTTTTGGTTCGCACTATTATGTTGAGAGGAATCTCGTAATAACTGTATTCCCATTCACCGTGAATTATCTTCCCGCCAAGTTCTTGCAGAACCTTTCTAAACTCTGGAAGTTCGTCTCCTGAAATAACTTGTTCCCATTCGTTCTTCCAAGCTCTCCAACGTGCAGCACCTGCTTCCTCAACAATTTCCTTAGTCTTTTTTGAAATGCGGGCTTCTTTTTCCATGATGCGCCCCCTAGGGCTTTGATTATTTCGGACTCTAGAGTCCATACTTTTATTAAGTTTATGAATTTCAACTTCAAATCCTAAAGCAACAAACGTCACAAGTGAAACGGACAGAAAAGGTTAAACAGGACTATTCAGGAGTTTGCCTTCAATTTACTGCGTAAACTCAACATTTCTGTGTGAGCCTTTCTTATGAGGTCAGCTATCGTGTCGCTGGTTGGTATCCCTCGATTCAGAGCGAGCACATATGCCTCATAGTGTCCGCCTCTGAGAAGAAATGCAGTGTTCTCTGGCGTTGGAAATGCAGTGTTCACTGACAGGGTAAGTGCAAATGCGTGAGCCTCTTCAAGGCTTCGGCGAGACTCCTCTAGGTCTAGTCGTAACTGTCCCTCGGTTAGGATCAGCCCCCCGTCGTACGCCGCTTTCATGGTAAGCCCAGCTTCTACAGGCTTTAGGCCAAGCTTGGACAGCACGCTTGCGAGTCTCGCCTCTATTATCTCTCCCTTCTTCGCCACAAGAGTGTCGTGAGTTATCCAGACGCTACCCGCCTCAATTCTTGTAGGCAGGCCCACGGCGCTCAACTGGCTGATGATAGGACCTGGCGGCAGTCCGGTGTTCCCTGCAGGAACAATAACATCGTGGGCGGCTTTGTCTCCAGCCTTAGCGGTGGTTTTCACCCTGCTCTTTTCGAGAAGTAGCGCAAGCTTGAAGGGGTTGAGGTTAGTGAAGAGGAAAATGTTTGAACCCGTTAGGTGTTCCTGTAAACCTTCCAGTCCAAGCTTGTCTTTGCACTCAGCAATCGCCCTTCTCACAAGGTTGTTCTTGATTACGCGGAGATAGGCGCTGTTCTGGAGTTTTCTTCTCAGTTCTTGAAGTTGAGGTGCTCTCACCTTTTGCAGGCTCGCAACTCCGAGGACCTCAAACTGTTGTATGAAATTCTTTGTCTCTTCAACTTCTTCAGCCTTCTCTGCCACTGCTTCGCGTAACGTCATGTTTTCCCTACATCCTTATCTTAATGGACGGCCCCATGGTTGCTTTCAGGCTGACCGATCTGATGTTTTTGATTCCCTTTTTGAGTTTTGCCTCTACCTTTCTTACTACCGCTTGAACGTTTTCAGCGATTTCCTCATCTGACATGTTTTCTGCTCCAACACGGCACTGAAGAACTGGCTGGCCCCGTGTTCTTAGCAAAACTATTTTTCGATGTTTTTCAATCTGTTCCTCTATGTTCGCTGCTGGAGGAACGGGAGTCGGCATTTTTCCCTTTGGTCCCAAGGTTGCACCCAGGACTTTTCCTACAAGCGGCATCAAGGGAGCCTCAGCGATGAAAAAGTCGTAGGACTCCGTCAGCTCGTTCTGTTTTTCCTTGTTGCCCATGATGGCTTCAAGCTCTGTCCTCTCCATGACGAGGTCTGCTTTCGCTCTCTTGGCTTTTAGAGCCATTTCGCCGGAGGCGATCACGCATATTCTGTTCTCCTTTCCCGGGGGATAAGGCAATTCGATGAGTTCTTGAATTTTTCCCTCAGGCTTTTTGGGGTCTAGGTCCCGAAGGTTTATGACGAGTTCCATGGACTGAGTGAAGTTTCTCTTTCTAGACTTGTCTTTTGCTTCTTTGACTGCCTCAAGGACGTTCTTTGTTTCCAACGGCATCTCTGAGCCTCGAGCCAAAAACGTACATGAGCCTATTATAAAAATCTTGTTATGAGCTGGTGCTAGAAATGCATGTTTCTTTTCTCCCCTCATGCGTCTCGTAAACATTTTTCTAAAATGTCATTTCAGGTTTGTATCACAAACTCTTTATGTTTCTCTAGATTTGTTAAATCGGTGAAACCTATGAGAATTTGTGTTGTTGGAACCGGAGTTCAAGGGTCAGCGATCGCTTTGACTCTGACAAAAACTCCGGAAGTGTCTGATATTGTTTGCACCGACATAGACTTGGACAGAGTTAAGCGGGTTGCAGAGAAGCTGAGGAGCGATAAGATTTCTGTGCAAAAGGTTGACGCAAGCAACAAGGATGATTTGCTCAGAGTTCTAAAGGGAGCTGACGCCGTGATAAATGCAACCGTGCCCAGATACAATTTGAACATTATGAATGCTGCCTTAAAGAGTGGAGCACACTATGTGGACCTTGCCTCAGACATACCTGAAGAGGCCGTTCCAAAACAGCTGGGACTAAGCGACAAGTTTAGAGACGCTGGGCTAACCGCAGTGGTGTATCACGGTGGTCCCTTCGTTATGAGCGTGCTCGTACGATATGCCGCAGACAGACTTGACACCGTGGATGAAATACGCTTGAGATTCGGGTGGAAACCGACGACTGGAAAAGAGGAATTCATACCAACATGGTCTCCAGGGTGGTGCCCTGAAATTGCGTTGCTTGAATGGACAACGCCCCCAGCCGTATATGAGAACGGGAAATTCAAGAACGTGCCCACGTTTTCGGGGATTGAAGAATACCCGTTTCCAGATCCTGTCGGTCCGCTAACCATCTGCTTCATAGACTACGAACCTGTTTATACCCTTCCCCGTTTCATAGGCAAAGGCGTGAAATACGTGGATTGCAAGATAAGCCCAGACAGAATGGCTGGAGCCTTAATTAATATGGGCCTTGCCAGCGACAAACCTATAGAAGTGAAGGGTGTTAAGGTGGCTCCCAGAGACGTCCTTCTCGCTCTAGTACCTCCTCCATCAGAGATAGATAGGGCGGAGAAGCTCGAAGAAAGCGAAATGGATGTGCTTGGCTGCCTTTTAGCAGAGGTTAAAGGCGAGAAGGAAGGCGAAAAAACAACTTACACGCTGCATAGAACATACAGCATCCGCGAAACCCACAAAAAGTTTGGATCGGCATGGGCTGAAGTTGCTGTTCCAGCCGTGACCACAGCTGTCATGCTTGTGAAGGGAGAGGTCAAGATGAAGGGCGTTATCCCACCCGAAGGATTGGAACCTGAACCCTTCCTAGCCAAGCTTGCTGAAAAGGGAATAACTTTCCATGAAAGAGTTGCCAAGGAGATACGGGTCTAGCAGCGAATGTGCGAATCGGCCATAACTGTAGATGTTATCCCTCTTCGTTAAACAGCGCGTCGTGCCTTCCGTCGTCGATTTCCTTCAGGACCTCCTTAGGGTCTTTCTCCTCCACCGTCACACCCATGCTGATGCAGCTTCCCAAAATCTCTTTCACCGCAGATTTCAAGTTTCTCGCTAAGAGTTCAGAGCGTTTGACCTTGGCTATCTTTACGACCTGCTGCATGGAGAGGTTTCCTATTTTCTCGGTTTTGGGGGCTTTCGATCCCCTTTCAACTTTCAATTCGCTGACGATCAGCGCTGAAGTTGTCGGAGTGCCGACGGTCACTTCAAACTCTTTTGTCTCCACGTCCACGCTGATGTCAACTGGAACTTTCATGCCGGCGTAGTGTTTCGTGATCTCATTGATCTTGTTCACGATGGCGAGGACGTTGACGCCGAGAGGTCCTAGAGCTGGTCCTAGCGGCGGTCCTGCGGTTGCTTGTCCTCCGCTTACTAACGCTTTAACAACCTTCTTTTCGCTCACGTGGTTTCCTCCTTTTTCGCCTTTTCTACAAGCCTTACGTAGTCGGCGTGGACCGTGATTGGAAGGGTGAAGGTTGCCTCCAACAGTTCAAGGGTTACTTCTTCCTTGGTTTTGTCTACCCTCGTGATCTTCGCCCTCATTCCCTTGAACGGACCTCCCACAACTTCGACAACATCTTCGATGTCCAGCTCTTCAATCACCGGCCTCACAACAATGTACCGCTCAACCTCTGAGAAGCTCACGATCCCGGGAACTCTTGATCTCACGTGCTTGATTCCCGCGATTACCTCATCGACGAAGTGCGGTCCCTCTGCCTCGATGAAGACGTAGCCCTTCAGCATTTCTGGCACGAGAACGGCTTTTATGGGAAGCTTGCTGGTCTCAACTCTGACTGCGATGATGTCTGCCACGTTCTTCTCTTGCCCCGCTGTGGTTCGCACGGCGAAAACTGCTGTGGGCATTCTCTCTTCTTCTTCACTCATGTTTTTGCTCCCCGTTATGCAAATCCTTGGATCATTGAAGATATGAGTTTGATCAAAAACGCCAGCACTCCAACTGCGAGAACTCCTAGGAGGCAAATTCTTATGGAGAGCCAGAGCTCGCTTCTACCCGGCTTTTTAGCGAGCCTCAGCAATCTCGTGCACGATTTGAGAAAAGACCTCAAGCCCAAGTTTGCTCGTTCACTCAACATTCACTTCCCCTATAAAAATGTATTCAGTGTGGATTTGGCTCTTATCCCCAATTATGACCTGAAAAAGTCTCTGTTTGGTTGCGTGGAACTTGTCTTCGTGGCTGGACTAGGGTTTAAGTCTTTTCAGTGGAAGAGATATGGCGCGTTCGTATTCGTAGATGACTCTTGATGTTACGGTCCAAGTTTCAAGTGTTTCTTCATCTATGCGAACTAGTTCGTCCGCCAATTGTAGAATTGTTGTGGAAAAATGTCCGTGGGGAAAACCACCTATGATGACGGCAGGCCTTTCTCCTCTTGAAAGCTTTGACATAACATCTTCAAGCGTGTGAGGTTTCCCTGTTCTACTGAAAGCCACAACTTGGGTGGGGCTGATTTTACGAAGCAGTTGAGGCAGTGTTTTGGGCTCCAGCTTCAACAAGGCCGGGCCGTTTGTAGGAGTCTTTCCTGCCTCAAACAGCTGCTCCATGAGACCGACAAATCGGTTGTAGTTTTTTGGCAGTCGAGTTTCCGGTTTTACCCACATAACGTAGTCGTTGATGGTGTGCACGTAAACTTGAAGAAGTTTTTCCTTGTTGAGAGGTGAACCTAAGGCTTCGAGTAGGGCGAAATGGACGATGTCTGGGCGTCCCCTCTTCTCGTTCTCTGGAAGAGTTTTCATGGCGACGTGGTGGAAGGATCGGTCAAGAAGAAGGAATTGAGGATGCTTCTTACGCTTTTTGGAATCGCGGCGAACAGCTGGATGTTCCCATAAGTCTCTCGGGATTGTTTCAAGCGCCGACTCCGCCAATATAAGAATTAACAAGGTTAACCCTTCAAAGGGTAGGAAAGACCATTTCCATAAAAGGTTTTGTCCTAATAAGCATGGAAACAACCCCCTAAGATCTCCGTCTTTTCCATGACCTGCTTGGGTCCTAATAGCAGCAGAATGTTGAAAACAAAATTTCTTCAGAAATAAGCTTGCAGCGGAAAAATGGGAGAAGTAGACTATTGACAGTCAAAGGAAAAATTTTATTGACAATCAAAAAGGTCCTCTTGCCTAGCCTCTCTGATTTGTGGCACAATGGTTTTTTCCTTTTGTGACACAATAGAGACCCCAGAATGTTGAAAACAGATTATCCACAAAAAGGTGTTGCACAGAAAGAGGGCTTTTGCAGGATACCACCACATTCATTAGGATAAAAGCTTAATGGAAGCCCTGAAAACAGTTCTGTGGGGAAACAGACATTTCAAAGCAAATAGCCCTTCAACGCATTCAAACCTTATTTCACTTGGCTGAAAAGACAGTTCACGAAAACCCTGAGTTGGCACAACGATACGTTCAGATCGCGAGGAAAATCGCCATGAGAACCAAGCTTCGACTACCCAGAGAGTATAGGCACCTCGTTTGCAGACACTGTAAAAGCTTTATCTTCCCATGTGTGAACTGTCGTGTTCGAATCCAATCAAGAAGGGAGCCACACCTTGTCATCACCTGCCTCAGCTGTGGCAAGCACATGCGCATCCCATTAGAGGGAAGGAGCAACAATGTTAACGTCCAAGATGAAGCGCCGAATAAAACGTGAATTGAGCGCTGAAAAGCCCACGATATGGGTTGGGAAAGAAGGTGCAGCACCCCGAATCGTAAATGAAGTCTCTAGGCAACTGGATCAAAGAGAAATGGTGAAGGTTAAGATACTGAAAAGCGCCATCAAAAATGAGATGGCCGAGAACGTAGCAGCAAATATAGCCCAGAAAACGTCGTCAACCCTAATCGATGTACGAGGTCACACCTTCATATTGTATAGACCGCAAAGAAGGAAGAGTGAAAAGCCTTTATAAGTGGCTTCCCAAATTAGCCATTTCAGCTAGGAAGAAAGAAACTTGTCCACACCTTACGACGTCCCTGCGCCCATTCTGATCGAAACCCTAGCCCAGTATCTAAAGAAAAACACGGATGAAGTAGTTCCACCCGTATGGTCGTCCCTAGTAAAGACAGGCTCCTACACCTCGAGACCTCCACAGAATCCGGACTGGTGGTTCACCCGCTCTGCTTCGCTCCTGCGAAAAATATACATGAAGGGCCCGATAGGCGTAGCCCACCTTCGCTCAGAGTATGGTGGGAGGAAGGGTGCACGAGTTAGGCCAGAACACGCTAGGGTGGGTGGAGGAGCAATCGTCCGAAAGGCGTTGCAACAGCTAGAAGCAGCGGGCCTTGTTGAGCCCTCAAGAAATAGGGGAAGAGTGGTGACTAAAGAAGGGAAGCGACTGCTGGAAAACATATCAACCGAAATCAAGAAGAACATGGAGAAGAAGCAAGTGGAGCTGAGGAAACACTAGGTGTATGAGATGAGTGAGAACGAAATCGAAGAGGTGCAAAGGAGAAAGCTTCTAGCGCTTCAGCGACGACTAGTCCAAGAGCAACAAAGAATCCAAATGCAACAACAAATAGAGGTGCAAAAGCAAGCAATCCTCCGCAGAATACTCTCCCCAGAAGCCAGACGACGTCTCACAAACCTAAAAATCGTAAAGCCAGAGTTCGCCGAACAACTTGAACTGCAACTAATACAGCTCGCACAGCAAGGCACGGTAAACATCCCGGTAACCGACGAACAACTAAAAGACATCCTAATGAAATTGCAGTCTCAGCGTCGAGAGATCAAAATCAGGAGGGTCTAGAGTGGGAAGAAACAAACCAGCCGGGAAAAAACACAGGTTGGCAAAAGCTGGCAAAGAAAGTAAGCCCGTTCCCACATGGGTTATCGCGAAGACAGCGAGCCAAGTGAGGACCAGCCCGAAAAGAAGGCGATGGCGACAAAGAAAGATAAGGGCTTGAAGGAGAAGGCACGAATGAAAAAAACCGTTAAGGAATCCGAGAAAACTGAAGAACCGAAGGAAACCACGTATACCGTGGAAGTAGAAGAAACTGGTGAAGCTGAAGAGACAAGGGAAACGAAAGAAACTGCAGAAGAAGAGGAAAAGATCGAAGAAGAAGCTGTCGAAGAAGTTGAGAAACCGAAGAAAGAAGAGATAGAGGAAGAAATCGTTGAGGAAAAAATTTACACAATACCGTTAGGTAGGGCATGGATTTCCCCCCGGAAAAAACGAGCGCCAAGAGCCGCATTAATTCTCAAGAACTTCATCCACAAACACATGAAAATTAAAACAGAGGCTGAAGAAGGAGAGGAAATTGAAAGGCTAGTGGTCAGCAACGAGGTGAACGAGGAGATCTGGAGCAAAGGAATCGAAAAACCACCACGGAAAATTAGGGTTCGGGCGGTTAAGGATAAAGAGGGAGTCGTAACCGTTTACTTGGCTGAAGGAGACTAGTTCTTGGCGATCTTCCATTGCAGCCTCTTGGGAAGCGCGAGCATAGGGGTTTACTCCATGGTCACCGACAAAATGTCGATAGTTCCGTCACAAATCTCTGAAGCAAAGGCAAGAAAAATCGAGGAGTGGCTGAGGGTGAAGGTTATTCGCACAACAATCGGCGCCTCAGTGCTTGTAGGGGCGCTAGCTCGCGCAAACTCTAACGGAATAATCCTCCCCCACTTCATGCGCGAGGAGGAAAATCAAGCCATAAAATCAAATTTAGACATGAACTGTGCAGTTATGGAGACGAGGAAGACGGCTTACGGAAACCTGATTCTGGCAAACGACTATGGAGCGGTTGTTGATCCACGGCTGAAGACGGTTGATGTGAAGAAAATAGAGGACGTTTTAGGCGTGGAAGCGGTTCCCGGCGAAATAGCTGGACTGCCCTATGTGGGTTCTTTAGCCACCGCAACCAATAAGGGGGTGCTAGCTCACCCGTTGTTGGAGGAGGAAGAGCAGAAACTCTTAAAGGATGTCTTGAAAGTTCACGTGGACGTTGGAACCGTCAACTGCGGAATACCCTATGTGGCAACGGGACTCGTTGGGAACAGTCACGGAGCAGTAGCAGGATATATGACTACTGGACCCGAATTGTTTATGATTGGACAGGCGCTCGATGTGGTTGAGGAAAATGAGTAAAGTCAAGGTTTTCCGGGTTACAGGAGAAATTGTGAAACCGAACTATCAAACCGGCTTTCGTAAAGAGGTTAGGGCAGTGAAGCCAGAGGACGCCGTGGAAACAATTTACACGGAGATAGGGAGCAAACACCGGGCGAAACGCTTTCAGATCAAAATAGTGAAGGTGGAGGAAGTGCCTCCAGAACGGATTGAAAGCCTAGCCCTGAGAAAACTAACGTTAGGTCAGTAACTCCAGCATGGTCCCAAGTTATTGTACAAGCATGTTAAATGGACTATCAGCAACTTCTTCCGTAGTTTGGTGCAAGGTAGATGAACACGTCATCAGCGTCTACGTCGCCGTCGCCGTCGAAGTCGCAGTTTGGGTTGTAGTTGGGGTCTGCAGGATACTTCTTTGGGGGTCCCTCCGTTCCGTAGGCTGGCGAAACGTAGGTGAACACGTCGTCAGCGTCGCAGTCGAAGTCGCCGTCCACATCACCCACCATCGTGATTACAACCCAACACATGCGCAGGTTGTCGGTTGTGCTTCTTTCATTTGGGACTGAAGTGGCGCAGGCGCTTAGTGTATAGTTGCCGTAGGAGATGTCTGCTGTGCTCCAAGTGAAGGTAAGGATTGTAGAGTTTCCACTTGTCAGAGAATGCACTGTTTGATTTCCTATGACAATTTCGTCTCCAATGATTGAACTGTTCTTGTCGGCGTAGAGGCTGATGTTGAAAGTTTCAGTATAATGGCCCACATTTTTGGCGGTTATGTTGATTGTTACATTGTATCCTTTGCTTACCACGGTTTTTGAAAGTGTGACGTTGGTAACAGCTACGTCGTGGGCCGTGAAGGGATAGTTGTCCTGATTGCTCGCGTCAATGACGTATGGCGTGTCGCCTATGCCGTCACCACCAGTTTCGTTCTGGTAGGGACCGCTATACAGGTCAACACCACTATAGTCACTCCAATAGTTTCCACCAGAAGGATAACCATTGTCCCAAATGTTGGGACTAATTGTATATTCTTTGTACACCTGTTTTGTGTTGTCTATGAAGCTGTTATGATAGAGTATGTTGCCCCCTGAGGACAGGTAGTAGATGCCTATTCCGTATTCTCTGTTGTTTGAAATTAGATTGTCAGTTACTAAGTTTCTCGTGGACATGCCACCGATGTCCATTCCGACTGTATTGTTTGATATCGTGTTGCTGTGTACTGTGCTTGCATTGGAGCAAAGTAGGGATAAGCCATCCTCATTGTTCACTATCTTGCTGTCCAAAATAGAACAGTTAACTCTCCATCCAATAGATTCCGTACTGATTCCAACACGATTGTTCGAAACTGTTACGTTTAGAATTGTAACATTTTCTGAATCAGCGATACGAATTCCTTGACCACTTCTTGAAAGGACTAAATCTCTTATCATAATATTGCTTGAGTTCGCAACCCCAAGATACCCAATTTCTGGAAAGGTTGATGGATCTATGATAAGATTGCTCTGATTGATCAGATAATAAACAGGTTTTCCATCCACCGTATTCGAAGTATCTGCGACCGCATACAGGTGATACGTGTAAAGGTGTCCATCATATATCGCAAGGCCGTAACGGTTTCCAATCATCTCATTTTCTTTTAATATATTAGGATTATCACCCCAATTGTGCATTATCGATACAGCTTGTTCATTGTTCGATATTTTGTTGCCAAAAATGGTGTTACCATTACCCCACATTTCTATGCCGTATTCTGTGTTGTTTGAAATAATGTTGTTACTGATATTGTTGTAATCGGAGCCACTCGCAAAGAGGCCATCCCACTTGTTGTCCGTTATCGTATTGTCGCTAATATTATTTCGATCACTGCTTATTAAGACGCCATAATCCCCATTCCGTACTGCGAATCCACTAACAACCGTATTATTTGCATCTAGTTTAACGACGGTTCCCGTTCCATTTCCATCAATAATTGTTGTGCTTCTGTTTTCTCCGATCAGAGACAAAGCCTTGTTCACAACAACATGCTCGTAGTATGTTCCTGCATCCACTGAGATTTTGTGCCCGTTTAAGGTTTGAGGTGCATCTATTGCCGCTTGGATGGTGTCGTAGTTGAAGGTAGTGTTAACGTTGTGGACTGTTGCGATCCAAACTGGGTAGCCAGCAGACTGCCATGCCAAGATTCCTCCAAGCATATTGTATACTTTCGTGAAGTTGTGGGAGTCAAGGATTTGAGATGCTGTTACGCTTCTACCTCCAGACCTGCAATACACTATTATGTCATGGTTCTCGTGACCCGCTAACTCGTTGATTCTTGCATCCAATTCCGTGTAGGGTATCCAAACCGCACCGTATATGTGTCCGCTGTCATACTCACCTTTAGTTCTAACATCTAAAACAACGAGGTCGGGATAAAGACCATTTGTGATCATGTTGTGGGCTGTGCTTACACTTATGTCCGTGTAAGGTGAAGCATATACCATCTGCAACCTTAGCGGGTCTGCAACCCACAAAAACAATGCTGATGACAGGAGCGCTAATACAAAAGCTAAAAAAACAGCCTTTTTCATATTCGATCAGCATATTTATCTTGTATATTTCTGGATATAAGCTGTGTCCAACTTTACCTATAGAAGATTCTACCATCTTATTATATAGGTATGGTTAAACTGATTATCAGCAACTTTTTCCGTAGTTTGGTGCGAAGTATGTGAACACGTCATCAGCATCCACGTCGCCGTCCTCGTCAAAGTCGCAGTTCAGGTTATAGTTGGGGTCTGCGGGATTCTTCTTTGGCGGTCCCCTCGTCCCGTAGGCAGGCGACACGTACATGAACACGTCATCAGCGCCGCAGTCGAAGTCGCCGTCCACATCGCCCATAATAGTGACCACAACCCAACCATCTGGGTAGGTATTGTCGGTTATGTCTGTTTCGCCTGGAACTGAGTCTGCGTGGATTCTTATGGGGTAGTTGCCTTTA
>Ga0315310_10002050_pt1 | contig 12678 bp, 16 predicted proteins | sample TDP5_MG_FD_203630 | JGI IMG/M metagenome (GOLD analysis project Ga0315310, IMG submission 203630) | Freshwater sediment microbial communities from Lake Towuti, South Sulawesi, Indonesia - TDP5 | ecosystem: Environmental > Aquatic > Freshwater > Lake > Sediment | place: Indonesia: South Sulawesi... | reverse complement strand
AAGGTTAGCTTGAAAAAAGAGTTCATGGAGAAGATTGAGCAGTTCATTAGAGAGTACCCGGAGCACGGTTATAGAAGCCTCGCACAGTTTGTTGAAGACGCGGTTAGGCGTAGGGCGGATGAACTCCGTGTATTTGCCCTATCCCCCCGCTTCAGCCACCTCAACACCTACGAGAACCGAGTTTCAATAATGGACAGGAAACTCGGCCACGAAGTCAACGGTAAATGGACCCCTCGTATAATAGACCTTTATGTCCACGCAGTCCGTGACAACGAGTTCGTGTTCTACTGTGAATACTGCGACAGCACAGAATGCGAACACGTCATCTACGCGCTCAAAATTTCAAGTATAACGATAGAACCCCTCCGCAAGCAAGGATGGATATACAGCGGGAAACAAATAGAGACGGAGTAAAATTAACGGGTTAAAACTAGCGCTCCGGCATACGCAAGCCAAGAGCGGGTCCAGCCAGAAACGCTGAGCGTTAAGCGACCAACGGTGGCTATGGATCCTCTTCTTCCTTCTGCTGCTCTTTCAGCTTCTGCCTGCTCTTCGTGGCTTCTGCTTGCTCTGAATTTATGTAACCAATTGAATCTCATCCGAATATCCCTTTTCTCTATTCCGATTCCGACTGTACTATACAATTTTAAATGTGGTTACCTTATACTATAATACGTAGAGATATTCCTAAATGATATAATTTTCGATGGGGATCTCTCTCCTTCATAATTTAGAAATTTGAAAGGAGGTGAAAAAATTGGAGACTTGGAAAGGACTTAAAAGGCTTGAAGTTGAGGCACGCAGAATCGTTATTAAGCACGCAGAATCGTTAGCAAAGAGAGCAGAGTTCGAAAAAGAAATAGTAATTATTGACGGGTTTCCACCAATAAGACTCAAGTGCTTACTCTTCCCTTGGCTACTGCAGTGTCGGATCGAACGTATATGCAGAATGTTTCCATGGCTGTGTTGGCGCTGTTGGCTGTGCCCGATACCGTGCAAGTATTGCCCGCCGCCTCCGCCAGATTGGGATCGGGATTGGGTTGACCCCATTGTGGCAATCGATGCGATCATGCATAATTTGCCCGACCTGGAGCCTGCAAAGATAACTGAGGATGCGGTATTGAAAGCATCCATTGCGGTTATGGAAAAGGGGACAAATCTCATTAGACAGTCGCTCGATCGCGTCTCAGAAAGTCTGAAAAAGTTCAAGTAAATCTCATTTGGAGGTGACTCCTCTTTTTTCCTCCTTATTTTTGTCAAATCTGTAACATTAGACCACCAATATCATCTCTTAAACAAATAATCAAAGAACTGGTTTCAATGAATATCAAACATAGAGGCTATAAGAACATTCATTAAAGGAGCCAACTATACTACTGTAATTTTGTCTGTTGAGGTAAGCAGAATGCCACTGTTCATGGGAGAAAGAAGGCCCTAATCACCCCTCTCTAGCGATCTTCATGGGCTTCGCCTAGCGCGCGCCCCCTTTATCCGATCTTCCACAAACGCTGAGTTTCGAACGTTGCCTCTGATGTCCTTGGGATTCGTGAGAATAACTTCGGTTGGGTGTTCAGTAACCCAAGCGTTCTCTGCCGTAAAAGTAGCCTTCTCAAGCTCTTCCCTAGGCTTATAAACGCGGTCATCGCCATACCTTTGCACAATTTCCCTTGCAATAACTGCTGGGAACCTCAGCGTTTCCTCATCTTCTTTAACCTGCAGTTCATCGATGTCAAGAACGTCCGTCGCGTACTTCCTCAATTCCCTCACCAAAATCTGCCATGGCTTTCTGAAACTTTATTTTAGCGGATTTTACTTCAGAGATGTAACATGTTGAAAAATGCTGAAAACAAGGTATAAATAACGCGTGCGATTCATACGATTTTCTTCTTCATTTGCACATTATGGATTTCGTGAAGAAGGAATATTATTGCCGTTTTGTTCATGTGAGACTTTTGCTTTGCTGTAACCGTTAAGAAAGAGTCTATTCTGAATCGGATTTTTGTTTGGAGTTAGAACATTTCATAACAGATAAAAGAGTTTTCAGATTTATTTTCAAGATACTTAAGGGAGTCATTTTGCCAAAGCGTGATTTTGAAAAGCTTCTGCTTGAGGCAGTGGACGAAGGGCTGTTTCTGTTAGGGGAATCCTCGAAGCAAGCAATATATTATCATCTAGAAAAAGGTTTCAATCTTAAAAGGCATGAGATTCCTTACAAAATTGAGGAGTTTGCGGATGCAATTGAAAAGATTTTTGGACTAGGAGCTAATTTTTTCGAGATTTTGATTATGAAACGTCTTTATATAAAAGTTGGGCGAACGCTCAAATGGCAAGGATCTAAAGATTTCACATTCACTGAATATGTGGCTGCAGTTAGGCGAAGTTTTCTGGAGAAGAAGAGAGCAGAGGAGGCAGCTCCATGCGAGCAGATGTTGACAGAGAGTTAATTGAATCTGTTTTCAAGGACTTACCTCTTACTAATGCTTTCGAATGCTTGTTTAATCCGCGCTACGGGTTTTTAAGAATTTAAACCTATATTTTAGAATATTGAATCCATTAATCAGAAAACGTCTCTCCGTTATAGCTTATTCCAATCCATTCAAGAGGGTGGTATGTAATCTATCCTTAAGAGATATCTATAGTCATGTGTTGCGATGAATGGTATGTGGTTTCCCTCGTAAATTATTCGTAACGACAACGAATAATCGACATCCCCAAATGCACCTGGCATAGGTCCATATTCATACCCGATTACTTTTCCGGACACATCTAAAAGCTTTCTTATTGGACCTGCAAGGCTGATGGTGTACCATCCCCTCGAAAGTAACGGCATAAAGTATACACCGCTTTTAGTCGCGTTCACGCTCCAAATTATGGTTGCGGTCTCGTTGGTTGTGGGGTCATAGGCGTTTCCCTCTTGCACAGATATGGCCACGTACGACTCTGATGGAAGAGTGACTATTGACACGTGACTATTAATCACTTGGTAAGCGATTATTGATAGAACTAGGCACAAGGTGGAGTTGTCATATGGGCTGTATATAACGCAGTCAAAGGGACCTTCGATGATAAGCTTCGTGGCATTGGCTTCCCATCCTTTGAAAAATCTGAGGGTACATTTAGATTGTAGTGATACATCTTCAATGCTGGTAAGCTTCACTAACTCTTTCAGTTGTCGATACCCTGCGGATACCTGGTTCAACAACTGATATTGTGTATAGCATACGCCTGCCAAGATGACAAGTCCGATCATGAGTACTGCAAGAAAGGACTTCCACCTCATGGGTAATGTCAGGGGATGTTTTGGCTCTGTAGTTTTTGGTGCCTCTTCCACCCTACTCATCGTTGCTATAGCCGCTTCTCCGGAGGCGGACAGCTTGTACCTTCCGTCCTCCATCTTAGAGACAAGCTCACCGAGGCTTTCGAGGTGATAGGTTAGATGGGAGCTAGATATTCCCAGCTCCTCCAGTATCTGGGAGAAGTTCATCGGCTTTTCAGCCAGCATTCTGAGGATCTTACGACGGGCTGGATGCCTCAAAGACGTAAACATGGTCGAGTAAGTTTCCTCTTCCAAACCGGACATGGATATCTTCCAAGAACATGAGAGCAAAGACCGTAAGAAAACCTTTTTTATCAAGAAACCTTGACCAAATCAGCCCCTCTCTTCATAGGCGGTCTCCTCATCGGTCGTCGCCTCACAGACCTAGTGGGACCTGGACCATCCCTCCTCATAATCTTCGCAGTCCCAATGGTGATCGGCGCCTTCATAGGCGACTGTGTGGGCAAGAGAAGAGGCTATAGGCCTTTCATGTAGGATTTTTCCATATCAGGTAGACTTTTGTTTGTGTTAGGAAGCTGAGGATGCGGAGCATCTTAGCCAGCTTTTCCAGGCTAGCCTTATCCACTCGATGGCAGAATTGTTCATGGGTTAGGTAAGCTTCATGGACGGACATGATGCGCTTTCGATACACGCCGCTCGACTTAGAAACCTCTTTAAAGATATCTTTAACTCTCATCACCTCATCAGCTGACATTTTTTGTAATTTCTCTAGGTTTGCTCTTTCTGAAGAGAGGAATATTGGGTTAAATCCTGGGCTTCTTAATTTCTCCACAGCTTCAAGGATTCTGGGGTCGGGCTTGCTTTCCGCGATTTTTGTTAGTCCTGCGTGCTCGAAGAACGGGTTGTAGCGGGCCATCACTGCAACCGTTTCCACGAAAGGCTTGCCTGCTAGGGGAAGCGTTTCCTTCACCAGCTTCACGCCTAAACCGATGGTACGATATTTTGGATGAACCACTACACGGGAAATTAAGGCTAAGTCACGATTCAATTCTTCTAGGCTGAGTTGCCTTCCAAATGCCTTCTTTCTCCCAAACGCCGCAACAGCAGGAGAACTATATACGATGACGCCGGCCACCTCATCATCTCGTTTCAAGGTAAAGACTTTTTGACAGGCAACGACTCCCTTGCTGTCTCGATAATGGAAGCCCGCCAACCTCCTATAATCTTGTAACGTGCTTGGCTCAATGCGCATCTCTCGGACTAGGCTGCACTCCCGATTGACCTCGTTTGGATAATATTTGACCTCGATTTCCTTCCCGAACCGCTTATGAATCTGAACTGAAGGCTTTAGGTCCTCGAAAAGGTCGGTGTGTGTGGTTGCCGCTAAAACCGCCTTCCCTTCCTGCCTCGCCAGCTTCTGCAAGTTAAAAGCCACGATTTTAGCTGTGTCTCTATCGAGTGTGGAACAAAACTCATCTGCAATCCAGAATTGGGCTTGGCTTTCCTCGATCATCTTTGCAATCCGATATCGGTATTTCTGTCCATCACTCAGCTGGTTATAGCGACGTACAAACAGGAAAGCGTCGTTTAAGCCCACTCGAGAAAGCAGTTCCAAGCCCTCCTCAAGGGTTTTGCCAATCGTGTCGATCAAGGGCTTGTCGGGGTCCACTGTCACGTCTGCGATGTTAATCACGTCTGAGCCTATGTCCTGCCTTATGTCCTTCTCCAAAGCCCTTAGCAGCACAGACTTGCCAGCTCCCGATTCACCCGTTATCAAGACGATGTCTGTGGGTGAGATTTTCAACTCCACGTTATCGTAGATCACGTGGCGCTGAAATTGATCCACCCCTAAACCGAAGGCTTCAGCCACCGCTATGGTCCTCGTTGTAATGTCCGTGGCCGTTTCGTAAGCAATGTTGATGATGAAGTTGCCGGTGGTTCGGTCGTATCTTCTCGCAAACCTTTTGATTTCAAAGTGTTCTCGGGTTCTCATCTGGGGACCACCGCCAAGTAGGGTTCGGGCTGCATCTCCACAGTTGCGTAGAGACTTAGGCAAACGCTCCAGAAGACGTCGTCATGCGTGCCTTGTGGATGGTTGAAGCTTATGGAGCCGTCTTTGCGCAGCTCGAATCGTTCCACGTTTAACTCCGTAACGAACTCGCCTTTGTATGGTCTCTCCCAGGTGAAGTAGGGATACCAAACCTGGTGGTTGACCATGCGCTGCTTGAGCAGGGTAACCATCTCCTGCTTGCGGGGCAAGGTGAAGTGGACACCCTCAACGTTGTCTATGCCGCTGTTCTTCATGTCCTCAACCACGTAGTCCTGGTTGGTGGAGTCCACGCGGATTTCGCAGAAGCCTTCCCAACGGTCCTGGAGCGTTTTCACGTAGCCGATGACGCTGGCGTAGCTGGTGCCCAACTCAAAGATTTTCAGATGCCTAAGGTAGAATCTGCCCTTAGCTTCCTCCACCACCACGAGGACGCTGTAGTCTTGCAGTCGACCCAGGTCCAAGCCCGCGTAAAGGCTGCAGCCTCGATGGACGCTTTCAAAATCCCACAGCTCCAGCTCTTCGCCGATGGTTTTCTCGGTGGCTATGCACTTGGTGATCAGCGATTGAGGAAGCCAAGCCGACTCGTCTTCAGCCCACTCGGCTTCCATCTCCCTCTTCCAGCGCCATGGATCTTCAGCAAACTGCCTGCGAATCTTTTTAAGAGTCTCCTCGTCGAGAGGACCTTTCGGCGCCATGGACTCGCGCCAGGTGACATGGCTCTTGGAAAAGTCGCTGAAGTCCTCATGATGAAAGATTTTGTAAAAAACCGAGTCGGTGTTCCAGGGTGTGCTGCTGATCAAGACCTTGCCTTTTGTCGTGCTTATCGTGAAGAGGATGGCGGTGTACATGTCTTCGTCGTTGGGCGTGAAGTTGGCTTCATCCCAATAGATCACATGGAGGGTGGGTCCCCTGATAGTATCAGGGTTGTTTGGGAAAGCCTCGATGACGCTGCCATTAGAGAAGTATAAAACAGTGCGTTGAGGCTTGGGGCAGTACTCAGTGGGGAGTTTCCGCAAAAAGTATCGTATTCGCCGGATCACAAGTTTTGATTGGCGCCAGCCAGGCGCAACGATACCTATGTAAGCGCCGGGATGAGTCAACGCATAATTGAGGAGAAGAGCAGACGCAATCCATGATTTACCTGACTGGCGGTTCCAACGCATAGCCACAAACTGGTTTTTGACAAACTTTTCGGCGAGGTCCCGCTGATACGCGGTGGGCTTGAAGCCCACAACCTGCTCAAAAAACATGACAGGGTTCTGGCTAAGCTTCATTCTTTGTTTTTCAGCTTCAGCCCAGACTTGGCTAAGCCTATCGGCCAGCACATCGATCCTAGAGAATCGGTTTTCAGGTCGCATCTGCCGCTTTTGCCTTCTGAAGATCATTTAGACGTTTCTCCATCTCCAAAATCTTTGCCTCGATCTCAACCCAACGCTCGAATTTCTCGAGCAGAGAATCGTATGTTTTAGCCGCGTCTGCCAACACCCTCAGCTGCATGACCTCCCTCTTCTCGAGGTCGGGCTGCTGAAGCCTAGCGATGGCTCCAGCCAGAATCTTCAAGACCTCCTCATGAGTCATTATGTCAACGGGCAAAACGCTACCGCGTGTTGTTGAACGCTGTTCCTGCAACTGTTCATCATCACGCAGACCCAAACGCATCAGTTTCATGCGGACGGCTTCCACCGACTTGTTCATGGCTTTGGCTATGCTGTTCAAGTCGTGAGTCTGATTCCATAATTCTCGCAATCGAGCTATTTCTTGCTCCGTCCAGGGTTTGCCAGGCAAGCTTAGACCACCCATGACTCTCCGCTGTAAACAACCCTAACCTGTTTGGCGACTTTCTTCAGAAGCTGAAGCGCTGTCTTTGGGTCTGGTGCGTCTACGGTGATCTCTATTATGCCGTTACCTCTACACGCCACTGAGATGGTTGTGTTTTTGGCGAACTTTTCGAGACTCCTGCTGGCTTCATCCAACTTCTTAAGAAGCTCTCTTTGTCTGTGAGTTGATGTGAAGAGCTTTTGGCTCAACCTTTTCACCTCATGCCTTCTGTCCGAAAAATGTGCCCAGAATGACTCCAATCACGCCGGTTATGGAGGCGAAGATTTCTGAGCTGAACGCTTTTACTACGACCATGTGGGCTATTTCGAGGGCTGTGAGGCAGACTAGCGCCATGATGGCGAAGTACATGCCAAGTACCAAGCGTTCGCTTGGAGCTACGGAAACATCTCTCGATTTTTCTCCTCTCTCGCGAACCGTAACCCTTCTGGTTAGGGCTTTGCGAATTAGGTTTCTCAACGGTTAGTCCACCTCTTTGGTGTAGATGAGGATTCTACCCTTGCGCTTGGTTGTCCTAGCCCTCAAGAACGCTTGCTGCAGCAGCACAGCTACGTTTAGCTCGAGCTCACCCTGTTTAAGCAGCTCAACTCCGTGGATCATTCCCACTGGAACTACGTTGAAGTCGATGTCGTAGACGCCTAAGGCCTCGTTCATCTGGAAATGGTCCCGTATGAGCAGGAGGTGCTTGGTCCTCTCGCCCACCACGCCGAGAAACACACCCCAGCTGGTCACCGGGATGTCAAACTGGATCCGACTCTCAACATCCCTGTCTACTCTAGCCTCGCCCTTGCTGGCATCAAACCAGTGAACCCGAACCAAGTCGCCGAGCTGCAAACCCTTAACCTGCCTCAAAACCTCCTTATTCACCGAGCCCCACCCCCAGCATCATCTTCCCCTCTAGCGAGGACTAGGAACGAGATCGCGATCATGATCAAACCGTAAAGCCCATGATCGAGGTAGGGTGGATAGGTGAAGCTGGCTCCATAATTGACGATCTTCTCCCCCAGCAATGCGACGCCGGCACCGAACAACACGTAGCCAAAACGTTCAAGCTTTGACATCGTTTCTATCTCCCCAGCTTTTTGTAGCCCGTTCCTCTCTTCGTGGCTTCCAGCAACTCCCTTGTTTTGCTCACGAAAATCGCCATTTGAGGAGGTTCCGCAATCAGCGTTAAGCGGCTCTCAAACTCGCCCTCATCGTTCATCCAATGCTCCACAGACTGGATCCGGTAGTTGGCGTCAATATTCTCGTTAAGGCTGGTAACATGGATCATTTCACCCGCCACAATGCGAGGGTCACCCAGCACGGTTATTCGCAGGTATTGAGCCGGATCCTTACGATACCTTAGCTCTGCATCTGCCACCTTCTGGCAAGCATCGGTGCTCACAAGGTTTTCGTCGATGATCACTAACTCTCTCACGCCATACTTGGCTTGACTGACGCTGTCCTCAGCAACGGCGCTCCAGCGACACCTGTCAAAGAAGAGGTTGTCTACCCAGAAGGCTCCTGTGCCTGTTCCAGAAAAGTGAGCGTATACAAGGACCTTCCTCACTCTTTCCCAGTTGAAATCCTGTGTGTTGAATAGGCTGTGGGTCCATTCGTCGCTGTGTTTGCGTCCGCACATGAACTGAAGTAGGTTCCACTCTCCCAGCCTAACTTTGACCTCTCGGCGAACAACCATGCCCGCATAATCTTCCAGCTGAATGGTGATGTCGCCGGAGTATGTGGTGGCTGCCCTAATTTGCAGGGTTAAGCTCGGATACGTATCGCAGTTAATTTCAGCGAGGCTTGAAAACCAGAGAATGGCGCATCCATAATAATCCGCGGTGGTCACGTCCACCTTCGTGGAGTAGGAGCCCTTAATTTTTTGGTCACTAGCCCTCGAGATGGTTCCTGAGCCAGTTCCGCTGACCCAACCCGGTAGCTTAAGTACCTTACCAGCAGCTACAACCGTATAGGTGTTAGCGAGGTTGTTCACCATGGTTAAGTCGTTGTTGACTGTGTCGATGCTGGCAACCTCGTTTTCCTCGCTATTGTTATTATCCATAATTCGGACTTTATCCCCGACAGCAAACCCTGAGACGCTTACAACGCTGACAACCTTCTGGCCCGCAGCAGCGTCCGCGTCAAGGTTACTCCTTACATGATACGCATCGGATTCTGTCCACTCGTCCTCGTCAAGCGGGAACGGCTTGCTGGCTTCACCATAAACGTAAATCTTGTTACGGACACGTTCAATAGCGGTTTCAAACTCTAACAGCTCCATGAGCTCATCGATGTTTACGGCGCTGGTGTATTTCTGACGCTCAAAAAATTTGAGGTCTCCCTCTTCACACTTGAAGTCGTAGCCCACAACGTTGCTGGCGTTCTTAGCGGTGTCCGCGACGTGCTTTATGATTTCCCAAGCAGGCTTACTCTCGTATTCCTCTTCCACGTAGGTGCTGTTCGTGGCTTCTACGCCGACGCTTTCTAGCGGGGTGAAGTTAGCCAGCACCTCTTTAACAATTGCGGAGCCCTCTTGGTTCACGTAGCGCTTAGTAACCACACGGTTGAACAACTCTGCTCCGAGGTCCCTGCCCTTTAAACGCAAATAATGGAGTATGCCCCTCCGGGTTGACTCAACCATCCTGGTCACAGATTCAATCCGTGCTTTCATAACCTTGTAGAATGGATCTGTGCCCCTCGTCATGGCGATCTCGATGAGGTCGCCTACGTTGATCTGGTCTGTGTACGTCGCATTCCAGTTCTGCAGTAGGCAATTGAAAGACCCAACCTCTTCCGTGACCGCCAAATATACTGTTAGATCGATCGCATCGAAAATGCTGGAACCATCGGCTGGGGTAAGCACGGTTTTCTCGCAGATCTTAATGTAGTCAAACTTGGCGAGTTGACCACTAGAGCCGTACACGACAAGCCTAACTTCGTCGATGTCTCCAGAGTATGGATACCCTTGAACATCAAAGGTTTTTAGTCCCGTGTCCGTGTATTCCACATACGCCTTAATCACTCCAGCCAGCAGAAGCTCCAGACGCCACTTTGTCCCTGTTAACTCCGTGCATTTAACAACCACATAACGATAAGTTGCTGAATTGAAGCTCCAACTCCTCGACATGTAAGCGTACGTGTTCGGCGCCACTATAGTCAGCGTCCCAACACTACCATTGGTTGTTAAGTTGCCTCCAGCAGCTGACCACTTTCCAGATGCCGCCACAAACACGTCATCGAAGTGCTTAACTCCTCGGAAAATCTCAACTTCACAATATGGGTAGCCTTCCACTATCCCCAAGCCTCCAATGGCTTCAGCCGGAAAGAACAAAAATCGTGCAGCTTTGTGGAATGGCATTGCTCATCCCTAGTAACCCCGTCTCGTGATGTACTCGTAGCGTTCTTCCTCGACTCTCCTAGCTCCTGCTGTTTCCCTCTGCCTCAGGCTTTCATTATACTCCGTCTGAGCCTCAGCAGCGTCCCTTGTTGTGGAGGCGAGCCAAGCCATGTAGGCAGCGGTTGCCACGATCAAGCCTACTCCAAGCGTAAGTAAGGCGATTTTCATGGCTAAGGCAGCGTTCAAAACCCAGGTGATCTTCGCAGCGATAGCGGTGGCGACCGCATAAACTTGCTGAGCAGCGGCTACACCCCAAGTTGTTCGTAGGAACATGCCAAAAACAGTTATGAGATAGCCCGTGTTCGCAAGGGTTCTCGATTGCTCATCTGATAACAATCCAAATTGATGACCTAGATGGGCGATCACGGAGGTGGTGGCTCCTAAGCCCGCAACCGCGGCGCCCATAGATCGCACCTTCGCAGCCATGCTTTCTGCATCAGACGATATTCTGGCAAACTCATGTGAAGCCCTGTTGACTGCACGGATTGTTACTGCTATCTCATGAAAACTCATGTTTTTACCCTCTCCAGCTTGCCTCTCGAATTGCCCAGTCTATCCCCTCTCTGATGATGGCGTGTAGCCTTGGCAGATGCAGCTGAACCGCCTCTGTTATGAAGTAGAAGCCTCGCATGTGTCGGGTTCCCAGCTCCACGAAAACGGCGTAGGGAGCCCCTGCACCTACCTTCAGAATCCAGTCCTCAAGCTTAGTATAGATGGAATCTCGTAGGCGACCGGTGCGAACGGGACAAAGCTTGCGAGCCGTGGCGTGGATATCCGACCCTAAGTCCTGGAGTTTGCGGCGTATATTCCTCTGCATATACACGTTCACCTGCTCCATTTTCTGAGCAAACTCCTCGGAGCCTTCCACACGCAACTCAACCTCAATGGACATGCTTTCGAGCCTCCCTCTCCGCCTTCCTCATCTCCTCCTCACTCTGCCGATCGATCTCATTGAGGATGACAACGCAGGTTTCCACGAACTTTGCGGGCTGCTTATCAAGTTGTGTTTTTGTCCACCCCATCTCCTTGCATAATCGAAATTCTAGTAGGCTCGGATGGGCTCGACCTCTTCTCATCGCCCTCACCAGTTTTTTGTCTCCTCCAGCGTTAAGCCGCAAAGCCTGTTCACGACGCCGCTGAGAAACTCCCCTAACTCGACTGAAATGCCGTCTTCCTCGCTCATCAATTTCTCAAGGGTGATCGCCTTGTGCGGTGGCTGCTCTTTCAGACTCGCCCAGATGGTTTCCGCTTGAATGGCGATGAGGTCGCTGCTGATCACCTGACCAGTTACCGGATGATACTTCGTGTATTTGGTGATGATTCTGCTGCGTTTAGCCCAGGTTATTTCGCTGAACACGTAGCGCCCAGCGTACTCTTTGCCAAATCGGGCATCAAGCTCCACAACCTCTGTCCTCATGCGATCACCCCGCTTAGGTTATCGTCAACGTTTTGGCTTCCCACTCCAAGCTCTGCGCCACCGTGTCCTCGATGGGCGTCGGGAGCCTGCTGGCTTTCCACTTGCAACTGTTGAACGTGAAGGTCCTAGTTCCTATGCCGAATTTCAGTGTAAACTCGGTGTCGCTGAGAATATCGTCTAGTTCTGCCACGGATTCAAAGTCAGCCCGAACTGACCCCTGCAGAACTTGATGCCTCTCTGGAAGGCTCTTGATTAGGTATGGCGTTGCGGATCGGATCACGGCTTGGCGTTTCAAGTTGTTGATGATCTCAAAGCTGAAGTCGGTGAAGCGGTCGATGGCTGCGGCGTCCTTGGTAACGGAGCAGTCGCTTCCTGTCAACGGGTTCGCTGACGGCTCTGTCTCGTAGCTGGCCCCGATCTTGGCGTAGGCGAAGACTACGTCCTGCCCGATCAGGTCAGCGGCTATTTTCGCAGGGTCTTCAAGGGATACATCAACCTTCACTCGATCGATCTTGCATCCCTTGTGGTTTAGGCTGATGAGGCTCGCCGCCTTCTCATAATACACCTCGATGCTCATTGACTTCAGGGATGTTACATAGTCGAAGAAGGTCCAGTTCTGAGGCACATAAGCAATTTTGAGATCCACATGTCGTAGGCCTCTTCGGATGGCTCTGACGTTGCGGGATCCAATCCCGCGGATGATGATGTTGCGTGGG
>Ga0315310_10002049_pt1 | contig 12680 bp, 12 predicted proteins | sample TDP5_MG_FD_203630 | JGI IMG/M metagenome (GOLD analysis project Ga0315310, IMG submission 203630) | Freshwater sediment microbial communities from Lake Towuti, South Sulawesi, Indonesia - TDP5 | ecosystem: Environmental > Aquatic > Freshwater > Lake > Sediment | place: Indonesia: South Sulawesi... | reverse complement strand
GCTCATGTGAGCCAAGCCATAAATGTGCAGATCCGTGAAGGTCAGGCATTATTTATGGCGACCAATGGTGTTGAGGAAAGTATTTTCCGTAAGGACACCAAGGCTCCCTACTACATCTCCCCACTTGGTGCTGTGGATGGAATAGGGAGAATGTGTGCTGATTACGTAAGCAAAACCTATAAACCGAAGCACGTCGTTCTCTTTCTCCCGGATTATGCTTATGGCCGCGGCGCAGCAAAAGGGGCTCATAAGGTCTTCAGCACTAAATACCCTCACATCAAGATTACCGAGGTCTGGTCGCCCGTTGGAACCCCTGATTTCACCTCATACATCATCAAAATCAAGGAGATAAAGCCTGATGTGGTGATGATGGGGCACTGGGGTGCTGACACCATCAATGCCTTGAAGCAGGTTCATGAACTGGGGTTGAAGAAAGATACAAAAGTCTTCTTCAACTCCATTATTAACGCCCAGGCCGTGGGTATTCCACCTGAGGCCCTTGAAGGGGTATCGATGGGGATGTGGTGGTATTATGATCTAACTGGCCTGAAGGATCCTGAGACAGTAGATGCTGTTGCCAAACTGACAGAGGCGTGGAGGAAAGAGTACGGGGAGCCGCCCGACCCCTTTGCGGTTTATGCCTACATCGGCATGCAGGAAACCCTGAGAGGGATTGAAGTGGCAAATTCTCTCGAACCAGGCAAGGTCTATAAGGCTCTGATGGATAAGCCAGATTTCATGAGCGTGAAAGGGCCGGCCACGTGGCGCATTGACGGAAGGACCTCGTATCGATACGCCAAGTTTATCGTCGATGGCAAATCTCCTAAGGAAAAGAAGGATAAGTGGGATTTTGCCAGAGTGGTTGACGTTTATATGGGTGAGGAATTGTGCCTCCCTCTGAAAGAAATGGGTTGGTAGTATACAAAAGCATTCGGGGAGGTGAGGTCGACCTCCCCCAAATCCAAAATTTGAATAGAGTTTTTTCTCTCCCTTAAGGAATGAAGAGGAATCAGATATTCTACATTAAAATGGAAGAGAAGGGATGAATATGCCCGCAATTCTTGCAGCGGAGGGGTTGAGTAAACACTTCGGTGGCCTCATTGCAGTCAATAAAGTAAAATTTTCGATTAAGACGGATGAGGTGACGGGGATCATTGGTCCGAATGGATCAGGAAAGACAACGCTATTTAACTTGCTCTCGGGTTTCTTCCCTCCCACTGAGGGACGCATCTTCTTTTTTGGTGATGACATCACTCGCATCCCTCCACACGAAAGAGTGATGAAAGGGATGGTGCGGACGTTTCAGCTCGTTTCTGTATTCAATTCAATGACCGTTTGGGAAAATCTCGTTCTCTCCAGCATCCGGTTCAAGGAAAAGCATACCTCCCCTGGGAAATTCTTTTTCTCATCGGCAAAGAATGAGGAGATCTTAGAAAACTGTCTTAGGGCGCTGAAACTGGTCGGGCTTCAAAGCAAGGCGCGGACTCTCACATCTGAACTCTCTTATGGCTCAAAAAGAATGCTGGAGATTGGAATCTCCCTCTCCCTCAACCCGAAACTTCTGCTCTTAGATGAACCTTTGTCCGGACTTAGCGATATAGAGATTTCAGAGGTTCTCGGCCTCCTTCAACAGATCAAGGAAAACCTTACGTTGGGCATCATTGAGCACAAGGTATCGAAGATCGTCAACCTTGTGGACCGTCTCTGCGTCATGAATGAAGGGAATTTTATCTGCGAAGGGGATCCCGACCATGTGCTCTGTGATTCTTCGGTAAGAGAATGCTACTGGGGAAAAAGCGAGATGGACCAGTCTTTCACATAATGAATTCCCAGGAGACAGGAGCAGTTTGGGAAAGACGATATGCTCGTAATTAAGAATTTGGATGTTGCTTATGGCCATGCAAAGGTATTGCATGACGTCTCCCTCGATATCGAAAAAGGGGAGACGGCCTTCTTCATTGGCCGAAACGGTGCAGGAAAGACGACTCTACTAAAAACCATCATTGGTCTTTTGAAACCGCAAAAGGGCTCCATTACCTATCAGGGGCAAGAAATATCAAGTCTTTCTCCTGAAGAGCTCTACCTTAAAGGGCTTCGATACGTGGCTCAGGAGAAGAAGGTCTTCGGCAATTTGACTGTTCAAGAGAACATCGAGATCGCTGCCTATGCCAGCCAGGAACCCTTAGAACGAGCTCTGGATAAAGTGATGAGCATCTATCCAAAATTGGAAGGCTTTTTGAAAACGAAAGCAGGACAATTGAGCGGAGGACAGAGACAGATCCTCTTGGTCGGCCGGTCTCTTGTTGGAGACCCAAAGCTCCTTCTAATCGACGAACCCACTCAAGGGTTGGCTGCAATCGTCATTGAAGAGATCGTCAACATTCTCACCGGTCTAAAGGACCAGGTTTCTGCTGTGATCGTTGAGCAAAACCTTGCCATGGTAAACCGCTTGGCCGACCGGATCTACGTCCTTAAGGAAGGTAAGGTGGCCAGGGAAATTATTAATAAATCCGAGATCTCCGACACTAAGGGATTGGAGGAGTATCTCTGAGGATTTTGATGACATTAAGGAGATCATTTTGGACGAGGACAAAGCCTCTTTAAACAAACCTACCGAACTTCCCGAGGAACTGAGGAAGAAACCCATAATCGAGCGCGGTGCAATCGACCTTATGGCTATCGCTATATTTTTTCTTTTAATTACACCCCTCCTTTCGGTTCACAGAGTCACAGACTTCATGATCTTCTGTATCTTTGCGATGTCCTTTGACTTGCTCTACGGATATATGGGCCGACTCTCCTTTGGTCAAATGCTATATCTGGGTACCGGCGCCTACTGTTGCGGCCTTTTTATTAAGTATATTGGCGGAAATCCTCTCCTCGCCATTTCTATAGGCATCGCCTTTGCAGGAATGCTGGCGATGCTTCTTGGCCTCATCATCGTCAGGACGACGGGTGCTTGTTTTGCCCTGATCAATTTGGCTTTCAATCATATTGGATTTTTTCTCGTTCTCTCGCCTCTGAGAGAAATTACAAGGGGAGAAGATGGATTTGGAGTCAGTGCTTCGAAATTGGGGGTTCTCAATTTTGGCAGCCGGCCCATTATGTTTGGATTCGTCCTTCTCTGCTTGCTATTGGTTTATTACTGCCTTAGACGGCTGACCTCCTCACCTTATGGAATTTTGATTCGGTCAATTAAGGAGGACGAGACGAGGGTAAGGTTTCTCGGATATAATACCTTCCTTTATAAATGGTTCACCTTTATTCTGGCCGGGGCGATAGCTGGCCTGGCTGGTTCACTGACTGCACTGAATTATAATTACGTCAACCCAAATGCGATGGATGTGCACAGTAACGTAGGGGTCGTTTTCGCATGCCTGATCGGAGGAGCAGGTAACCTCTACGGAGCAATTTTGGGAGGCGTGATCTACATGGTGATTAGTAATTTCTTACCCATCTACATTTATCGTTGGGAAATGTTCTTAGGTTTTTCTCTGCTGATCATCGTCTTTCGGTTCCGTATGGGTGTTTGGGGATATATTCAAAGATTTTGGGAATATACGATTAAAAGGAAAGTAGTTCCAAGGTTGATGAAAAAGGAGGCTATCTAAAAGTGATCTACACCATTGTCTATGGGCTTACGATTGGGGCAATCCTTTACTTTATTTCGATCGGTCTTTCGTTGACGTTTGGTGCTATGAGGGTGATCAATTTTGCCCACACCCTCACCTATACCATTGGTGTTTACGTACTGATCACTCTCGTCAATTTCTTCAAATGGTGTTTCCCCCTTGGTGCAATCCTTGCGATTCTCGCTGTCATTCCGATAGGCTATATCATTGAGCGATTTATCATTAGGAGGCTTTACGGAGAATCTCTCGACTACACCTTTATCGCCACATTTGCGATCGCACTGATCGGGGTTGATGCGATCAAATGGATATGGAGTGTCAGACCCTATCCCATAAGCGATCCTATTGGGAAATATCTGTTGTTCTGGGGCCTCTCCCTTCCTATCTACCGAATCGTTATCGTGATGATTGCGATCATTCTCTTCTTTGCTCTTAACATCTTTTTTAAGAAGACAATTGTGGGAAAGATCGTTGTGGCAGCCCTTGAGGACAAGGATGGAGTGAGATGTTTAGGGGTAAATGTCGACAAGTACTTTTCCATCGTCTTTATACTCGGGAGCGCCCTTGCTGCCTTGGGGGGAGTTCTCTATGCGCCGATCGGTTCTGTCCACCCTTATATGGGACTCTCGGTCCTTTTGCTGAGCTTTGCTGTGGTCATCGTGGGGGGGATGGGAAATTTAAATGGAACATTTCTCTCCGCATTCGCTTTGGGGATGGTCATGTCTATTACGGCAAGGTATTGGTCGCAGGGTGCTGAGACAATGGTCTTTATCGTCATGGCGATCGTTCTGATTTTCAAACCCATTGATATTTAGAGGGCAAAGCCGACCTTCAATTCGTCAAAAAGGACGGAACGCCCTCTAAGAAAATTGAACCCAAATTGGACCGCTGGATCAGTCAATTCCAGGTAGGTGAAAGGAGGAAAAGTTATGAAAGGTATATGGAACAAGGTGTTGAGAGTCGATTTGAGCAGGGGGAGCTGCAAGGCCGAGAAGGTTCCTGATAAAGTCTACGAATATTTCTTGGGAGGAGAGGGGCTGGGTGCGTATTTCATGTGGAGGGAAAGCCCTCGAGGAACGCTGCCCTTCGATCCTGCCAATTGCCTGACCTTCGGCGCCGGAACGTTAAATGGCATTCAGCAGAGCGGAGCGGACAAGTGGGCGACGACCGCTATTTCCCCCTCGATTTACATGAATGCTGGTTCTGCCGCCACAGCGAGTTTCGGCCTCGAGACGAAGGCCGCAGGTTATGATGCCATTGTCGTAACGGGCAGGGCGGAAAAACCGGTCTATCTCGTCGTCGATAACGACAAGGCGGTGCTCAAAGATGCAAGCCATCTTTGGGGCAAAGATGCCTATGAAGTCGAGGATGCGATTCATGCTGCCGAGGGCGACAACTTCGAAGTGGCCAGCATCGGTCAGGCTGGGGAGCGCGGGGTCCGGTTTGCAAATATTCAGACCCGGAAGAAGTCGTACTGTGGCCGAAGTGGACTGGGTGCAATCATGGGATCGAAACTCCTGAAGGCCATCGCCATCCGGGGGACCCAGGAGCTGAACTACCATAATTCGGCGGAGCTGGATAAGCTGAACAAAGAGATCAACCGCCGGCTTGCCATAATGGATTCACAAAAGACCGAGTGGCTCCAGATCAAACGGGTCGGAACGGCGATGGCGACGGAGTTGTTTGCTCCCCAAGGGAACCTGCCAATCAGCAACTATCGATTGCCGGATTGGCCTGAAGGAGTGAAGGCATGGCATGCCTCCAATTATGCCAAAGAACTGAATGCGAAGCCTTGGCCGTGTAAGTACTGCGTGATCCAGTGCCATAATCTTTGTGAGGTCACGGAGGGGCCCTATCAGTTTAAAGGGAAAGGACCGGAGTATGAATCTTTCGCGATGATGGGTTTTAACTGCATGGTAGATAATGTGAAGGCGGTTGCCTATGCTGGTGAACTTGCTAACATGTACTCTATGGATACCATCTCTTTGGGTGTCGTGATCGCCTGGGCAATGGAATGCTACGAAAAGGGTGTGCTCACAAAAAAGGACACCTACGGCCTCGATCTCAAATGGGGGAATGCCGAAGCCTTGGTAGAGATGACGAAGAAGATCGGTCTTCGGGAAGGCGGCCTTGCTTATCTCCTCGGTGAGGGGTGTCAATATGCCGCTCAGAGAATTGGGAAAGGTTCGGAAGACTGGGCCGTCGCCATGAAAGGACAGGAGATCGCGGCTCACAACTGGCGGGCCCAGTACATCTCGGCCCTGAACTACTGCACAGGCGTGGCCTCCGGGCCCAACCACGAGCGTGGGAACTCCCAGCACATCTGGGTGGGCCACATCCGACTGCCTGAATGGGGAATCGGAGAAGTGGAGAACGACGAGCGTTGGTCCTGGAAGAATGCCCCGGATCGCAATGCCAAGTTCCATGATTATTGCAACATCATCAACTCGGCAGGCCACTGCAAATTTCAGGAGTTCCGTGGATACACGCTTACTGACCTGACCAACACCCTGAATGCGGCCTGTGGATTTGGATGGAGCCTCGACGACCTACGAAAATGCGGGGAAAGAATCACCACCCTCCAAAAGATCCTGAACATCCGCTATGGCTGGAAGAAGGAGGACGACTTCAAGTATCCCAAGCGCTTCATGGAGCCGGTGAATGAAGGCCCAGCCGCAGGAAAGGTCCCGATTGGGTTGGATCAGGCAATTCTCGACTATTACAAGATTCGAGAGTGGGACACAAACGGCAAGCCGACCCCGGGATTGCTCGAACGGCTCGGCATGGAAGAGTACGCAGCCAATATGTGATGGGAAGGGGCTGGATGCACCAGCCCCTTTTCGTATGTTCGCCTTCCGCTTGAATAAGGTATGGATCACCAAAGGAAAATCCTGACATGAACGAGACAGAAAAGATTATGCGAAATGCAGAAGGAATCTTGGAGTCATGGAAACCGACAAGGATCCACTTTGGGGAAGGGAGTATTCATCGAGTGGGTGAGCGAGTGAAGCACTATTCGGATAAGACACTCCTGATCATTGGAAAAGGTTCGATCAAGAAATTAGGGATGCTGGATCGTGCGCTTCGATCCTTGGAAAAGAATGCGGTCAGCTACAAGATGGTTGAGGGGATTGAGCCAAACCCGAGCAAAGAGACGGTCTATCGAATTGTTTATCATCTCTTGGGTGGAAATTTTAATTCCCTCCTTGCCATCGGCGGAGGGTCGACCATAGACGCGGCCAAGGCAGCTGGCATCTTGGGAACGATCAAGGAAGGGGAGATCGATGACTACTTCGGAGTGGGCATGGTTTCCAAGAAGGTGAAGAGGATCATGCACCTCATCGCTGTGCCCACGACGAGCGGGACAGGAAGTGAGCTCACTAAATTCTCGGTCATTACCGACACATGGCTGCATGTCAAAAAGTTGATCTTCGACATTGCCATCATTCCTACTGAGGCGATCGTCGACCCTGAACTCACCTACACTTGTAGTAATCGTGTCTCCCTTGTCACCGGCTTGGATACACTCACCCACCTGATGGAAGGTTATTTCAACAATGTCGACGAAGGGGCTGATCCAGAGGCCAATCAGAGGGCCCTCACCGGGTTGAAACTTGTCTTCAAAGGTCTGCCCAGAGTGCTTGAGAACGGTCAGGACAATGAAGCCAGAAGGATGATGTCTCTTGCGAGCAGTTTGGGCGGATCTGTCCTCTTCTATAAACAGGCTGGCCTGCCCCACCTCAACTCATTCAGCTGGTCCGATGTCATGGACCATGGAGAAGCTGTGGCCGTCATGTTGCCCTACTACTCGGCCTATTATGCCCCGAATATCTCGGAGAAGATGAAGAAGGTGGCGGAATTGATGTCCATTCCAGAATCAAAGAACATGACTGAGGATTTTGTTCAAGGATTATTCGAATTCTACAAAAAGATTCATTTCCCTCTGACATTGAAGGAGTTCAAGAATTTTTCGGAGGATTTGATCGACAAGGCCGTCCGGGATGCCTCTCAGAATAGGATGAAGCTCGAGGCTTCACCCAGACCTGTACCGCCTGAGAAAAGCGAAGAGGTTCTCCATACCATTATGGAAGGGGCCTATCAGGGAACTATCGAAAAGATCGTGAATCTCTAAGAGGCTGCCTTTATCTTTTTCCTTTGTCATTCCTGCGGAAGCAGGAATCCAGAATAAATCGCAATGGAATACTCCTGGATTCCCGCCTACACGGGAATGACAAGACTTTTTTCCGTTTAATCTCCTGAAGAACGGAGGTGGGAGAGGGATGATCAAAGGTGTAGGACATATTGGGATTGCGGTGAGGAATATCGAAGAGGCCTTATCCACGGTATCAAAAATGCTCAACCTTCCCATGCCTTCGATCCGGGACGTCTCCGAAAGAAAGCTGAAAGTCTCCGTGCTCGACATTGGCGGGACAGGTCTGGAAATCATCGAGGATTACAGTGAAGAGGGTGAATTTGCAAAGTTTGTGAAAGAGAGGGGAAATGCCATTCATCATATCTGCCTCCTGACAGACGAGATTGAAGCCGATATCGAACTCCTGAAGGCCCGAGGGATTGAGATGGCCGACCCAAAACCGAAACTTGGAGTGAGAGGTAAAAGGATCGCCTTCACCAAACCGAACGCATTGAATGGAATCCCCTTCGAACTATCCGAACCTTAAGAGTGACCTGAGAGATGTTGGGCCCTTCTTTCTGGCTCTTTCAAACGGCATTAAAATCCCCTCATAAAGAAGCCATTCTCGATGAAGAGGTATCCCTATCCTTTAAAGCTCTGTGCCGGGACGCCACCGGGATAGCAAAATGGCTGAACTCAGAGGGAGAGGCAGGGCAACGAGTGGTGATCGCCATGCCCTCAAGCGCATCAAGCGCAATCCTCTATTTTGCCGTAATGTTTGCCGGACAAGTGGCCGTGCCAATCGATCCCTTTCTGATACCTGAACAGCTTGAGTCCATGCGGAGGGAGATCGATCCTCAGTGGGTGTTCGGGCCTTCTACCTTAAAGAGGATCTGGAACGATTCGAGGTTTTTAAGAGCCGATGGCTATGAGGACCTCTCTCAGTGGATGTCGCCTTCCAAACAGTCAAAGGATTTAACCCTTCCCGACGATGATCCGTCAAGACTTTTAAACATCGTCTATACCTCGGGAACTACCGGACAGCCCAAAGGGGTGATGCTCAATGGAGCAAACCTGGAAGCAGTGATCCGAGGGATTCTTAAAGCACTCGCCATTGATGAAGAAAGCAGAATTTTTTCACCTCTCCCATTCTCCCACACTTATGGATTATCACAGCTCTGGCTGATGGCAAAAACAGGTGCCACCCTCGCCGTTGTTCCAGATATCACGAAAATGGCTACGATTAAGAAGATCCTCCTCGAGCGACAGATCAATACCATTGCAGGCGTTCCCTACCATTTTGCCGTGCTCACCCGCCGCGGGGATAAAGAAAAACTGGACTCGATCAGGCTGGTGACGATTGCCGGAGAAGCCCCTTCTAAGCATTTGGTAGAAAAGGTAAAAATTTCCTACCCAAAGGCACGAATCCATATCATGTACGGATTGACAGAGGCCAGTACCCGTTTGACAACGCTCCCTTCGGAGGATCTTGAGAGAAAGGAAGGTTCCATCGGTCTTCCGATGAATGGAGTAGAGCTGAAGATCGTGGATGAGGAAGGAAGGGAGCTTGGCCCTTTTGAGGAGGGGGAGTTGATTGCTCGCGGAGAAAATATTAGCCCTGGATATTGGAAGGATAAAAGATTGACCCGGAAAACGATCGTCAACGGGTGGCTCCATACCGGAGATATTGTCAAAAAGGATGAGGAGGGGTATTACTATCATGTGGGCCGAGAGGATTTCGTTTTCAAATCAGGAGGAGAAAAGATCGTTCCCGATCTCATCGAAAGAGTGCTCCGTGAGGTTGAGGGGATCCGAGATGCTGCCGTATTCGGGAGAGAAGATGCTTCCATAGGAAATAGGATCTGCGCAGTGGTTGTTAAGGTGAAGGGTTCCAATTTAACACCTGAAGAGATTTTATCGAGATGCCAGACCCGACTGGATCGATGGCGGGTTCCTCACGAGGTGATTTTTACAGAGGAGATACCGAAGTCCTCAAGCGGTAAGATTCGATACGGCGCACTCAAGAGACAAATTGCCAATGACACAAACGTCACACAATCATGAAAATGATCTTGCACCAATCACCTAACCCAACTACTAAACGGGCGTCTTTACCCTAACCATTTCCGAGGACTTATTGTCTGTGTATTAGGTTTAAAAGGAAGTTAGAATGGAAGAAAAAGTAAGACAGTTGATTCTTAATCATTTTCCATCCGTCCAACGTCACCTTGAGAATACCCATCTATTACGGGAAAATGGTTTCACCTCTCTTATGTTCGTGGAGCTGATTCTTCTCCTTGAAAGAGAGTTTCGCATTGAGGTCTTGGACGAAGAGATCGGTCCAGGACGCTTCAGCACGGTTGAGCGGATTGCGGACTACGTCCAGTGTAAACTTGATGGGAGGCCTATTCCGCCCCTGCCTGTTTGTGAAGAATGTGGCTCGGATCGATGAGGCAAAACCTTCGGGGTCAAAAAATGAATCAAGAGCACCTATTCCTCAGCGCGGATGAAAGAGAACGGTATCTTCGCCAGTTATCAATGGCCGATTGGTCTGAAGAGGATCAGCTCAAGCTCAAGAGCCTCCATGTCACGGTCATGGGGATTGGGGGGGCTGCCTCCTCGATCATTAATAACTTACTCCTTTTGGGGGTTGGTAAGCTCATGGCCATTGATCAGGATACGGTCGAATTGTCCAATCTCAATCGTCAGTTTATCCATAATGTGGACCACGTTGGGATGAGCAAGGCTGAGTCATTAAACATCTATGCTCGGAGGCTCAACCCTCATGTGGACGTCATTGCCAAACAACTGAAGATCGATGAAACAACAGTGGATGAAGGAATCGATTCTGAAACCGATCTGATCATTGACACCTTTGACAAATGGGCCTCCCGGTCTATCGTGAACCGATTTGCTGTCCAACATAAAATTCCCTACCTTATGGCCGGAGTGGCCTCCAATTGTTTTTATGCGGCCCTCCTCCACTCCCCTCACACCCCATGCCTGAATTGCCTGATTGGCCGATTTCAAAGCCCATCGTTAATAGGCTCTTTTCAGACCGCGATCTTTGCAATCAACATTCTTCCCATAGCCGCCATGGGAGCCTTTTCAATCGCGGAGCTGATCAAATATCTCAAGACCGGAGCAGTGACAAATCAATTCTATTTCGGCTCCCTCTATGATACAAAACAGGACATCCGTTTTTTCTCACTTTTCTTGAGCAAGCATTTTAAGAAGATCTCTGAGGAACAAGGAATCCGCTGGGGTAATGTATGGGAGTCAGAGGGTATCATTAAGCTGAAACTATCGAAAGATCCCCGCTGTCGGATCTGTGGCAATCTCGCATAGGGATCTACTTTTTAACGATCAATTCGACTTCAATCTCCTTTCCAAAGGCTTCGTTAAGAGCCTTTTGCAGATTTTGAAAATCTTCCATCTTCTCTAATTCAATCACCAGTTCTCTATCATCTAAAACCTTCAATCTCCCAAATCGATTCACAACGTCGATCGCTTTAGAGGGTTCAACCGTCACCCATCCCTTCATCCGGCGAACCAACTCATCACCATCGAAGGCTCTCTCAATCTCAAGGTCAACCTTCCTCTGCTTTGCTTCCCACCCGATCAGTGCAGGTTGAACCACCATGGGTGTGACTGGATCATGCATGGCCGCACATCGAAACCACAATTTGGCCCGGATCATATGAATATTCTCCTTTAAGGATGATCACCTTGAAAATAGCGATGGTTTCATTTAATGTCAAGTATCCATCTTTTTTAATTAAGGAGTCTCCAATGGACTTAATTAAATTAATCCATGAAAGAAAAAGCTTTAGGGCTTTCAAGCCTGACCCAATTCCAAGGGAGAGAATTGAAGAGATTTTAAAGTTATCGATTCACGCCCCTTCTGCGATCAATCTTCAACCTTGGGAATTTCTTGTTGTCAGTGGAGAAGAGAAAGAAAGGCTGAGCCGAAGGCTGATCAAGGCCTATCGAGAAAAAAAGATTTCTTGCGGTCCTGATGCTGTTAAGCCATTGCCTAAAACGTTTGGTAAAAGGGGGGTCAAAACCCTGGAGGCCATGAAACCGTTCTTCAATGAGATGGAGGTCGATCCGGATCAATTTATCAATGAAGGAAGTTGCCGTTTTTATGGCGCACCAGTGGCTATCTTTATCTGCCTGGACGATTCTTTTTCAAAAGCTCGCTTAGTAGATATTGGTCTGGTTTTGGGATATCTGATCCTTGCGGCTCATGGATTTGGATTGGGGACCTGCCCCATTGGGTTGATTACCGCCTATGAAGATGAGATTAAGGATCTGCTGAATATCCCTGAGAATAAGAATGTTGTGATTGGAGTTGCCCTGGGTTATCCGGATGAGAAGAGTCCGATTAACCGATTTAAATCTTCGAGAGAAGAACTTAAAAAACTGGTGCAGTGGATCGAATAAAATCCGAAACAAATCCTAATTTTCAAAACAACCCAGATTTGAATTTACATTTTGGGAATGGTGTCTTACTTTGAGATTCCCGCTTCGAATTTATAAATTTCTATCACCTTAGGCTTGGATCTAAGGTGTCCCTCAGACCATCCCCAAAGAGATTGAAACCTAATACGAGCGTAAAAATGGCTAGTCCTGGAAAGGCAGCCACATGAGGGGCATTCTGGATATACTGTCTGCCTTCGCTCAGCATCGCTCCCCACTCCGGTGTGGGAGGCTGAGCCCCAAGCCCTAAAAAACCCAAAGCCGCAGCCTGAAGCACGGCTGTTCCCATCCCCAATGTCGCATAGACGATGATGGGTGGAATAGCATTTGGGAAAATATGGACAGTAATAATCCTGAAATTGCCTCCACCAACCGATCTTACCGCCTCAATAAAAAGTTGTTCCTTTAGAGAAAGCACAGAACTCCGGACCACC
>Ga0315310_10002048_pt1 | contig 12683 bp, 14 predicted proteins | sample TDP5_MG_FD_203630 | JGI IMG/M metagenome (GOLD analysis project Ga0315310, IMG submission 203630) | Freshwater sediment microbial communities from Lake Towuti, South Sulawesi, Indonesia - TDP5 | ecosystem: Environmental > Aquatic > Freshwater > Lake > Sediment | place: Indonesia: South Sulawesi... | reverse complement strand
GTTTCTCCTTTGAGCGGAGGAGGTATCGTGTCACTTTTTTCAACCCATCCTCCAATTGAGAAAAGGATCGAGAGACTGATGAGTGGAGATTATTTGAAAGATTGAGAATATAAAGAATGTAGTTGTCCCATTTATGGGACATATTTTTTGCCCGATGAATCGGGCGACTACACAATAATGCGTCATCTCTAAATTTTGGATGCTTACCTTAAAATAGGCCATATTGACATAGGCCCTCTGGTTTGATATATAAGATGGGCGATGAAGGAAATGATAGACCTCACCCACTATCGGGATAAACTCTCCGATAAAGCATATCAGGTCATCTTACACGCAATAGAGGAATCACAGAAACGACAGCATTATTACCTTGGCGTTGAGCATATCTTCCTGTCCTTCACAGAAATCGAGAGGGTCCTATTTGAAGAGACAATGAAACGGCTCAATCTGGATCCGGAGCTTATCAAGAGCACGCTCAAAGAGCATCTCAACATAACAAGGCAATACCTCGGCGGGGGTATGAAGGTCCCTACTGATACGAAGACCCTCTTTCAGCTCTCCTGGGAAAGGGTCCAGAGCATGGGTAGATCTGTCATCACCTCAATTGATATTTTTGTCAGCATCTTCCAGGAAGACGATTCGCTTCCAGTCCAGATATTGAAAAGCCTCGGCGTGGAACCCGAGCAGGTCATGGACGAGGTCGTCCACCAGGTCAAGAGGAGGGAGGAAAAGGAAAGGGAGCTGAGGAAGAAATTTGAGCTCCCCCCATACCTCAAGCAGTTCGGGATCAACCTCAACAAGCTCGCCAGGCTGGATAAAATCCCTCCCATCCTGGGCCGCCAAAAAGAAACAGATCAGCTCATAGAATTTCTCTGCCATAAGGATAGGCCAAACTCCGTGATGATAGTCGGTGAGCCGGGAGTGGGAAAAACAGCCATTGTTGAAGGGCTTGCCCGCAGGATAGAGATGAACCACGATACCGTCCCGCGAAGGCTAAGGGATCGCCAGATCGTCAACCTCCAGATGAACTCACTCGTGGCAGGGACAATGTTCAGGGGAATGTTCGAGGACAGGATTGAAAAGATCATCAAAGAGATCAAGGAGAGGCAGAATATCATTGTTTTCATAGACGAGGCCCACTGCATTATAGGGGCTGGAAGCGCCATGGGCGTGCCCAGCGATGCTGCCAACATCTTCAAATCCACGCTCGCCAAGGGCGAGATCCAGATGATAGGCGCCACAACCTTCAGCGAGTACAAGGAATTCATCTCTGAGGACGAAGCTCTTGCCAGGAGGTTCAGGCTCCTCCATGTGAAAGAGCCAAGCATCGAGGAAACACGGGACATCCTTGTGGGACTTCGTCCCAGGCTCGAGAAAAACTACGGTGTGTCTATCACGGATGAAGCCATAGAAACGACCCTGGTGATGAGCAAGCGATACAACAGGGGCCTAAGGCTGCCTGACAAGGCGCTTGGCTGGATCGACACTGCTGCCGTGAAGGCTGAAATAAACAGGCCCAACGATTCGGTCAAGAATCAGGACATCATTGAAGTGATCTCCCAGGAGTGCAACATCCCCCTGGACATGGTCTTCAGAGACACCTCGGAAAGACTCGCGGACATGGAGGGAGCCCTGTCCAGGAGGGTCGTGGGGCAGAAGGAAGCGATAAGGTCATTGTCGCAGAGGCTCCGCCTCAACAAGGGCCCCTTGAAAGATAATTTTAACAGGCCTGATGGTGTCCTTCTTTTCCTTGGACCCACAGGGGTTGGAAAAACGGAACTTGCCAAGGCCCTGGCAGAGTTTCTTTACGGAGACGAGGACAAGCTCGTTCGACTCGACATGTCCGAATATCGCGACTCGAGCGTTGCCGTGGACAAACTAATTGGGATGCCAAGGGGGATCGTCGGTTCCGAAAGGGGCGGCATACTCACAAACCTCATCAGGGAAAATACATCCTCTGTCCTCCTGTTAGACGAGATGGAAAAGGCAAATACATTTGTCCTCAACCTCTTCCTCCAGGTTTTTGACGAAGGATGGCTGACCGATGGAAGAGGGAAAAAAGTCCACTTCAGCGACAATGTCATTATCATGACAAGCAACCTCGGGAGCGACGAGTTCAAAAAGTTCCTGCAGCCCCTCGGCTTCCTCCAGGATTCCTCCAACCTTGAGTCGGCGAAGAAGGCAGTTTTGAAGGAAGTGGAAAATACATTCACCCCGGAGTTCATCAACAGGATTGACGACATCATTGTATTCAATCCCCTCACCAGGGAAGAGGTGATGCAGATCTCGCGAATGTATCTTGACAGACTGAGGGTCACGATGAACAAAGAGGGGCGGCACCTGTTTGTAACGGATTCAGCTCTTGAGCACCTCGTGGACGCAGGGTTCAGTCTCAAATATGGCGCAAGATTCCTCAAAAGGACCATTGACGAGAAGGTCAAGATCCCGATTACTTTGCGCTGGAAGGAAGGGAACTATTTCGTTGTGGATTTTGTCAACAACCAGCTGCAGATTGCCTGCTCCTCCATTCAAACCTTCCCTTCATCTTCCAAAGGGGAAGAAGACGAGAACAAGATCTTCAGTTCTCTTGTGAACTGACCTCTTGAAAGCGCTCCCGGCAATCAGGTTGACGACCTACCTTGCGCTTCTGAGGCCGGGCACCATTGCGTAAACAATGGTCGGCAACTACCTCCTTGCCTTTATCCCTATTTTTGTAGCCATTGATGTCATAGGCACCCTTCCCCTTTATCTCTCCTATACACTCTGGATGAAAGAAAGGGACAAGGCACGGGTTGCCCGTCAGTCCATACTCACTGCCTTTGCCGTCTCCATCGGATTTCTCGCCCTGGGAAAATTTATCTTCAATGCGCTCGGTATTACCCCGGATGACTTCAAGGTTGCCGGAGGACTCATCCTTCTCATCATTGCCATTACAGACCTCCTCTTCCCCCAGAAGACAAGGCGCTCCCCGGGCCGCAGAATTGAAGACATTGGGATCGTTCCCATCGGTGTCCCACTCGTCATCGGCCCTGGCGCCCTCACCGCCATCCTTCTTTGCGTGGACTATTACGGCTATCTCCCCACGCTTGTCTCCCTCGTCGCAAATCTCATTGTAGTCTTCCTTGTCTTCTCCTTCGCCGGACGGATCATGAAGCTCCTTGGAGAGGGAGGTGCAAAGGCCACTGCCAAGGTCATCAGCATCCTCCTTGCCTCCATTGGAGTGATGATGATCCGCACCGGCCTCATTGGCCTCATCCATACCCTGGGCAGGTAGCGCCCTTCTATTCTTCCGCTTCTGTAACTTGCGTAAGATTCAGGAACTGGGTATAAATAGAAATGATGAATATGAATAAACCAGTCAAATTACAATCTGTCGGTCTTACCAAAATCGAGGGCAAGCCCTACAAGCAAATGGAATCCAAACCCCACTTTAACAATCGCCGGTTGATTGGACGCGCGAGCGACCGCCGCACCAAGATGATTGCTTTCGGCTATTATGGAGGGAAGTTTTCCCATCTTGATTTCCTGCTCCCGTTGCTTCCGACAACATTTACTCATTTCTGTGAACCTTTCGGAGGCTCCGCAGCGATCCTCATTAACAGGCCACCCGCACCTATTGAGACGTATAACGATTTGGATTCCGAGTTGGTGAACTTTTTCAGATGTTTACGCGATCACGGCGATGAACTTGTCCGACTGATTAGCCTGACCCCCTTTTCCCGTGAAGAGTTAGTGAAAGCTTGCTATCCCGAGCCTTCTCTTTCAGAGATCGAACGTGCCCGCCGTTTTTTTGTTCGCGCGCGTCAGACACGGACAGGCTTAGCTCAAACAAGTTCAGAGGGCCGATGGGCTCATTGCGTCTTGACTTCACGCGCAGGCATGGCCGGCGCTGTTTCCCGTTGGTTGGGTAGTGTTGAAGGTTTACCTCAGATTGTCCAGCGCTTACAGCGTGTTCAGATCGAAAACGCTCCAGCGCTTGAAGTAATTCAGCGCTATGATTCTGGGGCAACACTTTTTTATTGCGATCCACCGTACCCCCACGAAGCGCGTGGCGACAGCAAAGCATACGGATATGAAATGACGGATCGAGAACACGAGGAACTTGCTGAGATGCTTAGATCCGTTAAAGGCGCTGTGGCTATATCGGGATATCGTTGCCTCCTTATGGACCGCCTCTATCGTGACTGGATTCGGGTAGATGCCAATACTCGTCTTTGCAATTCATCGAAAGGTGAACGCACGGAATCGGTTTGGACAAACTACGACCCTGAATACTACTCACAGACAACTGGCTACGGCTTACGTGAGAAGAATCTATATCTTTTCGAGCGGCCTGCTCGTTATGGAAAGAGAAAACATGCCCCCAAAAAACGGTGACATAAGGACATTCGATTTCAATCGCGCTGAGCAATTACTTGAAACGATCTGGAGCACCATCGTTGCCGAGGCAGGCACAAAGCCCGAAATTGAATATGTCGCAGATAAAAGCTTGCGCCAGGCGATTCAAGCTTCCATCAATCACAAGCAAGTGGCTTACCGGTTTTGTCTGCCAGTCCAGATTCTTGGAAAATTGACGCATCCAACTCTTGACAGCCTGCGTCTTCAAAAGAAAAAAGGCGATCCAAAGGATGTCACCGGATGGGACGCGCGGAGCTTGGCAAGCAAGGTTGTCGCACCCTTCAATCAACGACAGGAGAATATCCTTGGCACCTCGACAGATCCTTACGTGGGTAACCCTATGCGAGTTCCTCTTATGGTACGAGACGACCGAAGCAAAAAAGACATAATGGGATGGAATACACTTGTAGGTGTCTTGGAACAAGTGGAGTCGCGGGGTGATGCTAAATTCACTGAAGTAGTCTTTCGACAGGTTCTATTGGAAATGTTTCGGCGCCAGAAGTCCCTTCGGTTTGTTTATCCTCTACCGCCCCGCATCAGCTTGGAAGGAACTCTTTCGTTAGCTCACCATTTTCTCGAAGAGAAGTCCGGAGGCGATCGAGGTCTGGCTCTTTGTGGTGCACTTTTTGATGCCATAGGAATCCACTTTGGCCTCTATGCAAAGGTCGAGCGAGCTCGAATCAACGCCAGCGATGAAGCAACCGGTCAAGCCGCTGACTTAGAATGCATCAATACCGAAGGCAGAGTCGTGCTGGCTGTTGAGGTAAAGGAACGAATTTTGACATTAACCGACGTTGAGGGAACCCTTCGTAAGTGTCGGCAACGCAAGATTCAGGATATTTTCTTCACAACCCCGGGGGTAAAAGAGGATGAGCAATCCACCCTCGATAAACGCATTACGCGTGCATTCGCCAGCGGCCAGAATCTTTATGTTTTCGACTTTTTTAATCTCGCCCGCAGTGTTCTATCGCTCGGAGGAGAACCCATTCGCCTCACATTTCTTCAAAAGGTAGGTGAACATCTTGATCGTTGGAATACTCAACCTGCTCACCGCAAGGAATGGAAGAGACTCCTGGAAACCATATGAAAGCGATAGATTAACCATAAATGTAAGGCTATGCAATATATTCAGTGTATGGGGCTATTTAGCAAACGCATAGAGATCGGCTCTGCTGACTCATCCAGGTTTGAATCTGTTGAATTAATGGTGGATACCGCTTCTACCTACACATGGATTCCGCGAGAAATTGTAAACCGTCTGGGACTACGCGTCTCGGGGAAGAGGCGCGTGCGCCATGCAGATGGAAGGATCGTGGAGAAAGAAGGTGTAGATGCACAGGTTAGAATTAACGGAGAAGTCCATTCAAATTTCTGCCTTATTGCCGACCAGGGTGAAGGACTACTTCTGGGCTCTCTTACGCTGGAGACCTTTTCCCTCGGTGTGGACCCCATCAACAAAACTCTTGTCCCAGTAGTAGCATCAGCAATGGCCATCATTATTGGGTGCGAACTTGCGCCGAAGCCTGAAAGATATAGTCATCTTTGGGCACCGCTCTTATAGTCGCCGACCCACCTTAGATGCAAAAAATGTTCTTTGGTCTTTTTATAAAGCTCACCGTCTCCTGTCCATAGTTCACAACGTTCTCTCTCGGCAAGGGAAATATATGCAGCATCGTATGCCGAAATATCATAGCGGAGGGCGGTGGCACATATATCGCCTCCTTCCTGTGTAATAAAAACAATCCCTATATCCAGGAGATTTCGAACCAGGCCTGGAATGACATCTTTGGGGACCCTTTTCCTCCGACACGCAACCGTGAGACCGTTGGCCACCTCATAGATTAAAAGGACAGGGGCCAAGAGCCGTATCCTTCCGTGCACAACCATGTCGTCTCTCAAAGCAAGGGATTCTCTCACATGAATTTCGTCATCTAACTGCCATTTCAAAACGACGCTGGCGTCTATCACTGCATTTTTCATCTCGTCCGCCCTTCCTTGATAAACTCGGACACGGGTGCGCCCACGGGCCCTATTTTCTTCCGCCACGAATCCATGTGTTCCAGAAGTGACCTCATCTCCATGCCCTTATTCTCCGCTTTAGTAGCCCCACGTTCCGCCTGCGTCTTCATCCTCTCTGGATGAGACACCCTTTCCTCTTTCCAGCCCTCAAGGCCCTCTCTGGAGATCCGCCAGAGTTTCCCAATTTTTGTGGCAGGGATAAGTCCGGCGCGCAGATGGTGGTAGAGCGTAGAACGGCTTATTTGAAGGTATTTCGCCGCCTGTCCTGGGGTCATCATTTCTGGATAACTCATGTTAAAAAATTATCACAACTAATACATTCTGTCAATAAACGACAACAACTGACATTTTGAAATATGGTCGTTGCAATGACCCGTTTATAGCCCTTCCAGACACTGCGCTATCAGGCCAAATAGTGGGTTTTGTTCTCTGCTATGTAGAAAGCAGTGCGGATATCGAAAGTTATGTTCGTTGTTTTGTTTAGACTTTCTCCTTCAAAATCCCAACGAAGCGTTTTGATTCGGCTAAAAGGTTCTGATCTACAAGCACTTCACGGATGCGTCTGGGTTGTGTCTAATTGCAAGAATCCGGTCAGGCATTTTCATATTATCCAAAGAATTTTCACTTCACCTTCTACCTGCTTAAAATCCTTACCGCCGGTAACCAACTCGGCCTTGTGCAATTTTGCCAATGCTGCGGCAAAACAATCAGCGTAGGACATTTTTTTGCTGGCCTTGAATTCGGCCGCCTGCGCAGCCAGCTCAATATCAGCGGAAATTATTTGAATAGGAAGGGTTGAAATGAGATGTGCTACTTCTTTTGCTCGCTCGCGGCCAGCCTCTCTAAGGGTGATGTAATATACCTCGCCCCAATTCACGACAGAAAGGAAAAGATTACGACCTGAGTCCCTGGCTGCTTGTATGACCTCAATCATATTATCTACACCAGGCTCATTCTCTAAATAGGTTATGAGACTATAGGCATCCAATACTCTCGTTGCCGCCTTCATAGTTCTTTCTCCTTCTCCTTCTCCTTCATCAAAGCCTTTAATAACTTTCCCTTAGTCTGGGTTATCCCGGCCATGCCTCGGATATATTCGTCTGTGATCGGCCTTATTACTATCTCTCCCTCTTTCTCAAAGAAGCAAACTTGAGTTCCCTTTTTCATGCCAAATTTACGCCGAAGCCTTGATGGAATCACCACTTGACCTTTTACTGCCACTACGGATTTATCCATACAAACCTCCTTTGTTATTACCTTTATAATATTTATATACTATTGTTAAAAGTATGTCAAGTGTTTTTTTAGGGGTAATGGGGTAATAAGGGAGGGATATGTTCTCTACTATATGAGAGAACCTTTTATGACCCTAAAATGCTATGCACTATCAGGCTAAATACTTGGACTTATTCTCTGCTATGTGGGCGGCGGTGCGGCTTGCCAGGGTCATTATTGTCACCTGTGGATTGACCCCCAGGGAAGAGGGAATCACGCTCCCGTCTGCGACAAAAAGCCCCTCTATGTCGTGAGCCTTGCCAAATGCATTGACCACAGAAGAGCGTGGGTCTGCTCCCATGCGGCATGTCCCTGTAGGATGGAATGCCATCATCTCAATATGGGTGGCCTTGACCTTGTTCTCGTCAATATTCTTGATTTCGTCCCTGCTGTTTAGAGCTGGAAGCTTGTGCAGGGCCGGGAGTACGGTCTTCGCCCCTGCTGCAAAAAATATCTCGCAGAGATGCTTTATTCCCCTTGCAATCCTGACTGTATCGTCCCGGTTCAAATTATAATAAATAATTGGCTCTCTCCTGCCGGCTGCGAAGACTCTTCCCCTGGTGGTATCAGATACCATCAGCCCGAAGCTCCCAAGGTTTTTATAATGAAACATGAGATCCTTCTGCTTCCATCCTGTGAACGGAAGCCCGGCCGCTCCCAGAAAAGGCGGGACAGCGATCCCTTCAAGCATGATCCTGTCGTTGTAATAGTCATCCACATAAAATCCCTGGGGAATCCCCCGCCACAGGATAATATCCTCATCAAAGATGGCTACCACCCGAGCAGCCGGATGAATCCCAAGGTTCTTCCCGAGCTGGCCGCTGGAATTGCATATCCTGTTTCTCATAAGAAGCACAGGGGAATGGACCGCTCCAGCCGAAAGAACAATTATTTTGGCATTTATCCTGAACCGGGCCTTGGGCTGTCGCGAATTCCTGTCAAGTATATCCCCCTCCACCCCCACTGCCCTGCGCCCTTTCATCAGTATCTTATCAACCCTTGCGTCAGAAAATATCCTGGCCCCAAGCTCGGAGGCGCGTGGAATATAGGTGAGCTCCATGCTCTGCTTGGCCTTGGAAGGGCATCCAAATATGCAGATGCCGCAGCCCCTGCATCCGCGGATATTCCTTTTCAGGGGCCTGCCGTGAAGCCCAAGGCTTTCCACTCCCCTCCTGAAGGTTTTTGCATTTCCCCCGAGCACATCCTCCGGGCCCTCCATTACATTGATCATCTTCTCAACCCGCTCAAAATGCGGCTCGAGTGCCTTCATCGTGATCTCAGAGAGGCGGAAGGCCATCTGCCAGTAGTCAACAACTCTTTCCGGCGTTCGGAAGCATGTCCCGGAATTTATCACAGTGGTGCCCCCTACGCACCTACCCAGGGGCATGGGAATCGCTGGCAAGCCAAGCGCCATCGTCATCCCCATCTCACGATAAAGAAGCTGGGTCATCTCAAGGGGCTTGCTTGTGAAGGATTCGTGCGTGTAATATCCCCCCTCCTCTACAACAATGCATTGAAGTCCGGCCTCCTGAAGCTCCTTGGCCATGACCGCGCCACCGGCTCCTGAACCGACAATGCATACATCCGTCCCTTCAACTATGTCTATCTGTATGTCTTTTCCCTGAACGATCATTTCACGCACCCGACAGAATAACCGAGGATCTCCTCCACCTTCGGATCAGCATAGAATGCCATGCATACAAGTGCCTTTAGGGCCAGCAGTATCGCCCTGCGGGAATAGAATCGGCTCTCCTCCCATGCCTGAATATATGCAATTCTTTTATCAAGGCTCATCCTTGTGAATGTTCTTATCTTGAGCGAGAAAAGCGGGGAATAATTGAGAATTTTCATCATCACCTTGATCTCCATGCGGATGTCAGGCCGTAGATATCCTAAAAATTCATCAACCTTTTCTGCAGCATTCAGATCCTCGGCGCCGAGAGGAAATGCGCCTCCGCGGGGGATCAAGGCATCTGAAAGGGCCCTGACAATTTTATATTCTTTCTCGTTGAGGAATTTGAGCTCGGACACTGAAAAGATTTTACCCCTAATGCCACACAATGTCGAGCAAATAAAGCATCCAAAATTCAGGGATGACGCATTATTGTGTAGTCGCCCGATTCATCAGGCAATTTGATGTCCCATAAATGGGACAACTACAGTTAATATTTAATGCTTCCTCGAGCAAACAAAGCTTAAGAAAAAGTTACAGCGTTGCCCTGGAAAGGAGCCTCATGTCCTGTGGTCTAAATTGACCCGTGTATATCTCTCCAGGCCCTGTAAAACCATTTTCCACTCCCTCCTGCCTGAGCGCCTCTTCAATCTTCCTGCCCTTCTCTTTCCCATACACATCCTCATGGACAAATATCCTGGCAGGCTCCATTTCTATGACCTTGTAGCGAACCAAAACAGGAACAGGGGGGTTGATTTCAAATCCCATTGTTTTTCCCTGCCTGACAAGGGCAAAAGCGTCCTCGCCGATAATAAGGCTGGCCAGCTCCATTATGGCCTCATTCTGAAGCCGGATGCACCCGTGGGACAGTGCCTTGCCTACCCCATCAGGGTTTCCTGTCCCATGAAGAAGGATCCCGTCAGCCAGGAGCATCTTCACAACACCAAGTGGATTTCCTGGCCCCGGCGGTGTGATCTCCTTTCCTTCTGCCCACTTGCTACCCTTGGGAGGAAACCACCACGGATTGATGACAACCTGGGATATTAGGTGTTTGCCGGTTGGTGTTTTAAACTGGGGGGAGCCGATAGTGATGGCATAGTTCCTGATAATTTCATTCCCGGAATAAAGCGTCAGCTTGTATGCAGGCAGGTTGACCTCGATCCTGTAGGAAGATACAAGCCCATCTCCTACCGAGACAGAGCTCCAGAGCACTGAAAGCACAAGTGACCCTATGATTGATGTAAACCTTTTCATATTTGCTCCACACCCTTAGTAATCGCAAGAGCTGTGCCAGAGCCCTTAGTCGTGTGATTAGGATCACGCTAAAATCGATTGATTTTTGAAGGATTTTCAGAGAAAAATCTGCGAGAAAAGAGACGGTGTTTCCCCTATTGAACACCTATTTGATTTTCGGAGACTGTCCTGCACAGTGTCTCCTGTTTTCGGAACTCAAAGATTCAGGGATTCAGGTAGTGCATCAGTATAAAAACGAGTGCTGCAAGGAAAGCGAGGAGAAACAAGAGCCCTGAAGAGGAGCGCTCCGGGCCCAAGGGTGCCGGCTGCATTTCTTCTGCATGGGCAGTGTAGCCGCCTGCAGTCAAATCCTGGTTCTCTTCGGTCAAATCATCAGGCTCTTCTATCCACGGCGCTTCATCAAGAAGCGGCTCTATATCCTCTCTTCGGACCTTCTCCTTGAAATGGACAGGCCCGCCCGACGTCCCTTCAGCGTTTGCTGAGATAAAATTGATTTCAATTACAACCTCGTCCTTCATCTCCAGCTCCCTTGCTGCTTTCTCCACTGCCTCCTCAATCCTTTTGACTGTTGCCTCATCATTGAGAAAATCGGCATTGTAATGCTCCATGAGCCGCTGAAAAACTATCCACCTAAGTGCCTCAGCCTTAGCCGACATGCTTTGCCCCCTGATATGTATCCCTTCGTTCCAGCTCCTTCTTGATGGCATTGAGGACTGCGTGCTTGTTCCCGCACCACTGCGGCGCTTCGATCATAATGCGTGGACTCTCTGCTGTAAGGCGGTGGACGACCATTTGCGAAGGAAGCTGTTCAAGGACATCCACAACAAGGGAAACATAGTCGTTTTGGGACATGGGTTTCCATCGCCCATCCATATACCATTTTTCCAGCTCTGTCCCCTTGAGCGCATGAAGGGAATGGATCTTGATCCCATCAACAGGGAGCCTGGATAGGACCCTTGCTGTCTCACGCATATCGTCATGAGATTCCCCGGGTAGCCCAAGGATTATGTGGGCAACAACAGAGATCCCCTTTTCAACAGTCCTGTGGACAGCATCAACAAAAACCTTAAAACTATGACCTCGGTTGATAAGATCGAGAGTCCTGTCATGGACAGACTGCAGGCCGTATTCAACCCAGACAGGGATGTCCTCGGAAATCCTCTTTATAATGTCCAGGATGGGCTCCTGGACGCAATCTGGCCGTGTCCCGATGGCAAGACCCTTGACTCCGGGAACAATGGCGCTCCTGTATAGCTCCTCAAGATCCTTAAGTGCCTGATCCAATCCATGGCCTGTCCAAAGCTCGGGAAGATATGTGTTGGAGTTGCTCTGGAAATAGGCAATAAAACCCTCGGCGCCGTTCTTCCTCCGTATATAATCCATGCCCTTGCGCAGCTGCTCCCTTATGGAGTCCTCTGGATCATAAGTGGAGGGGATCAGGGACAAGTCATTGCAGTAGATGCAGCCCCCTGTGGCAAGGATCCCGTCCCTGTTTGGACAGGTGAACCCCGCCTTTAGGGAAACCTTGTGGATCCTTTTCCCGAATTTTTCCGTTAGTGCATCTGAAAGACGGCGATATCTTTGCATCTATTTCACGAGCCGGGAGATCTTTTTGAACTCATCAGTGCCCGCCCTTCCCAGGAGCTGAAAGAGGATTATCTCCGAAGTCGTTATCCATGCGCCTGCCTTTTCCATGAGCCTTAGGGCCTTGCTCCAGTCATCTGCCGTGCGGGAGGCAACCGCATTGCTCACAACATGGACAGAATACCCTTTCGCAAGGAGATCGAGACAGGTCTGGAGGACGCAGACATGGGTTTCCACACCTGTCAGGATGATTGCTTTTTTCTTCAATGCCTCAATGGCGGACATGAACTTTTCATCATGACAGCAGGAGAAGACGATCTTTTCAATGGGTGTCTGCGATAATTTTTCCTTTACCTCCGGGACGGTCCTCCCGAGCCCCTTTGGATACTGCTCTGTAACGACAACTGGGACATTGAGGATCGACATTGCCTCACAGAGGATGCGCAGGTTATTCACGGCCTTCTCCTTGAGAGAGGGCTCA
>Ga0315310_10002047_pt1 | contig 12684 bp, 21 predicted proteins | sample TDP5_MG_FD_203630 | JGI IMG/M metagenome (GOLD analysis project Ga0315310, IMG submission 203630) | Freshwater sediment microbial communities from Lake Towuti, South Sulawesi, Indonesia - TDP5 | ecosystem: Environmental > Aquatic > Freshwater > Lake > Sediment | place: Indonesia: South Sulawesi... | reverse complement strand
AGGCCCTGAGCTGGGTCCGAGTCTTGATCAAGGAAGAGGAGGGTCGCTGCCGACTGCCTCCGAACCACCCGCCGATCCAGGAGGGAATTAATAAATTATCGAGGGATGTGGAGGGGGCCTTAGAGGACATCAGCAAGGGTGTGGCAACAGACTTCAGACGGCGCTTAAGAGCGCTAACTTGCTGAGCCTCAAATCTATCACGGGTAATACCCAAATTCCTTGAGTCTCATTTTCACGGCTTCTAAGACGAAGTCAGCCCTGGATCTGAACCCGTATTTGTTGCTTCTCACAACCTCGTCTATCCGTTTCGCTATCTCTTCAGGCAAGCTGATGTTAGCCCATCCCGGTTGTGGCATGATGGATACCTCTTCCTTACCGTATGGGTAGGGAAAGCCTTATATATGTTATTTCGAGTCAATACTGATTTACCAGTATGTATTGAGTATATGTGGGGTAAAAACAAAAAATGACCGGGACCAAGTATAAGAACGTGTCTTTGCCGGAGGAAATGGTCAAGACCGTCCAAGATTTCATTGAAAGCAATCCATCGTTAGGGTTCAAGGGCGTCCCGGAGTTTGTTAAGGATTCTGTTCGCCGCCGACTGGAAGAGTTCGAGGAGTTCGAGAGGAAAAAGGCCCCTGAGGGGGAACCGAAATGACTTATGCTGACAAGGTGAGGAAGATAACCCGTGAGGACCACGAGATCGTTGGGGACAGCCTCGCGGAGATCGCCGAGTCCCTACGCAAGAAGTATCCAAAGCTCAACCTCACCTATGAAGACCTCAACAGGTATCTCCGCCAGAGGGTCAACGACTCGGTTTAAAGGAGTTCCTAACGTGCCGGCTAATTGGGAAGAGATCGAAAGGTTGATCGACAAGCTTTTGGAGAAGCTGGGAATCCTGCCGGAAAAGAAGAAGGATCCTCAACCGGTGGAAAGGCTGTATGGTAGGCGGGAAGAGTAGCTTCACTTCATCCCCCCGATGTATGTGAGGCACGCCTACTATCAGCCCCATTCGGTGATCGGCTGTCGATCACTTGAGGTCGCCCAGGGCCTCGAGGGTGGAAGAATGGTTTTTGTTGAGGTTACCAGGGAAGTGGCCAAGCACAAGGTTGCTGAGGGCTATCTATGTGTGAGGGTTCACTTCCTGGCCGAGGACGACCACTTCCATCTTACGAGGATCGAGCTTCCGGATGGAAAAATCTCCGTGGCCAACTATATGCCGAAGGACGAGGAAGTCGCCGAGATCGTGGCTTTGAGGCTTCAGGCCCGGGATCCAGTAAACCTGCTCATATTGCTGGACAAGATTCTTCATAGACACGGCTACGAGATTCGAGGGCGATGAGCACCATTAATAGAAGGGTTTTGAGATTCATGGCTGAGTGACCTCCGTGATCATGAAGAACCCGGTTTGGACGGACTCCGCAATCTCTTTGTCAGCTTCCATGAGGAGCCCGACCCAAGGTGAGAGCCACTGCTTCTTCAAGTGGGCTTTGGGCCGGTATCCTTCGCAGCTGCTGAAGGGAACGTCCACATACATGGCGTGGACTATTCCCTGTTCATAATGGGTAGTGTATGGAAACTTTCGGCATACGACGGGCCGGGCCTCGTAGATGCTGCAAAGGTTGTTTTCCGTAACGAATCGGCAGGCGTGAGGCTTAAGAACCGTTTCTTGATTCTCTTCATCGAACCTTTTCAGGTAGAATCCCGCATACTTCATTTTGATTGAGGGCCTTCCCATTAAAGGCCAAACTTCCTTTGGCTCTGTCACGGACGTAAACACGCATTCTTTATCCAGGAACTCTTTCATGCTCGAGTAGTTTAGGCGCTTAGAAAGCCTTTTCACGTCTCCCGGAGTTAGCAGCAGCGCCTCCCAGCGTTGGCCTCGGCAACAATAGCCACACCTTCGGCATTTGAATAGAAGGTAATTTTCACCATCATACGGAACGTGAAAAATGACTTGACCTGTCCGAACTGGAACATCTCGTATCCGGCCTTTCTTAGTTTTCAGCCATTTAGAGAGTAGGTTCCCCAATTTCCTCAGTCACCTCGAATGCTCTTACCCTGAAGCCGTGTTTCTTGCCTAAGCTCGCAAGAAATGAAGCGCTGTTCAGATCATCCGCTAAGTAAACGCTTTGTTGGATCCTCTCGATTTTGACGCCTCCCTTGATAGCTCGTTCCAGCTCACGATAGAATTGCCTAGCCGCGACCTTTCCCGGACGGTCCATAATCACGATAAATTTCATGGTTGTCGCCTCCCTAACCGAATTTCATAGCCGTGCCATCGTTTTGAGATATACACTCCTGCGGCTCGTAACGTGAGCTTTGGAGAATGTTCTGGACAGAATATGTTAGAGCATTGTGGACAACGATAATCAGAATGCCTGTGAAATATGTCTTTATGTGCCTCTCGAATCAAGGCAACTTTATGAAGTGGACAAATTTTTGCTTTCATGTCTTTTGCCTCCTAACATATTTCATGGCCTCAGCATATCCAACTTTCTTCTTGGCTTTTATTCTCTCGCCTTGCGGAGTGCACTTATACCAGCAGTTCGGGCACACCATGTTTCCGGTGTCCTTTCCCCAACGAACCCAGGGAACCATTTCAGTTCCACACTGAGGACAATCCATCCTTTTACACCTGGCATTGCCTTTCGTAACGAGAGAGTTCTTCTATGAAGTCTACAGAGGGCTTATTTATCTCTGGTTTTTGCTTGCTCCACTCGCCCATATCCCATCCATCACATCTATATACTTTAATTCCTTTGAAAACCTCTCTGGAACAAGGGATACAGAGTTTACATTCGTATCCCCACCAAGGTGGAAGGCAATTAAAGGATGATAGACCAACATACCAATCTCGCCGCACAACATTTCTCATCAACAAGTCTCTCTCTACCTTTATCCAACCACCACAACGGTCGCAACGATGGTTTTTTCGGGCTTGGACGATGGCGATTAGGTCCGGCTCAGAATACCACTTTTTTTCTCCATCTACCCCATAGGTGCCATTATGCAGCCCTCTAACGACGCACTTGTCCTGGGCGAATGATAAATCGAATTTCACTTCTTGTTCAGGGAAAAGATGGAATCTCCCACCTTTCATATAATCACCTAACCTACAAACGACGCACACCACATTTTTTCCAGGCTTCAAGGAATTGTTTGAGTATGACGATTCGTTCGTTGGCCATCTCCGCTTTATAGAGGGTTCTCTTTCCGTAGACGACACTGAAGACAAGCCCTACTCCTACCAAAGACTTCAAGTGTTTTCTCACGGTGATGTAGTTGGAGCCTATTTCCTTGGCGATTCTGGAGATAGGTAGGGGCATATCCCATTTGATGAGCGTTCGAAGTATGTCCATTTCTACCTTTTTTGGCAGCTCATATTCCTTAAAATGAACCTTCACTTGCCTGCCTCCAAGAGCTCTAATGCTTTCTCAATATGGATTTTCACCAGATCCTTAGCGGTGAGGGCCTCACCCTCAACAGGTAGGGAGTTAACCAGCAGCCTCCAGGCTTCTTGAAGCCCAGACACGTCCTCAAAGTGGGGTTCTACCCACTCATAGACCTTCTCGATTGCTTTACCTAAATCCAATATATTCACCTCCAATCCTTTATGTGTCCGGTTCGTCCAGAAGTCCTCCTAGCTTGTAATACAATGATCTAGCTTCGTCGAGGGAAAGAGGATGTTCCAAAAGAGGGTTAAGGTTTAAAGGTTCATCGGTAAGACTGTCGGTTTCAATTCTTATTAATTCTTTTAGGAAATCAACCTCTTTCTTCGAAAGTTTATATTCTTCATAGTTTTCCATCTGGCCAAACCTCGCTGTCATACCTCTGACCTTCGTTATATAAAAAGATTGCCTTACCTATGACGGTGACGTTGAGGCGAATTTGGTGGCTCTCAGAGTGTGAAGGTCTTGGATGCCGACACTCCTAATGCGGCGGCTGTGAGAAGATAGGAGCCCGCTATCGCGCCCGCAGGCACCACCCATCCGGAGGCAAAATGGCCTTTTTCATCGGTGGTGACGCTAGGGAGGCTGTAGACGTCTCCTATCGGAGGCTTAATGGCTAGGGCCACAGCCTGATCTGGTATGGGGTTGGCGTCGCTTAACAGATCGCCTGAAATGGCTACAGTTTCGCCTCTAAAGTAGGCGTTCTTATCCGTTGCCACCGTAATGGTCGGCACCACGATTATCTTCCTCAAGAGCCACCACACGAGGAGAATCAGCAAGACGATGAGGATCGCCAGAGCCACGACAACTTCACCTAAGATGATTCTTAGGAGTAGGTCTGTTTGAAAATTCAATATTGTTCTCCTCAAAGTATGAGTGTCGGCTGGGGCATAATAGTTTTTTAGGATGTAGAGTATCTTGTTATTTAGGAAAATGTTGTCTCCTAAGTTTAAGATGCTGGCGATTCCGCTGATCATATTGGCTGCTGCTTCCGGCTCAGTGGGAGCTCTCCTCACCGCAACTCAGCAGATCGCAAACCGGGCAGAGATGGTGACAGTTGGGATAGGGGTTTATTGGGATATCACTTGCACCCAAAAAATTGAGACCATAGACTGGGGAACCCTGAACCCCGGACAGAACAAAACGATCACGATCTATGTTAAGAATGAAGGGGGCGCCCCTATCACAGGATCCTTCAACACGACTAACTGGGTTCCTCCATTGGCTGCTAACTACATTTCTTTGATGTGGGATTTCGGCCTAACGCCTGTGGAACCAGGCAGGGTAAGAGAGACGCATTTAACGATAATGGTGGCAAGAGACATTCACGACGTAACGACCTTCTACTTCACCATCATAGTGACGGGCACTCAATACATTCCATAGCGGCTACTCAATCTTCACCAACTGAAGTGTCAAAATCCACTTGGATCTGCAGCTCTCGCAGACATAAACCGAGCGCCTTTGCCTAGTTCTCTTCAACTTAGCCCTTCTTTCAGGAGAGGAAAAGCGGAGTTGAAAAGGAACTAGGTCTTTCCTGCGTTCGAGTTCTGCACCACAATCAGGGCAGTTCATGCTTTCAATAGTGATGACTTCGCAATTTATAATACTTCCACTGGTCTCCCTGCTCGCGGATTATCCTGTTTAGCTATACCTTTATATAGTGACATAGGTATGTCTATTTATTGAATAGTGTCTATTTAGTGAATAGTTTGAGGTCGAGTTTGAGTTGACCGAGTCTAAATCTGAACAGAAGAAGGACAAGCCTAACAAACCGGAGACGGTAGTGGCCAGCGAGAAGACGGAAGAGGTTCCGGCCAGCGTGGTCCAGCTTATCGAGCGAATGGACGAGGAGCAGATCCTTCGGGAGATGAAGGGTGAGTATCTCCGCAACTTCGTCTATCGTTTTGAGCATGAGGGCAAGGATGTGGTGAACCTCAGCTATGCGGGCATTCGAGAAGCCATTCGTCGGCGTGGTCACACTAGGATCCTCGAGTGGCGCGTAGAGGACGACGGCACACGCTACAAGGCCGTGGTGAAGATGCATGACCTAGTCAACAATGTGGAGACTTTGGGAGCGGCCACCTGCGAGAAGGATCGGCCATTCGCCTTCACCATAGCCGTGAACAAGGCTGAGCGTAACGCCTGGGGTAAAATGCTTCCGACGAAGCTGATCGCCAGCCTAATCGACGAGTTCTTGAAGACGAGGGAGGCCAAGCAGGCTGGAGGGCCCACGAAGGAAGAGCTCATGTTTGCCGTGGCCCCGGCTAAAGAAGGATCGGACCTACGCTTCATGGAGCTCGCGGATTCCTGGGAAATCATCCCCATGCATTATCTTGGCGAAGAGCCCTGGCGAGCCATCAACAACTCGTTGAAGGAAAGGTTCGGCTCGGAATGGATCAGTGCTGGAGCGGACTCACACTGGCTAATAAAGAAAAAGAGGGGAGGTTAAGACTCCTCTTCTAGGAGTCGGTTGATTTCTACGACGGCTTTTTCCAGGATCTTTAGGACCGGGCCGCTTTCCGCGTATTCGTCTATGCCTTCTTCGATCACCGTTTCGATAGCGCTTAACCTGAACTCCGAGAAAGGCCTCTCCAGGTTCTTGTAGGGCTCAAGTTCTTCCTCAGCCACTTTTTCGAAGACTTTGTCCAGCATGTTGTAGATGGCCCACCTCAGCTTGTTCACTCGCTCCGGAACCTTCAGAAAGACCAACGCCTTTTGAAGTGGCTTCTCTGGGACTATTTTGTCGGCTCTTTCCAGGATGGCTTCCATGAATCGTTCCTTTTTGGCGAAGGCGAAGACTCCGTCGATTTCGATGCGGTAGGGACTCTTTCCGTCTCCTACGACGTGGACGAAGATGTCGGCGATTTCCGGATATTCCTTCTGAAGGTTTTTGAAGTGCGTCAGCTTCTCAGGGTCCTTGGGCAACGGCTCCCTCACGTCCTCGATTTTCACGTCTAGCCTCTTCAGCAATTCTAGGTCGATTCCAAGCCTAGCCGTCTTAACTCCGCTAGCTTCGATCTTCTTGTCAATTAAGATTCCGGAAGGGTCGAAGTCGGTCAGGGTTAAGATTGGAACGCCTAAGTCTTGCGCTAGCTTAATCACCTTGTTGACGTCTCGAGTGGAAAAGCCCATAGACTTGATGATATGGATTCCTCGGTCGGTTAGGCTTTGGTCCTGTTCGATGGCTGCTATGATCGTGGACTTCTCAATATATAGAAGGGCGCAGACGTCTCGCAGCTCCCACTGTTCCGCTTTTAAGACGGGTTTCTCGTCGAATCGCGTCACCAAGTTTATCTTGGGCTCAGTCACTATTCCTAATTCTTCTCTTGATACTCCATGCTTGGTTTCCATCTTGTCCAGGGCCCCGTAGAATCCGCTTCGGCTGGGCATGTTTTCGATTCCAACGATTTTCCTCAGCAGGTATAGGATTCCTCGAATGGTCAAGGGTGAAAGCGTTTCTCCGGCCTTCAACGCTTGGATCCTGGCAGTCCACCAGTTGGTCAACGCTTCGGTGAATAGAGTCGTATTTTGCACCTCCTCTTGATTTCACATCCCCTGCTCCCTGGGGGTCTAGTTGCCGCTCGTTCGCTCCCGGTATGCTTCATTGGCTCGGGGCTCCCGGCCTCCTTAGGGAAGCTGTTTCGCTCACCGCGGCAACTAGTGGACTAGTCCTCGACTTATAAAAAGGTTGTCTTACCTATGTCCCACTGGCTGGCCAGGAAGAAGTAGCCTAAAACCATTCCTCTAAAGTGCGCTGTTTCGCTAGCTCTCTTGCCCAAACCTGCCCGTGATCCCAGAAGCAACTCCATGTCTTGTTTCTGAAGTCTTTCTCAAGCTCCACAAATTGCTGGAAAAGATCAGGGTAGTAGGCTTTGAGGGTCATGATCTCTTGTTTCCTGGCGAAGGCGCCGCATATGCAGGTTTCTTTGAACCCGATCCGGTAATGTGGAGGCATAGGAAGATTGTGGTCCCTCATGTATCTGAGAACGTCCTTCTCGCCCCATTCCACTATGGGCGCATAATTCCAACAGTTAACCCCTTTCCGCTTATCGTAAATAATCTGCCGTAGGTTGCTACGCTTCTTAGACTCGTCTCGGCGTAATCCTGTGACTGCAGCCCTTTGAGGAGGCAACACTCGAATAAAATCTCGCATAGGCTGTAGCTTAAGGCCCTCACAGCACCATCGGCGCCGAAGCCAAGGCATACCTTTCCTTCGGCTCTGCATCCAGAAGCTCTCCTGGGGCTGAAGTATGGTAAGGTGCCAGCCTAGACGAGACGAGATGTCTTTTGCGAACTCGAGGGCAACCGGAAGAAAAACCGTCGTGTCAACCAAGATAACATGCTTCTGTATGTCGATGTCTGCCAGCTCCGACAGAACTAGATGTGTCGCGACGAGGCTGTCCTTTCCTGCTGAGAAGCAGCAGACCAAGCTCTTAATCGAATATTCCTTCACGAACTCGCGTGGGTTCAAATCCCACCCCTTCTGGTCAATCTTTTTCGTTTGTAGGCTTCCACGATTAGGTCCATTTCCGCTCTCACCTCTTTCCCCTGGAACTTGGGTCGGTGAAACGGTGGAACCCGAGAAAAAACTTCTTCATGCAGCCTTACGACCAGCCGGTTCTTTCCCTTCTTTCGTAGGATCAGATGGAATGATCCTCTTCGCCAATCAGGGCAGGGATCCAAACGGGGATACAGCCGGCGATAGCCAACGATGGACAGAGCTTCGGCGAAGTCAGAGAAGACGACCGCCTGAAGCTCTTTTCGCATGCTATTTGATTCCTTCTACTTGTCGTTTGAACCTTAGGAAGTCGGGTCTTCGCAGGTAGGATTGCACCTTAGTGACTAAGACGTCTCTGGCCCATGCTCCCGGCTTCTTCTTCTCGAACAGGGCTATGACGTCTATTTCTTTCCTGGTTTCCGGATCTATCTTTATCCCGAATAGCACGGGAAAACGGACGGGCTTTACCACGCTTCTCCTCTGGTGTTCGAAGGGCACATAGTCACCTTTTTCGGTTCGGACGACAGCCGAAACCTTGGATCGGCGGCTCATTTTGTCCAAATCCTCCATTTTGTCTCAAATTGGGCTAAATATTCCCTTTGTATAACAGTGGTATTATTTATCTTATTTAAATGTTCGGAGAAATCCGCGAGGGTATAACAGAAATAAAACTTCAACTTCTGAGTCGATAATGTGGATGTTTTCACTCTTTTTCAGCAACTCAGAAAGGAGATTATTTTGGGCTTGTTTCAAAAAAAGGGGGGGTTATTGGGCTGGTGCCACAGCCCACACTTTCCATTTCTTGCGTAGGTCCTTGAACCGATCGGCAGTCGATCACAAAAAATATCTCTCTATATCTCTCTCTCGATCTTAGGCTGCTTGAGCGTCTCCGTTCCTTAGGGAACCTACTCCTACAGTTCTCCTCCAATAGCCTCTCCACTGACCAACTCATCCAAACCCTTAGAGAGATAGAGAGAGAGAAATCTCCCCGGACTATTCATTATAGATTACGGGGGCTCTTCCTCTTCCATCTCAAGGACGAGCTTCTGGCCCACCGGAACCCTTCTTGTGGGGTGAAGGTTCAGCTGCCAGATGGGACCTTCCGGGCTGGGCTTGGCGTAGCCCAGCGTCTGCAATCGATCAAGGTAACGCCTCACGGTCATGGGGTCTCCCCCAATCGTGTAGGAGATCCAATACTTGAGGTCGGCGTTGCTGATCCGGTCCCGGTAGCCCAGGTGTTCCAGGGTTTGAACAAGCCTCTCGCATCGTCGAACCACTATGCTCTTTTTCATCGTCTTCATCGCCCCTCTCCCTCTGGCCAGATAGAGGCGAAGTTCGGAAAACTTAGGTAGGGCTCAGACGATATATATAATTTTTCAACACAATATTAAATAATTTGCCTTAAAATTTTAGAGAGTTTCAAGGATTCGTGCTCTTTAGGAGCCGGCTTCACTTCATAGTGGACCTTCAAGAAACGTCCACAGGAGTGTCGATACCGAAAAATGTCGCCTTGTTCTACTACGACCACGTCTTGCCAGTTGACTTTTCCACATTTTGGGCAACGCCAATAGTTGAGGACGCGGTCTTCATGCTCAGCGTAGTCGCTCATGTTTTCGATCCATGTCGCTCCTTTCGCAGCTGCTTTACGATCCATAGGCTGAGCCACCAGGGTGGGTTCAACACGTCGATCAGCTGAGCCTCTTTTCTCTGTTCATCCGTGAGCGTGCGAGACTTCTTGCGCATCTGGTTTCATCTTCCTCTGGTATAGAAAAAAAGGGGAATGTTTTGCTTAGCTTTTTCTACGGCTTAAGGCGTCGTATGCTATCAGTGCCGCTGCCAGGACCATTAGTAAGTTGTCGGGGAATGCCACTAAGATTTTGAATCTTTCTAGCAGTAGAGATGTTCTTCCTAACAGCGCATAGGCGAAGGAACTGCCTAAAGCAACCATCAAGAAGCATCTTCCGATTCTGTTGACTGGCTTCATGACTCCTTTCGTCTCTTTTGAGAAGAGGAAGAACAGAGTCACGAAGCAGACGCCGCTTATAATGACCAAGTTATTGATGTTCGTTGTAATTGATGGGGTAAATACAGACTTCATTGTGTCGACTATCTGTGCGGCTATTTGTGCTTGCGCGGCTGCGGCCATGTTAAGGGCTATGCCTGCTCCGACAAGGGCTGCTGTTGGCCATCTGACCAGCCATTCGTATCCTCTCACAAACCTCATAAACATTAAAACTGAGCCTATCAATGCGAGAAGATACCAGGATGACCCTCCGTATATTGGAACCAGGCCTTGAAAGTATAGTGTCCTGAGAGCCATGGCGGTTGTATATGCTGCCGTTCCACATATGTAGATATTCGATGCAAGGTGGAACCAAAAGTTGTCTCTATAAAGGAAGCTGAAGATCATCAGCACAAAGGCGCTAGAGACAAGCGACAGCAGTATTTCAGAGGTAATCATGTTCGACTCTCCTTTTTGAGGATGTAGCTCAAGTTGCAGAGCACTATGGCCAGAATGGCAATGATGTGTCCGATAGACTGTGCATCCATTGTGACAACAGCAGCACCTGGGTTTCCGGTGAGTATCTCAAATTCAGCGGCTCCCCTTGAACTGTCTAAGTATCCTTGGAGTTGACCAGAAGCAACATAGCCCAATAATGCAGGGTAAATCATGGCAACAGCTCCGCCAGTTATCTTTGTGCCATATTTGACCTGCCATTGACGAATCCACTTTTCAGGGTATTCGTTGCCTGCGGCTAGGCTAATAACTAAGTTGACATCTCCGGCGCGTCGAAATCGAGACATTAGAGGAAGATCCGAGATGGGCTTGTTATAGTAGTCCACTTTAACCAAGGCATGAACATCGGCACCGAGAGCCGCTATTGTGGTTTCCTCGCCTGGTAGGTATCCAAGATTAACGAAGTCGACACCGTATTTTTTACCATAGTTGGCGAGACCTACCGTGTTCATAGCTTCATCCATTAGCATAGCTGACGAAACCCCGTAGAATCCAGCGGAAACGATTTTGACACCCATCGGTAGCAGGGTTTTAAATATCACGACCAGCATTGCCTGTAGTTCGCCCCTGTTTTCTACGGCGAAATCCGGGCTCAAGAAGACTAGGCCGTCGGCTGGAACGCTTTTTAGCGCGTCATAGACCTTCCTTGTATTATCCGAGATGCCCATCGGAAGACCGATCGGTTTAACGAGGGGAATCATTATGCCGATCAGAAACAACACATATAGCCATCGTGGGTCTTTGCTGAGTTTTTTCAACATTTTTTATGACGCCTCCCTTCGAACTTCACCTATAACGGCCCGCTCATATCCCCACATTACCCGTATGCCGTAGGCTATTATGCCGAGTCCCAAGCCGATTGTCATTGCACGCATGCCTGCCATTGTAGGAATGTCCATTAGCCATTTTAGAACTGGGGGTGCTACTGGAAAGGCACTCTCACCTACAGGTGCGTTGCCTATTAGAACTATCACGCAGCTCAGCGTGAATAAGAAGGTTTCAAGGTTCTTGACTCTGAACGCCCGGAGAGCCATGCTGACCATGAATAATGCAATCAGTCCCCACATAGCCTCGGTCACCATCCCGACAATGGTTGTGTATGCGACAGTGTGTATTTTCTCGATTCCAGGAGCCAAAGATGTAACTAGGAAAATGAAGAACACAGCGATGGAGACAACGCTTAATTGCCAATCCTTTGTTCTTCTTTGAACCCTTGCAGCGTGGTAAAGTAATAGGCTGACGCCACCGACTACGAATGCAGCACTGCTTATTGGAACTAACAATCTTTGGGCCTCAACAGCGAACTCGCTTAGGAGTGGGATTTTTAAGAAGAACGTTATCGCCATGACTACTCCGAAGAATAGGATCAGAACATAAGGAATGTCTCTCTTCAGTATTGTTGCCATGGTGTTCACCTCAAATTTTTAAGATTTCAATGAGGGTTTTGATGCCTACCGTGCTCAATAGCGACCCTAATATGATTAGGCAGACGATGATTGCTTTGCATATGTCGAGTGCAACAATTCCAGCCAACTGAACCGTGTTTTCTGAGAGTATTGCACCTGCAACGAAGACCTCCTCGCTGATCGCGGAGTAGTCGCATGCAGCCACAACCAGAGGTGTCATTGTGGGATTCGAGCAGCCTCCTATCTGGAAGGCTCCTACTCTTGCACCTCCTTCAGCCATGATGGGAAATTCCGAGCCGAAACCTCCGAACATTATGTTGGTAGCGCTTTTCTCTGTGGACATTGTTTCAATGCATCCAGCTCCAAAGGGGCCAGCACCGCGAGGAAAGAATCTGACATCAACCTTAGCATCTAGGTGTCCCTCTGCGATGAAGGACTGTGCATATATTTCTTGTGCGATAGGAAATATATCCCCTGCGACCGACCACGATATCTTTTCTCCTATTTTTGCGCAAAGTCTTGTAACGTAACTTCCAATCACCAGTCCCATCTGAGTTTGTGTTCCTCTTGACCCCCCTATTTCTTCTTGTCCGGGAGTGAAGTGCACTGGCCTCCCCATTTCCACGGCCCTGCCGATAGCTTCAGGTATGGCATTTATCGCTGGAAGTGACCTCTTCAGAACAAACTTTTTGCCTTTGATTCCTTGGTATGTTAGATACATTACAATTGCGATGAGTATTAGGAACAACGCTAAAGCTGAAACTCTCCCTGAAATCATCATGTTCTCTTTCCTCCTTTTCGCTTACG
>Ga0315310_10002046_pt1 | contig 12684 bp, 10 predicted proteins | sample TDP5_MG_FD_203630 | JGI IMG/M metagenome (GOLD analysis project Ga0315310, IMG submission 203630) | Freshwater sediment microbial communities from Lake Towuti, South Sulawesi, Indonesia - TDP5 | ecosystem: Environmental > Aquatic > Freshwater > Lake > Sediment | place: Indonesia: South Sulawesi... | reverse complement strand
ATTGTAGCGTGCCCACGCTTCAAGTTTCCGAGAAGAAGGACATCATTGAAGAACTCGCCGAGATGGCTGAAGGGGCAGGTTCAAATGTTGAGATAATATCAGTCGAAACAGAGGAGGGACAGATGCTAAAGGAATCTTTCGGAGGCATCGCAGCGATCCTAAGGTTCAAATCCTCAAATCCTTGATGATTCCCGGACACAGAACTTGGTAGTGTCGAATGAGCGAAAAAGAATTTAGGGACGCATACTCATGAATTCTATTGAACGGTACTTAGCACAAGCTCGTGTGGTATACAATGTCTGATCAGGATCTTGAAATCATAAGGCAGAAAAAACTGCTGGAAATGAAGAGGCACCTAGAGAAGAAGATGGAGACCGAGAAAAGGCAGGACGAGCAGAAGATCAATCCTAACGATGTTCTTAACCGTTTTCTGGTTGGGAGAGCTTGGGAAGTCCTGCATGCCGCGCGGTTGCAGCATCCTCAAACTGCGAAGGAAGTTGAGAATGCTCTACTGAAACTAATCCAAGGAGGCAAGATGAGGGATAAGATCACCGGCGAAGAACTCTACGCATTATTCTATCGTTTAGGCTTCAAGGTGCGACTCGAAACACAGATCAGGGTTCTGGAACACGGAAAACTGAAGAGCCTCGAGGAGAAGATAAGAGAGAGGACTTCAGAGGAAGGCTAAAGTCCTTTAGCGTTTAAATAGTTAAACTGACATTCTTAACGCTCACTCGAAGGAGATCTGAGCGATGCGTCAGAATGTTCTTGTCATCGGTTTGGGCGAAGTCGGCAGATCCCTTTTCGAATTGCTACGGGAAAGCAGAAAATTCGCTGTTTATGGTTATGACGTCGACGAGGAGAAGATGCGCAAGATCGACAGCACAGATATCCCGAAGAAAGTCGACGTGATGCACATCTGCTATCCATGCACTGACATGGAAAGCTTCGTCAACGCCACAGTTGACTATGTGAACCGATTTCAACCTAGATTAAGCATAATTGAGAGCACGGTTCCACCCGGGACCACATGGAAAATCTACGAGTCTACGAAATGCCTCATAGCACATTCTCCTGTGCGGGGAGTCCATTTAGACATCGAGGGCATGAAGCAAGAACTGAAGTCTTGGACGAAATATCTCGGCGGAGTTGATTCAGAGTCGGCTGAGCTTGCTCGCAAGCACTTTCAGAAATTGGGATTGGCGGTAAGCGTTCTCAAAAGTCCCTTTGAGACCGAACTCGCCAAGCTCCTCGAAACGACATATCGAGCCTTAATGATTGCGTGGTTCCAAGAGATGCATAGAATCTCGAAGGCCTTTAACGCGAACTTCGATCAGATAGTCGATTTCCTAGAGGACACTCATAGAATCCGATTGGACAGACCAATATTCTTCCCGTCCGTCATAGGCGGACACTGCTTGATCGCGAATGCCCAGCTCCTTTCGAGATCATATAACTCAAAATTCATAGAACCAATTCTGGAATCAAACGAGAAAAGGAAAAATGAAATCAAGAACGCAGAAATACTCTCTGAAGTTGAAAAGATCAGAAAAAGGGTTGAAATCTTAAGCAAGGAATTAGACATCAAGAAAGTGCCATTTAACCCAACGGCTTAAAGATCACGTTTTCCTGACGGTTCATTCTTTCAGCTCTCTCCTCAACTCGAATACCACGGTTCCACCTCTCGTATAAGGTGGACCTGGATCAGGACAGCTCAAGTACCCAACATCAGCTTTGCTTCCGATTCCCAGATCAACAGCCGAGGAACCATGCGCAAAAGCTGACAAGAGCGTAAGCATCGACGAGAAGGCATGTATACAGATATTGCTGGACATTCTGCAATCTATATGGTACCCATCTAATGTTATTTGGTCACCGGCTTGATAGACGGGGCAATTCCCTCTGACATCCTTGACAAGCAGAACTACGCGGTGCATAACAAAGACACCTCCAACCGAAAATGTCGTGGAACGAGCAGAAATACTCTCTGTTTGCAGAAGCAGAAAGATGGATGCGGTGTTGCCATCAATGCTTCAACTCGGCCAAGTAGAGATTCCTATTGCCTGAACGGGACACCCGACATTATGACCGTTATGTTGACCAACAACCTTCCGCTTTTTCTAGAAATCAGGATCTATCGGCAAAGCTCCTTCATCTGCGTTCGTAGGTGGAAACGCAGAAATATTGATCTTTCCGCCTCTCGATCTGATTCTTTTCAGGCCATATTCTGACCGTTCGACCCACCCCCTTTCGACCATACCGGCAAATAATGTTAAGGAAATTTTATATGAATCGAATCTCAAAGTATCCTACAGATTGTGTAAGATTAATAAGCGAACGAAGCGAAGATTCAACCAGGGCCGGTCGTCTAGCTTGGTTAGGACATCTGCCTGACAAATCCCATTCAGGAAGCGCAGAAAGGCGGCAAAGCCCTGAAAGGTCGCCGGTTCAAGTCCGGCCCGGCCCACCATGGGGAAGACCTTCTTAACTTTCGTGAAACAGGCTTGAACCGTGAAACCCAAAGCACCGATGCTGTACGTTCTTATGTTATCAGTTGGATAAGCGTTGAAAATTAAATCTCGTAGGCGGGAATCTTTATTCCGTCTTCGAGCCAGCGTTGTGTTTATGGTGTTTGATCCTTCACCTAGAATTTGTAGGAACCAATTGCCAGCTCCTTGTACCCGTGTTATGTGTATGGGTTTTCTAACGATAATCCTTAGGCAAGAATTCGCATAGCAGCTCAAACACTAAGAACTCAGCCTGTGGATCTTGACTAAGAAAAAAATAGGGGGGTAGGGTTTAGCTTCTTTTTCGTGATGCGACGAGCCAGCCGACCGCTACTCCTACGACTAGGGCGACTACCCCGGCGCCCGCGACACTTGTTACATCCATTGTTGGAACAGTCACTGTTTCTGTCACGGTTTCCGCAGCTTGGGTTACTGTTGTTGTTTGAGTCACTGTTTCTCTCACGGTTGTCGTAACAGTTTTTACAGGAGGAGGAGCCCCCGAAGGTAGAAGGTTGAGTACGATGAACAACGTTGTGGGCCACCAGTCGTAAGGCACTTGATACATGTTCTCGTCAGTAGGCCAACCCGTCCAGTATTGTGTCGAATAGACCATCGAGTAAACCGGTTCTACCGTGGGTATGTATGGCAACCCTTCCGCCTGGATTTCATATGCCTTCAAATAGATTGGCAGTGCATCAGGATCGTCCGGAGACATCAGTGCTAGCTGATCCATGTACGCATCAAGCTCAGGGTCGTGCCACCTGGTGTTTGCCATGTCGACTGGGGGTCTTTCTCCTATTGGGGTGTAGTACTTACCCTGAAAGTCCATGAAATTGTAGAAGAGGTCGCCTGTAAAGGCTGTATCACAGCATGGACTACAGGAGTCCCAAATGTCATGTTTGCCGAAGGTTATTTCCTCTCCCACCGCCGTGCTCCAATATATTATGTTGGTGTCAATGCCTATCTCCATGAGGCCTCTAGCAATGTCAGGTTCAATGATGGACATAGGATGCGTTACCTGTGTGGGAACAAGAGTGACAAAGTCGAAAGAGAGGCGTGTGCCGTTCGGGGTTACCCTGATGCCGTCACCGCCCCGTGCAAAGCCTAGATTATCCAATAATTCGTTAGCCTTTGTCAAATTGTATTCAAAAATATGTTTGCTGAGTTCTGGATAGGTTGTCCATTTGTCAAGAGTTCCGACCTGCGCAAACATGTACTTGCACGCAATCGTTCCATTGGAGGCGAACCACCAAGTTGGGTCTTCGTACTTCTTCCTGTCTATGGCGTATGAAATTGCCTGTCTAACCTCGGGTAAGCTTAGCGGATATCTTTCACAGTTAATGCTTAGGCTGCAGCTACATATGTCCAGATAGGTTCCCCATGCTATGTTAGGGTTGACGGCTTTAGCTTGTTGTATCATCGGCCATGTGAAAGTGCGTGGAGGAGCATCTGTAAGACCGCTCACTAGATCAGTGAAGTCCTTATCTATTGGTGGTGCGCTTCTCCAGACCATGTATTTTGGTTTTGGGAAATAGCCCAACGCCTTTGCCCAGTAGTTTTCGTTGCGTATCCAGATGAACATGAAGAGCTCTGGTATGGTTCTATTCAGCACATAGGGACCTGTAGTCACAGGCGGGTTGTTTTTGAATGTCCGAGGATCTGTGTCTTTCCATATATGTTCTGGTACTATGTATGTGCCAGGACCCCAGAATCTGAATCTATAGTGGAATCTAGGATCGGATTTCTTCAATGTGAAGACAGCTGTGAGGTCGTCTGGAGCCGTAACTGACTCCACCGCTTCGTTAGCCACAGTTGCTCCGAATAGTTCAGGATACTGTTTGAGCATATTGTAAGTAAACACGATATCGTTCGCCGTGTAAGGTACACCGTCACTCCACAGGACGCCAGGTCTAACATGAATAGTGAACTTTGTGTTGTTGTCTGCGTATTCCCATCCAGTTATGCGCCACATTATGTTTTCGCCAGTGATCAAGTTGATATACCAGTCCCATTCCATTACTACTTGTTGCCAGCCGGCATACCATTGTGCCCCGTTTGGTATGAATGGGTTGAAACTGTCGAAAACCGTATACTCGTGATCCCCTTCGAATATAACTGTTTCTTCTCTAGGCACGGGCAGCTCTGCAGGAGATGCTTGGACACTTGGGCATATTGAAAGCAGCTGAATCAAGATGGCAATCGTCACAAGCAAAGCAGAAGACTTTCGGTTCATTCTTTTTCACCTTTTACAGCAAAGGATTTAAGCCGAACTAGCGTTTAAGGTTTGTGGTCAGGTGCGTTCAGTGAGAAGCTTCGAAGTGGCTAGAAATCCAGTATTGCGTTATGTCCTGAAAAGGGTTACGAGATATGTTGTAACGTTATTTGTGGCCTTTACATTATCTTTCCTTTTCTTCCGTTTGATTCCAGGCAGCCCTGTTCGAGCATTTTTGCAGAGTATGCGCCGACAGTATGGCGTATACTCCACTGAGAGGAATGAGATAATAGATGAGTATAACCGAGTCTTCGGGCTTGAAGGAGACCTTTTCACGCAGTACATTAACTATATGCAACAGCTCCTATTCCATGGAAATCTAGGCCCATCCTTTCTTAATTTTCCGACCCCGTCTCAAGTGCTCATTATGCGAGCCTTGCCTTGGACCATTGGACTCTTGGGTCTATCGACAATAATAGCATGGATTCTCGGAAATATACTGGGTTCCATAACTGGTTGGAAGAGGGGTTCGAAATTGGACAATATTATCACCCCTATTGCTTTGTTTGTGTCACAAATACCGTACTATCTCTTGGCCATAGTACTCGTGCTTGTCTTTGGCTACGCTTTGGCATTATTACCTACCAAGGGGGCTTTTGATCCAGCGGTTACTGGTCTAGCAGATTACATAAGGAGTTTGATAATACACGGAACCCTACCAGCATTATCCATTGTCCTGGTAGGTGTAAGCGGATGGATCATATCTATGAGGTCATTGATGGTAACTGTACTGGGAGAAGACTATATTCTATATGCTTATGCTAAGGGACTAAGGGAAAGAAAAATATGGAGTAGATATGCGCTAAGAAGTGTCCTCTTGCCTCAAGTAACCGGGCTTGGCATGTCGCTGGGTTTCATAGTGAACGGCACCTTTCTTGTCGAGTACCTATTTACGTATCCAGGTATTGGTCGCCTATTTGTAACTGCTTTAGCGTACCTTGATTTCAACACGATTCAAGGCGTTGTGTTGATGTCGATCATCTCAGTTCTAACAGCAACTCTATTGATCGACCTTCTGTATCCGCTGGTGGATCCGAGGATAAAATCTGGAGCATAGAAGATGCCGTCGAAACTAGAAATAAGCAGGCTAATGCGCGCCCTCTCTCCTTTAATTGTCAGTAGGAAGCTTAGAATAGGACTTGCAGTATTCACCTTCTTGATAGTCGTAGCCATTCTTGAGCCAATGATTAATAGGTATCTCGTAGGGGAAAAGAGCGGTCCCGCATCATTTCCATCGTTGCTTCCTATGTCTATTCAACATCCATTGGGCACTGACATTTTCGGACGAGACTTGCTTGCACTGATTCTTACTGGACTTAAGAATTCACTTGCAGTAGGGTTTCTCGCTGGCTCCATCTCCGTATTGATAGGCATGTCCATGGCTCTCATAGCAGGATATAAGGGTGGATTAGCGGATCAGCTTCTGACATCTGTCACGGATGCGATGTTAGTATTACCGACCTATCCGATTTTTGTTGTTTTAGTTGTCTATACTCGTAGAGTCGACTTGTTTGGTATGTCTCTTATATTGGCAGTCTTCAGCTGGCCTTGGTCAATGCGCACTGTGAGGTCACAGATCCTGAGTCTGAAGGAGCGCCCTTTCGTTGAACTCGCCAAGATATCAGGTCTATACGATTTTGAAATAATGTTCAGGGAGATTCTGCCGAATTTTCTCGCATATCTAGGTGTCGCATTCTCATATAGCATAATGGGAAGTCTTCTAGCGGAAACCGGTCTTAGGTTGATAGGGTTAGGACCCCCCGAGATAGTGACGCTAGGTCTTATCATACAGATGTATATCGCCTTTGGAGTCTTATCCATGGGCAGAAGCAATCTGCTACTGTTTCCAATCCTTACACTCATCCTACTCTTCGTGTCGCTCAACCTTGTGAACATGGGATTAGACGAAATGTTCAACCCAAGGCTCAAGAAGATAACGGGGCTATGACATCAATGGCGGCGCAAACGAGAAAGCTACTTGAAGTTGAGGACTTAAGAGTATACTATCAGACTATCGTGGGAGAGGCCAAAGTCGTAGACGGTGTTTCCTTCGCAGTAAGTGAGAAAGAAATCTTCGGGATAGCTGGAGAGTCCGGATGCGGGAAGTCAACTCTTGTTGAAGGAATCCTGAAGCTAGTCAGGCCTCCCGCCTACATAGAAAGCGGAAAAGTGATCTACATGGGTACAGACCTCTTTGATCTGGATGAAGGCAAGCTCCGTGAGATCAGGTGGAAGGGACTAGCTTACATCCCACAAGGTAGCATGAACTCACTGAACCCTTTCCTACGCGTTAGCGAGCAGATTACAGATGCCATTGAAGAGCACACGGAAGTATCCAAGGGGGAAATAACTCAGCTTATTCAGGAAGCGCTTAAGGCTTTTGATTTATCAGAGAAGGTAGCTCAAATGTACCCGCATGAGCTCAGTGGAGGAATGAAGCAAAGAGTTTGTATTGCAATGGCCATGATTCTTAATCCCAGACTCGTTGTTGCCGACGAGCCCGTAACAGCGTTGGATGTTACTACACAAAGAATAGTTCTGCAGTCTATATCTGCATTGAGGGATAGATTCGACGCAGCAGTTCTTTTAATAGCCCATGACATGGCTGTTCATGCGGAGATGGTCGACAGGCTTTCAATAATGTATGCCGGCAAGATCGTGGAAATAGGCTCTGTATATGACATATTTACAGATCCACTCCACCCGTACACCAGAGGGTTGGTGGAGGCTATACCATCCCTAGAGCAGAAAAGGGTGAAGGGCATACCAGGCCTCCATCCGAGCCCTCTAGCGTGGCCTCCAGGCTGTCGATTCCATACGAGATGCCCTGTCGCCGTACAGGCTTGCAGTACTGAAGAACCTATTTTGCGTGAGGTTAAGAACGGACGCCATCTGGCATGCCATCTCGTATAGGCGATCAGAATGAGTGAAAAACCGCTTTTGGCAGCTCAAAATTTGACCAGAGTCTTCAAGATAGGCGGCGGCCTAGGCCTAATCAGCAGGAAACTCATAAAAGCTGTTGACGACGTAAGCTTCGTTCTACCAAACGAACCGAAAATAACTGCTCTAGTAGGTGAAAGCGGCAGCGGCAAAACCACGATAGCAAGACTTATATTGGGCCTTGTAGAACCAACGTCGGGTGAACTACTCTATAATGGCATGAACGTGCAATCCATTCTTAGAAAGGACTGGAGAACCTATAGGCGTGAGGTTCAAGCGATTTTTCAAGATCCATACGGCATCTACAATCCCTTCTACAAGGTGGAACGTCCGCTCAAAATAGTTGCTAGAAGACTCGCATTAGCTTCAAAGAAAGAGGTAGACAGTCTGGTAGTAGAGGCGTTGGAAGCTATAGGTCTCAGGCCTGAAGACATACTGGGCAGATATCCGCATCAACTTAGCGGCGGAGAGAGACAGAGGATCATGCTCGCGAGAATACTCCTTGTCAAACCAAGACTGGTAATTGCTGACGAACCGGTCTCTATGATAGATGTTTCATTAAGAGCTATTTTCTCGGGTACTCTTAGAGAGTTCAAGGAGAAGCATAACATTTCATGCTTGTATATAACTCATGACTTGAACATAGCGTATTACGTATGTGATCGCATCATAGTTTTATGTGGTGGAAGAGTGATAGAGGAGGGTGATGCTGAGTCCGTGGTGAGAGATCCACTTCACCCGTACACACAATTCCTTGTCGACTCCATTCCAATACCAAACCCCTATAAGAGATGGGACAAGGAATTGGGTGAACTAGCGGAGTTGAAGGGGGAGCATGGGTGTATCTTCTATGAGAGGTGTCCTCACGCAACGGATACATGCTCCAAAGAAAGAGTTCCATTGAAGGAAGTCGAGGGGAATCGCAAAGTAGCATGTCACAGGTGTTAGGGGTTTACTCATTTCCACGGGTGATTAGATAGGGTTGCTGAGGTTCTAGATTCAGGATGATTTCACCTTCATCCGTTATTGTGAACTTCTCTTCTTTTTCACGCCCGGATTCGGCTAACCTAAGCACTTGGATTCTGCCTTTTCCACGCCAGTTGGTTGGAAGTTTCCACTCCATACTTCCTCCACTCTTGCTGTAGGCGAGAATTTCGCATTCGTTAACAGGGATGAATCTATCGTTGTTTCTTGCGATAGCTATCCCATTACTCATTACCGATATGTTCCCAGAGTCACGTTCCAGGGTCCCAGAACAAGTCCTCCCATATTCAATGGTAAGGTGTTTCCCATCATCGAGAATGTTGGTCATCTCATATCTGCGCAAATGATGATATAGCAAGGTTTTCAGATAGTACTCATCACAAATGCGCCTCATTGGTGTGTCGTTAGAAAAGTCCCATCCGACGGACTCGCCGAAAACAACGCCTTCAGGATCTATTCTTTCCTCAGTTCCAGAGGCATTCCCGCCACACCATTTTCTATGCATCAGGAAACGAACAAATCGCCATCTAGGAGGAGGAAGATGCCAATATCCAGTTATTCTACCCGTTAGATGGTCAAGACCTGGGAAGAAACCCTCAGTTGTCACATCAACTCCATAATGTTTGAAATGATCAATGATCTTGTAGCAGCCTAGTACAAGTTCGGTCATCATGTCCTTGTGCCCATCCGGGTCCCAACTTTCGTTTGTGTAGCGGAAGGCGTCAAGATGTATAGATTGTCTGATCGGCAGTAGATTTAGAAGGGAATCGATCCGGCTATATGCGCTACCTTTCCTAACGTCTTTATTGTGAGAGATGTGATATGCCTGTCTATCATTGAAAATCTCCCATTTCTGGAAATCACCATCTATGTCAGTGGAAATTATCTGAGGATCCCACGCTGGACTGTCTTGATAGGCATCGTCAAAGTTTACATGAAGACTCACTATCGCATTGAACCTCTTTGCCTCTTCGATTAGACCGATCAGTTTCTCCCTTCCGCCCAAGCCCAGATTAACCCCAGTCAGGTCTGGATACTTATCATCATGACCGCCATGTTGCCAGCCAACTAAATATATAATCTGTTTGGCACCATTGGTTAACGAATTTATCTTCTTAATCATCTCAAGGCATTCATCGAAAGTCGTGTAGACACAATCTGGAGGAAGAGCGCAGAAAATCTTGTACATAAAAGCGTTATCGTAGAGCGGGTTTGCATCCGGTAACTGAGTGCGTAGCCAGGTAGCTCCATCAATCCAATCAATTCGACCATCCCCGTTCAAGTCATCCAATAGCGCGATCTTGCATAGAAATGGAGAACCAATTTCATCTTGAATACGATAGTGGTAAGGGCTATTCCAGATTGAAAACTCGTTAGCCGCTAAGCGTTCACCCTCGTAAACCGCATAATAGTGAGCAGTACCCGTAAGTTGGGTTTGGAGAGGAAATACTGGTGCGGTGCTGTGAATAGTGCCCAGCACCTTGTTAGTATAGACCATCGCCCAAAATGTCTCCTTCGGATTGTTCTCTGGCTGAAAATCGTCAGCTTTTCCCACGCGATCGCCTTGCCACTCAAATAGACCTTTAGCCATCGGCAGATGCCACGACCTACGATAAAACTCAGATCTGAAGATACATGCCCCGTCTGACCTCATGCCTGTAAGCAGCCTGTGCGTAGGAAAATAGATTGTGCGTAGCTGGAAGTCAAAGCCTTTCTCAACAATTTTGTCGATAGCCATTGTCACGACGTTGTCTTCGAGACGGAAGCCTACATCAAACGAAGCAAAACCGCGAGGATGAGGCACGCGAAGAGTATATTCCGCAGAGTCCACATCGAATTCCACGTCTATTTTAAGCGAATCCGTGATGAAACGCTCACCGTTGATTTCAACAGATCCAGTTTCCTCCGGAAGACCCCCATGCAAAATTCCATCATTCGGCTTGTAAAGATACTTGAGGATCCTGGGAAAACGCGGATCGAGTTCAACCTCAAGAACATCACTCTCTAATGTCAACGCACGCTTACTCAACTTCTCACGCCTTTTCAAGAGCTTGGCTCGAAGACTATCTTATACGGAGTTCCCGGTTCAGCCAAGAATCTCAAGAGGCCTTTGTCCAACTGGAAGCTCACCTCTTCCGTCTCGCCGCTAGGACTGAGTTTCAGGACATGAATGCATCGTCCTTTATCCCAGTGTGCCGGGACAGGATACTTGAACGGGCCACCATCTTTGCTATATCCCAGATACAAGTCGTTTTTCATTGGTACGAAGGACGTGAAATCTTTAGAAATCACCTCACCATTCACTACCACAACGTATTTTCTTGTTTTGAGATCAACTTCAACGTAGCATGAATCCTCATATGTTACCCTCTCGACAGTTCCCTTCTTGGAATACGATGCCATGTTTTTTCCGTAAAGCTTAGTCCAAGGCAATGTAACGAGATAGTAAAGGTCGGTTATGTAGTGTAAGTCTGTGTTTCTGTCGAAGTCGCAACTGAATGTGAGCCCATAGAGTAGCGCCTTCACTACACCTAGCCTACTGCTAATTATGTCGCCGTAGCTTGCCTTGCTGTGGTATATGAATGGGATGAGAGGTATCTGTTCCTCATTTTGGTAGTATACTTCATCTCGGCGGATGAGGTGCCAGAAGTGGCTTATGTGCCCGACAAAGGGATCGCAGAAGCCTTCAGAGGTTACGTCCACTCCATGTTTGCTGAACTCTTTGACTATCATGAGTTTTCCATCCAGATTCTTTTTTGCTGCAGCTGGGTTTTCTGGGTTGAAATCGTATCTTCTCGGAATGGCACTTAGCACGTCGATGTGATATGAAACACTTATTGGATATTTTCTCAGCGTTTCACGGACTCTTTGAAGACCTCTCTTCCTAGCATACTTATAGTTGCTAATTATGTAGGATTGACCACCAGCCCAGACTCCGCCCTTCATTAGATGACCTTCCGTGTCCCTAGATATGATTTCAGTGTCCCACTCTGGGCTATCCACGTAGGCATCATCGTAATTGTCATGAAAACTAACTATTGCATTGAGCTTCTTCGCCTCCTGAACTAGCTTGACCAGGCCTTTGTATCCGCCGATTCTTTCATTGACCTTGTCAACAGCCGGATATCCAGTGTCATGGCCATCGTATTGCCATCCAACCAGATATACGACTTGAGGCGCGAGGTTAGTGAGGTATGCGATCTTCTTTATCAGTTCCAATGCGTCAGCGAACGTGGTTGGTTCTTTCAGAGCGGGGTCATCCAGATAGATTTTGTGTATTGTCTTGTCAGAATATATTGGGTTAATTGAAACGCTGATCTTATCTCGAATGTGCTTCGCAGCGTCTACCCACGAGATTTCTCCATCACCATCATAGTCTCCTATGAGTGAGATCAATGCTTCAGAGGATTCTTGAACTAAGAGATGATATTGTGGATCGCGAGCTGGGATTCTGCAGCCAGAAGCTTCATGGTCCATCAGTCTATGAACAAAATTCAGGGATACTGAGCCGTACTGCGCATCTTTACATTCATAAATGCTATTGACCATTTGGTTCTCCAAAGAGCTGCTTTCAAGTACACCTATCACTTTATCGTTATAGACGAACTCGGCGAGCAATGTGTTTGCCCAATCAAGTTTGAATCTTGCACTCTTACGAGAAGCCGTAGCCACATCCACCAGTCGGCCGCTATCACTAGGAATCACAAGTTTGGCATTGTCTCCCTGATCTTTGACGGTAATGAGGTTTGGCATGTTGAGGCTGATAAGATGGAAATCCTTTTTCTCAACGACGTTTTGAAATCTGACAGATATGACGTTGTCTGTCAGCTTAAGAATCAGATCAAACTCTATTGCATCGTCTTCTCCACAAGTAGCAGAGACATGATATCTAGCTGCGTCTTCAGTGAACTTTGCATCGCAAGAAAGCTCGATTGAACCAGGATATATGGGATCCGCACCTTTACATATTGTAGGTTTTGG
>Ga0315310_10002043_pt1 | contig 12692 bp, 15 predicted proteins | sample TDP5_MG_FD_203630 | JGI IMG/M metagenome (GOLD analysis project Ga0315310, IMG submission 203630) | Freshwater sediment microbial communities from Lake Towuti, South Sulawesi, Indonesia - TDP5 | ecosystem: Environmental > Aquatic > Freshwater > Lake > Sediment | place: Indonesia: South Sulawesi... | reverse complement strand
TGCTTTTTCAGCGCTTTCAAAAATCTCTTTGCCCTTGTTTGTGCGAATTGCAGTGAAGGTCCAGCCGCTCAGCCCTAAGCCGCCTGTAGATATGTCGGCGAGTTCCGCTGAGAAATCTGTGCATGGAAGACATCCCTTTCGCGTGTACTGCTTGGCTTCTTGCAGTGGTATCGCCTTTGTTTCGCCTGACTTGGTTGTTACGAGAACTTTTCCCTTGATGTTTATCTTCATGACATCATGGAGGTTGACGCCTAGGACCTCCTGTATGTGTTTTTGCATCAGTCCTTCGTAGGTGAAGCTTTCTGTGCACATTAGTCCAATAGTGAGCTTGATTAGGTTGGAGTATTTCTTTAGGGGAAATGCCTCAATTTTGCGTATGGATTGTATCTGGCACGGTGTACTCACGAAGGCCACGCTTTTTCTCTTTTGTTTAACCGCTTCTTGCAATGCTAAGAGATTAGGTGAATAAGTGTATCTGGTTCCGGCACATTCTAAAACCTCTTCTGGAGCTGAAACCAGCTTTGGTGTTGGAAACAACGGTTTTTCTGGACTTGTGGCTGAAACAATAGCGGAGTCAATTACGCCACTATTTAATGCATGTGTGAGAAGAGCTGAAACTACGCCTCCATCTTGGCATGTTCGAAGTATGTTCCGGTCAGTGGCCCGCGCGATTGCTAGGCGTTCGTGGATTCCAAACTCTTCGTCCGGTCTGCGTTCCCTCCCAAAGACAAGTTTTTCTAGACTTGCTTGAGAAAATTCAAACCTTGGGCAGACTTGAGGACAGATACCGCAGATTTCACATTTTTTGATCAGGCTGGGTTTTTCTTCAAAGTACTCTAAACAGCCGAAGGGACAAACAAGAACGCAAGCTGCACAACCAGAGCAGACTTCTTTGAGAATCACATTTTCCAGAAGAGTTTCCTCAAAACTCAATTTTGGAGTACTCATGTTTTTCCCCTTCGTTTAAGCCTTGGCTAAAACCCCTTTCAGGTGTTTATTGTTAGTTTCATGAAGATGTTTTAATACTCTCAGAGCGTTCAGGGTGATCCATTTGCTTGGTTTGCCAACGGTTTCAATATTGGCCTGCATTCGTCCAGTCGGTGCATTTTCGAGCAGCCATCTTCCCTCTGGGCGACGTTTGTGAATCATTAATTTTACAGCGTCTGTTAGGCGTTCATCGTCAATGTAGCCTAGTTTTGTGACAACTGAGAGTCCTCTTAAGATGTGGTATCCATAAAACCATGGAAAGCTGAACTTCAGCCATTGTCGATTAATTATCTTGTAGTTATGGTGGTCTGCTTTGAAAAGGCGGTGCATCAGCAGGAATTCGGCACCCTTCTCGATTGCACGTTTCATATCAGATGGGCGTTCGCTTTCTGGTACCTCTGAAAAAGCTTCGACAGGGCATATTGTTCCGTAGAAGCAGCCGTGTGTGTCTCTTATGTGAGCCTTCCAGTATGGACAGAGCCATCCACCGTCTCTGTTTTGAATTTTAACAAGCCACGCTAACGCTTTCTTAAGTCTGGCGTCTGTGCCGTAGCCCATTCTTAGCATGGCTGCACAGACGTTGCCAGTTAGACAGGAGTATTGATGCTCTGTGACTAGGGATTGAGCCCAAGTTTCTGGTTCGGACTGCAACTTCTCTTTTAGGGCTGTTCGTGTTCTCATCCATTCGTACTCTTGCAGGGCTCTTTTTCTCGTGTATGATGAGAAACCGCCTTCAGCTGATTGTAGATTAAAGACGAATTCGCACGCTTTTTGAACTCTTTTGTTAGTTTTGTCCATTCCTAATTGTCCTAGTGTCATGATTTGCCAGTATGTCGACTTGTATTTTGGATGGTAGGGGTTCTCTTTGTCTTCCCAATGACCTTTGAATTGCTGTTTTGAAAGAATTTTAGTAACAACTCTAGAATCAGGTATGGCTGCTTTTGCCTCTTTCACTTCAGAATCTGTTTCCCCTTTGTCTAATAGGTCTCGAAGGGTGAAATAGCGAACCGAAGGGTTTTCTGTTTCCAGTAGCCATTCGATTAGACTTTTAGAGAGTATACGTTGCCAGCTGGTCATGGAATTAGTCGCCGTTTAGTATCAGCCGATGGGAAGCATAAATTACGCTAGGCATTTATAAAAACGTATATGAAACTGGTGTGATGAGTCAAGGTTGCGGGCGCTAGAAAAAATATGCTTGTAAATCGGGAAGCTTTACCACACGTCTTTATAAGAGTGGATGCCCTACTATGTCTGAAAAGTTTCTATTATCCTGTAGGCATGTCCTACCGAGTAATTGAACCCTTTTCCAAGCATATCAAAGAGGTAAACATGATTGTGCAGTCTGAGAGCAGGCATAGTAACCAACTGTAGAAAATGCAAATCATCCGTTCGATTTCATTGCGCACAGAGAAAGAAAACAGGAAGGAAAACATACGTGGACAACAGAAAAAGAGGGGGAGCAAGAGATAGTTAACATAGGCGACCAAATGAAATGTCCACAATGTAGCAGAATAGCGCATGTTATTTGGATTTCGCACGATGGAAAACGGGCCGGAATCCGATGCTCAGGACATCATAATCAAATAAGTCGTGGTTCTTCAAAATTCGGCTCAGCCGCACGCCCACAAGCTAAGGCCCAGAAAAATATGGTGTTTCTTGTGGACATCGAAATGGCGGCAACCCTTGCCTCAACTCAGAGGTGAATATAATTGGGCAAGAGAAAAGTTGTCAGCGAGGATGATATGGGAAAGATTCAACTGCCAGTTGCTAATGATGTGTTGGGAATAGCTGTTCGGATGCTGGGTTTTGACAGAATCATTGTGAAGTGCCAAGACGGTCATGAACGTCTCTGCCGAATCCGAGGAAAGTTGAAGAGAAGAGTCTGGGTTCGTGTAGGAGACATCGTTCTAGTTTCTCCTTGGGATTTTCAGTCAGATGTTCGAGGCGATATTTGCGGTCGATACAGAAGAAATCAAACGGCATGGTTGAGAAGCAACGGGTACCTAACCATTCAAGAATAAAGTGATGATGTATGAGAACATCACCTAGGAAGAGATTGATGCACCAAAGCAGTCTAAGTGATGACTATCTATTCGAGCTTAGACAATGGATTCGATATATGATAAGCGAAGCAGAAAAGAACGGTGACATCTACAAAAAAGACCAATTCCTTGCTTTGAGAGCAGAGCTCCTTTAATCGCTGAAGTGTATTCATGCAAGAATCGTCATGATGCTCAAGAAACCTTTTTATATTATGGCGCCGTTACTGTGGTGTTTATCACGAGATTCATGTTGATTAAAGAGGTTCTGTAAGTCTCTTTTGACCATGGTAATTTTGTGATGAAGGAGGAAAAAATATGCAGACGTTAAAACGTTTTGAGGACTTACCCCTTAGTCCAGAAATTTTGAAGGGGATAAAAGAATTGGAGTTTGAAGAACTCCTTCCTATCCAAGCGCAAGCAATCATGCCCCTGTTACATGGAAAAGACGTAATTGGGCAAGCGCAGACGGGAACAGGAAAAACCGCCGCTTTTGGCATTCCTATGCTTGAACGGTTACGGCGCGACGACAAGCATGTTCAGGGCTTGGTGTTGGTGCCTACTCGCGAACTTGCAATGCAGGTTGCAGATCACATCAACGGCTTTGGCAAGTACACACAATTGAGGGCTATGCCCATTTACGGAGGCGAATCGATTCAGAAACAGATATTTGCTTTGCAGCGAGGCGTGCAAGTGGTCGTTGGTACGCCAGGTCGAGTAATTGATCATTTGAGGCGAGGAACGCTCAGGCTGAACACGGTTAGAGTTGTTGTTCTGGATGAAGCCGATAGGATGCTCGACATGGGTTTCAGAGACGACATCGATTACATACTCGCCAAAGTGCCAGCATACCGCCAAATCAGTCTCTTTTCAGCTACCATCGACTCGTCTGTGATGGAAATCTCTCATAGATACATGGACAAATCTGAAAAAATACTTGTGAGCAAAGACGAGATTGCGCTTCCACAGATAACTCAACTCTACACTGTGGTCAACCCGCGGGACAAATTCGATGTTTTGTGCAGGCTAATAGACGAAGAAAACATCAGGCGAGCTATCGTGTTCTGCAGAACTCGGCTTGGCGCAGCTAAACTCAGCAACGAATTGCGCCGCAGTGGCTATGATGCGGAGGCTATACACGCGGATTTGAGTCAAACGGAGAGAGAGGCAATAATCAGCGAATTCAGAACGTACAATATTCACTTGCTAATTGCCACAGACGTTGCGGCGAGAGGCTTGGATATCGAAGGCATTACGCACATTTTGAACTATGATGTTCCCTTTGACGCGCTGATGTATTTTCACAGAATAGGCCGAACGGCCAGGGTGGGAAGAGAAGGAACCGCGATTACACTGGTCGCGTACGGTGAACTGTCAGAACTCGAAAGGATACAGGCTCTGACTAAGACGAGAATTGAACGGATGGAGATAGAGTAGCAAGTTACAGCTCAGCTTTGAGAACATGTGCACGCCCATTGTTTTATAAATGAATACAGACATACCATACGGAACAGCCCCCCCTTGTTGCTCACGCATCGTTGGAACAAAAAAGAACAGAGATTGAATGAATGAGAAATAAGGTATCAATTACCGAATATATCTACTTTCTGTCAGTTAAGTACGATGTCGGGTTTGACAGGCTCTTTAAGGGACTGGTTTCAGCACGGGAAAATCATGAAGTTTCCTGTGGAAAACTTTTGATTCAGTGCCGTCATAGAGCAAGGAAATACGATGTCTTTCTTATAACGAGTAATTGTCAAGTCGTTACACAGTTTTTTGTTCCCAAGTATCTTCTGGATCAACCAAACCAGATGAGGGAGCCAATCGGTGGTCACTTGTTTCGGAGAGTCTCAGAGCCAGATGTTTATGAAAGCCCCAAGCAGATTCGTGATCTGAGGTGTGGAATGAAACGAGTCAGCTTGAGGGCAAGGGTTCTCGATGTTCCAAAAGCCGCGTTGGTGTTCACACGATTTGGGGAGTATGCCCGTGTCTCCAACGCTTTAATCGCAGACGAAACTGGAACCATCAAACTGTGTTTGTGGAATGAAAAAATAAACGCGGTTTCAGTTGACTCGATTATTCAGATTGAAAACGCAAAGGTAAGTAAATTTCGCGGCGAAAACCAACTGAGGCTTGGAAAAAATGGAACAGTAAGCGTGATCGAAAATGCTAACTTTCCTTCGTCTGGCATAGCTAAGAAAGCGCAACTTCTTGAAAGTACCGTTTGATATTGATGCTATCTTGTTTCCCTAACCGAGCATTTGTATGCATGCTGAGGCTAAGTAAATCACCGGAAAGACACCGCAAATCTAAGCCGAAAGCAACTTAAACTCCAACCAAGACCAAAACACAAACCAAGAACTTTCCTCACGAAAGAACACAAATAATACATCTCAAAGAACAGAGATTAACCCCAAACGTACTCATTTGGTGCAGTCGATGGACCCTCAGTTTGAAAGTTTAAGCCAACTTATTAACGACGCCCTAAAGATGAACCTTCAAGAATTCGTCCAGTTGACCGAAAACGTTGTTGAGTTGTTGAGCAAAGAAAGCGGTCTTGTCGGAACCCTGAGAATCACCGGAAGACTCGTTGAGGCGCTGCCCGAAGGTGAAGCGACTGTCATAGGCGATCTGCACGGACACTTGGAGAGTCTAACAAAAATCTTGAAAACTAGCAGTTTTCTTCAGAAGATTCAACGCGGAGAGCGGTCTCTGGTGATTTTCTTGGGGGATTACGGAGACAGAGGCGCATACTCACCAGAAGTTTACTACATTGTTCTAAAGTTAAAAGAGAGCTTTCCAAATAACGTGGTTTTGATGCGGGGAAACCACGAAGGCCCTTACGACCTTCTTGCGCATCCTCATGATCTTCCTGCCGATCTGCACAGTCATTTTGGTGAAGAGTGGTTCAGTGCTTATCTCAAGCTGAAGGAGCTTTTCAACCAATTATACACTGCAGTGATCGTCAGAGACAGATGTGTCATGTTGCACGGCGGTGTACCCAGCCAGGCAAAATCGTTAGACGACTTAGCCTATGCCCACGTAAAGCATCCAAAGGAAAGTCATTTGGAAGAAATTCTTTGGAGCGACCCTGAGGAAGGCATTAAGGGAACACACCCATCACCACGCGGTGCAGGAAAACTCTTTGGACCAGATATGACCACCGATTTTCTCGCCATGTTAAATGTCAAAGCATTGATTAGAGGGCATGAACCAGCCGATGATGGATACAAGATCAACCATAATGGGCGAGTCTTAACATTGTTTTCAAGGAAAGGTGAGCCATACTTCAACAGCCAAGGTGCGTATCTGCAGTTTGATCTTACAAGTCAGATTAAGGATGCTCTTCAACTTCAAGGGTTCATCAAACATTTGTAGGACCTGTGTCGACCCATTATTATTTCTGTTGTTACCAATGTAGCCAAGGTTACTCGTAGAAGCATAACCGTCAGTCATTCGTTTAACAACAAACAAACTCTAAAGGCAACCACCACAATAGTTCCCTACAGCAAGCAACAGAGACGTGAAAAACAATGAAAATCGGCATAATCACCAGAAACCAAGACGCTTGGTGCTCAACACAATTGCAGCAGGCTCTACAAAAACAAAACGTCACACCAATGAGTTTCGGCTTCCCTGAACTCGTGGCACGGGTCAAACTAAAACCAGAAGTCACAGTAAACGAAACAAACATTCTTAAAGACTTTAACGCGTTAATCGTACGCCCAATCGGACGAGGCTCCCTAGAAGAAATCATCTACAGAATGGATCTGCTCCATAGGCTTCAGCGCCTTGGCATGTTCATTGTCAATCAGCCCCTGTCAATCGAACGTTCAGTCGACAAATATTATACGCTCGCCCTTATGGAAGAACAAGGGTTACCTGTACCACAAACAGTTGTAACTGAAAGCCCTGAGCAAGCGTTAAAAGCCTTCCACGAGTTGGGAGGCAACATAGTCATAAAACCATTGTTTGGTTCACGTGGAATAGGCTCCACACGAGTCTCTGACCCTGATGTTGCTGAAAGATTGTTCAGAGCCATTGTCTTTTACCACGGCGTCCTATACCTTCAAAGGTTTATTCCCCACGGAATCTCCGACATACGTGCCTTCGTGGTTGGAGATAGGGTGATAGCAGCCATGCGCAGAGTAATGGCTGGAAACTGGAAGACCAACGTCAGTTTAGGAGCCACACCTGTTGCCTTAAGCCCAACGGAAGAATTAGAAAGATTAGCTGTTGAGGCAGCAGAAGTTATAGGCTGTAAGATAGCAGGCGTAGACATACTTGAAAGCGAAGACGGCCCAGTTATCATTGAACTAAACAGTCAGCCCGGATGGAGAGGACTGCAGTCCGTTGCCAAGGTCAACATCGCCGAGGAAATAGCAAGGTTTGTTGTTTCATCACTCAAAACTTGAAACAGGAGCGGACTCAAATTGGTTGAGGTTGAAGTTTCACGCATAGACGTGGCCGCGCACAAACTCGAGCGCCGAATGGACTACGTCGCCGAGGAGAGACCACTACACGTCTTCATCAATCACACACATTACGTATCCATCCTCTGCCTTCCAACACTTCAAAAAGAGTTGGCCACAGGCTATCTGCTGTCAGAAGGCATCTTGAGGTCGATTGATGAAATTGGTCAAGTTCGATTGCTCAAGGGGGGAAAATGCCAAGTACAACTGAAGCGGGGAGTTGATACTAAAAAGCGATTAGCGATTTCCCAACCCTTCACAAGGCTGGTTCTGACCGCCTGCGGCTCACCCGACTATTGGCCACTGTCCAAACTAATAGACAGGCTTGACTCGCAAAAGCTGTCTTTTGGCTTCAAAGTGAGAGCGGAGACCGTTTCTGAGGCTGTTAAACGATTGAACACATTGGCTGAGATTTTTCGCAAGACTGGCGGCGTGCACATAGCCGCCTTGTATTCGGCTGAAGGTGAATTGATAACCCATGCTGAGGATGTTGGACGCCACAACGCGGTGGATAAGGTAATCGGCATTTGCGCTCAGAGAAAGCGTGATTTTTCTCAATTGTTCTTGGCTTCGAGTGGTCGCCTTACAGGTGACATCGTTCTGAAGGCGGCTAGGATGCGCATTCCAATCGTGGCTTCTCTCGCTGCCCCTGTGGATTCTGGGATTGAAGTGGCTAGGCGAACAGGGTTAACCTTGATCGGTTTCGTTCGAGGCGCAAGGATGAATGTTTTCACGTATCCCGAGAGGATATCAATAAATGATTGTGTCTTTCACTTTGAAGCCTTATGGAAAGGGAATTAAGAAACTTGAAAGGATGTCAGATTGTTCGTGCGGTGGATGCTACAGCTAGAATAATGGCTCTGATGATGAGCGACAAACCAAGAAGCATGATTATTCCAGACCAGAACACGAACCATGTTGTCGTTCCAGACCATCTTGTGGTTTCGATAAGCAAGGTGCGAATGAGGTAGCCGGCGCCAATCCAGAAGACAAAGTTTGAGGCAGTTTCTGCTTTTTTGTCCCACGGTGAACGGGCAACAAATCTGAGCGCAAGAATAATGAGCTGAAAGAATCCAAAGGCGAAACTGAATTGCTCGGCAGCCACGTAGACCACTTGATGAATCCTAGGAAATACGGGGGCAATTAGGCTGATTCCTGTGTTAGGAACCGACACGACATCGAAGCCTTGAAAGAAGTCTACTGTTTTCTCAAAAAGATTACGTGTGCTGACAAAAATCACGCCTACGAGCAGAAAGAAAAACCCTGCAGAAATAGCACTGAAGAGACTTTCCCCATACCTCCTTGCAGACCTTTCGAAACTCTCGCTCAATTCGTCCACCTGATTTCAGTATTCTGATGATACACGCATATAACATTTCTTTTTAATAGCTTTAACTATATTTTTAAATACTAAGTGTTCAACTAAAGGAAGTTGAATTTGGTAATGGGTGAATTAGCATGTCGTATTGTCCCAAGTGTGGTACGAAGGTTCGTGAAGAAATGAATTTTTGTCCGAAGTGTGGTTCGTCACTGAAAATGGCGCAACCTCCTACCCCTACTGAAGCTGTGCCCCCGGCACCGTATAGGGCTGAAAAAGCTGAGAAGCGTGAAAAAGAAGAGAAGGGAGAGAGGCGTGAAAAGGCGGAGAAGGAGGAAAAGCACGAGAAGCGAGAGTTCGGGTACATTGGGCCGCTTATTGGCGGCTTTTTTTTGATGTTCGTGGGCTTGATTTTCTATCTCGTGTTAACAACTTCTTTCAGGTGGGAAGTTGCTTGGGCTCTTTTCTTTGTGTTGATTGGGATATTGATCATTGTTGGCGCAGTGTATGGCGCGATTATGGCGGCGAGAAGACATCCAATGACTTGAGAGGAAAAAAAGTCCTCTCTGACTGAATAATGTGCAATCATTGATGTAGTGCTGAGGCGTTGTTTTGAACAAGGCTGTGATTGTTCTTGCAGGTGGCCTTTCTAAGAGGTTTGATCAAGACAAGTGTCTGAAGGAATTGGCTGGCAAACCACTTGTGGCTCATGTGCTCAACCGAGTCTCAGATGTTGCTGATGAGAGTGTGGTCGTAGTCGGCTCAGAAGCTCAGCAGAACACGCTTTTACATTTGCAGGAGTTGAAGTCGAAGGTTGTTGTGGACAAGTATCGAGATCATAGCCCTCTGGTTGGTGCTTTGACGGGTTTCGAAACAGTGCGCGCTGAATGCGCATTGCTGCTTCCGTGTGATGCCGTTTTTGTGTCTCCAGAAATAGCGGGTTTGCTGTTGGATCTGTGTGTTGACAGGAGTGCAGTTATTCCCCGTTGGCCTAACGGTTACATTGAGCCTCTCCAAGCCGCTTATAACGTGAAGCTTGCTAAGGATGCTGCAATAGCTGCGTTGAGCGAGGCAAAACGGGATATGTTGTCGATGATTGCACATCTGCGTAGGATACGCTATGTTTCCACTCTGGTTCTGCGGCAATATGATGAAAAATTGAGCACGTTTTACAACATCAACACTGTCGAGGACTGGAGAAGAGCAGAGTCTATGTTGAAGAAGTCCATATAGGAACAGAGCATTCGGCTGTGGCTGAGTGTGCGTGGTGGTGGCAAATGGTTCCTTAGTGCCATCATCATCAACTTGTATTGAAGGGCGTGAGGCTGTAAAATAATTTCAAAAGAAGAAGGGGACAATCGCTTAGCGCCTTCTTCTTTCTGTGTTAGGCTGCTGTGATCAGGGGCTGGTTTCTGTTCATGTGTTATTAACTTGCGGGCAACTCTGTTAATAATAACTTCTTTTTGTATGGTGATCAGTGAGCTCTTCTTAACGCCTGTCTTCTTGATGTAGTTTTCCTCTTCGAGAGATCTTACTCGTTTGTTCACGTATGCGTAACGGGTTTGACTAAACCCTTTTCGGGTTTTTACTTTTTTGTGTATGTCGTAGATCGTTTGTGGGCGATAGTGGGCGAGAATGTAGAATGCGGCTCTGTTGAGCCTTGCTTCGTGTCCCTTGAATACTGAGAGTCTTCCAGTTTTTGCCTTGCCCTTCGCCACACGGCATACTCACCAGTTCAGCCCGATAAAATGGAATAATAGTGTGAAAGTTGCCTATCACGTTGATAGACACGTTTTTGTATGCCTAAACCTCGGCGAAAATGTTTGGGACCACCCCCAAATGTGGTAGTCGAAAAATTTTGCCGAAGTGCCTATTTAAACGGAGTTTGCTTTTTTATGAATGAAATGTGGGCTAGAGCCTGCTTAAGGCTGGTGTTTTTGCGAGGGTTTTTAGGGGGTCCTAAACGTTTCACACGATTCCGTGCCGAGCAAATATGCTATTGTAGATTTGCGCCAAAAAAAGGAAGGGAAGGTTGTGGCGCTTCATGGGCGGGAATAGCTAACCAGTTCCAGTTATGATTATGTCGAAGCTGAAACTGCTGATGCCTGTTACACTCGGTGAAACAGAAAGCGTAATCACAAATTGTATAACCTGGTTAGGGCTGATTTGTTGCCCTTCGCGGTTCCACGTCAAGGTCATAAAGCTTGACGCGGTTGATGGGTTCCAGTTTTGTGTTGTCATGCTCAGAGTGAGAGGAGAATTTCCATTGTTTTTCAAGTATAAAGTGAAGTTCTTCGAACCTCCTGGTTCCAGAAGCCCGAAATTGAGTGATGACGTCGCATTTGTGCATGGTAGATCCCAGTATACTCCGATTCCCACGGCTTTGATAGTGCCTGTGCCGGAGAGTGTCTTCTGAGTTGTAAGCAGTGCCATGACGGAAGTTGCTGCAACAACTGAGGCAATTAAGGCGTAGACCGCCAATGCTTGAGTTTTTTGCATGTTGGCACCTCATAATATCTTAATACTCACGATATAATGTTCTAATCATGATACGTAATAAGTGTTTTCGTATTTCTGCTGGACACCTCTACACTTCAAAAAACTTTGCGCCCGCATCACAACTTAAACGTGGGCGCTTCATGCGCTTCAAGCGAGAACCTGAAATCTTTGTCTGAAGAGATTTTTACGTGGACTTTTAGGGTGTCCTAAACGTTTTCACTGGGGCATGAGCTCTGTTGTCTTGAAGAGGTGAATGCTTATTCTTTCGAAAACTGGCTTTTGTTATATATTTGAAGATAGCATTTGGAATAGTTGCATTCAAAGGGTTGTGCATGAACATGATTCAGGTTTTTGCCGTCAAGGGCTTACCAATAATCAAAAAGGGAGACGACCTAGCCAAGCTTATCTGCAAGGCAGCTGAAAAGCAACGAACTCCACTAAAAGACAACGATGTAATAGTTGTTACTCATGTTGTCGCTTCTAGAGCTGAAGGAAACATCGTTAACCTTGACGAGGTTGTTCCATCAGAGTTTGCAAAAACCGTTGCTAAAAAGCTCGACAAAGACGCAGCGTTGGTGGAGGTTATTCTAAGGCAGTCAAAGAGCATAAGGCGCATGGGCGACGGACACCTAATCGTCGAAACCAAACACGGGTTTGTTTGCGCTAACGCTGGAGTCGACCAATCTAACGTTCCCGGCGAAAGAATTGTTGCACTGTTGCCTGAAAATCCAGACCGTTCAGCACGTGTTATACGCGGTCGGATAAAGAAGTTGACGGGAAAAGATGTGGCAGTCATAATCTCTGACACACACGGCCGCGCATTTCGAGAGGGTGAAACTAACATAGCCGTAGGCGTTGCAGGCATAACTCCGATTCGGGACAGAAGAGGAGAAACCGACCTTTTCGGATACGTTTTAAGGGTTAAACAAACCGCCATAGCTGATGAACTGGCTTCAGCCGCTGAGCTAGTTATAGGACAAGCAAAAGAAGGAATTCCCGCCGCAATTATCCGAGGCTATACTTACCTCAAATCCGAGAAGGCGACCGCAAAAATGCTTGTTAGAAAACGAAGAAAAGACCTCTTTATTTGATGTTCAATTATGTCTTGAGGCTTTCTTTAACCCTCTGCGCCACATGCTTTCCCAAGTTTACAGCCTTTTCAAGGTCCTCTTTCTTGGGCGGTCCTCGAACCTCAAACGTCTCTAAGATTTCAAAGCCTGATTGTTGTAGGCGATCTGCAATTGTCTTTGCGGCCGCGCGACCCCACCCGTATGAACCGAACGCAGCGACTAATTTGGCCCTTGGTCTTAGTTCTCTTATGATTTCAGTTGCCATAATCGCAAGGGGATGAGGATTGTTTAGAACCGTGGGCGCTCC
>Ga0315310_10002041_pt1 | contig 12698 bp, 13 predicted proteins | sample TDP5_MG_FD_203630 | JGI IMG/M metagenome (GOLD analysis project Ga0315310, IMG submission 203630) | Freshwater sediment microbial communities from Lake Towuti, South Sulawesi, Indonesia - TDP5 | ecosystem: Environmental > Aquatic > Freshwater > Lake > Sediment | place: Indonesia: South Sulawesi... | reverse complement strand
GGCGAGTCTTTCTGCGTTAAGGTTGAGCGGAGAGGTCTTAAGGGATCCTTTTCCTCGCAACAGGTTGCTAAAGAGATAGGGACATTCGTTTTCACATTTCTAAAGGAGAGAGACGGAGTAGGACCTGAAAGTTAACCTTGAAGATCCGGATAAGGCAGTTATCTTCGAAACCCTTGGCAGATGGTGCGGAGTCGGAATAATATCGAAGAGGATGAGGAAACAACACTATTACTTGAAACTTCCTTAAAAACGGATCAGAAATCAAAAGTGAAAGAAAAATCTCAGCATCGAGCTTTCCAGCCTATAAAAGAAATCCCTTTAATCTTTGAACCTCAAAAGAGAGAATGAAGAATCATGGATAAAGAGGTAAGACTGGCGTTCATAAGCTCTATCTGTTGGGCTTCTTGTGTTCGCGATTTCTTCTCAACCATTCTTGGAAGTCGCTTTCGATTTCAGCCGTCCAGTGTCGATCAATTTCTCCAGGTGTGTAGCGTCCCTCCCTTAAGCGCTGCTTGCTGAACCGGTCGCGCATGCGTATGTCTTCTGACTGCTCGACGACCTGCTGCACTAAGTGTGGTGGAATGAAGATCACACCCGTTGGTGTGCCGAGCACAACGTCACCGGGCAGTACCGTTGCTTCTCCGATACGAATTGGTATGTTAATACCGACCAGAGTTACGTCGGCAATAGCTGTCGGGTGCAGTCCACGACAGAAGACGACGACATCTGTCAGCTTGGATACGCCTTGGAAGTCGCGGATACCACCGTCAATCACTGCGCCCGTCTTTGTGTGTGCCTGCAGTGATGTGGCTAGATTATCGCCTACGAATGTCCCATCCTTAATCTTGCCAAACATATCGACGACCATCACGTCTCCCGGTTCCAGTATATTGATAACCCATGAATTCTGCCCTCCTATATGGCCCTCTGCTTGTCCTGTTTCCTCCACAAGATCATGTAGGTCAGGTCGCTTGGGCACCATCATTGCTGTGACCGCTCGCCCAACTAAGATCCGGTCTGGACGAGTCTGAAACCAGTTGCCTTCAAACTGATAGTGATAGCCGTGTTTACGCAATACACTCCAAGCTTGTTCGGTAGTAACCATCTTCATGCGTTCAAGCAGGTCATCGGGTACGCGCGGCCGTCCGTCGGGAAAACGCTCGAATGGGTTTAGGCAAGTTAGCTCAATAACCGACTCACGCGGATTAATAATATGCATACGCTTCCTCCTAAGGCATAATGGTTCCCACTCAGCAATACTGCTATATAAACGAAGCGAAAATTTGACTAGCAATAGTCAATCTAAAAGCGCTTGCTTGCCATAGGATTGTTGCACTGCCAGCCAAAAAGATTTATATAAAAAGGTTTTTAAACGATAAAATATGACTAAAATGAGATTTGCCATAATCTTAGGGGACTCGTATTCAACAGAGAACCTCAAAATCGCGAAACAACTGGGTTGCACCGATGTGATTGGTCATGGACCACGCGTTGTCCCTGGAAAAGAGATCTGGGAATTCGGAGATTTGGTGAGGATGAAGAAGCGAGTCGAGGACTTTGGGCTTAAGTTAGATGTGCTCGAAGATGGTCCCCCTATAGAGAAGATAATGCTAGGCTTGCCAGGCCGCGAAGAGCAATTGGAGAACTTCTGTAAGTCACTGAGGAATCTGAGAGCCGCAGGTATAGGTACAATAAAACCACAACACATGCCGCCTGGATGGCATAAAGTGATGTCGACATCATCATCTGCGCTTACAAGGGGAGGAGCAACATCAAGGGTCTTCGACTACGATCTTGTCAAGAACGCTCCGCTAACCGAATACGGTGCAGTCACTGAAGAACAAACGTGGGAAAACCTCGAGTACTTCCTCAAAGGAGTTCTTCCTGTTGCAGAGGAAGTAGGGGTCAAAATTGCCCTGCACCCAGACGATCCGCCTATCTCACCGATCCAAGGCTTCGCTAGAATCCTAAGAAGCGTCGAGGCGTTCGATCGTATGCTCGAGATAGTGCCGAGCGACAACATCGGCCTTCTGTTCTGCCAAGGATGCTTCGCAGAGATGGGTGTGGACATCCCCGCCGCAATTCGTCACTTCGGTGAGAGGAAGAAGATCTTCTTCGCCCACTTCAGAGACGTAATAGGTGCCGTGCCGAAGTTCCAGGAGGTCTTCCACGACGGCGGCAAAACTGATATGTTCGAAGCGATGAAGGCATATTACAAGGTCGGCTTTGAAGGACCCATGAGACCTGACCATGCGCCCAAGATGGAAGGCGAGAATGACGAGAAAACATCTGCATATGGCTTTACCGGGAGAATGGGCAAAATATTTGCCCTGGGCTACATGAAAGGCCTCGCAGAAAGTGTCGAGAAGACTTGTTATTAAGTTCACACCATAATCTCAAGTACGAGATGATTATTTCAGGAATTCGCGTTTCATTTAGAATCTTCTCTTTCGGAAAGCGGATTCGAGATATTCTCTATCTACGCCCTCAATCGAAGAAGTCTTCCCCTTCTGCGAGATGTTTTCTTGTGGCCTTCTCGTTAAGCTCTATGCCCAGCCCAGGCTTTTCCGGAACCTCTATATATCCATCTTTGACGATTGGCTCTGGAAGCCCTTCTACGATGTCATACCACCACTCAGGCTGTCCGATCGGATACTCAAAGGCAATATAGTTCTTGGGTAATGTCGCCGACATTTGGACAAGTGCGGCGAGGCCTATCAGCCCATCGAACACACCGTGAGGCGCTACTAGTATCCCGTACAGGTCCGCGAACTCAGCTACCCATTTAAGCTCAGCTATTCCGCCGATGTCGCAAGGATCAGGGCCGATGATGTCAACAGCGTGTTTCTCGATTAGTTCTTTGAACCCCTGTCGGAGATAAACCTGCTCTCCAGTGTGGATCGGCGTAGTTGTGCTCTGGGTAACGAGACGATAGACATCAGCAAGAGTATAAGGAGTGTAGTCGCCAGTAATCAGATCCTCTAACCACATAACGTTCAAGGGCTCCAGTTCCTTTGCCAGTCTAATAGCGGATGGCACTGTCCAGCCGGGTCCACAATCCAAGGCGAGCCCAACTTCGTCTCCCAACACTTCTTTGATAGCTTTGATACAAGCAACAACATGCTTTAGGCCGCGTTCTGTAGTCAGCCCCCGAGTCCCGTATGGGTAACCCTCTTCTACTTCTCCATAGAAAGATCCCGGAACGCTGGAAAACATGGATCCATGAAAACCGATAGCCCATTTCATGATAGTGAACCCTTCCGGCGATTTCTTTATCTCGCGAGCGTTCTCCGCATAGTCTTCAGGAGAGAACCCCTTTAGCGGCGGTCTTACACCACCGTTGTAAACCCGAACCCTATCGCGGATTTTACCGCCGAGGAGCTTGTACACGGGCACACCTACCGCCTTTCCAGCTATGTCCCAAAGCGCCATCTCGATGGCACTTACGCTGCTTCCCCAAGGCTTGAAGCCTCCCAATCGACGTATTCTCAGCATCACTCGCTCCACATTGGTTGGATCCTGTCCGAGGATATAGCGCTTATAGAATAGGACATGCGGCTTCAGATAATCTTTGGTGGACTCGATCTCTCCAAGGCCGCTGATCCCCTCATCGGTATCTATTCGAATCACAGGATTTCTTCCTATGACTGTACACTTCAAATTGACTATCTTCATATTGGTCACGATTTTCCTTACGGGAACATATATTATTCGGGGCTTTCTATATATTTAGTTCTGGTTTGGAGAGCCTCTTCTATGCATCTTAACTTGGATTTGTCTAACAAAAAAGGAAGAACACATTAATCTGCACATAACCAACAGCATTTTAAGGAGACAAGTATAACTTGAAACGGCGGATACAATCGAAGAAGTCCACATAATAGTCTAGGCGGGCTTGAATATCTTTGTAAGATAAAGTGTGAAACTTCTCAGTAAACGAAAATAAGTACGCTAAAATGGCAAAAGATAACCCTTATAGGAGCCACTTCAACTATACAGTGGAGATGTCTCCCACTATCCCCCGCAAGCTCCCTCTTTTTTATGGAATACATCGCATACGATCAGCTGCAAATTCTATTATTCAATTTTGAGTAAAAAAGAGGGACACCTTGGACCTTAAAATCCTGAAGAGGAGAGTTGAAATGCTTGATGCAGTTAGTACTGGTCTTCATCCTTCAGCCGTCATCGCTCAATTATCTGAGAAATATGAGGTACCGAACATGCTTTATGGAGCCATTGGCTGCGGCGGGATAAGTGGGTTCCGTTATTGTTGAACCTTGAGAAGTATGCAGGGTTTACCGAGATGGTGGAGCAGAAGTTGAATGCGGTTCAGAAGGCTACGTGAATCTTTCAAGAAAACTAGACATACCAATAACTGTCGAACTTCTCCACATCACTGACTATCCTGAATTCATAAGAAGACGAAGAAAAACTGACGAGACTGACGCAACGGACACTATCTCTCCTATTTCTTCTAAGCAAATAACTTTCAAGGGTTTTGAGTTATCTGAGGTTGTTGGCTACACGGCACATTCTCATACATGACCCATACGAAACTGAAGCTTAGAACTCTCTGTTTCACGAAATCTTGGAATATAGAACCCGAGACATCATCTCTCCTTATAAAAAGATTGTAGAATATCGGAACATATACGGAGATTCGATTTTGTAAATGCAAGATCTATAGATTCTCTGATACAGTAGTTTGGTGCATCGAAAAGTCTGTCTAACGCCTGTGGAGTCGGTGGCATTCTAAGTGTCCCCACCCTCTCTCTTGATAGTTGTATGACTAGTAAGAGGAGAGAAAAGAGAGGGGAGTTTAGAGAGTTCCTTAGATATCTTAGTCTTGGTTATTGCAATTTTTTGAATTCGCAGGAAATAAGTTTGAATTGAAACCAAATACGCGGCCGGAGCACCATTAGAAAATTGTTAAAGGGGCATTCTGGGGGAGTTTCAATATTTTTCAGAGTTTTTTGATAACTCGGGAAAATTAGATGAGTTTAAATACTCTGAATAATGACCTCTTATTAGGGGGACAAGAATGACCAATAACATTAAATGTTGCAGAATCGACGCCGTAGTAACGATAGATTCAAAGGGGCAAATAATACTTCCAAAAGATGTAAGGGAGAAGGCGAAACTGAAACCGAATGATAAATTGGCAGTTATAGACTGTGGGCAGGACGGTGAAATATGCTGCATAATCATGATCAAAACAGAGAAGCTTGGAAATACGATAAAAGGTTTCCTTAGCCCTATACTTCAAGAAGGTTTCAAATAAATGAGGTGGTTTTAGTCTGGAAGAAGAAAAAATAAAGAGAAGTGTAAGAGAAGGTTACGCCAAAATAGCTAAGAAGGAGGACTCTTGCTGTGGCCCAACAGTTTCGTGTTGTAAGAGCGCTAGTTTGCGTGAAGAAATCAGTAAGAAAATAGGTTATGCTGAAGAAGAACTCAGATCTGTCCCGGAAGATTCTAATCTCGGTCTCGGATGCGGAAATCCTGTTGCGTTTGCGTCTTTGAAAGAAGGAGAAACAGTTCTCGATCTCGGTTCAGGCGCAGGGCTGGATTGTTTCCTAGCCGCCAATAAGGTTGGCGAAAAGGGTAGGGTCATCGGCGTGGATATGACACCTGAAATGATTGATAAAGCAAGAGAGAACGCCAGAAAAGGTCGTTATAAAAACGTAGAGTTCAGATTAGGCGAGATTGAGAATCTTCCCGTAGCAGATAATATTATTGATGTGATAATTTCTAACTGTGTAATCAATCTTTCAACAAACAAAAGGCGAGTTTTCGAAGAGGCCTTCAGAGTGTTAAAGCCAGGCGGAAGGCTAATGATTTCGGATATCGTCCTATTGAAAGAACTGCCTGATGTTATAAAAAGGAACGTGGAAGCATACGTTAGTTGTCTTTCTGGTGCAATAATGAAGGACGAATACATCGAAATGATTGAAGAAGCTGGTTTTCCAGAAGTGAAAATAATTGAAGAAACACACTTTCCTACTGAATATATGGTTAATGACCGTGCTGCAAAAGCTATTGTGGAAAATTCAAACATTCCCATTGAAAAAGTAAAAGAGATTGCGAACATGATTTCAAGTATCAAAGTTTACGGAGAAAAGCCTCGAATATGATAAACTTTCCTATCTCTGAAAACCGATCTATGCTAAGGCAAACCCATCCGATCATCAGAAACATATAGGTTAAAAGGATACTGAAACTTCGACCCAAATAGCCTAAGTTACTCCTAAAATTGAAGAATTTAAACCAAGATTTTGACCTATCACGGAGCACCACTATAGATTCTACTTTTGGCTAATTCTTGTAGCTGCTTCCCCTGGCAGTTCCAATATTTTTTTTGTATCTCAGTGGACTAATCTGTTTCATAAAGAGGTTTAGGTTCATGATATCTTTGAATGAGCAGCGATCGAGATTCGAGATGAAATGCTTGATTTCAATATAACATCATCATACAATGCTCACTTAACCTGCCTAGAATCGTCGCCATCCACTAAAAATATTTATGCGGTAGTAATATCGACTTCTTATAGTGGTCACTGTGAAGGTTGGTAAAATTGTATGATGTAATAATAATTGGTTCTGGGCCGGCAGGTTCAACCGCTGCCATTTATGCCAGCAGGGCTAGGTTAAAGACCCTTGTTGTTGCAGGAGTTATGTGGGGTGGGCAACTGATGCTTACAACTGATGTGGAAAACTTTCCAGGATTCAAAGAGGGGATTCTTGGACCCGATCTTATGGATAATATGCGGAAGCAAGCTGAACGCTTCGGCGCCGAGATGATCTTTGATGACGCCGCGGTCGTGGTCTTCTCATCTAGGCCCTTTAAGGTGACGGTTGGAAACAATGTGTACGAAGGAAGATCAGTCATCATTGCCACAGGGACCTCCCCCAAGTTGTTGGGCTTGGAAAGTGAAAAAAGGTTGATGGGCAGAGGCGTCTCGGTCTGTGCTACATGTGACGCACCCTTCTTCGCGGATCAGAAAGTAGTGGTTGTAGGAGGAGGAGATACAGCCATAGAGGAAGCTGTTGCTCTCTCTAAATTTGCGAGGGAAGTCAAGGTTATCCATAGAAGGGACAAGTTGAGGGCGTCTAAGATTCTTCAGGAACGCGCCTTCAGGGATTCGAAAATAGGGTTCATCTGGAACAGTACAGTCCAAGAGATCATAGGTAGAGATAGGGTTGAAGGTGTCAGGCTGAGGAAAGTTGATTCGAACGAAGAGTTTGAATTGGCTTGCAATGCTGTTTTCATGGCAATCGGCCACAAGCCTAACACCGAGATCTTCAAGGGACAAATAGAACTGGACCAAGCAGGATATGTTGTTGCCAAGGATACTACAAAGACTAGTGTAGAAGGAGTCTTCGTAGCAGGCGACGCACGGGATTATCGTTACCGTCAAGCCATTACAGCAGCTGGAGAAGGATGTAAAGCTGCTTTAGATGCACAGAAATATTTAGAGGAAAGAACTTAAACAACTACCAACGTTTTATGTTTAGACGAGAAATATAGAAGAATTATTCATCTATACAGCCATAAATACTGGAAACTCAGGCGCAAAGTTAAATGCTTAAATATATTTATTGAACCTTAAGGGTTAAGTCTTTTCTATCAACATAAGAATATGAGAGCTTTAGAAACGTGCTTTGTTTAAAAGTTAGATTATGATTGGGATGGTTGAATGATGAATGAGCCTTTGAAGATTAGTCTAAGAAGTGATATTGAAATCGACAACCCTGAAGAACGAATTCGCGAATATTGCGCCATAGAAATCTACAAAGGATATGATGACCATCACGGTGTCAACAACAACATAACTCAGGATGATGTATGGGCAGCTAACAAACTATATGCAATGATCGATAGATACGACCCTACAGAGAGCTCTCGCATACTTAGTTCTACAGCAATTCCTACACTGTTAGCTAAAGTTAGAGATAGAGACCTGTCCACTATCAGCGAAAGTGAATGGATTTCCGAAAAAGAGAACATTGCTCAACTTCTCAGGGCATGGCTTTCTATCCGTGGAATAGGGTTAGCCAAAGCTACCAAAATACTGCATCTTAAGAGACCAAAACTCATCCCAATTCTCGATAATTACGTCGTCAAATTTCTTACGGGCATAGATATGAGTGAAGTATTCGACAAGGAAAAGGTTTTAAAAATAGGCTTAGACGCCCTCGATATCTCCAGAAGGATTATCCGACAGAACCTTGATGCCTTCTACAAGTTACAGCGAGGACTGAATGACCTTCCAATTCCTCTTACAATTGTCAGGCTCTTCGACATTCTTTGCTGGACTACAGAAAAATGGGATATAAGGGGCATCACGACAGGGGCGTATGGTAGAGCAGGAAAGTCGCTCAAGAGCTCCTTATATTGAAAGATGATTTAAACTTTAAGGTTCAATAAACATATTTGTCCAGTAATTGGGCGTGATCGGTTATGGAAAGCATCTTAGAAGCAAACGCAGACAATTGGGAGCAAGAGATTTTACAGTCTGACACGTTGACACTCGTCGAGTTTTGGCATCATCAATGTCCATGGTGCATAAGACTCGAACCGATACTAAACGAGGTTGCCGAAGAATACAAAGACAAAATCAGATTCACCAAGATAGACGTTTTGAAGAATTCTGAAAATCGAGAGATATCTATCCATTACGGAGTTATGGGCACACCAACTTTGGTCTTCTTCTGCTATGGAAGACCTTTAGGAGCGCTTGGGGGTTTCATGCCCAAAGAACATCTAAAACATATACTGGATGATATGATTGAGAAATATAGAGAATGCATTAAACAAAGCACTGAGCTAAAGATTTAGAAAATCCTTCATCGTTGAAAGATCTCTCTTTCATGTTGATAAGATTAAGCCCTGAATTCACATTGAGGATATGCTGAAGGTGGATGTTGTAGGTCCAAAAGCCGAAGAAACATACGTGGGAAAACACGGTGTTCCTATAAGAACAGATTTATCGCTGAAAGAAGAGGTGATCATTGCCCAATTTTTAGGGAATCAAAATGGACATCTTTGCAGCTTCAGGCTAGGCTGACGGACCCCCACAGGCATACGATTGCTGATCGGTCTTCAAGGGGCAGCCGCCTCCACAGACATTCAAGCTTGGGCAATCGTAGCATTTTTCCTGGATGTACTCTCGAGCTCTGAGTTTGAGGCAAAGAGGGTTCTGCCAAATCTTCTTCCAGTTGTCTTTCAGGATGTTTCCAAGGGGTGTGAAGTAACTCTGGCAAGGGATAACCGTTCCGTCGGGTTCGATACACATGCTTATGCGGCAGGCACTGCAGCTCTTTATTCCTAACTCAAGTTGTAAGGGGTTGAGGACGCAGTATTCCGTAGGCGTGTACCACGTGAACTCCATGCCTAGCGATCGAGCGTGATCTCGGATCTGTGTAAGAATCGGTTCTAATGATGCCTCATCTAAAGCGAAGTCTTTCGCCACTTCAGGAGCCTTCCCAGAGTAGATGAGGCTGTTGCAAGCGAACTGTCTGAGTCCAAGACTATGGATAAAGTCTATGGTCTTTAGGATGTCTTGCACATTGTACTGGTTGAGGGTTGTGTTGCTAATTGTATAGATGGGCGAGGCGATGGCGTTCTTGAGGCCTTGAACCGTTTCATTCCAGCTTCCCTTGACACCCGTAATCTTGTCATGGATTTTCCGGTCGTGGGACTCTAGGGTTATCTGGACGTGATCTAGGCCGGCATCAACGAGAGACTTGAAGTAGGCTTCATCTTTTAGTCTGCGACCGTTTGTGACGAGGCCGCTCACCAGCCCTATCTCCTGTGTAGAGGCGATCAGCCTAGGAAGATCATCTCTGAGGGTGGGTTCACCGCCGGTGAAGACTACGTGGGGAATGCCCAGCTTGAAGATTTTGTCCATAACTTTAAACCATTCCTGGGTGGTTAGCTCTTTAGTCTCCCTTGGGCCTCCAACGTAGCAGTGGATGCACTTATTATTACAGCGGTAGGTTATGGCTAAGTCCATTCTGTATGGTGCACTCAACTCTTTCTGGAATGGCTCTACCTTTTCCACACCAAGATAGGAGACGGGGCAGACATCAGGTGTCTTTGCGAAGGTGTTGACCACGAATAGGACATCTTGATAATCCTTTCGAGCGGTCTCAATATCAACCTTATAGCGTCTTCGCATTCTTCTGATCGCCATCTCCTCTGATTCTCCTCTGATGAAGGAGAGGACGTACTCTGCGGCTGTGCGGTTGAGGAAAAGGACGCGTGACGCGTTGATGATGAGTACGCCGCCTCCGTCCTCCTCGAAGCGCAGATGAAGGCGGAGACCTTGGTATTCGCCATTCTCTACTCTTAGATGGTGAAGAGATACCTTAGTCTTCATCTGTGGGAATCTGCTGAATATTTTCAACTATCTAGCACCCCCGTGAGCACAGGCGCAAGCGCAACTAACACAGGCGCATGCGCAAGCGCAGTGGGCGCAAGCACAGATACAACTTGACTGACTTCTGACTGAACGTTCTCTCACTGCGGCTGCCTGGGCAGGAATAAGACGATTTGTGAAGTCTTGGACATTCTTCACCGTGTTGTTCGCTGCCTTCTCTAGACCTAGGACAATGTTATTGGCGAATTCTTGACCGGGAATAGGTTTTGCTTCGGTTGGAGTCGTAGGTGGAATAGGCGCTTGGCCGGGCGGAAAATGTGGACCACGCCAGTACCACCACCATCCTGGCCTTGGTAAGATGATGATGTCTGGTGGGAATGCAACTCTGAACCTTTCATGGAATCTTTCGTCAGCGAGGAGCCATTCTATGTTCTGGTCAATCGCGTCCCCTTTCAGTTCTGGTGTTCCAGCTTGCATGACTTGAGACCACGCTTTATCGACAACCGACTTGTAGTAATTTACAGTATCAGCTCTAGAGTAGCCGCGTAGCTTATAGTTGACGGCGTCCCTCAGCCCTAAATAAGTTCGGGCAAGCACCATCTCGTTAAGGCTTCCATCTGGCTCCAAGGCTTTTAAGTAATCAATCTCATAGTACCGCAACGTAGGAGCGGGTTCGTCCACGGGTCTTTCCAGCCTCTGAAGCTTGATTAGTGGGTCCGTGGCCGCAACCATAACTATCCGCTTTAGGAGGAGACCGAAGAGAATCATTGTGAGAACACGAATGGGTTTCAAGTCGAGAACAACTCCCGTCTCGACCGCGGTGAGACCTCGCGCTGCACCAAGGGCCTCAACCGCTATTCGCGGCTTCTCGTATATTGCTTTTCTAAACCTTGCAAGGACGACTATTATGAGCCCAGCTGCGGCTAGTACAGTTCCTCCGATGCCGACATAGAACCATATATCAGGGCCTAAGCTCACGTATTTCTCTGGGAAAGAGACACCTACCCTGAACTCTCGGTCGGTAGACCAGCTGCTCCGCTCCCAGTAGACAACAAGATTGTTTCTGTCCATGAAGACGTTGTCAAACGGCACACCTGTTAGATGCTTCACCTCATTGGCTGTGACACCCTCCGGAAGAATTATCGCAACGCGAATGTTCCCAATAGGACCGCTGGCACTGAGGAAAGTAGTTGGATAAAAGAGCATTCCCACGTTTCCTGGGTTTGTCGTGTCTTTGGATATCATCTCGGGTACAACAGCATAGACGAGAAAGGTGTTTGGCCTGTTGAGGATTATTGGAGTTGTTAGGTTTACATCGATGCCGTAGAAACCTCCACCTGACACATCCTTGTATTCAAGATTGCCCGAAAGATCCCGAACAGATTCGATTCGAAATCCTCCTTTAGGCATTCCAACTGTGACGATCCCTCGAGGCGAGCCAGATGTAAAAGTCAAAGTAATGTTGTACTGGATGTCGATGGATCTATCCTTATTTATCCAGATACGCACCCATTCTTGGCTAACACTGTAGGTTACTGCTGCTTGACCCGAGGTAATAGGGATGAAAGCAAGCGAAATATACCATACTAGTAGGATGAATAGCAGGCCGAGGGATCGGCTTCGGATCACCATGTCGGCTCCTCTGTCAACTCGAACTTGCTCTTACAGTAGCTACAGCTAACATACGGCTTTCCGGCAATAACCTCCGCCTTAGCTGGGTCGACGACGGCGTTACAGACAGGGCAACGGACCTCCTTAACTTTTACCGGCCCTGTGACGGCTATGGTCTGCTTAATTTCTAAGGGTTTCCTTTCGCGACTGAGGATCAACAATAAGAAGGCGACGACCAAAAAGACAAGTCCCTCAAAGAAGTAAACGATTCCAAGATTCGTGGACATCATGAAGATGACTCCCAAAAAGATCAGAACTGCAGAGACCACATAGACAATGAACTTTAAAGGGCCTCTTACCATTTCTGGCACCTTCTCATATTAGCGCTTAAACTATTTTTTCCAGTAGCGGAGGGCAGCTATAACGATTAATGTACCGATGACGAGCAGAAATACTGAGGGCAGATAGCCTAGAAGTATCTGACGGATTGATAGAAACCACACTATACCTAATGCGGAGATAAAAACTCCCCAAGAGAATATGCTGAAGGCGCTACGTTCATGCTTCTCTTGCTTAGTGGATTGAACTCCAGCTAGGACCATCAACCACACGCCGAACAAAGCGATCACTGAAGATGGAACCTCGCTGAACCCGATTAATCCAGCAGATGCCATCGCTAGGCTTAACGCTAATAGAAGAATGAGAAGG